>JAAIGF010319509.1_pt1 | contig 85824 bp, 78 predicted proteins | sample 6487441 | NCBI WGS metagenome assembly JAAIGF01 (sample SAMN13974129, study PRJNA590717) | phyllosphere metagenome | biome: pepper field; feature: multiple bacterial spot infested pepper fields; material: pepper leaves; isolation source: leaves from pepper fields | host: Capsicum annuum ... | reverse complement strand
GCACGTTCGGTTGGATAGAGTAAATATGCACGTCGATCATTCGGATCAACTTGTCGTTCGATATAGCCTTCTTGCTCTAACTGACGCACAGAACGAGCAGTCGTTGCTTTATCGAATTTGAGGTCATTCGTTAGCTGATCCTGATTCACACCAGGCCGCTGTAAAATCGCCTTTAAATAGCTATGATGCCCTCCGCTACCGATGCCGTGAGGCTTGAAGCTGCGAGCAAGCTGCTTCTGATTTAGTCGATTAATATAAGAGATGAGCTTGCCGATTGTATCCTTTTTCATTCGTGTACACCTTCTTTGCCGGACAATCTCACCGGTATGGTCTGTGATCCTACCTAACATTGTATCAAAAATATATCGTTAATTAGTTGCGTGTGCAACCATTTAGTTTTATACTCGATGTATTCATATAGTTGCAGACGCAACTATTTTACAAATGAGGTGATTACATCATGACCGAAGCTACGCCGCCGCGCACGTATCAGGATGATCCCAACATTCAAGGGAAACGCTGGATTATTCTGATTGTGATGAACTTGTTCACGTTTATGTCCACACTGGACGGAAGTATTGTGAACATTGCTTTGCCTACTATTTCGCAATCTCTACAATTGCCTGTAGCTCAAACCGAATGGGTCACTACCAGCTATTTGATGGCAATCTGTGCGGCGATTTTATTTTTTGGGAAGCTTGGCGATAGTATCGGTAAAATTCGTATTTTCAAGCTGGGAATGGTTATTTTTCTAATCGGTTCGCTCTTATGTGGATTCAGCACTAGCCTTCCTTTTCTGCTCATGTCGCGCGTCATTCAAGCGATTGGCGCCTCGATGACAATGGCAAATAGCCAGGGAATCGTGACAGATATATTCCCACCACATGAGCGTGGTAAAGCACTCGGTCTGGTCGGTACCTTTGTATCGCTGGGAAGCATTGCCGGGCCAAGTCTGGGTGGAGTGATCTTATCTACGCTAGGCTGGCAAGCTATTTTCTGGGTGAATGTGCCGATTGGTCTGATCGCTATCATTTTCGGATGGAAAATGCTACCTGCCGATATGGTCAAAACAGGGGCACGGATCGACAAAGCAGGAACAGGCTTGTTCACAGGCTTTATTTTGTTCTTGTTCGCCGGTCTACTGCTAGGACAACAGCTCGGTTATCGGGATGGACGAATTATCGGATCACTTGTCGTAGCAGCTGTACTATTCGGTGTATTTTTATGGGTAGAAGCGCGCAAGCATGAGCCGCTATTGAAGCTGGATTTATTCCGTAATCCGTTATTTTCATTAGGCATTTTGTGCGGATTTCTCGTGTTTGTATCGAACTTTTGCTTTAATATTATCGCTCCATTTTATACGCAAAGCATTTTGGAGCTATCGCCATTTCAAGCCGGATTTTTACTGATGCTGTTTCCAATTATGATGGTTATTATCGCTCCGCTTAGTGGGGCATTATCTGATCGCATTGGTTCCGAAATTCTGACCTTTACCGGACTGATCGTCATGGTAATTGCACAGTTTGGTCTGGCACGACTTCATGAAGGTAGCTCGATCCCCATTGTCGGCATATGGGTCGCTATGCTCGGAATCGGCACCGGTATGTTCCAATCACCCAATACTTCACTGATCATGTCCCGGATTGCCAAAACGCAGCTGGGGATTGCGGGTAGTGTGAATTCGCTTATTCGTAATGTCGGTATGGTTGTGGGGATTACGGTTGCTACCAGTACCTTATTCGGCGTAATGAGCAAGGAAGCGAGTTACCGGGTGACGGGACTGATTCCGGATCGTCCCGATATTTTTCTAACAGGTATGCATGTGGTGTTTGTGGTTTCGGCAAGCATTTGTCTGGTTGCTGCTTTATTGACGGGCTGGCGGATGTTGCGGTCACGTTCTGAGGGGAATATAGGCGAATCGAAGCAGCACATTAGTGAGAGTGGCGTCGGCGGAAAATGAGTACGCATCTATATTTTATAGCACTGATCTCATATGTGAGAGAGTGTTGATCCTAACATATAGCAAATAAAAGGAGCAATAGCTGATGAATTCATCCAGCGTATTGCTCCTTTTGTCGTTTAATTATTATTATTCTACTACTCGCTTAGATACTAGTAGATCCTGATATACGCCTGTTACGATCGAACGTTCATACTTTGTCTTTTATACGAATTACAGACAGGATTTTATTATCCATATCATAAATCGCTAGTTGTTGATTACCAAGCCAATTGAGTTCAAATTCACCATTTCTATATTGTAGTTCGGCTAACCATTTCATCTGTGTTACATCAGCGATACGTTTATTTTGACTATTTCCAACAAAGTATAACTGTTTACTTTTCTGTTCAATCCGACCATCTATATTAGCATTGAATCTACTGATTATTTTACCCTGAGCATTGACTAGACATACCTTCTTTTGAAGCTCATACAATTCTACAATCTGATTTCCTTCAGGAAAATAAGACCATGTTTCATCTAATACTTTGTGTTCCCATTGCTGTTTACCCTTCGCACTGTACTTAGTCAATCGGGATATAAGATGTCCTTGATCCATTTTTTCCACATAGACTTGCCCTGATGATCTTGTACGCTAAGCATATAATGATCTGCAGTTCCATCTGTAACAACAATATGATTCGCTTGTGCATCTCGAACAACACCAGCTACAGTTCGTGTTTTGAGTAACCTCCCATTAGCATCATTTATATTCATAAGTAAAATTCTATATATCGAATGTATGCTGGATACCAGTATAAAGACATACATTTTATGTAAAAAAGCCACGCAATCCAGAATCGGATCACATGGCACCTACTACTCAGAAAGCCAATCTATTGAACGTGCTCACAAATGTACCGCAAGCGCAAACCAACTCGTACAGTCATCCACCAATACAGCTACATTAATAACCGATCTTAATGCTATCTCCCTGAACCGCTACTCCAGCAGATCGTACAAGCGGTAGCTTGTGTTCAGCCGAATAGCCCAGTGTCTCGCCATCGCTCAAAACAACATTACTGGATACTACATAGGTCGTAATATTCATCATCAGCTCGAATACATCGCCCAGCTCTTGTTTGGAGTCAATAATCTCCATCTCATCCTTGCCAAAATGATTCAAGCCGACGGTATACGAACAGTTACCGGTACGATCTTCGTTCGTATACATCCCGAGAAATACCCATAGCTGTACAGGAAGCTCTTGATTCTTGAGCATTTCCGCGCTCTCGAGATAAGACTCCGCAGACACGACCATTGGCGGTGCATAATAGGCGATCGCATGATCCAGCTTGAGTACGCTGGCTGTCAGTTGCGTGAACAGCACATGACCTAGAATCGGATCGGTAATGCCCATAACAGTGACAATCACATGTGCCTGCTGAGTAGCGACAACCTGCTCTGCTTCTGGCCACAATACATTGAATTTGCATGTTTCTTCCACTTCGCGATCTGGAATCGGAGCACCCATGTAAGCAAAAGCAACCTGCATCCCGGCAATCTCGAATACTACATTTTCGCCCGGCTCCAGTCCTTCTACTTCAATGCCCCAATCCTCTCGCATATTCGCAATAATCTGATCGGCTGAATATTCTGCACGATCCAGTAACACGAATCCTAACAGTAGATCTGCTGGTGCAGGCCGTTCTGCCTCCTCTTGCACAGCAGCTAGAGGTGGCTCGGGCGCATTCGCAGCTGAATAGCCATAGGCGCTCGGCGTGCTTGAAGCGGCTGACGAATCTGCAAATGGATTCCCAGTTTCCTGCTTTTGACTTGGTTCTGGTACTGATTCAGTAGATTTCTTTTTGCGACGGAACTTATCGAAAAAACCCATAATGTACAGCTCCTTTAGTATGTATTTGGTTCATCCCTATTCAAATGATCCATATCACTTCTCCTATTCCTTCGTTTAAGTGTAACAGGTATTCCCACCATTTCCTATCCCTGCATCTATAATGTAAAATAGCCTGCCCCTCTGCGCTAGATAGCAGCGAGGGTGGCAGACTATTGATATTTGAGCGTCATGGGATATTTTGCCGACACAAAACTCCATTTTTCATTTTACCTCGTGTTAGGAGATCGCTAACACTGGAGCGGTATGGATATTTTGCTGCGCAAAAATCCTTTTTTCATTTTACCTCGTGTTAGGAGATCGCTAACACTGGACTATACAGGTAACAGTACTAAAATAATCGACGATAAACCGAGACACAGGCTGATTAAGCACAGTACAAGCAATACCTGCTGTTGAGTCAGTCCACTCGACAGCAGACGATAGTGAATCTGTGTTGCATCTGCTTCATAGATGCGCTGACCTCGTAGCATTCGGCGAATAACGACGAAGATGTTGTCGAAGATCGGGACGCCAAGTGCCAGAATGGGAACGAACAGCGATAACAATGTTGCCTGCTTGAATGCCCCATCCAGTGCAATAATCGCAAGAATGAAGCCGAGGAAGGTCGCCCCGGAATCGCCCATGTACACACGAGCTGGCGGCTTATTGTATCTTAAGTAACCGATACCTACACCGACCAGACTGATCGCCATGATGGCTGAATCCGATTGCCCTTGTGTCATCGCAACGATAAACAAGGTCACCGCCGAAATGGTAGCCAGACTTCCTGCCAGACCATCCATTCCATCTGTAAAGTTAATCACAGTCGTCACGCCAAAAATCCACAGTAAGGTCAGCACAAGCTGTAACCAATCGGGCAGCAAAATATACTGATCGTTAAATGGATTGGAGAATCCAGAGAAGCGGATTCCAGCCATATACACGACAAGTGCGGCGATGAGCTGTACAATCATTTTCGGTAATGCGGGAAATTCACGACGACTCACTTTATACCAGTCGTCAACCAAGCCGATGCCAAGTACGAGCAATCCACCGACTAGTACGGCTGTCATTTTCCATACACCTGCATCCACAAAGGATAGGTAGGAGATCACAAATCCTCCAAATAAGGCAATACCCGCCATCATCGGCACAGCTTCTTTATGTAGCTTACGTTCATTATCTGGACGAGGCTTATCTACAAAATCAAGCTGGATCGCCCACTTACGCAGCATTGGAATGGAGATCAGCGCAAATACAAACGATAGTATAAAAGCAGCAATATAGGACATGGTTCCTCCTTATAATTAAAATGATATTAGTCGCCAATGTGCTGTATTTCTGTACCTATTCATTGTAATAATCTGTATCTGTATTCGTGTTACGGTTCTACGGATACCCATCTTGTTCGGCAGTACCGATACACTTCTTACCTTTAGATATACAGCGAAAAGCACCCACAAACAATGAGTGAAAACTGATATTTTTATCATTAGAAGAGGCTTCATTTTATCAGATTGCTATCAGATATTCGTCGATGTGACTCTCCATCCATTCTACTACTCTAATCATTCTTTCAAAGGAATCTGAAGCGCAAAAAAGCAGCCTACTCGCATAAGCGAACAGACTGCCTTTTAGGATCTATCTAATCTTTCTATTCTTCAGCATTTATGCTTGTGGAGAAATAGCTACAAGCTTACGCCTCTTCAAAAATACGCTCAACCTCAGGCATGATCGTATCCCAGCTTGCATCAGGAAGCTTACTCACCGTTACAAAATCACGCATACCGAAAATGTTGTCAACACCGTCAATGTTTACGAGCGCTTGAGCGATAGCATGCTCCGTTGTGTCGCCCGCTTTTACGGATGTGCTGCCAGCACCTTCAAAAATAGCGCGATCAGCGTTAATTTTTACTGCATTAGGATTTGGAGTGGATTGTACTTGAATATGGATAGTCATGATAGTCTCCTTTTCGATTGGAATATAGTAGAAGGTTGGAATAGGATCATTATTTGTTTGAACGTTTACCTGTACGTGTATTCGATTTTGGTCGATCACGCTTCGGATTGATGGTCAGATCAAGTGCTTCCCAGCGACCACGTAGCCACTCATCGAACTGATCTCCCTTTTCGCCTTCATACGCATCATAGATATCTGCACGCATCCGGCTTAGCTTACCTTTGAAATCTTCGTAGCTGTGATCGGCAGGCAGACTCTTTTTGATACGAATCAGCGTTTTGGTCATATGGTTGAACAGCTCGTTCTGTTGACGTTCTGGCAATTCAGCCTCAACACCAAGCTCACGCAGTTGTTTGTATGCTTCTTCACGTACGGCTGTAACCGGGTCATTATGAAGCAGGTGCAGCAGCAGATCAATAATCGGCGGTTGCGAATACTGTCCTAGCTCGCGAGCCGCTTCCATACGGCGTTTCCAGTCAGCTTGACGATGTGCATCCTTTTTCAATTGGCTGTAATTTTCCGGCAATTCATATCCATCTTTAACGGGTACAGCAATTTCTTCTGTACTTTCCAGTTCAGCGGATGTGTTCAGTTGTTCTTGTTCGTTCTGGTCATGCATTTCGTTACTCAAATGTGTTCAGTTCCTCTCTGTGGCCTGTTAGGGCGCATGTACTTCTGCCTTTATACTAACACAATCGACTGCCCACGCCTAATGTTTTGCAGGATATTGCGATACGCTTCATGAGATTCTCTATCCTTCCTCTGTAGGCTGTACTAGGGGGTAGGTGGAGTGATGTCTTTAAACTATGTTACGATAGACACGTATGGCGTTTATGTATGATATAGAAGTTATTAGGTAGTATTTCATTTCGTAGCAGGAGGCACAACGTGAAGAAACTTTCATTTTTATTCTCATTAGTCTTTTTTGTTCCCGCCATCATCCTTAGTTTTGCGATCTGGTCGGATTTCAGTAAAATGTATGATCCGCAGGCTGTAGGTAATGGTGTTTCTGGCGTCAAGCAAACCTTGTACGCGTATGATGGAACTCGGGTGCTCAATGTGCTGGATGACTCCTCTCAACAAAACATGCAAGTGGCTATTTATAATGGCAATGGTACACATTTTTATGGGATTGCCAACTTAGATTCCGATATGTTTCGCAATACCGTCGTCGCTTATCAGCAAGGCAAGCTGATCGTCGCCGTTAAGGATTTACAGGATAATATTTTAGCTTACCAATTTAATCGAGATTCTACATACTCTAATATTGTGAACAAGCCGATGACCAGTAGTGGATTTCTAGCTTCCAGTACGACAAGTTGGCGTGGACAGATTTTGATTTCTTCTGGCGATTCAGCGACCTCTGATAACGGGTCGCCTCTATTCCTTGCTAATATCCGCGATGCGAAGCTTCATTATGCTTCGCTAGATCGACTTGCCGGACTAGAGGAAAAGCGAATACAGCGTCTACGCACGTTATCCGATACGTTCGATACAGCCGGGGCTAGCATTCCGATGTATGAAGCTACACTATCTGATGATACCACAGCCTATATTAGTGCACTTTTAGATCAAAATGACACGCCGGTTGTGTATTACAAGCCCAATAACGATCAGAATCCTTTTGAGATGCAAGATGAAGCACAGCTGTATTTCCAAAAGCAATTCGGACGTAACGGACGCCCACTTATTGATGTCGATTCCAGCTATCCGAAACAGGCCTACACCGCATCCGCGGATGGACAGAACGAAAAAGTCCTGGCGCTACCTACCCCTGTGTATGATGCTCATCTGTTCTTACTTAATAAGGATGAGATCTTAATCGCAGGCTCCAATGCGAAGGACTCGGCGACAGGGAAGTCGATCGCCTATGTATACAATGAAGTTACCAAAAAGACTCAAGACGTATCAGCACTGGTTCGCAATCTCAAATCAGAGGATCTCAAAAATTCTGATTTACAATTTTATAAAGAATCCAAGCAACCTGCCGTGTACTATTCGTATCCCGGACATGCCAGCGGTTGGCTCAATATTGAAACCGGGCAATCCAAGCAGATCGTGACAGCAGATGCCAAAGGCTGGCAGCTAAATGGATATACTGGAGCAACGAACAGCCTGACACCAACTTTCCGTGGGTTCTGGCATTACCTTCTTAAAGGCGGTCCACTCGTGGTCAACTGGGTACTGTGGCTCATTATTCCATTCGCAACGATGGCCCTGCCTTTGGTTATTGTGGGCATTGCTTCTCGCTCCCATAAGCGCAGACTTAAACGAGGCATTGTGTATGATGCAACCATTACACGGATGAAGGAAACCGGGACGCGTATTAATGAATTACCACTCGTACGCTTTACCGTGCAGTTCCAACATGAAGACCGCATTCGTGAAGTGGATATTAACAAGGTCGTCTCCTACTTGAATGCACCATCCGTTGGAGATTCGGTCATGATTAGTTACGATCCGAAGCGCGACAAAGCTGTCTTTATTACCGAGGAAGATCAGGTACAAGGTAACGGTGCAGCAGGTGCAGGAAATGAACCTGAGATCATGCGCGGAGCTACTTTGCAGCGAATTGAGCGTCAGGGAACGATTCGTCGCTCCGACGTTCTTGTCCTGCACGCTGAGGTCGAGGGACAGGTGCACCGAATTCCAGTCGTGCAGCCTCCAGGATTCACATATGAGCCGTATACGCCAATCACACTGATTCGAGTCGGTGGTGTGGTGCGACTGTATCGTTATGGGAGTAGCGTAAGTAATAACAATGATGAACAAGATCAGATTATGCTGGATGCGAATCTGGTCAACTTTGAACGGATGGGTGTTCGCGCGGAAAATCGTGAGCTGGTACTGATGAACGTGTCCATTCATGCGGGTGATCGTAATGTAGCACGCGTGAATAGCTTATTCGTACCGGATCAGACGATGAATGTGATGCGAAATGGAATACGTATTCCGGTCAGCGTGAATCGTCATGAATTTGCCCATGAACTTCGCTTACTGAAAGGCAAGCAAGGCAGTATGGTTGTAGATCGAGTAAGCTACAATGGCACGATCGGTGAGCGTCCGCTAGCCAGTATTATCGCGACGCGTGACGGGCAACAGTACCGAATTGAGCAATCAATTGAGCCGCTGTATGGCGTTCAGCCTGGCGATGAGCTATGGGTGTCCTATGATGAAAGCACACGCGAAGCGGTTATTGTGCAGTATGCCGCTACATGATGAATTTGGTATAGGATTGATGTAGGATTATGACGAATCTAACTGAATAGCTGACCTTTACAGATCAAGCCCGGATATACAGTTCATGTGTCTCCGGGCTTGATTATTTTCAATATTATCATTCATAGATTAACGAAATGGCGTAATGCGAAATAGTCCTAGCTCTGCGATAATCTGCCGAATAGCCGCGATCTGATCCTCTGCTTCCTGTGCAGCCTGCTCGGCTGGATATGTCTTCGAACCTCCGAGCAGCTCTAGCTTACGCAGATGCTTGAGTAGAATTAAGCGAAAGGCAGCTTCCATGGCGCGATCTCCAGTCTCTACACTATGCTCAATTCGGCTTGTATCCAGCGTCTCTCCATTTAGAAAACGTTCATGAACATCCTGCTTCACCTCTACAATGTCCTTATCACCCGTGTGAACAGCTCCTTCAATCGCTTGAATCGCCCCCTGACGAGCTTCTTCGATCTGCGGCTCTGGAGCGACGAACGCATATAATACCGTCGCGTGCTCTAACCATGTCCAGCGATTATAATTACCGTCAAAAGCTACTCTGGTGAGTGGCTCTACGATATCGCATGCAGCCATACGTTCTCCCTGTACATACAATAACCAGGCAAGCTCAGTTAATGTCTGTAGACGTCCTTTTTCCGCTTTCATCTCACGAGCGGGCAGACGTGGGATGTAATCTGCTAATAGAGATAGAGAAGAAGAGGATACAATCTCGGTCTCGTTCACACCTGGAGATACTCCTTCATCCCTTGCATTTCCATCATTAATGCCCTGTTTATGTACGTCGTGTGCTATCGGTTCATCTACGATCTTCATAATCTCGGCAATCGCTTGCTTTAATGTCATCGTCTCTTTCATAATCGGCTTTCCTCCATCAGTTCATCTAGTATCTGCCGGAGCAGACTAACATAATAAGGGTAACACTGTACATGGGATACATGCCAGTCTTACCCTTGATGAAGAAAATGAATAGCTCGCGCCAATAAATATATCTACAATCGCTTGGGCAGCCATTTGTTATACTGGCGGCGCAGACGATGTAACTGCTCACTATGACGAAGTGCGCGCTGCTCCTGGGATTTACCCACTGCAACGATCAAGGATTCCAGCAGTACAAGTGGTGCTGCCATCGAATGAAATTCCCATACATCGCCGCGTGCACTATAGAGTGCGATATCTGCCTTGTTGCGCATATCACTCACAGCCAGATCGGTAATCAAGAGCGTACGACACCCACTCTCGGCTGCATAATCAAGTAAGGTCGCTAACTCTGGTGATTCAGCGACAAAACCGAACAAGACGACCACATCTCCGCTACGCATATGGATTAGCGATTCAAGTAGCTCATGTCCACCATATTCGATCATGCGCACCCGATTACCGAATCGAGTCAGTCGAAATTCTAGTAATGTCGCCAGCGATCGCGCCGAACCAGGTCCATACACATGGATCGTACCTGCTTCCACCAGTGCACGTACGGCTTTATCGAATTCATGCTGATCCAGTCGCTCCGCAGTCTGCTGTACATAATGAAGGGTATCCAGCATTTGCGCTGCCGCACTGCCCTGCTCTTCCAGTCGCTCAAAAGCAACCTGTAGCTTGAGTGAAGGAGAGACCACACCTTCCTTTTTCACACGATGCTTAAATTCCTTTAGATTACGGCAGTCAATCTCTGCCCAAAAGCGAGATACGGTTGAGACGCTCACTTCACATGCCGAAGCGATATCTTCCTCCACCATAAATGGAATCCCTTCGATATTTTTCAAAATATAATCCGCGACCCGCTGATGACTGCGAGATAGCTTCACATGATCAAACGTCAATCCCATACGGTGCCCTCCTGCTACATTCTCATTCTGTTACTGCCATATGACATTATGAAGCAACGATAGTACGATCTGGCTCCCGGTCGTTTTTGAATCCCCGATCCATTACTCTCAATACGAAACCATAATGATGAAATGTGTACATTCGTTGTACTAGAACCCTCGTCACACCGAGCTATGCAGCGACTCCACAACTTCCACTTTCTTTTTCAATAGCTTCTTCACCGCATTGGCAGCACGTACTTGCAAATGTAGAGAAGGAGCAATATATCTTGTGCATTGTCCAGCACGGATCGCTTCACGAATCTCGCCCACCGTCTCATAGCTGCCTGGTAGCTCATTCCATACACAGCCAACCTGGAACATCTGATGTGCATCACTCCCGGCAACGACAGGTACAGCGTGCTGCTCGCCAAGCGTTAATACTTTGGCAATGTTTTCCTGAATACCGATCTCATGCAGATCCTTCCCATTCAGATCAAACGCATCGAAGCGGCATAGCAATTCAGGCGCTACATGATACAGATGATTCGATTCGCGGAATGGATGACCGCCAATCACCATCAGTCCAGCAGCATCACACAGATCGAACAAACCTTCCAGCCCAATAAAACGATCTGGCGACGTATGACCTTCAAGCGAACGGCGTACATCTAGCAGCGCATCCTTGGGACCACTGATCAGAATATGCCCGCCCTCTGCCACATCGACCTCCATCCCTGTAAAAATACGAAAGCTTCCTCGTTCATAATAATGCCCATTGCATGGCAAATGGCGATCTAGCGTTCCATACACTTCGTCAAAACGATGCGTATTAAAGTGCTCGGTCAATATAATCGCATCCAGACCATGCATTACCGCTTCATCCAGAATCGTTGTGAAATGCTCCATAGAGAAGTCGGTTTTTTTAGATAATTTGGCGTGAATATGAAAGTCGATTTTCATCAGTTACGTACCTCCGCAAGTAAATGTAATGGATGAGCTTGAGCATGTGTGGCATGAGCTGGGTTAGTTGATACGGCTACTTTTGGCGTTAATCCATGAAGTAACGCGCCTGTCTCCCCATGATACACATTGAGATGTTCTTCGCTTAGTAAAAGATAGGCCATATCGCCGCTATTATAATCAGCATCACCCAGTAAGCGTACCGTAAGCAAGCGTCCACCTGCCAGCACGGTTACGGTCGTCTCCGCCCCTGCTGGGAATACCGTATCCACCTGACACGCAATCGCTCCTGGCACAAAGTGACGCTGTAATCGCATATGCTCTGGCTTGATCGTCATCGTAACCGCTATGCCTTCGTTCGGAAGCGAATCTAATTTGCCGTTTAATGCAAATGAATAGACCGGTGAAGACACATATAGACTGCCATCTCCCGCTGATAAAATCCGTCCTTCAACATGGTTCATTTCCATCCCCCCACTGCCGAAGAAATCAGCGATTCGCAGCGTGGCTGGGCGGCGATACAATGCCTGTGGCTGATCCACCTGTACGATCTGTCCTTCGAAAAAGACCGCAATTCGCGTCGATAAGGTTAACGCTTCCTGCTGATCGTGCGTTACATAAATGATCGTTGCTCCGAGCTCGCGGTGTAGCCGCTTGAGCTCTGCCCTCATCTCCACGCGCAAGCGTGCATCCAGATTCGAGAGCGGCTCATCTAGCAGCAATAGATCTGGCTCCGTCACAATCGCTCGTGCAATCGCAACCCGCTGCTGCTGTCCACCAGACAATTCGCCCGGATAACGCGCTGCCAGCTCACCGATCCGTACCTTGTCCAGTGCTGCAGTTACTTTTTGCCGAATCTCACTTTTGCTTTGGCGGCGAATCCGCAGTCCAAAGGCAACATTATCGAATACTGTCATATGCGGCCATAGCGCATAGCTTTGGAAGACCAGATTCAATCCACGCTGTGAAGGGTCGACATGATGTGCGGTATCTCCATTAGCAACCTCGTTGCCGCTCAGCACAATCGTACCCCCACTTGCTCGCTGGAGTCCGGCTATCGTGCGCAGCAATGTCGTTTTCCCACACCCGGAAGGCCCGAGAAAGGTCATGAATTCACCCTTCTCCACATTCAGATCAATCCCGCGCAGAACCTGTTTGCTACCGATCGTGACCATGACATTTTGCAGTTCAATTGCACTCATATTATTGTCCTCCAATTCCCGTAGTCAGATCGGCTTTTCCATAGCGTGTTGCCAGCGCATAGACCGTAATCACAATCCCGATCATAATCATCAGTACCACATTGGTAAGCTGGGTATAGCCCTTTTCAACATAATCAAATGTCAGTGTCGTTAATGTCTCCGTTCGCGGCGTGACCAGCATAATGATCAGCTCTGTCTCCTTCATCGCTCCAATAAATACGATGAGGAAGGCAGATAGAAGGCTCTTGCGATTCAGCGGTAACAAGATACGCTTGAACCTTGTCCACCAGGATGCACCGTTCATCTGCGCCGCTTCTTCTAATTCGCCGCCCACCTGCATCACCGCAGCGCCACCTGCTTTGACCGTAAACGGCAGTTCCTTCACGACGGTAATCAAAATAATGAGCCATACGGTTCCATACAACGCTGGAACGATCCAGTGCGGACGCGCAAACATCGTAATATAAATGGCAGATAGCGAGATGCCCGGCATTAGGTAAGGAAGGAAAGACACCTGATCGACTGTACGCCCAATCCATGTCTGCCGTCCGCGAGCGACCACGTAACCGAGTAATAAGCCAAATACAGCAGCCAGCACAGCTGACAACGCGGCAATCCATAATGAGTTACGCAAGGCGAGCAGGAAAATCGGATTTTGCAGCACACCCTTTTCACCGGAATTAATGCCGCTAATCGAGCCACCAATCCAGTAATGTAGCGTCCAATTATCCCAGCTATATACGCCTTCACGTAGCATAAAGGTCTGTACCAGCAAAATAATCAGCGGTACCACCGACACTAGCGTCATGATGCTAATCGTAAGAATCGCCGACGGTTTACGCCAACGTCCTAGCGATTGCAGTGTACGCGGGTTATCCTTACCTGTAATCGTGACGAAGCTACGCTGTCGCCCCACTACACGGCTATTCCAGTAGATCATCAGCATCGAGATGAGCATCAGCATCAGACTGAGCACATGCGCCTCAGTTGTTAGTCTTGCTCGCATACTGGAATAGAGCATGGTCGAAATCATATAAAAATCTACTGGTGTACCGAGAATGGCTGGCACACCATACGAACTGATCGCACGTGTAAAGGTCAAGATAAAGCCTGACAAGATCGCAGGCAGCATGAGCGGAAATACAATCTGGCGCATAATCGTCCATCTGCCCGCCCCATTCATACTTGCCGCTTCCTCAAGCTGTGTATTCATGGAGCTAAGCGCCGCTCCAACGAGTAGAAAAAAGTACACACTATCATGAATCGTCAGCGAAACGACAATCGGTACAAACCCATAAGCGAGTGCATCCGGGGTATGAAGATGAGTGAGCGATTGCCAGATCCCTGGCGTACCACCAATACGATCATTTTTGAAAAAGGTCAGCCATGCCTGCGCGATAACCCAGGATGGCAATAAATACGGAATAACGGCTAGAAACGCAACGCCTTTTTTAAAAGGAACATCAGTACGTGTGACCAGCCATGCCAGACCACAGCCGAGCAACATGGACAGAATCGAGACCACGATCGCTACGGCACCCGCATGCAGAACGGGTTTGTAAAAAAGCGATAGACTCACATCGCTCGCCAGTACACGCTGCCAGTGATACAACGTAAAATGTCCCGGATTCGCCTCAGCAGTCATCCGCATATCCTGCGTCTTCCATACAAAAGTCGTGAGCAAAATGTTCACTACAGGCCATAAAATCGTATAGGCAAGAAACAGTAGTCCAACGAGCCCGATCAGGTTGACTGGACTGCGTAGCCAGCCGGATATGCGGTTACGTAGGCGAATCGCAGATTGCTTGGGCGAAGATGCAGTGATGAGCTTGCTGGACATCCGGGAAAGCCTCCTTTTAAGTGATTGAGATAGTGAGTGGTACACACTTGGATATGGTTAGTTACACCACTTCGGTAAGGAATAAGGCAACGTCCTCAGGTGGAACCCAGGAATTTACGGACTAGGAGAGAATGTAGATTCCCGGGTTCCAAGTTTGTTTGTATGATGATCAGTTACTATGGCTTACTTCTGCTTAATCCAGTAATCGCGTACTTTCGGTGATGTCATGTAGAGTTGGTCGGCGTCGAAATTCCACAGGTTGAGCTTTTCGAATCCGATTGGGTTTTTGGTTGCGACGTCGGAGCGTGGAACCCATGAGCCGACTTCGTTGAATGGAGCAATGCCGGCGCCTGTGCCGTCTTTTTCGCCCATCATCCAGCGGATGAATAGTTTACCTGCGGCTTCGTGTGGGGCTTGTTTGCCAAGGTATAGGTAGCCTGCATCGGGTACAGATGTTTTCGGTTTGATGTTGTAGATCGACTGTACATGCCAGCCTTTTTCTTCGACTTTGGAGATGTCACCGGAAACGGCGATGCCGACTGCGTCGCTGGATGTTTTGCCGATCGCGTCCAGTACGTCGTCACTGCCTTTAAGTACAGTTAGTCCATTTGCGAATAGTTGATGAATGAAGGCATAGCCTGCGTTTTGTTCGCCCTGTAGTTCGATATCTTTACCGAACTTTTCTTTGTAAGCGGCTGCCATATCGTCGCTATGGATAACCATGGTGGTGAACAGATCCATAAAGGCTGGAGAGCTGAGTGGATCAGCGACGTATACTTTATTTTTGAATTCTGGTGTGGTCAGATCCCACCAGTTGGTAACAGGAGTTTGTTTATAGTGATCGGTATTGTAAAAGATGGTGCGGAACTCGACATAGTTAGCGTAGCCGGGAGCTTGTGTACGGTAAGGCTCATCAACCGTTGGAGCGATATCATCTGGTAAGTATTTGATGTAGCGTCCTTGTTCGACCATTTCTTTACCCACGGCGCCGCTCACTTCTTTGGTGATAATCACATCCGGGTTGAATTGTCCGGCATCTTGCTCATTGGTCACTTTGTCCATCATCTCATCGGACTTGACCTTGCTCACTTCGACTTTGACGCCAGGATACTTTTTCATAAAGGTCTCTGCTGCATCGTTCGCGCGACCGGATGTAGAATAGACGACAACTTTGCCTTCTTGTTTTGCCTGTTCGTACAGAGCATCGACGGAATCATTGGTGCTAATCTGTGCCTGTGGTGTAGCAGGTTGTCCATTTGCGACCGAGTTATTGGTGTCTGTACTACAAGCGGATAGAAGTAATGCCGGAAGAAGCAGTAGTGACATCCAACCTGCCACACGCTTAGCGGAATGGGGCTTTGACGTACGTTGTCCTGAAGATACCGAAGATGCTTTGGAGATCATTCGAAAGCTGGTTTTCTTTTTACCCTTGCGCTCGATATTCATAAATTCCTCCTGGAATACGTGATAATGAATGGATGTTTGGTACTGCACGATGTCGCTTGCTTGTTGTCTGCAAGTCCTATAGTAGAGGTTCAATGTCAAAATGATATTAAGTGATATGTCGATTTTGGTAAAAAAATATTATTTTTATCGTTTATGATAATTTTATTCAAAATCTCAGCAACGCTTTAGTTCTTGTTGCTACGCTTGCTTATGTACAGAACGAAATACACGATATAAAGGCAACAATAAAGACAAAAACAGGCTGATCGTGGCAGTATACAACCACAATCAACCTGTTTTTTTGGTTTTGGAGCAATATCCGTTTGTTCATTTAAATGAGTACAGGAACACGATGCACCTAGCTCCAAGCTAGATATCGCTACAAATCCACTTACACCATCACTTTACAAATATCATTCGTAAACTCAACCGGATCTTGAATTGGCAAGCCTTCGATCAGCAGCGCCTGGTTGTACAGCAAGTTCGTATACAGACCGAGCTTCTCTTGATCGGCTTCATATGCCTTTTTCAGCGATTGGAATACATCATGGTTGATGTTGATTTCCAGCACTTTATCCGCCTTCACGTCCTGGCTGTTAGGCATCATTTGCAGGATTTTCTCCATCTCGATCGACAGTTCACCTTCAGAAGTCAGGCAGACCGGGTGAGATTTGAGGCGCTTGGAAGCACGCACGTCTTTTACTTTGCCGCCGAGTACATCCTTCATCGCTGTGAACAGCTCTTTGCTTTCGTTCTCTTCCGCTTGTGCAGCTTCATCCTTCTCGTCTGGCTCGATACCCAGATCGCCGCTGGATACGGATTTGAATTCTTTTTCTTTATACGTGCTGATGATCTTGATTGCAAATTCGTCGATATCGTCCGTCAGGTACAGAATCTCGTAGCCTTTGTCCGTTACCATCTCGGTTTGTGGAAGCTTCTCGATGCGCTCGATCGAATCACCAGCCGCATAATAGATATACTTCTGATCTTCTGGCATACGGGATACGTATTCGTTCAGCGTTACCAGCTTTTTCTCTTTGGATGAATAGAACATGAGCAGGTCTTGCAGATCGTCCTTGTGCATACCATAGTCATTGTACACACCGAACTTCAACTGGCGACCAAATGCCTGATAGAATTTCTCGTAATTCTCGCGCTCGTCCTTAATCATGCTTTGCAGCTGGGACTTGATCTTGTTTTTGATGTTTTTCGCGATCAATTTAAGCTGACGGTCATGTTGCAGCAGCTCGCGTGAGATGTTCAGCGATAGGTCTTCGGAATCGACCATCCCTTTAACAAAGCTAAAGTAATCCGGCAGTAGATCGCCGCATTTATCCATAATCAGAACGCCGTTCGAATACAGCTCCAGACCTTTTTCGTATTCCTTGGTGTAATAATCAAACGGTGTATTTTCCGGAATAAACAGGATCGCGTTATAGACAACTGCGCCATCTGCGCTAATGTGTACATGCTTGAGCGGCTTGTCAAAGCCATAGCGTTTCTCCTGATAGAAGTTGTTGTAGTCTTCATCTGTCAGTTCGCTTTTATTTTTACGCCAGATCGGGATCATGCTGTTGATCGTCTGCTCTTCGGTATAATCTACATATTCGGGTTCTTTATTTTCAGCATCTTCGCCTTCCGGTTCAACGGGACGACTGCTTGTGATATCCATTTTGATCGGATAACGGATAAAGTCAGAGTACTTCTTCACGATACTGCGCAGACGATGCGTTTCCAGATACTCATCATATTGATCATCTTCGGTATTTTCTTTGATTTTCAAAATAATATCGGTGCCGACAGTTTCTTTATCCGCTGGTTCGATCGTGTAGCCTTCTGCGCCTTCGGAATGCCATTTGTACGCTTGATCGCTACCGAGCGCGCGCGTGATAACAGTAACCTCGTCCGCTACCATAAAGGCAGCATAGAAGCCCACACCGAATTGACCGATGATATTGTGTCCGTCCTGTGCTGCATTGTCTTTTTTGAAGGCAAGCGAGCCACTCTTGGCAATAACGCCGAGGTTATTTTCCAGCTCTTCTGCCGTCATACCAATCCCTGTATCAGAGATTGTGAGTGTACGCTCTGCCTGGTTCGGTGAAATCTTGATATAGTAGTCTTCTTTATGGAACGTGAGTGCCTCATCGGTAAGTGCTTTGTAGTAAATCTTGTCAATCGCGTCGCTGGCGTTAGAAATCAGCTCACGCAGGAAAATTTCACGATGAGTGTAAATGGAGTTAATCATCATTTCCAGTAGGCGCTTCGATTCCGCCTGAAATTGCTTTTTGGTCATGGTCGTTATGTTCCCCTCTCCATTATGGATGTCATTAAAGTGCATATGTACAGCAGTCGAATCAGCGGCTGTGTACAAGGCACAAGCTTTACGCTCATTCTATATTAGCACTCTTAATACCTGAGTGCTAAACCTATCTTTTATATAACATATTCCTAATTTCCATGTCAACGTTTGGAAGGATAGGGAGATGCCAAACACTGGATTAGTATGGATTTTTTGCTTTGCAAAAATCCTTCTTCATTGAGCCCCGTGTTTATGGTGCCAAACACTGGATCTGTATATTTTTTACAGCAAGGTTCATCCTTTTCTCACTAACTAAACTATTATATACTATTCTTAATGGTTGATCGTACGACAATCCACCCGCATGGTGGCACCATTGCCGACTCGCTATACGAAAAGGAGTGAATGATCATGCCCCCATCGCACAGAATTCCGCTCAAACCGTTGCAAGGCTTCGATTGGTCAAGTCTGACTGGCAATGTGGCAAGCGCTGCTGCTTATTTTAACAGCGATTATATGTATGCTTTTGCCGATGCGTGGACATTTTCTTGTTTTGCAGAACATACGAATAAGGCGATCCCCTCGCTCGGTCAGGAATCGGTATTATATAACACGTCCTATGATCAGATTTTGAACTGGTCTCGGATGGATTATCATATGGAGCGGCATCTCCCTGCCGAAGAAGCGCTGGCGATGATCCGCATGGAACTGGCACAGGAGCACCCTGTATTGGTCAAAGGAGACACCTATCATTGTCCATGGTTTCCTTCCGATTATGGACGACTGCATCGACCTCATTTTTATTTAATTACAGGGTACGATGATCTGACGAACCATCTATTCTGCACAGATGTGGCGTATATGACATATCATCGGGCGCAAACAGTTAGCGATTTTAGTCTCGGTTTTGGCGGAGATCTGCTTACCCTTCGTCAAAATCATGATGAATATACAAAGCCTACGCCACTTCCCCATCTGTATGAGGTGCTTACTCGCCGCGCAATAGCTAATCTAGGAAGTAATAGTAATCATTGTTCTGCGTTTGACTCGATGCGGCATATGGCAGAGCACTTAGTTGAGCTGGATCTACGCTCTACTGAGCAACAGCGGCAAAGTGCTGCTGACATGAATGCACTTCATCTGGAACTGCTCTATATTATTCAAGCTCGCATGCAGTTTGTACACTTGCTGGAACAAAAGCGTGAGCCTAAGGATATTTTTATCGAACAGATGAGCACTGCTTTTCAAGAAGCGATCCGGAGCTGGACGCTCATTCGTGATCATTATTTGCGTAGCTTTGAGCCTCGTGCACATCGTGAGCCCCTTCTCGAAAGTATGGCGAAGCATATTCAGTCAACCGCGACGTTGGAACAATCTATTGCAGAGAGCATTTTACATTCCAATCGGTTAAAAGAAATCGTAAACAGCTATCAGCAGCAGACGACTCATCTAACTCATCGCTAAGCTGATCAGGCCAAATTAGGCATTTCCCTTCGTATCAACTGACTTGCTGTGCTTCATAAGATTATTTTACAAAACGAACATCAAGCCTGTAGCTTCTTACCCTACATATGTTCAGCATCAACAGGCAAGTTATACACACGATTTAAATACGCCCGTACACGCTGCGCTTCACCTCCGTCGTAGACGTAACCAAGACGATGGGCTACCACATAGGAGCGCTCGTCAAATAGCTCGGTCATCACAAATACAGACTGCCAGATCGCTTCTACATCAGCTAACGGATAGGTGGCGAGCAGACGATCCCAAGCAGCGGCATCCAGATAAAGCGGCAAATACTTGCCGCTTTTGCCTGTGTTCACCTGAAAATCATGCTCACTTCCCACCTGCCAGCATAACATCTGCTGTAGCATCGGTCGCACATACTGATTGAGCATATCCAGCGCATACAATAGCTCTCGCCGCCATAATCCCTTCGCAATATACGTCGATACCCACCAAAATTCATTACAACAGGCATGAAACGCTACTACATTCGGACACTTCACCCAATAATCCACATCACTAGGCGCTTCTAAAGCAGGCAGTACTCCATCCTTATCCAATACAATAACGGTCAGACGATCTTCTTCCACATAGTCTTGCCAGTGATCCATACGCTGTAGTCGCAAGTCAATCCGGTTCCCATCCGCCAATTGCATCAAATACATGAATTTGACGATATCCTCATCTACAGGTAGCTCACTTTCGTCCGGCATCTGCATAATGATCCGCTCTCCAAACACATCCACCCAGCTATGATCCTGAATGAATGGTTCTATGCTCTCGACCAGATAGACAATATCGTAATCCTGAAACAAATCTCGTGGCGCGGCCGGATTTACCCTCGACCCATTCATGGCAACCGCTCGAATACGCGGCTCTTGCTGGGCTATCTGTAAGATTAGCTCCATCATTTGCTCTGTGCTTCTCATGTATGGACTCCTTTCGCTTAGATGCTAATTATTCGTATTATAGCTGATTAAATTTCGCTAATATTGTCATCACATTACTCAACTGTTCTGTGCCCTCGATCGTGAAATCGGGTAAACTATCAGCATCTACATAGAATCCTTTTCAGTGTCTTACTCCCACTCCCAAGGAGGCGATATCCGTTGAAAGTATTACGTAAATTCATTCTAGCCTTTCTATTGTCCAATGTAATCGGAAATTGGAGCTTTCGGCAAATTAGCTTTTTACAATACGATCTGGCGGAAGGCCTATGGAGCGGAGCTAATATCCTTCGCTATATCGTCAATCTCGCCTGCTATATCGCTGTGGCGGTGTGGGTGTATCTGATCTTAGAACGATTGGAAAAGTGGCATGACCAGCGTAAGCAAGAATCTCGCTGAACGACATGAGAGTAGCCGCAATATGAATGAAAACATAGAAACTAACTATACAGTGAACACGTCTATTTCATCCATCAAACCGCGCCAGATCAGCCTTTAACCCCAGTCTAAACATCGCTGCTTGGGATATACGCAAATTTATTTTAATTTTTAATGTAGATTGTGATTTTTGTCACATATTAAATTTTAGTTTTATTTTAAACTAAAGCCATGGAAGAGATGATCATCAACCAAACCTGCACAGACAGGAACCTATAACATTTACTAAGGAGTGTATCAATTATGAATACCTGGCTCAGACAAAACAAAGTGGCAATGTGGCTGTTAACCGTTCTCCGTTTCTACGTCGGCTTCCAATGGATTCACGGCGGCTGGGGCAAACTAACTGGTGGCTTCGATGCTACTGGCTTCCTCACCAACGCAATCACAATGAGCACCGGCGACAAACCCGTCGTCAAAGCCGCATGGGCGGGCTTCCTCGAACACTTTGCCCTACCTAATGTAGGTCTGTTTAACATCCTGGTTCCAGTCGGTGAATTCCTAGTCGGTCTCGGCTTGATCTTAGGTACATTTACGACGATCGCTGCACTGATGGGCATGGTGATGAACTTCGCCTTCCTGTTCTCGGGTACAATCAGCACGAACCCTTACCTCCTTCTGATGGAAATCTTCATCGTCGTCGCTGGTGCGAATGCCGGTCGTATCGGTCTGGATCGCTGGGTACTGCCTTACCTGAAAGCAACCCTGTTCAAACGCCATACCAAGCATAACGGCGGTACACCAATTGCCCCTGCTCCCGATCATAGAGCGGCTTAAGCAAAGCAAGATCGTATCCACTATATCGTTTATAGTTACAATCGTTGTCTTCAAATGAACAATTCATTTCATCGTTCCCCTAAATACTAAATACGTAGCTCCTGGTCGATGTCCTTCATAGGAAGGCATACCGACCAGGAGTTATTTGTGTGCGTATCGTCCATACCAAACAGATGGTGCCATATACTTTAATTGATGACCGGTATGTTCCCTTATCTCGTACACATTTTTCGCCGTATCCCACGAGTGAAATGAACCAGACTCAAGTCGCTTCTCAAGCTACATTCCATTTCACATGTATTCCTAGATTCCGAATGTCAAATTTGACATATAAAATACAGCGTGATAATTTAGAGTGAATTTCCTTTGTAAATTATGGAATTTCTTTTATCATTAAAGCATACACTATATATAATAGGAGGCTGCATATGAGAAATCAGTGGATAGACGAATTAGCTGGACTGGAACAGGATATTGTTGGGTGGCGCAGACATATGCACCAGTACCCTGAGCTTTCCTTCCAAGAAGTGAAAACCTCGCAATTCATCGCCGATACGTTGACCGGATTCGGTTATGAGGTTCGTACCGGCGTAGGTGAAGGTGGCGTAATTGCCGATCTGAAGGGCGCACAGCCAGGACCAACGATCGCTTTTCGAGCCGATTTTGATGCATTGCCCATCCTTCAAGAAAATGATGTTCCCTATCGTTCACAAAATGAAGGTGTGATGCATGCCTGCGGACATGACGGCCATACCGCATCCCTGCTCGGCGTTGCTCATGTACTGAGTCGTCATGCTGACCAATTACACGGTAATGTACGATTTATTTTCCAGCATGCGGAAGAGAAAATTCCTGGTGGTGCCAAAGCGATGATCGAAGACGGCGCACTGGAAGGCGTAGATGAAGTATATGGTGCCCATCTGGCAAGCTATTTACCCTATGGCAAAATCGCTGTCATCGCGGGCCCTGCCATGGCTGCCGCAGATGGATTCTCGGTTGTGATTCAAGGTAAAGGTGGACATGGCGCACGTCCAGATCAGACGATTGATTCGATCGTTGTCGGTAGTCAGGTCGTGGGCGCACTGCAAAATATCGTGGCACGTCATGTCGATCCGCTCAAATCCGCCGTTGTTACGGTTGGTGTATTTCAGGCGGGCTCTGCTTTTAATATTATCGCGGACAAAGCCAAAATCGAAGGCACCGTTCGCACCTTCGACCCCAATGTACGCAAGCAGATTGAAGAAGATATTCGCGTCACCTTAGCAGGTATTACGGCTGCATCGCGAGCAACATTCTCGCTAGACTATACACATGGTTATCCAGCAGTCGTTAATCCGCCAGAGCAAGCGGATCAGGTGCGTGCGATCGTATCAGATGTACTCGGTGAAGAAGCACTATTTGAGGTTGGACCGGCAATGGGCGCAGAGGACTTCGCTTATTTCCTGGAAGAGCGTCCAGGTAACTTCTTCTATGTCGGTTCGCAAAAGGATGAAGCGACGGCATTTCCTCACCATCATCCACGCTTTGATATCGACGAGCGTGCGCTGCTGAATACAGGTCGGATCTTCCTTGGCATTGTTGCAGAGAAACTGCTTCAGCCCAAGCAAGCTCCTGTCACCGTAGGCTGATGACCATGTATTAAATGAAAATAAAAGCTCCTTGCCATCATTAGACGGCAGGGAGCTTTTTCATGTTTTCTCATGCGATCATTCATGGTCTTCTAATCCGACTATGCTAACGCCCATTATTCCACTTGAAGTGTTTTGGCAAATAGAATTTCCATTGCTGCACCCTCCTGCATCAGCGCGCCTACATCCTTGTAGCCGAGCTTACGATAGAAATGCTGAGCATCTTCATCCGATTGCGTGGATGTCATCACAGTCGAGTAGCCTAACTCTACCATACGTTGTTCCCAATACTGTACCACTTGCTTGCCTATCCCCTGGCCGCGAGATGACTCGTCAATCCATAACAAATTCATAAATGGAGTATTGTCCCAGAACCAGCCGTATCGAAGCCAGCCGATGTTCACCGATATTGAATCATTGATATCATCAAAAAGGCGAATCATATAGATTTCACCTGCAGTAATCTTCGCCATCAGACGATGCTGTGGCATATGTAGATCGTACTGAGCAAGATAGTTATAGTCTGCCTCTGTAGCAGGTTCCATGTAAATTGTCATATTCGTCTCTCCTTACTAAAGCTTGTCTGAAAACTCGACTAGATCCTCCTTTTGTACCGCACTGCATGCGAGTGAACAGTTGCACAAGGCAGACTGCTTTCGGTATGCTAAGTATATCGCTTCTTGTCCACGGTACTTGTACAGATAGAGTACCACGTTTCTAACTTTCAAAGATAAGAGGCCGTAGCTGTCCTCCTATCATTTTACAATTTGTACATACAGATCGTAGAATACGTTGGCGCAGCGACGAATCGTGGGTAATACCATATAGATAGCACGCTAGGCATGGATAATTTTATTCTTGAATTGAATGGAGATGACAAGGATGGAACAGAAAAATCTACTATACGGAATTATTGCCGGTGCACTCGTTGGGGCAGGAGCAGCGCTTTTATTCGCACCCAAATCTGGCGAGGATATGCGCTACAGCCTCAAGTCAGGAGCGAACCAATCCGCAAGCAATCTAACCGATACGCTTAAGGTTAAAGGACGCGAAATGAAGGCGAGTACCGAAGAGCTGGTTGAGCTTGCCAAAGAAATCACACCTGTTGTAAAAGAAGCGATCGGTGTGGTGCAAGAATGGAAAGGCTTGCTAACCGAGGCTAAAACAGAGCTGACAGGTGAAGTGAAAAAGCTCAAAAGTGACTCCCATGAGCCCACACCAGCCTTAACCAAAGGACCCACTGCACTGTAGGCAACAGCGTACAGCTTAAGTTAACTCATAGAACAGTCCAACACGGTAGCCTTATGCACCGAAAGGACTGTTCTTTTATATTATATCTACCCTATATAACTATACCGAACCGGACATAACTGCTCACACTGATAATTTCAGCTTGTTGATCCCCCTCTTACACTCACTTTAAAACACTACATTTAACAACGAAAATAGATTGGTTATGATAACAATCTCCACGCTTCCTTTAAATATTCATATTTAAAATTCCATATTCTTCTGTTCAGTTCTCTAATCTTCTATATTTCATAACAATATTAGTTCCTTGGAACTATGTAAGCGCTTTAATTATTCTGTTAGCTTGTAAATGTAGTCTATATTACCTTTTATTTCATATCAGCTTTCGTCTTATCCATTCATCCTTAAAGGAGAGATCAAGTATGAAGAAACAGACATTTCAAAAGGGAACGGTTCTATTGCTTACAGGTGCAATGATGTGGGGTGGATTATCCCTATCCGGATCGGCTGTAGCAGCAGCAACACCACCATCTTCTGTTTCACATTTTGCAAACGTTAACATTTTTTCTTCTTTGCTCGATGCTTCATCGGAAGCTATGCTGAATGATACTAATATAACCAACAGTAGTAGCGAACTTTCTCCTACATCTAACACAGATTCACTCGCTACAGCCCAGGCCGCAGGTACATACAGCGCCTATAATCTAACGGGCTTCTCCGTGGGTAATACAGGCGGGGGCAATATCCCAGAAACCGATGCTCGTTACAAAAAAGTATACACTGCGACCGATCTCGCCCAGGCACTGAAAAAAGGTTCTGGCGTTAAAGTCATTGAAGTGATGAACGATCTGAATCTGGGCTGGAATGAGTTGCCGACAGCAGCACAAACTTCACCATTTGCTGTACACAATCAGCCGCTAACGCATCCCGTACTCAAGCAAAGTGGCGTGAGTAAGCTGACCATTGACGGATTCGATGGGCTAACGATCTTCTCGAACAATGGTTCCAAAATCAAGCATGTTGGTATCACGGTTAAGCGCAGCTCGAATCTGGTCATCCGCAATCTAGAGTTTGACGAGCTATGGGAATGGGACGAGGCGACCAAAGGCGACTACGACAAAAACGATTGGGATTACCTGACATTGGAGCAGACGAGCAAGGTCTGGATCGACCACTGTACTTTTAACAAAGCCTATGACGGCGTTGTCGATGTGAAAAAAGGCAGCAGCGGCGTAACCATCTCCTGGTCTTCCTTCCGCAGTGACGATGGTAGCTCCAATAGCTGGGTCAGCCAGCAGGTAAAAGCGATGGAAGCGAACAAATCCGCTTATCCAATGTACAATTACCTGCGCAGCAGTAGCGTTGGCTTGAGTCAGCAGGACATTATCGCAATCGCTGGCGGTCAGAAAAAGACGCATCTGGTCGGCGCAACCGAATTCTCATCCGACAATGCTGATCTTGAAATCACTCTACATCACAACTACTATCAGGACTCTCAAGACCGTATGCCTCGTCTTCGGGGCGGAAATGCACACGTGTACAATATTGTAATGGATGCGTCTGGACTCGTCGCTGCCAAAACCAAATTGACACCTGCCATGGATCAAGCCATCAATTCCAAAGGATATCATTTTACCGTAACCAGTAATGGTGCGATCTCGACCGAAGGTGGAGCCGTATTAGTAGAAAAATCGAATATTATCGGCGTTGCTTCACCGATCCGCAACAACCAGACCGATCCGAGCAAAAGCAATTACACAGGCAAAATTCGCGCCGTCGATACGATCTATACCGCTAACGGAACTACCTTCCGTGGCAATAGCGACACAGCTGGCAGTCCATTAGCTCCGTATCCAGCTACTGCACTCGCCTTCTCCTGGAATGGATTCAGCAGCTTGCCTTACAGCTATCAAATGGATGATCCAACCACACTGGTTAGTCGCCTCAAAGCTTCGGATGGTGCAGGCTCGGGCAAGCTGAACTGGACGAAGACGAACTGGCTGGCAACGCAATACTAAGTGTAGCTACTGTACAGACTCGCTAGTTGCTACACTCGACGTACGAGCACTTTCCTATCGCTTGGCTAGCTCTTTGTACTACCTTCTACTTCTGTTCGCCTCTTTTTACTATTTTCTATCTCCTTGCAATAAGAACGAATAGAACAACCCCTTATCCTGTGCGCGATAGCTTCAGGCATAAGGGGTTGTTTGTGCATAAGAAACTTTTTCATCAATCATTTGTTTACCATTCATCTGAAAATCAAACAATTTACTCAATCAGTCGCTTAACAGCGATTATATGACCGTGACTTGTGGTTAATATTAAGCATACTTTCTATATTACTGCTGCAAAGGAGAATTTGCCGTGCCCCATACCGTTAATCTAGAAGCTGTCGTTCAACAAATCGGCCTATTGGGTCAAAGTCAGTTCGGCAAATCCCCGGAATCGGTCAGTATTCGAGCCAACGAATACAGTGTGATTATTTTCTTAAATGAGCTGATTGATCCGGACGATGAGCGACTGCCCGATGACCCGGATGAGCGATATACGCATGTATATATTTTGCTCGACCAATTTGTATTTCCGGCTATTCGCAAAAAAGTCGAAGCCGCTGCGGGTCAGGAGATCATCCACCACTTTATCGACTGGAAGGAGGATGTGAACCGTGCCTGCATTGCGATCATGTTCGAGCTAGAACCAGATCGTAAGCAAGAGGATCTGTATTCTGGTAAGGCAGAGCTGCATATTCGAGTGAGTCAAATTACGAAAGATGTGCAAAAATCTCCTACCGACATCGAATCCTACTGGGTCGATTCATCCACACTGGTCATCATTCGTAAAGGGTTATTGATCAGCCTGGAAAAACGAATCATAAAGAAAGGCTTCAACAATGCGCTTCGTGTGTCCAAGCGAGAGCTGGAGTTGGATCGCTTTGTCGAAGGCCTATCGGTGCACGAGATTCTTGGCAAGCCGATGGAGCAGGCATTTTTGGATTGGGATTTCGATAAGGATATCAGTCTGATGGTGCTTACATTTCCTCCGGGATCGTGAGTGATTACGCAAGGTATCTATATTTTGATTTACAAAAATTCCGGGCTTATTGTAGCTCGCGTTTGAAATTCACAAATGCTGTAGCGAATGGCTTAGGATGTACATGTGAAAGTGAAAAAGTCTGTCCGTCGATTCTGTGTGCTTGAATAGAGCATAGGGTGAGGGACAGGCTTTTTGTTATGGTGTGGTGGATATGGATTCGTTTGTCCAATTGTTAGGTTATAATGCTGACTTTCTTTACTCTGAATTCACACTTATGTTCTTCTTGCTGCATGCACTACGTAAAGGAATAAGGGAACGTCCTCGGGTGGAGCCGCGGGAATCTTTTGGAATTGGAAGAGAATGAAGATTCCCGCCCCTCCAAAGCGTGTTTATAAAGCCAAACACTAGTAGTTGTCCTTTTCCCTTATTTCCTTTTCTTCGTTACGAGTGATGAGCTAATTTAGTGTACATAATATCTGCCGTGATTCTACTTTTGTTAGAAATTAGTGCGCACCACAAGCTCACATAATGTTACTAGGAGGTTCACACTTTCAGTCTTGAAATCCCTTGTTGTGTAAGGTATAAAAGTGCTAACAGTCGCTCTCCGTGCAAGAATATAAACTCCACTTTCCATGCCAGAGTACTACATCTGTGAAATACCACCTTTCAACTATCACAGATACGCAAATAGCATGATAGACACCTGCAATACGGATCGTTCTCCGTGTTGGCTAGTATCTATCATACTATTTTTAAATAGTATTTTCAGTTGGGTATAGCGACTGTCGCTGACTTGATTTGGAATGTAGCTACTCTTTCCTTTTCAAGCCCTCTTTCAGTTTCAATATGTTATACCGCTTAAACGATCACCAAAAAAATCTAACAATCGCCATACACACCACACCGACAACAACGGTCATCGAAAGGCTCTTTGTCTTGATGGCAACGAGTAATGTCGGCACTAACACAATGACAGCAGGCCATTCGATGTGTAGAGTAGTCCCTTGTTTATCCAACATGCTTTCTACAACCAGTGCAGTGAAAATGCAGACGGGGATGTAGGATAGCCATTTCATAACAGGCTGGGGCAGTACCATATTGCGTACGACTAGAAACGGAAGTACGCGTGGGATCATAGTTACAAGTGCGCAGCCGACAATGATAAGGAATATCGTCCAGTTTACAGTCATCGTTCGGTCACCACCCCGATGGTTGCTACAATAACAGTGGCTAGAATGATCGCCAGTTGGGTAGAAACGAACAGCGATAATACGACCATCGCGATCACCATGTAGGCCATCAAGCGTAAATAGTGCTTGAGCTTATGGGGTACGATGTTTCCCATTTGTAAGACGAGCAGTGCGATGAACATTGCAGTCAGCGCATAATCGAGTCCGAACATTTGCGGGTCTGCGATCCAGTTGCCGAACAGTGTACCCATTGTACAGGAGATAACCCAGACGATATAAGCGGTCAGGTTCAGTCCATGCATCCAGCGATTGCTGAGTGGCTTGCCTGAAGCCAAGCGTGTCGCCGCTACACCGAACGATTCGTCGGTGACGAGAAGACCTGTGCCGATATTATTAAACAGCGAATATTTGCCAAAATGAGGGGCAAGCGTCGCACTTAGTAAGAAATTCCGCAGATTGACGATAAATGTAGTCAAAATAATAGCGGATATTGGTGTATGCACAGCAATCAGCGCGCAAATAATAAATTGAGCAGCTCCAGCATAAACGAGCATCGACATCAGTGCCATTTCGGTTACGCTAAGTCCAGAAGCCGCGCCTACTACACCGGCTGCCAGTCCAATACTAATATAGCCGAGTAGTGTCGGTATACAATCTTTGACCCCTTCGAGAAATGTGGGTGTGGATATAGCTGGTGCTTCGGTGGTGCATTCCATCTGGTGAGTCAACATCTGTATTTCCTCCTTTAGTGGTAACAGCTACTTCCATCGTTCCTGCCCTGTATGATCGGCATCAGAGTCAACTAGAAGCACGGCATGCACCCTGAACATCATTTTTTAAAATAGAGCATTTCATATCCACATCCTAGATGCGAATATGCTACAATGAATATTAGTTTAATATAGTATACAAATATTCTTTATAACATACAATAGTCTGTTATATTAAATTTTTATAAAGGAGTATTTTTCATGGAACCTATTCAGCAAATTATTGCTCGCAATCTGCTCAAGCTACGCAAAAGTCGTAATCTGACGCTGGAACAAACGTCTGAGTTAACCGGCGTCAGTAAGGCAATGCTGGCACAGATTGAGAATGAAAAGTCCAATCCGACCGTTACTACGCTATGGAAAATTGCCAAAGGATTTCAAGTATCGTTCAGCATGTTCCTAAAAGAAGAAGAGCAACCGATCCAACAGGTAAATATTCGTGAGCTTGATCCTGTCGTGGATAGTGATGATCTGTATAAAGTATATAGCTTTTTCCCGTACCACCCGGAAAACAGATTCGAGCTGTATGTCGTCGATTTGTTACCTGGTTGCGAGCATCTACCGAAAACTCATCCAGGCGAAGAGTATTTGTTTGTCAAAGAAGGCTCGCTCATTGTTGAGCTCAACGGCAAGCCTTATCATGTATCGGATGGCGATGCCCTTCACTTTTCCGGGCAGATTCCTCATGGCTATTTCAATCCATCCTCGGAAAAGGCTAGTTACTTTATGATGATGTATTATCCAGAGGAAGGAACCGATGTGAACGTATAGCTTATATTTTCAGTTCGTTCAGTAGACGACGCGATGTAACATTTGGACTTCTTTCGGTTTAATCAGATTGCTATTTGTTGTGCAGATGTAACTACCACTCGTTTATCCTTATTTCATTCATAAAAATAGCGTTAGAAGCACATGAGTTCACATGTGTCTCTAACGCTATTTGTTCATTTCTGTATTATACTCATGTCCATGAAATAGCTGGAATACCTTTAGAAAATCGCAACCAGTTCCTTCGTATATTCATGCCGCTCTGCCGCGAACAGCTCCTGCCGCTCACAATGATCCACAATCTGCCCATCCTTCATGACCATGATGCGATCACTCATTTCACAGACTGCTGCCAGATCATGAGAGATGAACAAATACGATAGTCCTAGCTCCTGCTTCAACTGCGTTAACAATTTCAAAATCGCCGCCTGTGAGATCACATCCAGACTCGCTGTCGGTTCATCTAATACGACCAGCTTGGGCTCGATGCTAATCGCCCGGGCAATTGTTACGCGTTGCCGCTGTCCGCCGCTTAACTGATGCGGGTAACGCTCCAGCAAGGAGGCTGGCAATTCTACCGCTTCCAGAAGCTGACGAACGAACCCATTCTCATCTTCTGCATGAAAATGCTGTGACTCGACCTGATGCCGATATTGACGATACGGGTCGAGTAGGGACTGGCGAGCGGTGAGCTTGGGGTTGAGTGCAGCCGCTGGATTTTGGAAGACGATCTGAATTTTGGGACGCTGCATATACATACGGTATTCATGCTGCGGATTGAATTCTTCGCCGTCTAGCATGATTTGTCCACGATCGGCTTGTTCGATACCAAGTAGACAGCGAGCAAGCGTGCTTTTACCACTACCACTTTCCCCGACAAGCCCTACACATTCACCCTGTTCTAATGTAAACGATACATCATTCAGCGCGGGTAACACAGCTGAATCGGAATGACGTCTTAACCAGCCTAATGTGAAGCGTTCTATGAAATGTGTCGCAGGTCTCTTCTTCACGCCTGGCTGACTTAGCTTCATCTGAAGACGCCGAGGAGCATAGGTTTTGTATAGATGCTCTACCTGTAATAAAGTCATGATTACCTCGCTCCCTGTTCTTCAAGTCGATCCAGACCGGAACGAAGAGTTGTAGGCTCTGGGCGCTCTAATATGGGCGCGGCGGCAATCAGTTGCTTTGTATACGCATGGCGTGGATGATCCAGTACTCGGTGCCGATTACCACTCTCGACAAGCTGTCCATCCTTCATCACAGCGATTCGATCAGCATACCTGCGCACATGCCGCCAATCATGGGTGATGAATAGAATCGCACACCCACTCTCCTGCTGCTTGCTGCGCAACAGTTCCAATATACGATGACCTGAGACACTATCCAGCGCTGTAGTTGCTTCATCTGCAATAAGCAGACGTGGTGACAATAACAGCGTTAATGCAATAGCTGCACGTTGAAGCTGTCCGCCGCTCAGCTGAAACGGATACCGATCAAGTAGCTGTGCGGATAATCCGACCGATTCGAGCGCCTGCTCACTTGCAGCCCGGCGCCTTTTCCGATCCTTCTCCCCATGCACACGCTGATACTCGTCCATATGCTGAGCAATCGTACGAAATGGCGTGAAGCCACCCTGATAATCCTGGAAAATATACGCGATTTCCTTCCCTCGTAGCTGTCTCCATTGCCTCGCGGGAAGTCCTATCAGCTCGTTATCGTTCCACCGAATACTTCCACTGCCCTGTACACCTGATGGCAGTAAACCGCCGATCGACTGTGACAACAAGCTCTTGCCGCTGCCACTTTCACCGACAAGCGCCAGCCATTCGCCTGCACCGACTGATAGAGATACGCTATCTACCAGCACACGCTCAGGGCTCCGAATCGTCAGCTGATTCAGTTCCAGCATCAAGATTACACCTCCCTGCTCCAGTCGTCTTTTTTCACATCGAATCGGTCGCGAAGCATATCGCCTAGCATATTAGCAAGCAATACGGTACACACAATAGCCAGCCCAGGAACAATCATCAGCTCCGGTCGAGATTGGAAATACGGACGTGCATCATTGAGCATCGCTCCCCATTCTGGAAACGGAGGCTGTGTGCCCAGTCCAATATAGGAAAAGGACGAAATGAGCAAAATGATTTTGCCCAGATCAAGACTCGCCATAACCAGCACATGTCCGATCACATGAGGCAGTAGGTGTCGCCGCATAATCGTACTGCTGCGTAGCCCATTCGTACGTGCGATGCGAATATAATCCTTTTCCGCTTCGCCCAGTACAACACTGCGTACAAGTCTTGCATAGTTGACCCATTTGACAATGACGATAGCTAGCACTAGATTACCGATACCTGCCCCGAGTAAACCACTTAATACAATCGCTACAATCGTATCGGGAAAAGCTAGAAATCCATTCGATACCCTTACGAAGATTCGATCTACCCAGCCCCGGCGATAACCAGCCAGTAGTCCAAATGGAACGCCTAACAATAATGCGGTTCCAAGCGCAAGTAGACTATATCCCAGTGTCTGCTGACCACCTACCAGCAGTCTCGTCAGCACATCCCTACCGAGATGATCGGTTCCAAATGGATGCTGCCAGCTCATTCCCTGCAATCGTTGACCTAGATCCGTCAGTAGCGGATCATGCTTGAGATATAGAAAGGCATAGCCGCATGCTAATAATACCAATCCGGCAATAGCTAACGTAACGATAGATTGCCAATGATGAGGTGAAGATCGTACTCTTAACTCTTTTCGAATCCTATCCATTATCGTTACGCACCTGCCTTCTTTTCCTTTAGCCGCAGCTCCGGATTCAAGAAGCGGTACGACAGATCGACCGCCGTATTCACGACAAATACGATCACAGCCATGAGTAAAATATAGCCTTGAATTACCGGGTAATCCCGCTGACGAATCGAATCCACGATCAGCTTGCCAATGCCCGGATATGCAAACAATACCTCGATCACAATCACGCCACCGATCAGACTACCGAGACTCACCCCGAATACGGTAATAACTGGCGGCAAGCTGTGACGAAATACATGCACACGGAAAATGCGCCATTCGGTATAGCCTCTCGCTCTTGCCGCTCGTACAAACTCCTGACTTAACGAATCAAGTAAGCTCGAACGTAGTAACCTCACATACACACCGGAAATGGCAAGACCCAACGTTAGCGAAGGAAGCAATAGTGTACTCCAACCGTCACGCCCCATCGTCGGTAGTAATGCTAGGCGCACGCCCAGCCAGTCTATGAGAAGCAAGCCTAGCCAGAAGCTTGGCACCGCCGCACCGACAATCGCAAGTATGCGGCTCAGATGATCAATCCAGCGATCTCGATACAGTGCAGACAGCGAGCCAAGCGGCAAAGCGATGAGCAGCATCACAAGCAAGCCGCCACCAGCTAGTTCGAGTGTGGCTGGCAGACCCGCGCTAATCATTTGTACTACTGGCTGTCCGGTAACCAAGGATTGCCCAAAGTCCAGTCGTACCAGATTCCACAACCAGATGCCATATTGCAACAATAGTGGCTTGTTAAAGCCTAACTCCTCGCGTAGTGCCTCGACCTGCTCCTGACTCACCGACAACTCGTCGACATTCAGAATCGTCAATACCGGATCACCTGGCGCAAGTCGTATAAATAAAAAGCTAATTAGTGTAATGAACAGCATGAAGCCTGCTGTCTCCACTAGCTTACCGATGACAATACGAAGCATTACATCACATCCAGCTTATTCGTAATCATGTAGTATTCACTACGTGTCGTAACCCAGTTTTTCACCTTTTTCTCGTTATAGGCAACGATGGTGGAGGGATACAACACGAACGCATTAATCACATGATCATGTACATAATCTGCCGCTTGTTTGGCAAGGACAGCCCGTTGCTTCGGTTCCACCGTACGATTCAGCTTGTTAATTATGGCTTTCAGCTTCTCATCCTGCACACCGCTAAAGTTCAGCGCTCCGCTCGGATGATACGTTGCATTCAAGTAATAGCCAGCATCCCCGCGCGGCGCTGTCAGATTGCTATACGTAGCCAGATCCCAATCCCGATTGGTAGCCATATACTCTTCTGGTGTGTCGATCTGACGAATATCTACCTTTACACCGATGCGTCCTGCATCCGACTGAAGCACCTGCGCAATCAGCGGCAGATCCGCACGGGAGGAGTAGGTCAGTAGTGTTAATTTCAGCGGCTGCCCATTCTTTTGCATCGTACCATTCACACGTGTATACCCTGCTTTTTCCAAATACTGCACAGCCACTTGTTCGCCGCCGGGCTGTTGCTCATACACTGGTGCAAAGGGTAATGACGGCAAAAACGGTCCTGTGGCTATCTCTCCATATCCAAGCAAAATGTTGTCCACAATTTCCTTCCGATCAATCAGCGCATCCACGGCATGACGTACATTCACATCTTGAAGTGCCGGACGCTCCATATTCATCGTGATCTGATGCACGCGAAATGTAGATGTAGAATCTACACGAATGCCGTCCTGTGCATCCAGCGATGCTAGACTTTCCACTTCGGGACGATACACAATATCGACCTGTCCTGACTTGAGCGCCAGTGAACGGGCATTCGCATCTTCGTTGAACGAGAAGGTCACACCATCCAGTGGAGCAACGCCATTCCAATACCGATCATATTTTTTCAATTCCAATCGACTTCCAGGTGTGAATGTTTCCAGTACAAATGGTCCTGTACCAATCGGCTTGTTCACGATATCATCCTCACTCACATCAATGATCGACGTGTTCGGATTGACCAGTTCAGATACAAATTCCGGAAAAGGCTCGGTTGTTGTAATCTGTAACTGTTGTCCGCTAGCTGCAATCGACTTGATCTTGAGCGCATTGCGTACACCTACATTCTCCTGGATGACGCGTTCTAGCGAAGCTTTGACTGCATCACCGGTGAGCGGCTTTCCATTTTGAAATGTAATATCATCGCGTAGATCAATCGTCCAGTGCTCTCCATCATCACCTGACCAGCTCTTAGCAAGCCACGGCTCCACCGCTAATTTCTCTTCATCCAATCGCACCAGCGTCTCGGTAATACCGGCACGCAGTGGCACATAGCTAGAATCGACATGTGGATCAAGCGAGCGCGTCGAGAAGTTATACAGAAAATGTACATGCTTGCCATTAGATGCATCACTAGCTGATGGAGAGGCCGGTGCGCATGCGCCTAGTAGCACAATTAATGCTAACATTGCTGCTAGGAATGCCACATGTCGCGAATTCCTCGGATAATCCCCTTTCTTGTGCTGTTCATCTATCTCGTTATATTCATTATTCATCATATGTTCTCTCTCCCCTATTTGAACTTAATATGTATCTCTAGTACGTAACAATTACGATCTACATAATATCGTAAACATTACGATTTGACAATAAAAAAAGCAGTATTCTGCTGAAATGAACAGAGCACTGCCGTATTTTATGTCGCTATAGATATATCTTATATTTCTTTTGTTTCTTACATATTTTTATATTGTCTATCTACGCCAATCTCTCCCACAATTGCAACTAAAATCAAAACTTATAATCCTGCGGTACAAACAAGGATGCGATAAAATAGATCAGCAAGCTTGTCCCACTCGTCACGAAGATACTAATAACGAACAATACCCGTAGTAAGCTTGCATCCCAGCCCATTTTATTTGCCAGTCCACCGATCAATCCCATCATCACCTTATCTTGACTCGAACGATACCATTTGTTCATCTTAATCTCTCCTTTATTATAGTTGTATAAGCCGTATATATTGCGTTGCCTGTGTATCCTGCTTCTTACTTGCCATATCGGCTTCACTAGCCCGCCTTGTCTGACTATGCTAATATGCAGGGATTATGTGTACATTTCTTCGTGATTACGTATGTCTAAGTTACCACTCCTGAATTCATCCATGTTGTACTTATGTATCTATCATACGTAATATCATGGCATGCTCCAACCGCCATTGGACGGTTTTGTACCTTAGACTTTGGTCGGGGAAATTGTCTAGACCAGCTGATGTTGTATGTATTCGAGACTGAGCTATACTTGATATAGAGACTTGATACTAGAGAACAACATACGCTTTCTTGTCACTTGCTACTGCCTCTACGATTCTATGAAATAAACGATCCCACTTTATAAGATGGTCGTTTTGCAGCAGCTATTGTGCCAATCTGACGTTTATCTTACTCGCCAGGTTGGTAAATATATAATACTTATTCGTATCTGAAACTAGAAATGGAGTGACGACAATGCTATATATTCTAGCTATTTTCCTGCCGCCGGTCGCGGTGCTGCTTTGTGGTAAACCGGGTAAAGCCGTATTAAATCTCATTTTGACGCTTATCGTGTGGCTGCCAGGTGTGATTCATGCTTTTATTGTGATTAGCCAGACCGAGAATGAAAAGCGTAACCGACAGTTAATTAACGAAGCCGGGCGCCGACATTAAACTTATTTGCAGTGGATATTTGCGGTAGAATATCTATATCTCTATTTATATCTATCACCCACCCGTTCTATCGGCTGCAGGAAGTGCCCATACTGTGGCTATACCCATAGGTATGACAAAAGGGAGTGACCCGTCTGCTTCAGACTCGGATCACTCCCTTACTTTATGCGTCCATTCTTGTAGAAACAAATCATAGACACACACAGTTTAGCCTTTCATATTCAACTTACCAAACTGTTACGTTGGAGCTACCGCTGCTCTGGTAGCCTTCTGTCGCCATCACTTGATACGACCATTTGCTACCCAGATTCATGCCGTGACTCGCCCATGCTCGAACGTGGTTGTTAAATGTAATCGTGGAGTTCGTACCAATTGGACGCTTCGTTTGACGAACACTCCAGTATTGAATAAAGGTCGAACTGTTGCCTTCGATCGAAGGTGCATTATAACGCATCGTTGTATAAATATCGTAGGTGCCGCCGTCACTTGTTACCGTCCCTTTGTATGTACCTGTTGGACGGTACGTACCCCAGCTATCGACTACATAGTATTCGATCAATGAGTTTTGCGTCCATCCATACAAGGTCAGGTAGCCATTGCCCTGCGGTGCAAATTGACCTGCATTGTAGTTCACGACACGATTCGGTGAGCCAACGGTCCAGCCTTTACCCACAACGAAGTTACCGGTATTTTGCCAGTTTACACTGTAGTTACCGCCAGAACCGTTCACTGCATTTACGGTACCGCCACCATCTGTCCAGTTTTGCCAGTAGTCGGTTGCTGCACTGGATGTAGCTGCAAATAGACTGGAACCCATCGTTACGGCAAGTAAAGTCGTCATCAATTTCTTTTTAAATTTAAACATCGTATACCTCCCAAATGGAATTAGAATGAATAGCAAATCATGTCATACCCCGTGTCCTGCTCATCAAGTAAAAATTAACTCATGATACGTTCATTATGCAGCTGTGCGAAGTGATTCCTTTTATCGCATCTGTAATTTTACGATACTCATAATTGGAAAATAATTCCTCACCTCCATTTTAAATTATAAGATGCAGATACAGGAAGCACCATTTATAAATTAAAGGTGTTTACCGTTCATTTCATTGTAATTTGTATACGCTTACATTTTAAGAAATGCTTGATATCACTGGATTTTTGGTAACAAAAAATACACCTGAATAACAGGTGTATTTCCCGTGCAATAATATGGATGTTCGTATGAATGGAGATGAACAACAATGTGTCCGCTTCAAAATTGTAATATAAGCGATATAGTATAGAGTTTGCTATTATACCGACTTTTGATCTGGAGATCAGGATATCGCTTCATGTAGGATTTTGGTAGGATCTGTAGGAAAATAACTTAGTATGATCGAAAAAGATCAGAAAACAGAGCTTAGGTTCTCCATCCTATCCATCTGCTTTAGACCATCGAATCATCCTTTACGAATAGTCAGGCTTTTATTCTGGTTATCCCAGCTTAGCTTTCCATTAAATGCCGCTATGAGCGAAGATGCCTGTACATAGGTCGTATTATTAATAAGTCGCCCATCCTGTACAGGATGTCCATTCACGGTTGCCGTCTTCGTCTGCGCATCAAAACCGACCGTGAATCCAAACAGGGATTGTAGCTCACGTAATGGAATGTAGTTTTTATTATCTATGAGTAGTCCTGCTGCCTGAACAGTCTCTGTACCTTGGATATATGTAACGACTGTAGGTATAGGTGCAGGGGGCTGAGCAGGTTCAGATGACTCATTCGGTGAAGCGGCTACCGAAGTTGGGGCACTGGCTTGTGCAACTACAACCCGCTGCTGTGGTGACGCCAGTTTGGACGATGCAGGCTCTACCGGTGTTGGCTTGGAAGAAGAAGCTTTACTTCCAAGTGCGTAGCGCTGTAACAGATCAGCTCCACCGTTAAATTGATTGAGATCTACCGCTCCTTTAATACCGTCCACATGTCCAGCATCACTATATTGCCAGAACATCCATTGTTGCCAGGCAGACGTATCCTTAGGTGCAGCGCCTCCGCTATAACGGGCAATCCACAGATCATATGTACCGATGACCCCTTTAAAATTCTGTCCAAATGAATTCCCGGTATACACAATTGGTCGGTGTCCACTGAGTCGCTCCACCTCTTGTAAAAAGGTGAGCGCGATCGCATTCATTTGCTGAGGTGACAACCCACTCGGATTATTCTCATAGTCCATCACAGGCGGCAAATCCATCGTTCCAGCCGACTGCATGACATGAACAAAATGCGCCGCTTCCGCCTGAGCCGTAGATGTAGAGGTCCCCGTGAAAAAATGATATGCGCCAACGAGTAGTCCTGCTGCTCGTGCCCCTTGAATATTCGTACTGAATGTTGGATCGCGATAAGCAGAACCCTGGCTTGCTTTGGCAAACATGAATGATTTCCCCGCCGCCTTGACTCGTTTCCAATCAATCGTCCCCTGATAGCGACTCACATCAATTCCTTGCGCATTGCCTGGTTGTCCTGCTTGCATGGAGAATGGCTCCCTTCGCATTATGATGTATATAATAGTTCCTTCAAAATACATAATTTCCCTGCTAAGGAGCAATAAATATTTTCCAGCTTACTTTATGCGTTCCAACCATTCCCTTTTCAAGAGCGCATACATATACGTATTCTCATACTTCGGTTTACCATCTGGATTTTTCGTAAACGTCACAAATTCCATCATACAGCCTTCCTGCCGCATACCGAGCTTCTCGCATAGCTTTTGTGAGCGGAAATTATCGTCTTCGACATAGGCGTACAGTCTGCGTGCTTTTTGTTGCGTGTACAGATATTCCAGCAGTGCTTCCGCACTTTCACGTGCCAATCCCTTACCTTCATACCGAGCGTTGAAATTCCATCCGATATTAAACGTGTCTGAATCGCGTTCCTCTTGCATGAGAAAGAGCTCACCGATCAGCTCATTTGTGTCCTTCAGCTAACGGCGATGTGGGAATCGTCGGTTAATCTTTTCTGGACTTCTACTGCGGCATCTTCCAGCGTATCCATCTTGCCATCCAAGAAGCAGTTTACTCGCGGATCGGATGTATACTCGAATAATCCTGGTGCATCTTCAGGAATGAAGTTGCGTAAAATTAAGCGGTCGGTTGGGATGGGTTGCATGGTTGTTTCCTTCCTTTCTTGCTCGTATCATGAAATGATGGAGCGTGGGAGTAGATAGATTGCCAGTATTGCACTATAGATTGTGATTGTTAGATAGGGATACGCATTATGGAAGAGCCATTTCTACATATAGATATTGCTTCATTTCATTATCCTGCCCCCAGACTGCTCAAGTCAAAGCCATGATAAAGCTTACATAGTAGACCTATTCATTTTGTTTTCAGAGTACCAAGTGTCCTGATCCATACAAAAAGAGACACAGTATACGCTGTGTCTCTTTTCAACATCTGTACTATTTTGTATAAAGAAGCCTCATTCGTGTCTACTGACGAAGCATCTTTCAATTAATACTGACTCACTTCAAATGTCAAAATACGATCAAACAGCACATAGTCTTTACGACTTTTAAATGGACCTTTATTGTTATCATGCTTGTCGATCGCATACGATGCTTTGCCTGTACCTGCTTGCTTGTTCTCGTACCAATCTATAAAGCTGTTCACTTCTGTCATGCTCAAGTCGAATTCCTTTTCCAATCCTGTTGTCATCGTTACGACCAGAATCGCTCGATCGGAAGAAGGCTGTTCTGTAACTGGTGGTTCCTCTGTTACTGGCGGCTCCTCCGTCACAGGAGGCTGTTCTGTTGTTGGCGGTTGCTCAGTTGGAGGTTGTTCTGTTACTGGTGGCTCTTCAGTTACTGGTGGCGTTACTACTCGCGGTTCTGATGTAAGTTCACCCTGCTGGATATCAATTCGATACAGTCGATAATCATTGCCCAACGTGGCTGTCGATTTCTCAACGGTCCAAATCTTCACTTCGTGAACTTCATTAGTTAAACCTTGTCTATCATACTTTAAAATATTCGTTTTGTACGCAGAAACATTTCCATCATAAGGAGAAAAATACTCTACATTGCCATCAATACTTACAGCTACTTTTTTAGAATAGGAATTATTTACCGCTGTAATCAGACGCAAACCAGTTCCTTTAAAATTAAACTCCAATGTTCCATTTCCTTTGGAAGACGTCAACGTTCCAGCGAAAGGTATACCTGCCTTCTCATCTTTGTCCAAAAAATTCCAACTATTATCGTAACGTAGTAATGGAATTTTCGCTGCCGTGTAACCTGTCCATCCTGACTCAGGCTTTGCTAATTCTTGACCTAGTGTAGCCGCAAATATGGTGGATGGCAACACGCTTATGTACATCAATAAAGCTAATGCAAAAATCATTCCTGTTTTAATAAACTTATTCATGTTCTTCCTCCTAAAATGTATGATTATCCATTAGATAGTAAATAATTTTTCTCTAATGAGTTATAGAAAGCCCCATTAGACCGAGCTAATGGAGCTTATTCTTTTATTAATATTCACTCACTTCAAATGTCAGAATACGATCAAACAAGACGTAGTCTTTACGACTTTTAAATGGCCCTTTATTGTTATCATGTTTGTCGATCGCATACGATGCTTTACCTACGCCCGCTTGCTTGCTTTCGTACCAATCAATAAAGCTGTTCACTTCCGTCATGCTCAAATCAAATTCTTTTTCCAGTCCAGTGGTCATTGTCACAACCAGAATTGCTCGCTCCGCCGCGGGCGGTTCTTCCGTTACTGGTGGTTCCTCTGTTGGTACTTCTGCTGTTAGTTCGCCCATCACATCAATACTGTATAAGCGGTATTCATTACCAGCTGGGTTAGGAGATTTCTCAACTACCCAGATTTTCACTTCATGTACGCCTGCTTTCAAACCTGTTTTCTCATACACCAGAACATTATAGTTATAATCAGTCACGGATTCATTACGTGGCTTGAAATATTCTACATTTCCATCAATACTTACAGCTACTTTGCTGGAGTACGTGTTGTTGACAGAAGTCAACAAGCGAAGACCTGTTCCTTTGAAGTTAAAACTCAAATCACCAGGTGTACCTTGCTTGGAACCAGAATATGGAATCTTCGCTTTCTCATCGGTTAAATGATCCCACGTATTCCCATACTTGAACAAGTTATTCGTATCGGCGCCATATCTTTTCCAACCATCTTCAGGTTGCACTAACTGCTGACCAATCGTAGCAGCAAATGTAGTTGTCTGTGCCAAGCCTATGTACATTACCAAAGCAAATGTGAACACTAAAGTCCATTTAAGAAACTTATTCATATTTTTCCTCCTAAAAGTGATTTATAACAAAATTAATAATAAATTACTATGACTAAATACCCAAAACATTATCTCCCTAATTTATCAATTTCCTGTATATTTTTTGTTATATTCTGAAATTTTATTCATATTTTCGAATAATTTCAAAATAGATATGTATCTTATTATATATTTTACATTTAGCAAAAAAAACGAGCATGTTCTTTGCCATCACTGTCTGACAAAGTAACATACTCGCTATCTATTTACATCTTACCGTTCTTCCACAACTTCCTCTTGCTTCGCCTTAAACGCATCCAGCATCGCCCGTACTTCATCCGTTGAGCGCGCGCCCATCAGCTCATTCCGTAGCTCACTCGCTCCACGGAACCCACGTACATAAATTTTGAAAAAACGCGGCAATGGCTTAAACGAACGCGGCTCAATCGCTGAGTATTTATCATGCAGATCCATATGCAGTCGTAGCAGATCAAGCAATTCTTCGCTCGTATGCTCCTTTGGCTCCTGTTCAAACGCAAACGGATTGCTGAAAATCCCGCGACCGATCATTACGCCATCTACACCGTATTTCTCCACCAATTCCAGCCCTGCGGCGCGATCCATAATATCGCCATTAATCGTCAATAGCGTATTCGGCGCAACTTCATCGCGCAGCTTCTTAATCTCCGGAATCAGCTCCCAGTGTGCTGGCACCTTACTCATCTCATCCCGTGTACGCAGGTGAATCGACAGATTCGCAATATCGTGCTGCAAAATATGCGTTAGCCAGTCGCGCCACTCATCCACCTCGGTAAAGCCCAGACGTGTCTTCACACTCACTGGAAGTCCACCTGCTTTGGCTGCCTGCACGATCTCGCCCGCCAGCTGTGGGCGACAGATCAATCCGCTGCCTTTGCCGTTTTCAGCCACATTCGGCACAGGACATCCCATATTGATGTCGATCCCTTTGAATCCTTGCTCCGCCATACCGATACTCATCTGGCGAAAATATTCCGGCTTATCGCCCCAGATATGCGCCACCATCGGCTGCTCATCCTCGGTGAACATAAGCCGCCCGCGCACACTATGATTGCCTTCCGGATGGCAATAGCTCTCCGTATTCGCAAACTCTGTAAAAAACACATCCGGTCTTGCCGCCGCACTCACCACATGACGAAATACCACATCCGTCACATCCTCCATCGGAGCCAGTATAAAAAACGGCTTCGGTAACTCACGCCAAAAATTATCAGTCATTTCCAAAATCCTTTCGCTCTATATCCATCTCGCGTTTATAGTGCCTAACGCTTGGTAGTATGCATTTTTGCTTTGCAAAAATCCCTTTTTCATTTCAGCCCGCGTTTATGGTGCCAAATGCTTGGCAGTAAACACTTATGGTCAACGTTACATCACTCGTTATACTTCAAGGCACTACTTGCTAAAGGGTCTTTCAAGTCTTATCTAATCTATACAGACACAAAAAGTGTCCTTAAATATCTTCAATCAAACAGAAGTGAATGTCAACAATTTCAGTGATTAAAATAGCGATGAAGATGTATATAGAACGAGAACATGTACAGGCTGATCTTCTACTTATTCTCTGCCCATCCATTCCATCTATTTTGCTCCATACCATTACTTTCGAAATCACTTGCTTCAAGCACCTATGGAAGCTCAGAATATATTATGCTAAAATTAATAATGAAACCGAGTGTCATCTAGTGAAACCTTTTTTCCTGAATAGTATAGTATGGATCGTATCATCCCAATCCAAAGGAGATATTCATATGCCTATTAATTTTCACGATGAACAAAATGGTCAAACGTATGCCACTCGAAGTGCCGATGAGTCTTGGATCACATGTATACATGAGCATGTCGACGTGTCACGCAAACAAATTGCAGATATCGGTTGCGGTGGTGGAATCTATACCAAAGCACTGATCAGCATGGGCGCAGCTCATGTTACCGGTGTCGATTTCTCAGATGAAATGGTCAAGTCAGCTACCCATAATTGCGCTCATATCCCGAATACTACCTTTCAAAAAGGCGATGCCTATCAATCCCATTTGCCCGCTAATGCAATGGATATTGTACTCGAACGAGCGTTGATCCACCATTTAGATGATCTACATGCGTGCTTTCTGGAAGCCGCACATATTCTAAAACCAAACGGTATATTCATCGTTCAAGATCGTACGCCTCAAGATTGCTTACTGCCCGGCGATGAACATCATATTCGAGGCTACTTTTTCGAAAAGTTCCCACGATTAGTGGAGCGCGAGACTACTACTCGCTATGATACTGCTGAAGTACAGCAAGCTTTGACAGCGAACAGATTAAGACTAACTCAAACCGTCTCTCTCTGGGAAACGAGAAAAGTATACGACGATATCGAACAATTGAAGCAAGATTTGTTACTTCGAACTGGTCGCTCAATTTTGCATGAACTGACAGATGAGGAATTACAGGATGTGGTGAATCATGTGGAGAACAAGCTCGCGGGTCAGCAGCTACCTATTGTAGAGCAAGATCGCTGGACGCTGTGGTTTGCTGTGAAAGAGTGAGCAGTTTTCACTCACATATTTTCAAAATGACGTTTACCTCATGATAGCAATTAAACTATCCTTTCGATCCACAAAAGGTTGAGTAAACATATATTTCAGACATACCAAAGGCTCTGCCAACATGAACAGAGCCTGATCTCAATCCTATATTTATTCAAGATGCTTTGCCTGTCAATCCCTTTTGCTTATGCCGTTCATACGCCCATGCTAACAACCATGCAGCGATCACGGCGGATAATGCAGCCCAGAATGTTCCACCTGCATGAATAGCAATCGCGATCAAGGTAAACGCTGCTAGCAGGGTATGCAATAAACGAATAATCGGTTTAAGCGCACGTTGAAGGAATAATCCATATAATGCGAGCGCGACTAATGGAATGCCTGCCGCTAACCCGGTTTTGATATTAGGATCGTTTAGCTTCGTAAGCAGAAAGAACGTGGCATGTACCACAATAAGTCCAACCGCGATCCAACCTGCCCAATGATGCCAGCGAAATGTATATTTAGAAGTCTTTTTAACGAGCTTGGTCTTCTTTTTCAGCCGTTTGAATCCATACCAGGACGCACTAAAAGCGACTAGCCATACTGCCATCGTTCCCAGCCATTTAAACCATTCGCCCATTCCTTCTTCTGGACGAAAACCACCTTCTACTTCCATCGGTCTGGGTATGTGATCCATATCGGGAGGTGAAGAAGTGAATACGCTATATATCAGAATGCTTACACTTATACAGAGAATGAGAATAAACGGAATGATAAACGGCAGCTTTGCTTTCAATGCATTTCCTCCTTCATAGGTATGTATGCAACGCATCGACAAGATCATTCCGTGTATACGTCAAATGGGCTACTACCTACATATATCGGAGAACCATTTACTTTTTTTACCTTTTCCAAAATATAAATGTCGTTCTCTCTTGCTTCATACTCTCTTCTCCGACTACAATTAAAGCAATCTTTCAACTGAGGTGAAATGGATGTATTTCCGTAGGGTTCGAAGTAAATAGTTGTCGGGCTGGAAAAAACGCGTACCAGCTATCAAGGGAGCAGTCTGTTCTTTTGATCTCATCTATTGTGACTACTGAAACTGAACCATACGAAATATCATCTTATCCCCATTTGGAAGGCGGAACAATCTATGAATTCATCACAATACAAAAACTTTTATGATACAGTCGGCAAAACAAACGGTTGGGATTTTAGCCAGGTGAAATGCGTATCCGAAGGAACACATCCGGACTTGTACGCTGAAGTAACGCGTAAGTGCCAAAGCTCCGATATACTGCTCGACATTGGAACAGGTGGCGGCGAAGCAATCTTGTCGATCGCCGAATCTGCGTTACTGCTTATTGGAATCGACCAATCTACGGGTATGATCGAAACGGCGACTCGAAATGCGACCCGATCCGGCTTACCGAATGTGCGCTTTCTACACATGGAAGCGGAACATTTACATTTTCCAGATAGCTTTTTTGATATCGTTTCTTGTCGGCATTCAGAGTTTGATGCTGGAGAAGTGGCGAGGGTTTTAACCACGGATGGAATATTCCTGACCCAGCAAGTCAGTGAAGATGATAAATACAATATTAAAGAGGCATTTGGTAGAGGGCAAGCTCTCGGCGTGAAAGCAGGTACGTTACAAGAACGATATAGGAATGATTTAAAAGCAGCAGGGTTTCGTGATATTCAGGTGTCTGCATTCCATGTAACCGAGTATTATGAGACAGCGGAAGATCTGATTTTCCTATTAAAGCATACTCCGATCATTCCAGACTTTGGACAGGATAAGCAGGATTTTGAGATACTTCGACGGTTTATTGAAGAGAATCAGACGGAGCGCGGTATTCGAACGAGTGCAGGGCGGTTTATGATTACTGCTACGTTGTAGGGTATAGTGAGATAGATACTTTAAAAAAGATAACAACATACATGTGCAAAAGGAAAAAGGATACTCACTTATCGAGTATCCTTTTCTCGTTCGTTATACATCATATTTAGAATCCACATCACATTGTCCACTACGATTTACGTCGGCGATGTATAGAACTTTTCCATATCTGCATGAATCGGTATTCCTGTTCATATTCCTGATCTACGATTTTACTATTCAAAGGATCAGAGCAAAATAGAATTTTCATACCATCCATCCCGATCTAAATCTGAATTTATTCATCAAATGTTAAACGAAGTAACGCTTTATTCTCCAATCCTCTAATCATGGGCGTCCATGCTTCTGTCTCTGCAGTCGTTGCCAGTGCATCTTCGACCATCTGTAACTTCGCATCCATCGCATCAATATAATGCAGGGCTACCGCTTCCGGTAATTGAGGCTGTACCGGACTGCCCCATTCGCCCAGATTATGATGAGACAATACCAAATGCTGTAAAGCGACTACCTGCTTCGATTCCAATGGAATCTGGTGAGTCATCGCTGCTTCCACAATCCAATTGGACGCCATAACAATATGCCCGATCAGCTTCCCATTGTCGCTATAATCGGTAACGATACCTAGCTGCGCATTCATCTCTTCTGGCTTCGCGATATCATGCAGAATGATGCCGGCTTTGATCAGATCCGCATTTAAAAACGGACGCTGTTTACAAATAAAATCTCCCAGCTCTAGCATACGTACAATATGATAAGCCAGTCCCGCAAAGTAGGCATGATGATGGAACTTGGCTGCTGGGTATTCCATGAGCTTGTCTTCGACTTTAGCGACGCAATAAGCTACGATCTGCTTCATGTGTGGGTCTTGGATTTGTTTTACTGTATTTTGAATCGTATGGATCAGATCGGTCGGGCTGATCGGAGCCGCTTTGATAAAGTCGGTTAGGGAGATGTTGTCTTCTTCTACCGCTTTGCGGATTCTGCTGATCTTCACCTGGAGCTTGTCTCGATAGGTTTGTACGGTGCCCTGGACTTTGACTAATTCCATCGCAGCGAAGGCTTCTTTGTCCTCGGTTGTTACATCCCAGTACTTGGCGGAAACTTCTCCGCTTGCATCCATAAGGATGATGTCGAAATAGTCTTTGGCTGGGGTGGTGTTGGTTTGTTTGGTTTCAAGCATTTTCAGGAGGTAGAATCCGATGAATTCTTCTCCGACTTTGAGTTGATTGATAAGAATGGTGTTCGACCGCCTTTTTTAAGGAGTAGGTTTAGTGATTTTTTGAGTTTTAACATTGTATATCTTCATAGTACTTAATGTATTTTTATATAGTTGTTATCGTGATTTAAACTTATAATGGTTTCTTTAGTAAATGATTTTCATTTGATCATTTTCACTATTAAGCATAAACGATAATATCTTTATTTTCCATCCAAGAGCTTTTGGAGCATGACGATATACAGTAATATAGAAAAAGAAAAGCCAAACATTTAGAGTGTGTTGGCTTTTCAAATATAATTCAGTTCATAGACTTATATAAAAGTATATAGTAATACTTTACGAGTGGCAGATAAGTTTGAATCTGTTTGATATCTAAAATCCAATACAATTCTAATAGATTCTGACAAAAAGGAGCTTGAAGAGAATACGCCCATGCTCATTGAGAATATGTTACTTAATATTTTAAAACTGTATCATACTGCTACTATTCCTTTTAAATATTAACAATAGCCAATAATATAGAATCCTTTGATTTCGTTTTCATTCACAAAATATTTATACACCGGATGCATCTCAATTGGTACTTCCAAACTTGGATGACTATACCTATTTGAAAGCTAGAAGAAGATACATATACTCAAGCACTCTTATAATCCGTAAGCAAACATCACGTCATAAGAGCTTGCTAATTCTCTGATTAAAGCATCATACAAAATTTAAAGAATAATTTTCATTATTATCTTATAAACTTTCAATATACGCTTGAAGTATATTTTTAAAATCTTTCTCAGCTTTCTCCTCATCCTCTTTATCTAACTTATATTTTTCAATAAATTCATTCTTAATTGCTTCTACAGAATCTGCAAAAGACGAATTTAGATGAATTATATTTTTAACTTTAATATTATTGTCATTTTGAAGTTCTTCATGTAGTTTGTTTATAAATTCTTCTGTGAATTTTCTAAGTAATCTTTCATTTTTTTTTAATCCTTTCGCAAAGTTAAAAACACTTTGAAAATAACGTTTTCTCGATTCGGAGTCTTCTAATATCAATTCAAATTCTGACTGACTTGTCATGTAAGGATTGAATTCATAACTCTCCCTATACATTTCTTCCATATAAGTCCTGAATTTATTCTTTTTTTCAGATTCAAGATTAATTTTATAGAGATTTTCTGCTGTTCCTAAAAAAGAATCTTCAACATTTTTTAAAGCTGCTTCTATTGCATCTTCTGAGCCACCAAACTGTCTAGCCAACTCAGTTCCAAATTTTCTAACTACATATGTGTATGCTTCGTGAAAACGTTGATTCCATTGATATCTATAAGATGTCCATGCTCCTAATTTATCTTCCTCCATTTTATTTATGTTTGTTTTAATTGTATTCCAATGTACTCCCTCGACATTAACAGATGCCCTCTTAAAAATTTCCATAATAAAATTATCTATTTTCACTTTCTTATCTTCACTCAAGTTACTAAATTCTTTTAATTCTATTAATTCAATACTGCTATATTCTTTCATTACTATGGATGCTAGCATCCGCTTTATATAAATCTCATTGTTTTTCATATAGTGATATTCATTTTTAACTTTTTCTCTGTCTCCACAATATGGAACAAGATTATTACGTAAGACAAGGTACATACTTCTATTTTTCCTGTTATCAAAATGCTCTTGATCATTAAGTGTAAAGCCCATTCTATCTGATAAAATATAACGCACAGATTTAGGTACTTTTTCATTAGTTCTTTTCCACTGTAGATTTTTAATCTCTTCCGAATCTTTATAAAATATATCTATCCCAGTAAAAACACAATAGACTGGGGCCTGTGGAATGACTTTACGAACACAAGGTAATACCATCTTTAATTCGTCGGGTCTTCCAGCATCAAGTTTTTTAAAGTACAATACATTTATATTTTTATACTTTATTTTATCGTATTCATTCATCTCATAAATATGCGAGTATAAATTTTCTTCTACACTTTTCATCCCTTCTACATGGTCTAAACCATACGTGTCATACATTCTAATTTTTGCTATTTTCAATTCATAAAGCGTCATTGCATGCTCATTCGAAATCATATCTTCTATTTTAACTTGTTGAATCAATCCAGTAAGCGATTTTCCTAGAGCTACTTGTAGGCATAACTGTAGTTCCTTTTTACTCCGGTCGTCTGATAAAGTCAAATCGAATGTTCTTTCAAACTTATAGGGACTAATGTTGTATTTTTCACAAATAGCTTTTTTGATTTCTTTATAAGCATTTTGATATACAGTTTGTGTACCATCCCAAAAATCAATTTCAAATTCTTCTCTGCCTTCAATATTATTTACTCTTCTTTTCTTTTGTGGAAACGGATTATCAAAAAAAGCTTCTAAGGATTTAAAGTTTTTGATCAAATCCAAAAAGAAAAATTCTTTTATATCAAAAAAACCTTCAACATATAACAGTTTTTTTACATATTCAGACTTATATGCATTAAGAATTTCTATAGTCTGGGCTTTTCTTCGATATTCTTTTTTTAAATGTATGTCATTTTTAATAATAAACTTTATCATCATTTCTTGATATTTACGCCAAGATATTTTTTCACTAAGATACTCTTTAAAAATTATTGTCCATCTACTGTCGATTTCTTTTTCTTCAATTTTTATTTCTTTTGTTATTATTTTATCCATAAATGTTGTTTTCTCATTTTGCGAACCATATTGTTTTTCATAACTATCCTCATATTGTTTTTTTATAGCTTCAATCCACTCAATATCAAATATTAGTTTAGCAAATGAGTTTGGAATATATCGGATTAGGATGACAAGCATTTTCTCATATATCTCAAAAACACTCCTATCTTCAAATCCTTTTCCTCTTCTTTTTGCATCTAGATATTCTTCAATTAAATTAGTTGTTTTAATCGAACTTTTCTCTAGAAATTTGAGCTTTTCTAAAAAAAAGCAAGCATTTTTCAAAAACTCAGTTTCGTTTTCAACTACACTTTTACTAAGCATATATAGTTTTTGGATCAAACCTAATATAGGCTTAGATCCTTGTAATGAAGACATTCGCTTGTTGAACTTCTCCTGATTCATAAATTTAACATGAGCTTTCGGTTTATCACAAAAAATACTATACTCATAAGAAATAGTTGTTCGAGTTGTTTGACCATCATTGGTTGTTAATAAATTGGATCCATGATAAGCAAAATCTTTTGCAAATGAAGATTTCCCTGCACCACTTCCTCCAATCAGTAAAAAAGCTGGAGCGTTCTCATATTTAGAAACTTCTTCTTCCATTCCATAAATCCACTCAATTAAATATTCCGTTTCACTGATTCTTTTAAAAATAATGCATCCTGCAGATCGTAAAAATTCTAAAATAAATTCTATTCGCAAGTAATAAACTAATTTAAATGGATTTTGTCCTTCTTCTAAAGCTGATACAGATTGAATCATCCCTAACAACGATGTTTTTCCATCTTGCTCCCTATATACAGGGCCACCAGACATCCCTTTAAAAAGGAATAAATCATAAAGATTATTATACCAATGGTAATCATCTGACACTTGAAAAACACCCATTTTATTACTTTCCGGAAAGCCATTTTTAATTAACCCTTGTAGCTGAATTTTAGGGCTGATTTCATCATCTAACATTATTCCAGGATATCCTTCTAAAAAAATAACTTCTCTGTTTGTTAAATTATCAGAAGAAATATTCGTTTCTAAAGTTATTAATCTAGTATCCTTTATCGCTATAAGCATAGCCGAAATATCTTCTGGTTTGTTTACTTTTTCAATGTCAGGAAAAAAAGATATAACAGATAATATGTCATCTTCCTCAATCAATCTTCCGTAGTCGTCATAAATATGTAAAAAAACTAAACCTTTAACATTCTGATCAGGTTTGCTTTTACTATGAATATCATTTAATACATGCATATTAGTGAAGACAATATAATAATTTGTATTGCTTTTTTTATTTTTATAATTACAAGGATATAAAATACCACTTCCAGTAGAGCTTATTGTTTCAATAAAAACGACATTTTTTTTCATATTCACTTAGTCTCCAATATATTTATTTCATCGTCATTTCTAATTACTTCATCATGATTTTCATATTCCTGCATATTTATTTTTGTATATATCCTAAGTTTATTATTCAATTCCTTATACAATTTATTTAGTAGTGATTCATCTGGATGTTTCTTGTTCCAAATTTTCTCTCCTGTTACCAAAAAAAGATGACAAGCGGATTTTCTGACCAATTCCATCAAACCGTTGTTATTTAGATCCGCACCATGATGTGGTAATTTTATCATATCAATTTTTTTATCTTTTTTTTGTATTGGGTTCATGTAGGTTGTATCGTCGCTTAGATCAATTATATTTTTTAATCTCATTACTTTTTCAGATAAATCTTTAATGCTTGCATCTCCGGTGAAGAGAACTCTTTTTTGCATGAACTCAATAAGGAAAACAATTGAATATTTATTTACTAATGTCGAATTGGGTTTACGAATACTTCCATCATCGTTTAGTTTCCTATTATAGTCGGTTCTAACCTTTTCAATATCCCCTACATTATTTGGGTGTATAAATGTCATTACAGGATGTCCATGGTAGTTTTCAAACTCTTCTGGATCAAACTTTTCTCTTTTATTGCAAGATAAAATTTTCAAAAACCCATCATTGTAATTAGTATAATCTTTTTTACATGTATTAATTACTTTTCTACCTATTAAATTTTTTTCTAGTCTCCTAGCTTGCTCATAATTTACAATTGGACTTGTTACATTGTTATAAACAATAGTAGCATTTTTCATTTTAAGAGCTACTTCATCATTTGCAGGTAATTCCAACAATTTTAGTACTCCGCCAATATGATCATCATCAATATGAGTTATAATCACATAATCAATTCTCTCATATGACTTTATATTCTCCTTAATAAGTGTAAAAAATTCTTGACTTTGCTTTTCTCTATGTCCATCAACTAGGATTACACACTGCTCTTCTCTGTTAACAATCTCAATAAAGAAGCAATCGCCAAGTCCACTTCCAATGTTTCTAATCAAAAATTTATTCATAGCTGCTCCTATCTTTTATATAAATGTTATGTATTATAAACCTATCTTCGGTAAATAATAATTTCGATTTAAGAGATCATTGCAAATTTTCTACTTATTAATTCCAAACTTGAATTTGAAAAAATCATATCTTAAGTAACTACTTTTCACTTATAGGATTTTGCTAAATATTTACCTTCATTCGTAAATCTAATCATATAACTCTGTTCTCTATATAAATCCATCTGATGGCTATTATAATATTATTTTAAATATATCATACTTTATTACTATTTTTACCATTTAAACATATAAATTTTACGGAATATAATTTCTTAGTTAAAACACTTTATTATCTTAATATCTCTTTTCCCAAATTTCTTTCAATTCAAATAAAAATAAAGACGCGAGCTTACTCGCGTCTCAAATTCTCATTTATTAACTTAATCCTGCCGCCAAAGCATCGCCACCGACTCCACATGCACCGTATGCGGGAACATATCCACTGGCTGTACTTCAACCGTACGATACCCCCCAGCTTCCAGTACCTGCAAATCCCTTGCCAGCGTCGATGGGTTACAAGATACATACACAACTTTCTCCGGCTGCATCTGTACAATCGTCTCCAGCAATCTTGGATCGCAGCCCTTACGAGGTGGATCGACCACGATCACGTCCGGCGTAATCCCCTGCTCTTTCCAGCGCGGAATCACATCCTCTGACGCACCTACTTCAAACTCTACATTGGTCATTCCATTCAGTTCAGCATTTTTACGCGCATCCTCAATCGCTTCCTTCACGATCTCTACCCCATACACACGCTTCGCATGCTGTGCGAGGAACAGTGAAATCGTCCCGATACCGCAGTATGCATCAATCACCGTCTCGTTACCCGTCAATCCTGCATACTGTACTGCCTTCTCATACAGCACTTCCGTTTGCACTGGATTCACCTGGTAAAATGATCGTGCGGAAATGGCGAACTTCACGTCGCCGATATAATCATGGATCACGTCACGTCCCCACAGGGTGTGCGTCTCATCTCCGAAGATTACATTCGTTTGCTTCGTATTGATGTTCTGGCAAATGCTCACCACTTCCGGCATTTCGGCACGGATGTGTTCGATCCATTCGGGCTGACGCGGCAAGCGTGTGCCGTTGGTGACGAGTACGACCATCATTTCATTCGTGGCGAAACCCACCTTCACGACCACATGGCGCAGGATGCCTTCTCCTGTTTCTTCGTTATAGGGCTGGATGCGTAGCTCTTGACCGATCGCTTTGACTTTGTTGACCAGCTCATCGTTACGGCTGTCCTGGATTAGACAACTCTGCATGTCGATGATGCGGTGACTGCCACGTGCGTAGAAGCCGCCGACCAGTTGTCCGTCCTGTTCTCCAATTGGCACCTGTGCCTTGTTGCGGTAGCGCCATGGTTCTGCCATGCCGAGTGTTGGCAGTACACGAATGCCTTCGGACAGGGTAGATGGCTTAGAAGCAACCAATTCGGATGCGGTCGAAGCAGCTTCATGACCTTCTTCTTCGCTTGGATGTGTGGAATAAGCGAGATCTTTTGTTTCATGTTGAGCATCTGCCACATGCGATTCAACTGCATCCGACTCGGATTGCTTCTGTACCGTCAGCTTGCCGATCCGTTCCAGATTGTCGATCACATGCTGGCGTTTCCATTCCAATTGTCCGGTATAGCTCATATGTTGGAGCTGGCAACCGCCACACTTCGTATAGATCGGGCAAGGGGCCTGTACGCGATCTGGGCTTTCGCTTAGTACATTGAGTAGCTTGGCATAGCCGTATTGTTTTTTCGTCTTGAGTACGCGGACGTTAACACGTTCTCCTGGCAGTGCGCCGGAGACGAATAAAGTGTAGCCGTCTGCACGACCGACACCTTCGCCTTCGTGAGTTAAGCCGATCATATCGAGCTCGATCTCATCATTTTTAGCTACAGGTAGGTTCGCGATTGCTGCGGATGCAGCAAGGGATTTCCGTCGATTCGATTTTGCTTTATGTGAGTGACCGCCTTTGCGGTTTTTATTCATGGTCATTGCTCCATTTTCCATCTTGATTTGAGTGATGATGCCCAGATGGGCAACTACTAAATTGTATAGAAAAGTGCACGACGTTACAATACATATCGCTATTTTACGCATAGATTATTGGATTTTGTGTGGTAGGTGTGAATACGATTGGGATTTAGTATAGATGTTGTCTTCATGCATATGCCGTGGACATGTAATGAAGCATTAACGATGTGCTATAGAGAAATAGCAGGCTATCCGTAGTACAGTTCAAGCCTGCTATTCTTCCATATTATTCTGTTCTTCTATTGTCGATCAGCTAGAATAAATCGAGCAAAATGTCCGATCGAATCGCCCTGCGAGCAGGTCTTCTTTCCGAATAAAGAAATGCATATAACCCGCATCCCACCAGACAAAGCCGACCTTCTGGTCACTATCCACCTCAAGCAGCATGTATACGTCGTCTAGCTCCTGCTGCAAGCGCGCTTCGTCTCCGTCAAAATGCCGGAGCAGGCGTTTGCGATCGTCATCTGGTCGGTACGCGTATCTGCCATTGTATAGAAATGAGGTCGCGATCAGTTCGTCATCGCCGTGCTGACCTTCCGCATAACCGAATAGCTGACCTATTTTATCCTCTGGCTTCCAGTCCATCTCTTCGGTGATAAGCATATACGATTCCTCAGATTCTTCTGTTAACGTATCTGCATCTAACAAATGCACGGTGCTATAGCCGTAGTTCGGGAATTCGACGTCTGCATGAGCGTGTACCTCATACGCTTCGAACTTGATCTCATCCTCTTCTTCCCAGATTGTGAATTCTTCCTGCTGTTGGTATTGTAGCTGAGACACATCTGTTCCAGGCCAGTACAGCACCACATGCTCGATGTTTTGCGCCGTATCGCCTTCTCCGGCAAAGAAGTACAGCATCCCCTGCTTCGGTAGTAATGAGCGATGTACGCCTCCATAGGCTTCATCCTGTATTTCCGAATGGATCTGCGCCAGATTGAGCTGCGCGATTAAGGTCATCATTTCACTATTCCTGCTCTGAGGCCACGTCAATTCCTCTGGTAGATCGGCGCCACCGCCAAAACGCGAATGACCTACTCGTTCGTGACCTTTATTTCCACGAATCAACTTCACCACAGGGCGCTGGTGATTGCGCAAATAATCTTCAAGCTCAGGTGCTTCATATTTCTCCACTAGCTTCTTAAGCTCAGCTTCGGGTAGTAAGTTTGGAAAATTGGAATATGTACTCATTAGGATAGACCCCTTTCAGCGGTAAATGAATGGTTCTGAACAGACTATGATTTGAATATACGGCTATGGTTCTATTATATACAATGGGACGCATTATACTCAAAAGACATACTTCCAAACCATAAACAAAAAAGCTCCTATAGCCACTATGCTATCCTTTCTTTTCAGAAATTCAGTATATAGACTAAAGAAGCTTTATTGGGCTCGCTGTATTGGGATTACTCTATTATTCACAAAAGGAAGTTGGTCTTCTTGGTCGCAGTTGATTGTGCTCAGGACTTTAGTGCCGATAGCGCTTAGGGGCACTGTAAGATCTAGCTCTACGAAGGGCTCACACCCGTTGGACGTTCTATCGCTGATCTGCAAAAATGCGTAGCTTATGCTTGAGCACTTCAAAATGTCCTGGCAAGCTTCCACCCAGTTCGCCATCCAGATTCAGTAGCACCTGGGATGCCTGCGGTGCTTCGATATGCATGCTGCTTGTGCGGAAATATAGCACCTTCGGATCATCCAGATGTTCGCCGCGCAATGCCATCGTCACGAGGCGAAGGAATTCTGCCAGATTGCAGTTTTTCACAGCGATCACGTCGAACATGCCATCGTCGATCCGTGCATCAGGTGCTAGCTTCTCAAAACCGCCAACTGAATTGCTGTTTGCGACGAGAAAGATCATGAACTTGTCATGAATCGTATCCATGCCTTCCGGGCGAATGATCAGCTCAGTTGGCGCTAGATTGATGACTTTCTCGATGCCTTTCATATAATAAGCCATCTGGCCAATCATCGTTTTGAGCTTGCTTGGTACTTCATACGTCAGCTCGGTAAACGAACCACCGCCTGCAATATTAATAAAATAACGACCGTTGACGCGTCCCAGATCAATCGGACGTGTCTGCTGACGAATCACCAGATCGCAATAGTTCTCCCATTGCCGTGAAATGCCTAGCGCACGCGACAGATCGTTTGTCGTACCCAGTGGAAAAATACCCAGAGGTGGTGGATTATCGTACTCCGCCATTCCGTTAATTACTTCATAGATCGTACCATCGCCACCTGCGGCGATAATCATGTCATAGCCGCCGCGCTCAATCGCATCTTTGGCAGCTTCAGTCGCATCATTTTCACCTGTTGTTGCATGACAGCTGGCTTCAATGCCACCTTCGTCCAGACGCTTCAAAATATCCGCTAACCGGCGACGCATTTCCTCGCGACCGGATGTTGGATTATAGATTAATCTCGCTCTCTTCATTCCTGTATGCCACCTATTGTTGATATGATAAGTCTGTTGAATCACGCAAACAGAGCTGCCGTGTATCCTCCCCGGCAAACCAACAGACCTGGCTATGTTTTATTTCGTTATCTACTTCTTCACAGACATCTGCTCAACCAGCATATCGACCTGACGCTCCATCCAGTGGGATAGGCGCGGATGCGGCAATAACGCTTCACCAATATACTGATGACTTAACCCTTCCAGGCGGCGAGGAATCACGGTATTCAGGAAATAGCCACGACTCAAAAAGAGCGGCGCCACCAGCACACGATACCCACGATTCGTCCACTTTCTCACTTTAAGCGTTAGACTATCCGGGTTGAGTAGCGCATAGTCCGCATAAGCGGTTCCGCTGACCTGTCCCACGCGTCTCGACAAGGAAGCGATGCCTTTCACCCACCGATGCAAAAAGCCACCATGAATACTACCATGACCGACCACCAGCACGACTTCGCGGGCAGGATCGGTAGACAAATGCTTCACCTTGTCCCATACCATATGAGCGATATCTTCATCGTCATCGACGGGATAGCCAAAATGAACCTTTGCCTGGGTGCGAAAAGGCTCTAAATCTGTCTCTTTATCCGGCGCTGGCTTCACACCAAGCGCATACGAAATTTCGTCAATATGGGTACTACCGGAAGATACAAACAGGGGGATAACCAGCAGATCGGTTACCCCTTGTCGTTCTAACTCATCAATTCCATCTTGTATCAATCTGCCCGGTACATTATCCAGATAACTACTGTACACAGGCATGTCTGCCGGAAAGGTAGTCTGCTCGACAGCTTCGTCAATCCAGCGCATCCATTCCGGCTCCGGCGATCCATGACTAATAATCAATATCCCCGGTTTCTTCATCATTTATCGCCCCAGACGCTCCAGCGTCATCTTGTAGCCGTCATTGCCATAGTTCAGGCAGCGCTTCACACGTGAGATCGTAGCCGTACTTGCGCCCGTCTCCGCTTCAATCTGATTATAGGTCGCTCCCTTACCCAGCATACGTGCCACTTCCAGACGCTGAGACAGTGATTGAATTTCATTTACAGTGCACAGATCATCGAAAAATATATAGCATTCTTCCAGATTCTTCAGTGTCAGAATCGCTTCAAATAATTGATCAACGCTTTTATCATCAAGTTTTTTAAGTTGCACGATTAGATCATCCCCTACTACGGTTAATGTAATTTCATTGTATAGATTACCATTTGTTTTTTCAAGCGTTAACGATGTACAGTATTGCAGAATGACAACGCTCTGACGCTCAGGTGTCACTGCGTTAAAGCTATACTGAAAATGAAAATGGAGTACGTCGCGTTTTCAAATGGTGTCTTTGAGATGTGGACAGTAAATGGAAATGAACGATTGATGTCCTATTCGGCTAATAGCGAAATGACTTACAATTCGTGAATCAACTGATTACCAACTTCATTCTACAGGGTGTGGACAGGTGTGTTGGCTTGATGTCATTTTGGTGGAATGAGGCTTATGCAAACAATCGTGAAAATTTTACAGTGATAGTCGTGAAATCGAGCACGTTGGTGTGCGGAAGTTGCTATGTTGTTAGTAATTTGCACGGTGCTGGTTGTAACAAAATATTCGGTTTTAGTGGGTCGGTTGGTTGTACATGTTTTATATAGATGGCTTTGTATGGTAAGCATTTAGCTCGTAAAGGCAAAATGTGGGTTGGATTGCTTCAACCACTCTGGCAAGGAATAAGGTGACGTCCTCAGGTGGAGCCCAGGAATCTACGAATTGGTGCAGAATGTAGATTCCTGGGCTCCAAAGCAGTACGATATTTTGCTTTGCAAAAATCCTTTTTTATTGAACCTCGTGTTTATACTGCCAAACACTAGAAGTCGTCCTTTCACCTTATTTCCTTGCCTTCGTTCTGTACATGTGCAGCATATGTAGTTTGAATACCAATAATAACAGTATAAGTAAATTCATCTTCTGTAAGATACATTCACATGACGCATTATGTGTGATACAGATTAATTAATATAAATCTAGACACTAGCCATTCTTGCACATATCTCTCTTATATCTCTCTATATTTACAGTATATCAGTTACACATAACATCTTATCTACAAATCGTTCGTTTCAATGCATCTTTAGACTTCCTATGGCTTCTATCTGCTCTAATCTGCGATTTGAGATCAATCTAAACATGACAGCATACATAGATGATTGCACTATAACAACGTACTGAAGCTAACCTTTAATTCGTATAGAACTCAAATAGCAAAATCCACACTCTTGCACATTAATCGCGATTCATTTAAATTTAAAAACTACTTTAACCCCTTACCCTTATATGCACTCAAGAAATCTCTCCTGTTTTTCAAACTATCCATCATAAAACCACCATTTAGATCGGTCAAAGTAATTAAAAAGGGAATTAAATAAGTGCACCAATTCGTATGAAATAGAACACTCGGAACGGAGGGAAGGAAATAAGGGGAGGGACGGACTTTTGAGCACGGGAATCTACATTCTTTCCTAATCCGTAGATTCCTGTGCGAGACGGGAGTCCATCCCCTTATTCCTTACCGTAGTGGTTGCTGCATCATAACAGACAGCAGTTCGCATATACCCACCTGCATGTAATCACTGTAATCTCATACTACAATCATCCATTTCTATCATTACCTACTTCAAATCAAAATCTACTCTCGAGCGAAGAAAAGCAATGAATGCCAGCTACTTAAACCACCCACGCTTGGTGAATAGCAGCATCATTCCAGCACCCAAGCCGACCATCAGGATCAGGACGGCGAAGTAGCCGTATTTCCAGTGGAGTTCGGGCATGTTTTCGAAGTTCATGCCGTAGATGCCTGCGATTAAGGTTAGGGGCATGAAGACGGTTGTGATAACGGTTAGTGTTTTCATGATCCCATTCATGCGGTTGGAATTGAGCGAGATGTAGCTATCTCGCAGATCGGATGTCATTTCGCGATCGGACTCGATCATGTCGGATAGCTTGAGTAGGTGATCGTAAATGTCGCCAAAATAGGAATGGTGCTCGTCGACTTGCTGAATATGCTGGGAATTGATGACCCGGTACATCAGGTCGCGCATCGGGATGATCGTTCGTCTTAGCTTGAGCAGACGCGAGCGTAGAGCGAATACTTGGTTGAGCAGTTCGTCGACGGCTTCGCTCGGACCAAGCTTTTCGAGTGTGTCGAGTTCATCCTCGATATCGAATACGCATGGGAAATATTCGTCGACGATTTTGTCGATGATGAGATATGCGGCGGCGATCGGGCCTCGCATCCATTTCGGATGTTGCGTGTTACGGTAACTCAGGATGCGTTCCCATGCCATATCGACTTCGCGTTGTGCTTGCAGGTGAAAGGACACAAGTAGTCGCTCGCCAATGAACAGATCCACTTCCTCGGCATTCAGTGTATCGCGCTTGACGGTGTGTAGGACGAGAAACTGCGTTTCACCGTAATAGTCCATTTTGGGACGTTGCAGTAGATGCATACAGTCCTCGATCGCAAGCGGGTGAAAATGAAAGAACGTACCGAGCAGCTCGGCTTCCTCATCGGTGGGTTGGTCAAAGTCGACCCAGCACCAGGCGTACTGGTCGGAATGAATATCCTCCATTTGTAGATTGTCTACGATTTCGTGTTCTGCTGTGATGCCGAGTATGCGTATCAACGGCTTCGACCTCTTTTCCGTAAAATCATCCAGCAGGAGCTGGATCTAATCTGTCGCGAGTATATCACAATTGGTGGAAGCGGATCGAATATTGCTCGGAAAGCGATGTGAGATTTGCTTTTCAGATCTTCCTCTTCAAGGAAATTCGTATATATGTGAGCACAATAGTCGTTTGATGCTTGACTTCTCTATACTGCAATAAAGTTATAAGACATAAAAAACCGCCGTGCTGTTGCAACGACGGAGTTTTTTATCTATTTATTTCGTAACGATTAAAAGATATTGTACATGATCTCAGGCAAAGTCAGATCATATTGCGATGATTCGAATCGTGCTGTGATGCGAGATTGCATGATCTATGAATCAGAACAGATCGAACAGCAATTTGTACACCAGACCTGCCAGCAGAGCTGCGATTGGAATGGTTACGACCCAGGCAATAACGATACGACCAGCCAGTCCCCATTTGACTTCGCGGAAGCGCTTGGCTGCGCCGACACCGAGGATAGCTGAGGTTACGGCATGGGTTGTACTTACAGGTAAGTGCGTCAATGTTGCCGTGAAGATAACAGTCGCTGATGTAGCATCTGCCGCAAAGCCGTTGATCGGCTCAATTTTGAAAATTTTGGTACCCATCGTTTTGATGATCTTCCAACCACCGACGGATGTACCGAGTGCCATTGCTGTTGCAGCAGAGATTTTTACCCATAGCGGTACATCGAGATTATCCTGTACACCCGCAGCAACGAGTGCGAATGTAATAATCCCCATCGCTTTTTGAGCATCGTTCGTTCCGTGAGAAAAGGACTGCAAAGCGGCGGTCAGAATCTGCATTGTACGGAAGCCCTTGTTAACGCTGTGCGGACTACGCTTAGCAAAGATCCATTTTAAAATATGCATGACGATAAAACCGACAACAAATGCAATCAGTGGCGATAACAACAGTCCTTCGACAATTTTCCCAAAGCCCGCCCAGTTGACGGAACCCGAACCTGCACCAACCAGTACCGCCCCTGCGAGCGCACCGATCAGAGCATGAGAGGATGAAGAAGGAATACCGAACCACCAAGTAGCCAGGTTCCAGATAATCGCTGCAATCAGCGTGGCAATAACGATCTCAATCCCGTTATCCAGCTTGGCTGGGTCAGCTACGCTTCCCCCGATTGTCTTGGCAACACCTGTAAATGTGATGGCACCGAGAAAGTTCATGATGGCTGCCATCAGAATCGCGGTGCGTGGTGGCAATGCACGTGTCGATACCGAAGTCGCAATCGCATTGGCTGTATCATGAAAACCATTGATAAAGTCAAATGCGAGTGCCAAAAACACGACGATACCGAGCACCAGTAATGAGGTTTCTACCATAATCATTCATCATCCGGCTATCTCCTCCACTCCTGCAGGAACCGGATGACACTACCTCCTTAATATCGTGAGATTTTGCGTGCTGCAAAATCGTCAGCTTCTGTAATAAAATGGTGTACTGCCTTGAACAAACTGCAACATAAAAACGCATCGTTCATGCGCAAAATGGTTGCTATCCCCCTTTTAACGGCAAAAGAAAAACGAACCTGCCTTGCACATGTCGGTTCGGTTTTCTGTCCGTCATCAGGAGTTACTCATGATAATGGATTCCAGCATATTGGCTACGTCTTCGCAAGCGTCGGTTGTCGACTCTAGACGTTCATAGATTTCTTTGCGTTTGATCAGCTCGATCGGATCTTTTACTGTAGCGAACAGCTCACGAATCGAATCGCGCATCAGGTCGTCGCCCTGGTTTTCCAGATCGTTCAAGCGAATCGTATGCTCGCGGATCGCCAGCAGTTTTTTCTGAGAAAGCAGGTGAATGGCTTTGTGGATTTCAAATGCACACTCACGTAGGATCGCTGCAAAGCGAATAATGTGTTTGTCTGGTGTGCTCATGTGGTACATATCAAAGCGGGAAGCACAAGCTTCCATACCGTCCATCACATCATCCATCGTTGTGGTCAGATCCATAATATCATCGCGTTCCAGCGGTGTAATGAATGTTTTATTCAACTCAGTGATGATCGTATGGGTATACGAATCGCACTTGTTCTCATAGTCTTTCATCGTTTTGGTGAATTGTGGAATATCCTGCAGGCTCGCAATTTGTTCAGCGAAGTAATCTGCGGCCTGTACGATCGTATCCGCCATATTCTCCAGCGTCTCAAAAAAGATATCCTTCTTTTTAATACGCATTCCTCTAACCCCTTTTCGCCATTGTGCCGAATCTTGTCGACAAAATGCATTTTAAACACAAATCTGGCGTTGATAACAACCCTTGTTATCTTATCAATCCGCGCACGGTTTTGTAAAGATTAGCTTATTAAATGATCCACATTTCTCATACAAAATTCATACAATTCTCGTCTCTTTGGCATCTATTGCACCAGAAAATGGTTTTTCCATCCAAATTAGTCCCATTTTTCTCCGTCAATTGTCAGATGCTCGTCAAATGTTGGCGTGTTAGGCACGATATTGTAATAGGTCGTACCACGCACAAATGGGATCTCTTTGCCCTCACGATAAAAGCGAATCGCATCATCGGAACCATGCTTCCATTCACCGCGAATAACTTTCCCCTGTTGAAATAATAACGCCTCTCCACCGGAATCCAGTTTCAGACTAAGACGTCCCACATCATCAAGTACCTTATAACTCCCTGAAAGGACGACCACATTAGCAGCCGTTAGTGGTTTCTTATTATTCAGATCAATATGATCCTTGTCATTAATCTGGCGCGTGTATAAATCGGTTGCTTGATCGTAAATATAGCCTACTTTATAACTTTGCAGCAAAAAGCGAAGCTCAATCTTTTTCGCCGACTCGGTAGATGCTGCAGATGTATTATCGGTCATTGTAGAATTCGTGCTGTCGATCCCATCGGATGTTGATGTATCGGTTGCGTCTGAATTCCCAGTTTCCGAATCTCCAATAGTGCCACTTGTAGCTGTTTCACTCGTATTCACTTGATCTGTCGTTACAGACAAAAATGGAAAGCTCGGAATCTTCACCTTGTCAGCGTATCCCTTTTTCAAAGCCGTTTCACGTAGCTTTACTTCATTGGTATACAAATTATGCGGCGCTTTACGACTGGAATCTCGCCAAAATGGAGCTCCTGCATTTGTGATCTCATCCAAATGCTCACGCCCACCATGCTGCAAAATCGCATACGCATCCGGACTTCCACCCGCATGTACAAGCAAAGCATGCAAGCTGTCTCCAATTCCAATCAAATAAGGCCGAATACTCCGCACCGGGCCAATCGTCGCCTCCCCATGATAACTCTGGTAAACTGCAATCAGCCGCGTAATTCCACCTTCTGCTAGTACTTCATACACCATATCCGCTTCCGATAATCCCGACTGCGGACGAGCAGCCGGAGCATTATTAATCATTACCGCAATCGGACGACTCTCATCCCCCACCGCCTGCGCTTCCCCCGTCAGCGGTGCCGTATATGCTGGTGTCGGCTCAGGAGCCGGACTCGGTTCCACCTGTTCCACCGGTGCTGGTGCCACTGGCGCCGTAGCCTGCTCCCCCTTATCTGACTGACAAGCCGAAAGGACAACCGTAAACAATACCGGAACCACATAACGCCCCCACCTTAAAGACCACTTCCTATTCATCATAACCCCCCACATATCCCCTTTCGCCAAGTACAGCTTGACTGAATTGCTACTTGTCTTTACGGCTACATACCTGTATCCATCTTTTCTACATAAAAAGTAAAATCTCTGTATTACAAAAAATCACGTACGCCATATATCAACAATAGTCTCATTATATACATAGCAACTAACCAGCGGAACCAAATAATGTATATTTGTTTGAATGAACAGGCATTTTCTTTAAATAATGCGATTGTGATTTTTGTTACATATTAAATTTTAATCATGTTTTAAACTAAAGACATCAAAGAGATGATCATCCTTGAATCAACCTTAACTACATACACCGGCTGAATATCCGGCAAGGCTGTAAAGCTATCCTTACAGCGGCATACCTAATAGCAATGCCCGATTCGGCTACGATGATCACATCTGTGCTCAAGGTGTACGCACATATTTATCGTTTGGCATTGTAACATCATCTTTACCGTTAGTCGTTCATCTATCATTTTACTCAAGGAGTGTGTATTAATTATGAATACCTGGCTCAGACAAAACAAAGTGGCAATGTGGCTGTTAACCGTTCTTCGTTTCTACGTCGGCTTCCAATGGATTCATGGCGGTTGGGGAAAATTAACAGGTGGCTTCGATGCTACCGGATTCCTCACGAATGCCATCTCGCTCAGCACAGGGGAGAAGCCAGTTGTCAAAGCCGCATGGGCAGGCTTCCTCGAACACTTTGCCCTTCCTAACGTAGGCTTGTTCAACATCCTGGTTCCGGTCGGCGAATTCCTGGTCGGTCTGGGTCTAATCTTAGGTACATTTACGACGATCGCTGCACTGATGGGTATGGTGATGAACTTTGCCTTCCTGTTCTCGGGCACGATCAGCACGAACCCTTATCTGCTCCTTATGGAAATCTTCATCATCGTGGCTGGCGCCAATGCGGGTCGCATCGGTCTGGATCGCTGGGTACTGCCTTACGTAAGAGCGCATGTGTTCAAACGTCAACCGAAACACGGTGGCGGCACATCGACCACACCCAAGCACAGCGCAGCCTAAGTAAAACGCATATGCTCTATAACTCCGCTATGCAAATGATATGATTCATCATAATAGCCAGCCTCGTTCCGACGGAGATTCCGTACAGAAGAGGCTGGCTATTGGTTTGGTATACGATACTTTGATGAAGACTGCTACTAACCCTCTGTAATATATACAGTAGGGAGCAGCATAATATACGTCCTCCCTCATGCGCGGTCTGTATTGCCGCCAAAGGCACGCTGTAGATCGTTTTCGCCCGTTTGTAGCATCAGAGCCACATCATCTGGATATTTTGCGGAGTACATCACACGAATAATATTCCCCTGCTGCACCTGAGATAGGCTGCTTTCAAAAATGTCTTTTTGCGTATTAATTGTACGCGCTTCGCCAGTCGATGTGGTCACGCTCAGCTTTAATCGTAACGGAATTTTACCATCGCGACTGTTGCCCATCGGTACAACATCCAGCACTTTGGCATACAATTGTTCCCCATTACGGGCAATCTCCATTGTTTCCGGGGCTACGCCTTGCCGAATCATCTGTTCGTTAAGCAAAGACTGCATATGCTCCTGCGAGACTTGACCATTGCGATCCAAACCGACTTTGGCTGGGTTATTGGTAGAAACCAGTAATGGGATCATGCTACCTGGTTGGAATTGCGGAATGGCCGTTTGCGGGATAATCGCTTGAAATGATGCTGGATATGGCTCTTGTCCCTGACGTGTAACCATGACTTCGATATTCACCTGTGGCTGCTCGTTGATATAGGTTCCGGTTTGACGTACGTGGCGGATAAGACCGACGGCAGGCTCACCCGATTTGATCGAACGGGTGCTGAGTACCACACCTAGAATGGATGGCAGAAATACCAGTGCGATACCCACATACATCAGTGGTCTATACCAGGATGCATCAGTAACGGAAGTGACGCTACCGCTAGTATAGTTAGCGTATAGCGGAAGAAGTGCGACCACTAATATACATAGTATACCCGTTGTTGTAAGAATTTTTCTCATTATTCATTCCTCTTTTCAGCTGTTATTATATTCGTCGTTTGTTCGTTTTTCATTTTAATCATACGCGCCTTTTTCGGACTTAACGGAGTGGTCCCATATAAATAAATGACGACGGGTGCGATGGATGTGTGCCTAGACCGATCACATCGCCAGCACGCGGGATTTGCATTTTTGGAACGAGCGTCTCCATGGTATGGGAATAGCGAGCACCACTGTTTTCGACTACATTCATAGTTAACACCACGATAGGATCAAAATTAACCAGCTTGCCTGTGTCCTTTACAGATACAATCGTTCCCATTGCTGTAATCGCTGCGCTTCCGGATGCTGCCGCTTGCATCTGCTTAGCAGCTTCCAGGCTGTCATTCATCTGTTGTCGATGTTCTTTGGGTACTAATCCCTTGATCAGCATGCCGCTCAAGCCTTTGTTTAATGCCGCATCTGCCTGCTGTAATCGGTCAGTCGGTTCGGATTTCTTTTTAAAAAATTTCATCATGTAGAACACGCTCCTCTAAGTTTGAATGTTGTAGTGTTGCTGCTTAACTTTATTATAGGAGCGGCTTTGGACAGTCACAATACGTTTGGACACATACAAAAAAGCAGGCAAAATGCCTGCTTAAGTACGCGAAAATGAAGCTTGTTGCGTCTAAAATGAGCTTTTCCACAAAAATATTACAAAGCAACCCGGTTTAAATTCGATATGGCTGGCTGTATATTGCTAATGTGGACGAAAAAGTACCCTTTTTTCAGTTAAATAAGCCGAATTAAATTGCATTTGATTTAGCCTAAAAGGGGAAATCGTACAGCTTCACGCATGACGCAGCAGATACACCAGCTTGCGATAATATAGTGCCGCATCCTTGTACCTCCGCTGTTCCTCCGCCACTGTCGCCAATCCCTCATACAATACACCGAGCCGATCCTGCTGGCGAATCCCTTCAAAATAGGACAAGCATTGCTGCGCCTGCTCCACAAAAGACTCATGCTGTCCGGAAGATAACGATAACTGACTTTCATAGAAAAAGAGCGCCATCTGCTGATCTGTTGCTAATGTGCAGCCACGTAGCTGATCTAACAGCGATACGAGCGTTCCCCAGTCCTGACGTGTTAAAGCAACCTCGCAACGATACACAATCAGTATCGGTTTCCAGCGTTGCTGCGCTTCTTCCGGCTGCATCTCCACCATCTGCTGGAAACGAACAATCTCCTGCTTGGCCTGCTCGATTTCTCCGCTACGTGTGAGCATAATGATGCGATTATTCATAATGGCGCTCAACGTATCACTCTGATGCTGGGCATGCACGAGATGTGCTTCTGCCATCGACAGTGCGGTGAGCGCTTCCTGCGTCCATTCCATCGAAAAACAGTAGCCGCTATACAGCACATACAGTCCAGACAAACGATGGAACATGCGCTGTTCGTAGATGTGTGCGGTAATCTTGGCAAAAGAGGCCTTCGCCTGTTCAAACTGTCTAGTATGTACATAAGCTTCCATGCTCATCTGTTGTGCCGTGAGCCAGGTTTCTGTACCTTGATCCAATAGAGGCAACCACAAGTCTAGCTGATAGAGCACATCATGATATTGCCCCAGCGAACGAAAATGCTGGATTTTATAAAATAGAAGTGCTTTGAGCAGAGGGATAGGCAATTGAATCTGATCTGGTCGTCCAAAATGTTCCAGATAAAAGTTCAAATATGATTGATGCACATACCCATAAGCATCGGTATCGTTGAGCTGCTGATAATACGTTGCCTTCATGAGCGCGGTTGTCAGCTCTACCGTCAGTGTAGGGTGTCGATCCGGCAGCTCGTTCACCTGCTGCTCAGGAATCGACGATGCCTGTGCTGACAGCATCTCGAAAATCCGCTCCGCTTCGTGCACTGTAGCATCATCTGTATGATCAGTGTGCATAATATAGTCAGCTTCTACACCGAGTCGCTCTGCCATCGCTTCTGCTAAATCATCTGGCAACGGATAACGACCAGCAAGAATATTGGAAAAGTGCGCCTGTGTTACTAGCCCATCCGTCAGCTCTTTACGGGATAACTGCTTTTTGTCGCATAAATATTGAATTCGTTCTTTTAACATACCGATTGCTCCTTCCGAGATTGCTCGGCTACATTCTATCGCCCTATCGACGCACAAGATTTTCAAGACCCATTATAGGGAAATGTAGACAGCAACTCAAATGAAGGAACCACTATAAATTCTGGATAATCGTCTTTTTCAAACGCTGGGTAGCTTCCCCAGGTGCATCCGCCGCCGTAATCGCTGAAATGACGGCTACTCCGTCTGCTCCATCACGAAGTACTGGCGCAGCATTGTGTTCATGAATTCCACCGATGCCCACCAGCGGAATCGTTAGACCCGAGCGACGCACGTGCTGGATCACTTCTGTACCACGTACGGGCTCCGCATCGTCTTTGGACAGCGTCGGGTAGATCGGCCCAATTCCAAGATAGTCTGCACCCGCGGCGATGGCACGGCTCGCTTCTACCAGCGAATGGGCAGATACACCGACAATTTTGTCAGGGCCAAGGCGCTGGCGTATCCAATCTGCCGGGGCGTCGTCTTGTCCTACGTGCACGCCATCTGCATCTAGCGTCAGCGCTAATTCTAGATCATCGTTCACGATAAACGGTACCTTATGGTTACGGCAAATGTCCTGCAAGCGACGTGCCAGCTCCACATACTCCTGACCGCGCAGCGCTTGTTTGCCCTTTTCCCGATATTGAAATAATGTCACCCCGCCAGCAATTGCCTGTTCTAATACCTGAACTGGCGATTGCTTGCAATTCACACTCCCCATAACGAGATACAGCGGTAGGCATGAACGTATCCAATGGCTACGTTCCGCTGAATGTGACTTCCCATCATTGGAAAATGGATCGGAAAATGGCAACTGCTTCATCGTACAGCCCTCCTTTGCCGATACGCAAAATGATTGGTTGGCCCATGTACTGAACCGATACCTAGTCCGTCTTCAATTGCTGCATGAACAAAGGCTTTGGCAGTTTGCACCGCGGTGAACAGATCATTATTTTTCGCGAGCTCTGCTGTGATAGCTGCCGAATAGGTACAGCCTGTTCCATGTGTATGCGGTGTAGGGATACGTGGTCCTTCTACATACTGGAAGCTTCGTCCATCATAGAGTAGATCAATCGCTTGCTCGGTCGATGCATCATGACCACCCTTGATCACTACAGCACGTGCGCCCATATCAATTAGCTGACTTGCCGCTTGCTCACGTTCAATCAGCGTGCGAATCGGTCTACCCACCAGTAGCTCTGCCTCCGGTATATTCGGTGTTACGACTGCTGCTAACGGAAGTAGCTCATGGATAAGCGCTTGTATCGCTTGCTCTTGCAGCAACACCGAGCCTCCCTTAGCTACCATGACAGGATCAATCACCAGCGTCGTCCAGCCATATGCCTTCACCGCCTGTGCTACTTCATGAATAATCTCGCTACTGAACAACATGCCTGTTTTTACCGCTGCAGGCTGTAGATCATCGCCGATCGAATGTAGCTGCTGCACGACACCTGCAAGTTCGACCGGATAGACACCCTGCACACCCGTTGTATTTTGCGCCGTGATTGCTGTAATGACCGACATGCCATATACACCAAGCTCCTGAAATGTTTTCAAATCCGCCTGTATCCCGGCACCGCCCCCACTATCTGAGCCAGCAATCGTTAACGCTTGAGTGATACGCATCCTTGCTTCCTCCTTTGTTCTGATCATTGATCCTAAATACGGATGGATTAAGATAGGTTAGATGGATGGTGCGACTTCGTTGGGTACGCCGGATCAATCTGACGCTGAACCCGGCTGCGATCTGCTACATGTTCAGCTGTGATCGTGGATAACCGATTCAAAAAGGCAACCTGAAAGCTACCCGTGCCTTGCCCTGCCACATCTATAGCAGCAAGCTCAGCAGCTAGTCCATAGCTCGCAACTGCTTCCGTCACCGCTTCCAGTCGTTGCTCGTTAGACTCTGCCACAGCCGCAAAGGCAGCTACGACCGAGCTGAGCAGACAGCCTGCACCCGTCACCTGTGTTAACAGCGCATGTCCGTTACTTACGGTGTTCAACCGCACGCCGTCGGTGATGATATCCTGCTGTCCTGTGATGACAACGATACAATCCAGCTTTTGGGCAGCACGCAAAGCCAGGGCAGCACGATCTCCTTCTCCTCCACCAGCATCCACACCTTTAATTTGCCAACTCTCACCAATCACATGAGCCACTTCGGCGATATTGCCTCGTAAAATATCCACCCTAACATCGGCAATAATCTCATGCGCCGAAGCTGTACGATAGGCAGTTGCCCCGGCACCAACCGGATCGAAGACCACAGGTACACCGGCTGCATTAGCTGCACGTCCTGCCAGCTTGATCGACTGCACGGTATACGGATCTAATGTGCCGATATTGAGCATGATGGCTCCTGCCATTGCAGCGACCTCTGCCACTTCTTCATGTGCATATGCCATAAAAGGCGAAGCACCCAGCGCCAGTAGACCATTGGCAGTAAAATTCGTCACGACCACATTCGTAATATTATGAACAAGTGGATTGTGCTGCCGTACCTTTTCCAAAAAAGACATGTCTATGCCTCCTTCTAGCATCTCTATATTTCGGTATAACAAAAAACCCACCGATCTCCCAAAGAGAGAAAGGTGGGTCGTATTCGTTCACTATAGATGTAGCAGCATTGACCTGCGACTACACAAGTTGAAATGAATATTCGGACTCCACTTCCCTCCGCTGGTATGATCCAGATCAGGTTCCAAGGGTCCGGAATGCACTTCCGTCTCAGCCATCAAGGCTCCCCTAGTGAAATTGCTATCGCACAGTGTGCGCTATAAGCCACTGTCGATATCGTATACAATTCTAGTGTTAGCGATCTTCTAACACGAGGTTCAATAAAAAGTGATTTTTGCAAAGCACAAAATCTTACAGTTATAGATGAGACAAGCACTCACACTGAAATCGTGCCTGCATCATTACCATACCACGCGCATCCCGCTTTAGCAAAGGATACAGCAAGCTGATCGCCCTTTACGCAAGCAAAGCATGACGGATGATCAGATCATCCAATGCTGCCACTGCGTCTGTGCCGCCGAGCGCTCCGATAACCATTCCCGTGTATGCTCTAGCAGTTCGCGGCGATGCGGACCGGATGAATACGTATGATCCGCCTGGAAAATAATCTCCTTATCACAGCGACCCTCTGTACGTGTCCAGAATTCCTTTTGATACAAAAAGGCATAATCTACTGGAATCACGTCGTCCCCTGTACCATGAATTACGAGCACATCACCTTGAAAACGGCGCGCCTCCTGAAACGGCTGAAAATGACCGAGCGATTCGAAGTATTCTGGCGCAAATCCGTAACCGAGGTAATCGGCTTCGCCTTCCAGCACCGATTGATCGTATGTCTCTCTGCCGACGATTTTGACGATATCATTAAACGGATGACCGACTGGCGACCAGAGCACCAGATGATTCACACGCCGATCCCGTACCGCAGTCAAAATAGCTACTGCACCGCCCAGACTATGACCCAGCAGTGTGACCCGAGTCGGATCAATATCATTGCAGTTCATCACATAGTCAAGGATGGTACGCGTCTGCTCTACCATAGATTCGAGCCCTTGCTGACCGTACTCGCCTGCACTTTCGCCGCAGCCAGCATAGTCAAAGCGTACGACCATATATCCTTCGGAAGCGAGCTTACGCGCACTTTGTACAAATAAACGATCCGTACCGATCCGGTTACCTACAAAACCATGACAGATCACAATAAGCGGAGTCCGTCCTTTTCCTTTGCCTTCCGGCTTATGGTCGGTAGCCGGATAATGTATACTAGCAGCCAAATCGACCTCATGATGACGAATCGTAATATTCCGTTCCATACTGAACGCCTCCTTCGAAGGTATACCATTTTATATGATTAAGCCAAACCGTTATATCAAAATTAAATAATTCCGATGAGATTAGTAAGATTTATATATTTCTTATATTATCATTCCGTAAGATCAATTGTCAATCGGGACAAAGTGTGTCAAAATAGTAATTTACGACAGATAGGCAGCCGCTTGATTTTACCTGCTTTCTGAGCCGTTTACACGTGCTATAAGGAAGATTTATCCAACTACCTTCACACTGGGTAATAACAAGTATAAATAATCTGTCGATTCTTTGCTAGATATGCGGTATGTTACCGCTATCCTATAGAAAAATACGATACAGCAGACTGAAATGAAAGGGGAAATGCTGATGAGTACCGTACGTCATTTGGTAAGAGATATTAATAGTATCCGCGACCAACTTAACCAGGACAATCTAAATTATTACGACAATGTGATCGTACATGTGCGCGATGCACGTATTGCGCGTCAAGCTGGCGAAGAATTACTGCTAGCGATGGGTCAGCATTTGCTGGAAGCACAAGAACGTGGGCAAAGCGCTAAACAGCTCTTTTCCAAAAATTCAGATGATTACGCCCATCAACTGATCGAGAACTTGCCAGAGCGCAGACAGCTTAGCAAGCCGATGTACTATTTGATGATTGTATGGGTCGCGCTCACATGGGTATTTTTGCTGCAAGCGTTAGCAGGATTTCTCAAAATCAATATTAGCGGCACCGGTGTGGTAGGCGAAATTAGCTTATCTACTCTTGTTCTCGTTGCCGCCGGCGCCATCGTGCTCGTTGAACTGGTTACACGCGTTGCCAATCAGCCTGTGGAGAAGAGCGAGCTGGATCGCCCGCGTATGCAGATCAATATGCGTTCTGTTCTGACCTACGTTATTATTCTGGTCGTTATTATCGTGGTCGGCAACTACCTGCGCCATATTATGCCTGTCGTGATTATCTCACCATGGCTAAGTCTGGCACTGTGTGCGATCGGTGTTCTGGGACAGAAATTTATTTTTATGCGTCGTTAAACTTGGTCAGACCTTCGCTTGATTGCTGCAAAGTCGTACTTATAAGATAAATACGAGCTCCATCGAAAATAGCCACTTGCTTGTATGCTGCATTGCAGACCCAAGCGAGTGGCTATTTCGCGTTTACAAACATAGATGACGATACTTACCCATTTCGTATTGCAACCTATGGGAGTACCTAAGCGTCTTCTATATAGGAGCGATAACGTCTCCAGCAAGGAATATTGACCGTAGGATCTACCCGATAAGTTCATCCCAAATGGAAACCGATCGCTCCTTACGGGCCAAGCGATTCGCCTACCCTTGCTATACGACACTGGTTCACAAGAGTACAATATCGTTATATAAGCGAAAGAAGGTGATGCTCCATCCATAACAAATTACGAGTAATCGCTTCCCTATTCTCATTCCAATCACACAAAGGAGTATGCTTATGATGAAAAAATACAGTTTGTTACTCGTTAGTCTAATGTTGATTACGGTTCTCTCTGCCTGCACAGGCAATTCCACTCCGAGCCAGACGCCAGAAACGACTGAAAATTCGGGCAATACCGCTCCAGGCGGCGAAACGACCACGCCAGCAAGTCAGCCGACAGCCGAAGAAGCTAAGATTCTGGCAAACAAGCAGGTAGTACTCGGTATGTATACGGATGTCGTGAATGGTCATCAGGTGGACAAGCTGGATCAATACGTCACTGAAGATTATGTCGAGCATAATCCATTTATTCAGAGTGGACGGCAGGGTCTTACCACGTTCTACACTGGTATTTTCAAACATTACCCTAACTATAAAGTCGAGCCTATCGGAATGATCGGACAAGGTGATCTGGTCGCTGTATTTTCCAGCGGGAAGCCTGCAGAAAAAATCGACCCCACGATGTTTACAGATGCCAATGCAGAAGCAAGTGATACTGCGACATCCGAAATGACACCAGAAACAACACCAGAAACAACAACGGATGGAACAGATGCTAGCCCAAATACAAAACTAATCACCTACGTAGACATTTATCGGATTAGCAATAATCAGATTGCCGAGCACTGGGATGTTACTCAGAGCTCCGATAACGCGGCAAATATGTTCGCACCAGAGCAACTGCCTACACTCTCTGCCAAAGCAGAACTTGCTGCCACCGATCGAGCAACCGTTGCAGCCAACAAGAGCTTTGTAGACAATTTCTTCACTACATTCTTTGTGCAGCATAATACGGATGTTGCAAATGAAGCGGTGAGCGAAAATGTCGAGCAATACGGTTCCGGCATTCAAAATGGACGTAGTGCACTTGTTAGCCACTATCTGACCGAGTTCCGCGCCAATACCGATAGTAAAACAACACCTGTTAATACGATTGCCGAAGGCGATCTAGTGCTCGTACACAGCCATATGCAGACCAATGCCAATGATCGCGGTCAAGCGGTGATTCAGCTTTACCGGGTTACCAACGGGCAAATCGCTGCAATGTGGACAATCAGCCAGCCTGTACCGGAAGCATTTGAGAAAAAAGAGGATGGGCCGTTCTAAGTTGTAGCACAAGATGTATAAGATAGCGACAATTTCCTATAAACACTGGAAATTGTCTTTTTTTTCTTGAATGGTCCCTAAAAATCGCACACTGCCTATAGCTGTATCGAACGATACCTTCAATCCAGTATTAATAATCGCCATACAAGGTAATATAGAAAATAATTTGCGATCTTGAAATTTCATCAATGTATATACATAGTATATACATTCTTCAAAAAAACGAATATACTATGATCAAAGTTGAATTTTTTAAAATGAAATAAAATGAGTAAATGATTACGCTTTTTTACCCTGAGTTCTCTTGAGTGGAGTTCTCTCAATAGGAGGCTGTACAAGATGGGCACATCAACAATAAAAAAGTGGGGCAACAGTTTGGCTGTACGTATTCCGAACGATATCGCAAAAAGTCTGGAGTTTGTAGATGGAACAGAAGTGCAGATTGAGTACAAAAATAATCAAATTGTAATTACGCCTATTTTTCCTGAGGCTGATGATCAAGAAGCACTTCGAGCTGTGTTTTTGCGATTGCGTAATCAGGCTATGCCTAGCTCGGAAAAGACACCCGAACTATTTGCTGACACTGTAGGAGATGAAATTTTCTAATGGCTATTCAAGGCAAAATTGAACGCGGAAGCATTATCCTTCTTGATTTCACCCCTCAATCGGGAAATGAGCAAGCTGGGAGACGACCAGGTATCGTTCTTTCTGATGGTCTCATTGATCCCAATAACAGTTATTTTGCTATTGTTGTGCCTATTAGCAATACCGGACGAGATTATCCATTTCATGTAAAAGTTCCCACAGGCATAGCTATTCGCCTTCATCATCATTCCGAATTAAAAGGATATGTGTACACGGATCAAGTTAAATCACTTGATCTGAACAACCGCAATGCACAGGTTATTGGCAAGGTAGACGAGCATTCTATTTTTTATAAAACGCTTATTACCTATATTCGTTCAATGCTCGCTTGAATCAAACTCCGATCGAGCCGAAGAGATGCCTTTCTACGGGCATCTCTTTTCTATAGTATTCTTTATACCTACTTATAATGATTCTTTAGTAACATAATATTTTGTCTGAATCTGTCCGATGTTATACATAAGTCAATGGTTTAACCGTGTCGCTATATCGCTGTCCATTTTTAATTTATTTCAAAGGAGTTATGAAGATATGCCCCTTCGACGCATCCGTAATCTCATTATCATCATGCTCTATATTACGATTGCCTTTGTCATTACCTTTTATATACTGAGTCTCAAATACCCGCATGCGTCTGCCTTCTCGTATGAGACGTGTAAAGCGACTTATAATATGACAGACGATCTGTTCAAAACATTGAATGGTGAAGTTCCGGAGGGTGCCTCCAATGTCGCTGCCGCTTCGGAAAGCGTGCATTTGAAAACAGCGCCTGCTGGCAAAGCCAATCATATCGCCGTTCTGATGTACCATTATGTGGTACCGGAAAAGTACAATATTGAGCCCAATAATGCCCGCATCAATCTCGAATCGTTCAAAGAAGGCATGAAATACTTACACGATGAGGGCTATCATACGGCTACACTTCAGGAGCTAGAGCAGTATGTCAAAGGCGAGATTCAGCTCCCGGAGAAGACGGTTGTACTCACCTTCGACGATGGCTATCAGAACAATGTGGTGTATGCCTATCCTGTACTCAAGCAATATGGCTTCAAAGCGAACATTTTCATCGTAGGTACGAAGCTGAGCGATCAGAAGCAGAAGTTCGTTCCAACCGAGAAGACTACCATTTCGCGTCAGGAAATGAAGGCCACGAGTGACGTATTCGCTTACCATAGCCATACGTACAATCTGCACTACAAACGGCTTGTGCAATGTGCGGAATACTATGCAGCTGGCAAAGACAGCACACGATTCGTTCACGATATTGAGCTGATGAAAGCCAAAACAGGCATTACGACACCGTACTTTGCTTATCCATACGGCGAGTACGATCCACAGATGGTCTACGATCTGAAACGTAACGGTTACCGGATGGCATTTACGGTGCGACCTGGCTTTGTCCACCCCGGAGACGATCCGATGTATCTGCCACGGATGAATGTGACGTCGACGACAACAGTAAGGCATCTGTTGAATTTGCCGGATGAGTAACATGGTATGACGGGATATAGCTCCAATCGAAAAGAGTAGAAAATAGAATAAGCCCTCACTGCACACCTATGATATAGGCTGGCGGCGAGGGCTTATTCATTATTTGAATTTTCAGGTAAGGCTATATGTCAACGAACAGGGCGTTTACATGAATTGTGCCTTCAACTGGCGCTTTTATTACATGATCTTTGCTTTGCAATTTGATAGCGATTCACTCAAAATATAAGGAAAAGGGTAATCATAAGTTACACGCTACTTCCATTAAGCTTGCGCTCGGAGGTTCATTATAGAGCTGATGGACGATAACGATAGGCAATTACAGCCCATTGAATCCATCTTGCGCAAGGTAGCGACTCAGGATATGGAAGGGGTACTACTTATGACTCTTGGTGAATGCTTGAATATGCTACACAAAGATATGATTTTGATTGATATGCACCGCCCCGGTTATCCATCGTATACCGTCAAGAAATGGAAGACGATTCTTCCTCTGGATGAAGATGGTTATGAGCTACGGACACGTAGCTTTAATTTTGGACGAACACAAAAACGCTCGATTGTTAAAATAGATGGAACTGGGTTATGGAACGAAAGTTGACGCATTTTTTTACACAGCGTTAACAAAAGATGGCTATACTGGCTATATACGCTACATTTTTGTATCATTCGACACGGTTGCTGGCGGAGATGATCCAATCTTCCTCTGTCAGCAACTAACCATAAGAATATATGAAAGAGAATTGGCTTCTGCAAAATCACTTTTTTATTGAACCTCGTGTTAGAAGATCGCTAACACTAGAACTGTAAGATTTTGTGCTTTGCAAAAATCACTTTTCATTGAACCCCGTGTTAGAAGATCGCTAACACTAGAACTGTAAGATTTTGTGCTTTGCAAAAATCACTTTTCATTGAACCCCGTGTTAGAAGATCGCTAACACTAGAACCGGAGGCATTATGGAAACTAAACATGGACACCACCAAGCTCAAGCAACGTATATCAACCGGGATCTAAGCTGGATCGAATTCAATACCCGGGTTATGGAAGAAGCGCAGGACCCGGAAACGCCACTGCTGGAGCGAATCAAGTTCCTCGGTATCGTCTCCCGTAACCTCGATGAATTCATGAGTGTACGGGTTGCTGGTATCCGTAATCAGATCAAGGCAGGCTATAATAAGAAAGATTTTACCGGCTACACACCTGCCGGATTATACAAGCGCCTGACCAAGCGTGTGGAAAAGATGGTCTCCCAGCAATATCGTACATATCGGGAGCTATCCCGTTCACTCGGTAAACAAGGTATTACCCTCACTCATTATCATGATCTAAGCGCGACTCAGCAAAAGGCAGCCGATACGTATTATCATGATGTGATCTATCCTGTACTCACACCGATGGCGGTTGACCAGAGCCGTCCATTTCCGCTGGTACATGGTCTGAGCATCTATCTGTCGGTTGTACTGGAACATCCGAATCTTAAGGCGGCAGAACAAGAAGATGGCGAGGCGTACTATTTTGCAATTGTACAGATTCCATCCAACTTGCCGCGTGCGGTTGCTCTGCCGCATCGCCAGAATAGTAAGAAGCAGCAATATATCTTAATCGAGGATCTGATCTGTCAGCATATTCAGACGCTATTTGGCGGCTATACACCGATTGCTGTTGACGCCTTTCGTCTAACTCGTAATGCAGACCTGGATATTAACGAAGAAGATGCTGAGGATCTGATGGAAGAAATCGAGAACCAGCTCCGCAAGCGCAGACGTAGCGCTCCAGTGCGATTAGAGATCCAGAAGGACTTCCATTCGTATGCACTCGCGCAATTGCTGGAAGAATTCGATGTGAGTGAAGCGGTATATGAGATCGAAGGCCCGCTTGATCTAGGCTTCTTATTATCCTTCTCAGATTCGGTTACCGGACGCGATTCGCTGCGCTACCCACCTGAAATTCAGCGCTATGCACCCGAATTCCCGGAAGGTAGCGAAACCGACTTTTTCAGTGTGATTCGTGAACGGGATGTGCTGCTCTATCATCCGTATGAATCCTTCGACGCGATCAGCGATTTTATCGAGCAAGCTGCAGACGATCCGGATGTGATGGCGATCAAAATGACACTGTATCGCGTGAGTGGTAAGTCATCGCTCATCCACTCGCTTGCCCGAGCGGCAGAATCGGGCAAACAGGTAACCGTCGTGGTTGAACTGAAAGCGCGCTTTGACGAAGAACGGAATATCGTCTGGGCGAAAATGCTGGAAAAAGCAGGTTGCCACGTCGTCTATGGTCTGGTTGGACTCAAAACGCATGCCAAAGTCATTCTGGTCGTACGCCGCGAAGGCAATATGCTACGCCGCTATATTCATATGGGAACAGGTAACTACAATGCCTCTACAGCGAAGCTGTACACAGACGTAGGCTTGTTGACTGTGAACCCACAGATTGGCGAGGATGCGTCCGAAGTATTCAATCATATTACTGGCTATACGGAAAGTCATGAATGGCAAGCCGTTGCCGTAGCGCCAAGTACAATGATGAACAAGTTCATCTCCTTGATTCGCCGTGAAGCAGATCATGCCCGTAACGGCAAGCCTGCACGCATTATCGCCAAAATGAACTCCCTCTCCAACCAGCAGATTATCGACGAGCTGTATGTCGCTTCTCAGGCTGGCGTGAAGATTGATCTGATCGTGCGCGGTGTATGCTGCCTGCGTCCAGGTGTACCCGGACTAAGCGAGAACGTTCGTGTACGTAGCATCGTCGACCGTTACCTGGAGCACTCCCGGATCTTTGCCTTTGATAATGGTGGCGATCAGGAAGTATGGCTTGCTAGCGCGGACTGGATGACACGCAATCTGACCCGCCGGGTGGAGCTGATGTGCCCACTGTTCGATAAAAACACAAAAACCGCCGTGCTCAACATTCTGCACCTGATCCTTGCGGACAATGTGAAAGCCAGAATCTTGTTGCCAAGCGGTAATTATGAATTATTTAAAAATGGAGAACCTCCGCTGCGCAGTCAGTTCCACGCATGGAATATTAGCTCGTGGAAACCGTATGTACCACCAGCCGCACTCGGACATCCCACTCCTTCTCCAAATCTTTAACAGCTTCCGTAATTTCATCAACTTCCATAGAGGCTTCGGTGCGACAGTGAATGGTCAACTCGAAGTCTCTTCCTTTGCGTACCGCATGTAGTGATTCGACCGGTTGCGTCTCGCTCGTGTCCATCGCCGCAGCCAGCTGTAGCAGTGCGCCCAGACGACGAATCCGTTCCTCGTCTTTCGGATGCAAAATATCTGCGTATTCGACCGAAATGCGTCTTTTCTTAATTTTCCCCTTACTACCGAAAATCGCGATAAAGGCAACAAGCACGGTCTCCCGATGATCCAGTCCAGCTAACGCGCGCGTAGTGAGCAAATAGCGTGTATGCTCCTCGTACTCATGATAGCCGACCTTCATCCCGATCTGATGCAATAGCGCCGCTGTACGCAGCAGCTTCACATTCCAGCGATCGTCCATTCCTTCGCCAAGACTTTCATAGAGCTGAACCGATAATTCCGCGACCTGACGCAAATGACGCTGACGCGGCAACGGTTCTAGATTGAGCACTGACTCCACCTCATATTCCAGCACATCTTCCAGCACCGCGTGTTCACGTCCACGCTCCCATTCAAAGAACAATCCATCCCGCAGACCCGTACCACTGATCAGATAATGATCACACTGCATATAGCTAAATAATGTACGCAAAATAATAATCCCCGGCACGATAATATCGGTACGGTTTTTGCTCAGTCCAGCGATACGCTTCCGCTGTTCATTCGTCATAGAAGGCAACTGCTGGTAGTAATAATCGGTATCTTCCGGTTGGAGCGTATACTGGTGAATCTGCTCCATCGAGTATTTGCGCTTACGCTGGTGCATTTTACCGACTGCACGAATCGTACCACCCAATCCTACAAGTGGTAATCCCGGATGACTACTAATCCAATCATTGGCTTTTGCCGCCTTCAGAACAAGTTCTTCCAGCTCGGATACCGACTTCTCATCCCAGCGGCCCTCTTCCCCATTTCCAAAGCGTACATTCATATTCACCGCGCCAAATGGAAACGATACGCTGGAAATGCGTGTACGATCCTGAAATAATGTGATCTCCGTACTACCGCCGCCAATATCAATAATATAGCCGTCACGGATGTCGATCCGATTCACGACACCGATAAAGCCATAATGCCCTTCCATCTCACCTGGGAGCAGTTCGATCTCTAGACCTGTCTGTTCATTCAAGAATCGAATCACGTCTTCTCCATTAGTCGCATTACGAATCGCTGCCGTTGCAACCGCGCGAATCTCACTCACTTCATATGCACGGCTCACTTCAGCGAACTGGCGTAGCACGGGTACAATGAAGCGTAGTGATGCCAGTGGCATCTCACCTTCTGGCGTCACAATCGCGCTCAGACGTGCTGATTCCCGACATTCTTTGAGTACCTTGTAGCCCATTCCACTTCCATTTTCATAAATAACTAATCGAATGGAGTTTGACCCAATATCCATAATACCTACACGGCGATTCTCTGATTTGTTCTCCATAATATCCTCCAGTCTTTGCGGGTAGTGTCAGTCATACAGACCGATCTGGATGCCCTATGTAATGTCCGTACACTATAGCCATCTGTAATCGCTCATGATGCGAATCATCCGATGCAATCTCGTTTACAGTCTATCTTAATTCAAAGCGGTCTACAACCGATGAGCCGTATACATAGAACCATCCTATCGTGTTTGCGTGTTCGATTTGAAAATCATACTTATTTTCTAGTAAGCTAGAATAAAGTAAGTATACTTCAAAATTATCATAATCATCACACCCTTTTCCGATGTTAGCATTCTACTAACACGGGGTATCATAAAAAGTGATTAGTGTAGTCACACATCTTACTTCTTACAAAGCTTAAATCGCTGTGATGAATCAGGAATGCAGGAGGCTGTATAGAAATGAATCTTATCTTTGATATGGATGATACATTGTACGATCAGATGGAGCCATTTGGTCATGCGTATAACGAAGTGTTTGGAACACTGGAGCAGTACCAAGTTCCGGTGGAACAATTATTTGTCAAAAGTCGGCTGCATAGCGATGAGGTGTTTGATCAGGTACAGGCGGGAACGATAAGCGACGAACAGATGCATATCTACCGGATTACGCATGCATTTGCTGATTTTGGCATAGAAGTGTCCGAGCAACAGGCACTGGAATTTCAGCATCGGTATGCGTTCTACCAGCAGCATATTGAAGTGCATCCACTGATGAAGGAACTACTCGATTATGGACAGCAGCAAGGCTGGCGTATGGGTATTATTACAAATGGTCCTGCCGAGCATCAGGCTGGTAAGGTGAAGCAGCTGCGCATGGATCGCTGGATTGCGCCAGAGGATACATTTATTTCTGGAAAACTTGGCATATCTAAGCCCGATACCGCAATCTTCCGCCATGTAGAGCAGCATATGAATATTGACCCTGCAGATACCTGCTACCTTGGCGACTCTTATTTAAATGATGTCGTAGGTGCTAAAAAAGCAGGCTGGCACTGCATCTGGATCAATCGCAGACAAATTATACTGCCTGACCATGTGGAGTATCTGCCCGATGCGAATCTGGATAAAACGCAGCATCCACTGGACGCGGTGAAGGCGATGATTGCGAACAAACAGGCATGATCTAGATAGAAAACATTAACTTCGGTCTTATATAAGGAGTGAACGAATTGACTGCTGATCTGCACCAAGCCTTTGTGAAGAGTAAACTGCCTTTATCGCACTCACTATTCGAAGTTGAAGAAACGCTGCAAAACAAGTTCAAGGCCAGCGAAGAAGATCCAATCTACGTCGCTGACCTTGCCAAAGATCCGTATGCCGACTTTGAACACTTTTATAAATGCTATATCATTGCCGATCCGACTATATTAGAATCCATATTCACATCGGAGGAAAAGGAAATTCAGGCTTCGATGTACAAAGCGAATGCTATCGCTCCTGATGATCCTTTTCAGCGAGCATGGGTCGATATTCAGCAAGGTCGAATGCTTCGTATTGCCGTGATGTCTAGCGATGGACAAACGATGACTTCATTCACGCAACAAGGCTTGAGTGAACGGTTATTGTACACACTCATCATGCTAAAAGGAATTGATCCCTCTTATGCACAGCTAGGCAATCCCGCATATGAGTATTATTTGCAAGCTCTGCACAAGGCAGGGTATTTATAAACAAAGACCTCTATCCTTTTTATTAAGAATAGAGGTCTTTGTTTGATTGCTTTTTATGTTAAATATAGAGCTCTTGTTGTGTTGTTTCTTACTGAGCGGTATAACCGCCATCGACCATCAGGCTGGAGCCTGTTACAAAGCTGGAATCGTCGGAAGCCAGGAATACAACGGCTTTGCCCACTTCTTCTGGTTTACCCAGACGTCCAAATGCGTGCAGGGATGCCAGATAGTTTTGCGTTTCTTCATCCAGTGTTGAATTCAGCAGCGGTGTCTCAATATAACCTGGACATACCGCATTGACACGAATATTGTCTGGACCATACTCCAGTGCTAGCGTTTTGGTCAGGTTCACCACGCCGCCTTTAGATGCCGTGTAAGCCGCTGTTGCTGCACGTCCTACATGGCCAAGCATCGACGCCATATTGATAACCGAACCGCCCTGTGCACCGTTCTTTTTCATCTCCTGGATTGCGTACTTCGCACATAGGAATACACCGTCGAGGTTGATGCTCATCAGCTTGCGCCATGATTCAAATGTCAGATCGTCGGTACTATCCGTATTACCGATACCGGCATTGCTCACAATCGTATCCAGACGTCCAAATTCGTCGATCGCACGCTGAATGAGTGCCTTCACATCCTCTTCCTTGGACACATCGGAATGCTGGTAACGTGTGTCCCCACCATTCGCATTCAGTTCCTTTTCCAGTTTCTGACCTAGCTCATCATTCAGGTCAGAAAATACAACTTTGGCACCCGCAGCAACCATCTCTTTCACGCAAGCCTCACCGATTCCGTTGGCACCACCTGTAACAATTGCTACTTTTCCTGTTAATGAAGACATTTTCCAATTCCTCCTTCAGTTATGATCTAGATCATTTTCCAAAGCATGACAGTTATTCAGCAACCACCTTACTCTGCACTCATATTACCTCTAATTTAAGTTAATGAAAACTAAGCTATTGAAGTGAGTGCATATCTATACGACGAAATCTGCATAATCTTAACGCGACACATAGATGATTTTAAATTTCAAAAATAGGCGGTATGCCATTACAAATGGATGCCTTATCGCATCAAATAACAAAAACCCCGTACTTTGAAAAGTACAGGGTTATCCGTTGTTGTCCGGTTCAGTATAGTGACGGATTCGGCTCCTCATAGGGAAAGCTTGTATAGGGTGCGTTCGGATCTCTTTACGATCATTTTGCACTACATACGTTCTGTTGTTAGTTCTTCTGGTTCGCCATCCATTCCATCAGGGAGACGGCTTTGCCTTTGATTTGGACAGGCTTGCCGTTATAGTCCTTGGAAATATGGTTGTTGAGTACGGGAATCCAGGACCAGTGTCCATTGTACTCGTAAGCAGCCGAATTTCCGTTTTCTTTTTTGTACAGACCACTCATATCGAGTACTTTATCAAAATAGGAATAATGCACATTTTTCGCACCTGCGGCGATCAGACGCTTGTAGGTAGCGGTTGATGTTTTGGACGTGTCTACAGTTTCATCCGCGCCAGCCGCTGTGAACCAGATCGGGATATTTTTAAGCTTATTGATGTCTTGTTTGTTTAACCAGGAATCGGTATAGGCTTCAGCAGATGGATAGGCGGCAGCG
>JAAIGF010025318.1_pt1 | contig 86737 bp, 76 predicted proteins | sample 6487441 | NCBI WGS metagenome assembly JAAIGF01 (sample SAMN13974129, study PRJNA590717) | phyllosphere metagenome | biome: pepper field; feature: multiple bacterial spot infested pepper fields; material: pepper leaves; isolation source: leaves from pepper fields | host: Capsicum annuum ... | reverse complement strand
TTGTGGCCGGCGTGCAGGGTCAGCTCGGCGTTCTCGAGCAAACGCTGAGGGCCACGCTGTAGGGTAAGATTCTGGAGTCGGATCATAATGGCGGCGGATTCTACCAGAGTCCCCCGCCGCATACTCGGAGCACGCATGAGCGCTGACCTGTGGACCTTCGCCACCACCCTCTACGCCCGCCCAGGCGTCGAGGCCGCCTGCCTGGAACTGCAGGCCGCCGGCGCGGACGTCTGCCTGGTTCTGTGCGGGCTGTGGCTGGACAGCCGCGGCGTGGGCCATTACCCGGATCGCGAAGGGCAACTGCGCCATATCGCAGAGCCGTGGCGGCAAGAAGTGGTGAAGCCGCTGCGGGCGCTGCGCCAGGCTTGGCGCGAGGCAGCCAGCCAAGACGCGGCCCTGAATGCCCTGCGCAAGCAGGTTAAACAGCTGGAGCTGGAGGCGGAGCGGGAGCAGTTGGCGCGATTGCAGGCGCTGGCGCAAACCTGGCCGCAGCAGGCAGGCAAGCGCCTGAATGCTTGGCTGCAGGCGCTGACCCCCGAGGCATGCAGCGATGCCCGCCAAGTACTCCAGATGCCTGTAAAGATCAGCTAGTACCTGATCGCCGGCAATCACGCTGACCTCAGTACCCACAGATGAACCGCCCGCCCCTATCTGCAGAGCAGTTTTTCGCAGTGAAAAATTGCGAAAAATTCTGCCCGCAGATTGTGACGAAAAGATGACCTCTATTGAATGAGCACAGTGTGTCTGCCCGGCACACGCCTGCCCTGGCAGGTTTACGGTTGTGCGGTGAGCGCTGTGTTCATGTAGTGAGCGCTCGCAAGGCAACGCTTGGCTTTTTTATCAGGCGATATGTGGGGACATGTCGCGCCATTCACTACATATGGCAAGCGGTCCATTTCATTGCTGTCCAGTGGATCGCTGCCCTGGAGTTGAGGTTATGTCGTTTTCAGTTTTCACCTGCCAGGCTCGAAATGTGCCTGAAGCCTTTTTGCCCCCTGTAGCGTTTGAGCGGAGGGCTGCGCAATGACCACTCAGTCCGTGGACAAGAACGCAGGCGGCGCCTCTTCACTGGAGGGCATGGAGTCGATTTTTGCAATCGCCCTCAAAATGGCCGGCAACAAGGACGACAAGCCCAAGGAAGAGAAGCTCGACCCGCAGTCCTACGAGAATGCACTGAACGAGCTGGCCGTCAGCCTCAGCGGCAGTGTCGACGTGGACAAACGCATGCTGGTCGGCATCTCCGGCACCGACAAGAACAAGGACCTGTTCAAAACGCTGGTGGAGTACAAGCTCAAGGAGCAGGTCAAGGACGGCAAGCAGCCGAGCCTGCAGGAGGCCATCTCGTCGGCCACCGATGACCTGCGCAATCGTTCCGAACATGCCCTGCGCGATGACCAGGATGGCGACAAGAAGGCCGACGTGTTGAACGGTTACTGGGACAGGCAAAAAGGCAAGGACCAGGCCGCCGAGCTCGGCGCCCATGCCTACCAGAATTTCTTCAACAAGGATCTGCCCGACACCGCCAACACCCACTACGACGACAACCTCAATGCGCTGGCCTCGGCGCTGGTCGGGGGCACCAACGTCGACAAGCGCACCCTCGCCGTGGCCATCGGCGTCGACGGTCCACTGGCCGAGGTGTACAAGAACCTGATCGTCGAGAAACTCAAGAAGCAGGGCTCACCGACCAACCTGAACGAAGCCAAGAAGGAGGTCGAGAAAGAGCTGTTCGAGCGCATCGGCAATGCCGCCGGCAACTCGCCCGGCGACCGGGACAAGATCGTCGACGTGATCAAGGGCTACTGGGATCGCCACGCCGGCAAGGATGACGCCGATGGCCTGGCCCGCGAAGCCTATGAAGAATTCAAAGCCTTGCCGACGCCGCCGGACAAGGTTTCCGAGATCGACAAGGACATCGACTACGACGACACGCTCAACGAAGTCGCCTCGAAAATGGCCGATGGTGTCAATACCGGGAACCGCACGGTGACGCCCTTCACCGACAAGAGCGTGCGTGACGCCTATGCCAGCCTGATCCACGACAAGCTGGAGCAGCAAAAGGAACGTGGCGACCCGGTCAACCTCGACGCCGCCTATGACGAGGTCAAGAAGGAACTCTACGAACGCCTGCCCAATGCCTTGCGCGACGATCCCGACGGCAAGGAAAAGATGACCATCCTCAATAATTATTGGGACAAGCACTCAGGCAAAGCCAATGCCGGTGATGTGGCTCGCGAGGCTTTTGCCAGGTTCATCGCCGACAACACGCTGACCGACAACCCCAGCTACGAGGACAACCTCAACGCCATCGCCACGCTGCTGGGCGGCGGCACCATCGATGACACCCGCACCCTCTCGGGTCTCAAGGATCCGACGATCAAGAAGCTCTACGAGAACCTGATCACCGAGAAGCTGATGCTCAAGGGTGACGACAAGGTGCCGCTGGACAAGGCTATCGAAGCGGTCAAGCAAGACATCATCGAGCGCCTCGGCAGCGCACTGCAAGGCGATGCCATCAAGGATGAGAAAATCACCATGGTGAACAACTACTTCGACAAGCACGGTGGCGACATGGATGCCAAACGCGCAGCCGAAGACGCCTATCGCGTCTATGTCGAAGCCGGTGAACCGAGCAAGGACGGCGAGCTCAGCGACGAGCAGAAGAAGAACCTGCTGGCCCCCTCCTCGACCGACATCATGAACGCTGAAACCGCCGATGGTAAAACCGTCAACCAGCTGTACATGGAAAAGCTCGAGGCCCTGTACAAGGACGAGCCGGAAGGCTCGGACAAGCACAAGTTCCTGCTGCTGATGCAGGCGCAGAACTCCATGGCCGGCGGCTTCGGTTTCCTGCCCTACTGGTACGACAAGACCAACAACATCACCAATTACGCCGACGACCCGGCGGCTATGACGGGGGAAGAGTTCCTCGGCCTGATCGACGAAGACAAGCTGCAGGAAGAGATCGAGAAACTGGCGGGCGATGAAAGTATCGCCGCCGATACCGACAAGCTGATGAAACAGGCGGTTGGCGAGATCAAGGACAAGAAAGGCCTTGAAGACCGTATTGTCTCGACCATGACCTCGCCCACCTACAAGGACGAACTCGAGCGTGCCGATGCCGCCGCCGAGAACGGCGCGCTGATGCGCTACAGCAGCGACCTCAACTCACTGGCCATGCTCAACCCCGAAAAGGCCCAGGAGATCAAACAGGAACTGTCGATGACCTCGACGGTGGAAGAGCTGAACAAGATCATCGAAGCCGGCCCGGCAGGCATCGATGAAAGCACGCTGGACACCGCCGTCGACGACGTGGTCCTGACCACCGTCAAGGCAGCGGTGCTTGGCTCGTACTTCGGTGAGGCCGCCGGCACGCTGTCCAAGGCATTCGATGATTACATGGACGGCAAGAAGCTCGACGAGCTGACCAAGGATGGCGGCAAGTACCTCAGCAAAGAGGAGATGCAGAAACTCAAGGATGCCAAGTCCGCCGTCGACACCGTCAAGACCATGGTCAAGGACTCGCTGAAGACCACCATCACCGTCGAAGTGTCGCCGACCGACCGAGGCTGGCTGAAAGCCATCGACCAGCTCAATGGCAGCGATCTGGACAAGAAAATCAACGCCGCCCTGGAGAAGAACAAGATCGCCCCGGAGGCACGCGGCAAGGTTGGCGAAATGATCAAGGGCCTGGCCAGCGACGGCGTGTTCGGCACCGTTGGCGCCCTGGTTTCCGTAGTCGCAGCGACCATGACCCTGACCGAGGCGGGCGGCAACGACGCGGCGACGCCCGCCGAGCGCATGACGGCAGCGTTCTACCTGCTGTTCGCGGTGTCCTCGTCGCCCACCGCGGTCAGCGCGATCGGCGATCCGCTGGCCAAGCTGCTGGGCAAGAATGGCGTGACTCAGGTGCTGGGCCTGGACAAGAACATGTCCGACGTTCTGAAAGGCAGATTGGTCCCGGAAACCAACCTGAATATCAAGAACCCGGCCAACGCCTCCAACCTGTTCCGCGACATCAATGCCAATATCCGCACGCCTGGCGGCAACCAGATCCTCGACGCGTTCAACAAGATGCCACCGGGCGAACAGAGCGCGATCATGAAGAGCGTCGACAAGATGGCCAAGTCGATGGGGACCGCCTACGCCAACATGAGTACCGCGGACAAGCTCAAGCTGTTCGGCCCCGGCCTGAAACTGGTGGCCAACTCTGCCTACCTGGGCGGCAGCTTGCTTGGCGTCTACATGGGCGCCGATGCCATCGCTAAATTCGACGAGAACACCACCGACACCGAGAAAGCCCAGGCGGCACTGAGCCTGACTGCCGGCCTGGCTTGGACGGGTGCCGCCGGCGCGGCGTTCGCGGGCTGGGCGGGTGCCGGCGCAGTGGCCGGTACGGTGGGCACAGCGCTGGGCGGCGTCGGGATCGTGCTGTCGGTGATCGGCCTGGGTATCGCCTCAGCGATCAAGTACGACAAGCAAAAGAAGGCCGCCGACGAAGTTCGCGACTACCTGACCGACCTCGGCGAACTGGGTGTGATGGAGAACGACTGGGGCGACAAGTTCAACTACCTGGCTCACGTCGAGTACAACTACGTGTCCAAGGACGACCCCAAACTCAATGACGAGTGGTACGACTATTACTTCCCGGAAGACATTCCCGCCTGGGAAGCGCAACCCGACCAGTACAAGGCCTTCACCGAGACCGGCGGCAAGACCACCAGCAACTGGTGGAGCCTGATCAATGGCGATGCCAAGGATCTGGTCGATGGGCATGGCAAAGAGCCGGACGGTGACCGCTTCACACCCAAGGACAAGCCTGCATGGAGCATCATGCGCGGCTGATCAAGCCCAATGACACGGGTCGTGCTCGACGGGGTGCGGCCCGTTGCTCTTTTCGGCATGAAGACGTTCGCTCTCCGACAGCGGCGGTGTGACCGTCAACATCGTGCAGGCGGGCGATGGCCGCGCCGATACCGGACGACGGCCTGCTAGGATGGCGGCCAGGACGATGGAGATCCCATGCCGCGCACCACCCGCCACCTCACCCTCGCCAATGGCCTGCAGCTGAACCTGCGCCATGCGCCACAGCTCAAGCGCAGCGCGGCGGCCTTGCGCGTGCATGCCGGCAGCCACGATGCGCCGGCGCGCTGGCCCGGGCTGGCGCATTTCCTGGAGCACCTGCTGTTTCTCGGCACCGCGCGCTTTGCGCTGACGGACAGCCTGATGCGCCACGTCCAGCGCCTGGGTGGCGAGGTCAATGCCAGTACCGCGGAGCGCCACACCGATTTCTTTTTCGAAGTGCCGCCCGCGGGCCTGGATGGCGCGCTGTTGCGGCTGTGCGACATGCTCGCTGAGCCGCAGCTGGACCTGCAGCGCCAGCGACGCGAGCGTGAGGTGATCCACGCCGAGTTCATCGCCTGGTCACGGGATCACCAGGCGCAACGGCGCTTCGCCCTGCTGCAGGCAGTGTCGCCACGCCATCCGCTGAGTGGCTTCCATGCCGGCAACCGCTACAGCCTGCCGCTGCAGGCCCCCGGCTTCCAGCAGGCTCTGCGGGGCTACCACCGGCGCTTCTACCAGGGTGGGCAAATCACCCTGAGCCTTACCGGGCCACAATCGCTGGATGAACTGGAACAAGTGGCCTGCCGCCACGCCGCACTGTTCGCCTACGCAACCCACCTGCTCCCTGAAACGCCTGCGCCGCTGCGCGACGGCCCATTGCGTTTGCGCCAGGCGCCCGCCCCCCATTGCGACCTGCTGTTTGCCCACGAGGCCTTGCCGGCTGGCGCGCTGCAGGCGCTGGAGCTGCTGCTCGGCCTGCTGCGTGACAACCGCCCGGGCGGCTGGCTGGCCGAGCTGCGGCGGCGCGGCTGGCTGCAGGCCTGCTCGGCCCAGCCCTTGTATGCCCATGCCGGCCAGTTGCTCTGGCATATCGAGCTGCAACTGACTGCCACGGCCACCCCGAGCCTGGTAGAGAACCTGCTGGAGGGCTGGCTAGGCTTTATCCGCCAACAGGATTTGCAACGCCTCAACGCCGCCTTTGGCGACCGACAAAAGCATTGCGCCCTGGCTGCCAGCGCCCTGCAACTGGCGCGCCGCGACAGCGCCGGGCAGCCCCCGCAAGCACTCGACCAGTCGGCTCTGGCAGCGCTGGACGCCCTGCTCGACGACGTGCCGCGGCGTAACCTCGGCGACTGGCAGCTGCCCGCGGACGAGCCGCTGCTGACCAAGCTGTTGGAGTCCCGTGCGCCGCTGCCCGCCGGCCTGGTCATCGACCACGGCCTGCCGACCTCCCGGCAGTTCGCAGCGCTCTACCTGCGCTGGCATATCGGCTCGCCGCTGCGCCAGCGCTTCCAAGTGATCGCCGAGCGAGCCCTGGTCAGCTTGCGCGAACGTGCCGAACAGGCCGCGGTGCAGCTGAACTTCACCGCCGCTGGCGAGTACTGGCAACTGCAGGTCAGCGGCCTCCCAGACGCGGTGATCCGCGCCAGCGGCGAAGCCCTGCAGCGGCTGCGCCGCCCGGCTGCCGAAGATTGGCACGGGGAGGTCGGCGAACGGCCCCCGCAGATGCCGATCCGCGCGCTGCTCGACGCGCTACCAGGTGCCCTGCAGGCCAGTGTCGCGACACCGCAACCGGCCTGCATCCTCGACCAGACGCTGCTCGACGGGCTCTGGCAGCAGGCCCGCTGGCAGGGCCTGGCCATCGGTTTCGACGAGGCCCGCCACGGCGCGCTCGGCGCCGCCCTGCACAGCATCATGGGCCAGCCGCACAGGCCGGACCCAGCGCCTTACCTGGAAGAGCGGCAGTGGCTGTCGGTCGATGCGCCCGGCGAACAAGCCGCGCTGCTGCTGTTCTGCCCGCTGCCGCCCGCGCTGCAGGCCGCTGGTCGCCTGCTCGGGCACCTGCTGCAAGGGCCGGTGTATCAGCGACTGCGCGTCGAGCTGCAGCTCGGTTATGCGGTGTTCAGCGGCTTCCGCCAGGTCGCCGGCTATGGCGGGCTGCTGTTTGGCGTGCAATCTCCGCACAGCGGCCATGGCGAACTGCTGCGCCACCTGCTGACGCTGCTCGGCGAGGGCGTGCGCCTCGACCCGCTGGCCCGCCAGCAACTGGCCGAGCAGTTCGACGAGCCGGCCATGGGCAATGCCGAGGTGGCCGAGTGGGCCTGGCAGACCCGGCTGGCCGGTGACGAGCCTGCCTTGCCACGGCTACGCCGCGCCATCCTCGACGTCGAGCAGGGTCACCTGGATGCGCTGCTGGGCCAGTTGCTCGACGCCCACTACGGCTGGCTGTGCCTGGCCAACCAGGCGACACCGCCCGCAGGCTGGCCGTGGATGCCGGCCCGCTGAGTCGCCAGCGGCTCATCGCGCGCCCCTGCCGGCAAAATCCTGCAACCTTCGTCAGGTGGAACCTCCCGGGGCAGATGACGCCCAATAAGGAGCCGGAGCCCGCCAACCCGATCCGCAAGGAACAAGGCCAGGCGGCGCCAGCCTGCATACCCTGATCCGTTTCTCGGCACCCAACCGGAAGGAGCAACGCCATGTGGACCAAGCCTGCTTACACTGACCTGCGCATCGGTTTCGAAGTCACCATGTACTTCGCCAACCGCTGAGCACTCCAGTGATGCGACGCCCCGGCCTGCCGGGGCGTCATCGTTTCCAGGACATGGAGAGACCATGTACATCCAGATTCTCGGTTCCGCGGCCGGTGGCGGCTTTCCCCAGTGGAACTGCAACTGCGCCAACTGCAAGGGTTATCGCGAGGGCAGCCTGCGCGCCACGGCGCGAACCCAGTCGTCGATCGCCCTGTCCGATGACGGCGAGCACTGGATCCTGTGCAACGCCTCCCCGGATATCCGTGCCCAGCTGCAGGCCTTCGCGCCGTTGCAGCCGGCCCGCGCACTGCGTGATACCGGCATCGATGCCATCGTGCTGCTCGACAGCCAGATCGACCACACCACCGGCCTGCTCAGCCTGCGCGAAGGCTGCCCGCACCAGGTGTGGTGCACCGACATGGTCCACCAGGACCTGAGCACGGGCTTTCCGCTGTTCCCCATGCTCAGCCACTGGAACGGCGGCCTGCAGTGGCAGCGCATCGCCCTCGAGGGCAGCTTCGTCATCGACGCCTGCCCCAACCTCAGCTTCACACCCTTTGCCCTGCGCAGCGCCGCGCCCCCCTACTCGCCGCACCGCTTCGACCCGCATCCGGGCGACAACCTGGGCTTGCTGGTCGAGGACACCCGCACCGGCGGCACGCTGTTCTACGCCCCCGGCCTGGGCCAGCTCGACGACGAGCTGCTGCGCATGATGCACAGTGCCGACTGCCTGCTGGTCGACGGCACCCTGTGGGACGACGACGAAATGCAGCGCCGCGGCGTCGGCACCCGTACGGGCCGGGAGATGGGCCACCTGGCGCAGAACGGGCCGGGCGGCATGCTCGAAGTGCTCGACGGGTTCGCGCGCCAGCGCAAGGTGCTTATCCACATCAACAACACCAATCCGATCCTCGACGAGCGATCGCCGGAACGCGCCGAGGTCCAACGCCGCGGCGTGGAAGTCGCCTACGACGGCATGAGCATCGAGCTGTAAGGAGCCCCCATGAGCGACGCGGTAGCGATGTCCCCCAGCGAATTCGAGCAGGCCCTACGCGCCAAGGGCGCCTACTACCACATCCACCACCCCTACCACGTGGCGATGTACGAAGGCCGTGCGAGCCGCGAACAGATCCAGGGCTGGGTGGCCAACCGTTTCTACTACCAGGTCAACATCCCGATGAAGGACGCCGCGATCCTGGCCAACTGCCCGGATCGCGAGGTGCGCCGCGAGTGGATCCAGCGCCTGCTCGACCACGACGGCGCCCCCGGCGAGGACGGCGGCATCGAAGCCTGGCTGCGCCTGGGCCAGGCGGTGGGCCTCGACCCGGATCAGCTGCGCTCCCAGGAACTGGTGTTGCCCGGCGTGCGCTTCGCCGTGGACGCCTACGTCAACTTCGCCCGCCGCGCCAGTTGGCAGGAAGCCGCCAGCAGCTCGCTGACCGAGCTGTTCGCCCCGCAGATCCACCAATCGCGCCTGGACAGCTGGCCGCAGCATTACCCGTGGATCGACCCGGCCGGCTACCAGTACTTCCGTACCCGCCTCGGCCAGGCCAGGCGCGACGTGGAACACGGCCTGGAGATCACCCTGCGCCACTACACCAGCCACGCCGGCCAGCAGCGCATGCTGGAAATCCTGCAGTTCAAGCTGGACATCCTGTGGAGCATGCTCGATGCCATGAGCATGGCCTACGAGCTGAACCGCCCGCCTTATCACACCGTGACCCCGGAACAGGTATGGCACAAGGGAATCGCCCTATGAGCTTCGACCGCAACCGCGTGCCCAGCTGGCGCCCGGGCTACCGCTTCCAGTACGAGCCGGCCCAGCAGGGCCATGTGCTGCTCTACCCCGAGGGCATGATCAAGCTCAACGACAGCGCCGGGCTGATCGGCGGGCTGATCGACGGCCAGCGCAGCGTGGCGGCCATCATCGAGCAGCTGCAACGGCAGTTCCCCGACGCGCCCGAAGTCGGCGACGACATCGAGCAATTCATGGAGGTGGCCCGTGGCGAGCACTGGATCACCCTCGCCTGAGGTGCCGGTCGGCCTGCCCCTGTGGCTGCTGGCCGAACTCACCTACCGCTGCCCGCTGCAGTGCCCCTACTGTTCCAACCCGCTGGACTTCGCCAGGCAGGGCGAGGAACTGAGCACCGCTCAGTGGTTCAAGGTAATGGCCGAGGCGCGGGAAATGGGCGCCGCGCAGATCGGCTTTTCCGGTGGCGAGCCGCTGGTACGCCAGGATCTTACCGAACTGATCGGCGAAGCTCGCCGACTGGGCTACTACACCAACCTGATCACCTCCGGCATCGGCCTCACCGAGCAGAAGATCGCCGCCTTCAAACAGGCCGGCCTGGATCATATCCAGATCAGCTTCCAGGCCAGCGACGAGCAGGTCAACAACCTGCTGGCCGGCTCGAAGAAAGCCTTCGCCCAGAAGCTGGAGATGGCCCGCGCGGTCAAGGCCCACGGCTACCCCATGGTGCTGAACTTCGTCACCCACCGCCATAACATCGACCGCACCGACCGTATCATCGAGCTGTGCCTCGCCCTCGAGGCGGACTTCGTGGAACTGGCCACCTGCCAATTCTATGGCTGGGCGCAGCTCAACCGCGCAGGCCTGCTGCCCACCCGCGAGCAGCTGCAGCGGGCCGAACGCGTCACCAACGACTACCGGGAGCGACTCAAGGCCGAAGGCAACCCGTGCAAGCTGATCTTCGTGACTCCGGACTACTACGAGGAGCGCCCCAAGGCCTGCATGAATGGCTGGGGCAGTATTTTCCTGACCGTCACCCCGGACGGCACCGCCCTGCCCTGCCATGGCGCGCGGCAGTTGCCCATCGCCTTTCCCAACGTGCGAGAGCACAGCCTGCAGCACATCTGGTACGACTCGTTCGGCTTCAACCGCTTTCGCGGCTTTGCCTGGATGCCCGAGCCGTGCCGCTCCTGCGATGAAAAGGAAAAGGACTTCGGCGGCTGCCGCTGCCAGGCCTTCATGCTCACCGGCGATGCCAGCAATGCCGACCCGGTGTGCAGCAAATCCGACCGCCACGGCGTGATCCTCGCCGCCCGTGCGCAAGCCGAGCACGCCACCCAATCCATCACCGACCTGGCCTTTCGCAATGAACGAAACTCGCACCTCATCGCCAAGAGTTGAGCCCCTGAGCGCCGCCGAGGCGGTAGCCGCCGCCGGCGACTTCGCCGAGTTGCGGGCTGGCCCCGCCGGCCTGGTGTGGAATGCCTTCGACCCCGCGGACGGCAGCTGCCGCCTGTGGTTATGGAGCGGGTCGGATGCGCAATGCCTGACCCCGGACGGCTTTTCCGCGCGCAGCCGGGTCTACGAATACGGTGGTGGCGCCTTTTGCCTGGGCCGCGACAGCCTGGTGTTCGTCAATGACGCCGACCAGCAGCTCTACCTGCAGCCCCTGACTGGCGGCACGCCCCGCGCGCTGACCCAGGGCGAGCGCCGCTACGGCGATCTGCTGCAGGCCGGTGAGCAGGTGCTGGCGGTCGAGGAGAGCCACACCGACGAGCGGGTCGAACATCGCCTGGTGGCCATCGGCCTGGGCGACGGCAGCCGCAGCGTGCTCGCCGAAGGCGCCGACTTCTATGCCGCGCCGGTGCTCAGCGAAGATGGCCGGCAGCTGGCCTGGATCCAGTGGCAGCGACCGGCCCAACCCTGGACCGCCACGCGCCTCTACCACGCCCGCCGGCAAGCCGACGGCAGCTGGGGCGAGGTGCGCTGCGTGACGGGCGACATGGGCGAGGAGCAGGCCCTGCAGCAGCCCGGTTTCGACGCCAGTGGCCGCCTGTACTGCCTGTCCGACCGCAACGGTTTCTGGCAACCCTGGGGCGAGCACGAAGGCGCCTGGCAGGCACTGCCCGCCACGGCAGCCGATCACGCCGCTGCCCCCTGGCAGCTCGGCGCCTGCAGCTGGATACCCCTCGGCCCGGAAAGCTACCTGGCCAGCTGGTTCGAAGACGGCTACAGCCGCCTGGGCATGCGCCTGGAGGATGGCAGCCTGCAGCACCATGCCAGCGCCTACAGCCGCTTTCGCGGCCTGGCCGTGGATCGCGATCACCTCTACGTCATCGCCGCCAACCCGCTGGCGCCGTCCGCCGTATTGGCGATCCGTCGTGACGACGGCCAGGTCAGGGTACTCGCCGGCGGCCGCTCGCCACTGCCGCCCGAGCGGATCAGCCAGCCACAGCCGCTGCACTATGCCAGCGGCGACGGCCAGGCCAATGGCTTCTTCTACCCTGCGCAGCAGGGCGAAAGCCTGCCGCCGCTGCTGGTATTCATCCACGGTGGGCCGACCTCGGCCTGTCACCCGGTGTTCGATCCGCGCATCCAGTACTGGACCCAGCGCGGCTTCGCCGTCGCCGACCTCAATTATCGCGGCAGCACCGGCTACGGCAGAGACTATCGCCAGGCACTGCAGCACAACTGGGGCGTGGTGGACGTCGAGGACGCCTGCGCGGTGGTCGCGCACCTGGCCGAGCGCGAGCTGATCGACCCGGCCAGGGCCTTTATCCGCGGTGGCAGCGCAGGCGGCTACACCACCCTCTGCGCGTTGGTATGCGGCGGCGTGTTCCGCGCCGGGGCCAGCCTGTATGGGGTCAGCGATCCAGTGGCCCTGGCCCACGCCACCCACAAGTTCGAGGGCGACTACCTCGACTGGCTGATCGGCGACCCGCAGCGCGACGCCGAACGCTATCGCCAGCGCACCCCGCTGCTGCACGCCGAGCGCATCGAGGTACCGGTGATCTTCTTCCAGGGCGAACTCGATACCGTGGTGGTTCCCGAGCAGACCCGCGCCATGCTCGCGGCCCTGACCGCCAATGGCATCCAGGCCGAGGCGCATTTCTATCCCGGCGAACGCCACGGTTTCCGCCAGGCCAGCAACCTGGCCCATGCGCTGGACGCGGAATGGCGCTTTTACTGCCGGGTGTTGGAGCGGCAATAAGGCCAGGCGACGATGAAGAGGTCGCCACGGCCTGCAGGAGCATACTGACGATTCTGAGCCCGCCAGGGCGATGTGCTTATTCGGGACTCAGACGGGGCAAGTCAAAGATGTGGACGCGACTGGTTCCAGAAAACCATGGGTCAAGCGCCGAGTTCCTTATCCAGCACTTCCTCGATCTCGCTCTTGATCTTGCCGCTCATCACCGACAGCAGCAGGCCGAGGTTGAGCTGCAGGTGAACGCGGTCTTCGCTGACGTCGATGCGCCCGTCGGCGCCGCTGCGTTTGAACTCCAGGGTGTCGCCCTTCCACTGGTAGCGCACGTCGTACTCGCGGGCCAGGCGCTCGGCGAGCTTTTCAGCCTTGCCACGGGCGGCCTCGATGCCCAGATTGTGCGGGCGGTCGACGGTGATTTTGGCCATAGGGCTCTCCTGACTGAAAACGCGGGCGGGGCAATATACAAGAAGCGCCCGCCGGCCCACTACCACGCGTGCAGCCGGCGCCCGGCTTTTGGGTTTAGAATGCCGCCACTCGGCGCTGTACAAGCGGTTGAACGGGCCGTGAATCAGCAAGTCGATGGAAACGCTTATTTACCTCGGTAAACTCGCCTTTTCGATTGTCTGACTCACTGATGAGACGAGCCCCGCGCTGTCTCATGATCACGATCACGCCATGCAGGGCTCAGGGCCCGCACACTGAGCAGAAGCCAACGCCTCCCGGACTTCAGGAAAAGGGCCACATGAACGATCCGCGCAAGAACGACAACAGCGAACCCACCACCCACTTCGGTTTCCAGGACGTTCCGGAAAGCCGCAAGGCGGAAAAGGTCGCCGAGGTGTTCCATTCGGTGGCCGCCAAGTACGACCTGATGAACGACCTGCTTTCCGGCGGCATGCACCGCCTGTGGAAGCGCTTCACCATCGAGCTGTCCGGCGTGCGCAGCGGTAACCGCGTGCTCGACATCGCTGGCGGCACCGGCGATCTGGCCCGCCAGTTCTCGCGCATCGTCGGCGAAACCGGCGAGGTGGTGCTGGCCGACATCAACGCCTCGATGCTCAAGGTTGGCCGCGACCGCCTGCTCGACCGCGGCGTGTCGGGCAACATTTCCTTCGTGCAGGCCGACGCCGAGAAGCTGCCCTTCCCGGACAACCATTTCGACTGCGTGACCATCGCCTTCGGCCTGCGCAACGTCACCCACAAGGAGGCGGCCATCGCCTCCATGCTGCGCGTGCTCAAGCCCGGTGGTCGTCTGCTGGTGCTGGAGTTCTCCAAGCCGAAGAGCAGCCTGTTGTCGAAGATCTACGACACCTACTCGTTCAACTTCATGCCGCTGGTGGGCAAGCTGGTCACCAACGACGCCGACAGCTACCGCTACCTGGCCGAGTCGATCCGCATGCACCCCGACCAGGACACCCTGAAGGCGATGATGCTGGACGCCGGCTTCGACCGCGTGACCTACCACAACATGACCGGCGGCATCGTCGCCCTGCACCGCGGTATCAAACCCTGATGCTGACCCTGGCCCTGCTCGCCGGCGTCGAACGCGGCATCAACCGCGTACTCGCGTTGGACAGTACCGCCCTGCCGCGCCTGGCCAGGCTCAATGGTCGGGTGATCGCGGTCGAGTCCCAGGCGCCGGCGCTGCAGCTGTTCATCCTCGCCGACGGCCAGGGCCTGCGCCTGGCCAGCCAGTGGGCCGGCGCGGTCGACTGCACCCTGCGTGCGCCCGCCAGTGCCCTGCTGCGCCTGGCCCTGGCCAAGGACAAACAGGCCGTGCTGCACGCGCCGGAAGTGGATCTGGATGGCGACAGCGGCGCGCTGATGGAGTTGGCCGGCGTGCTGCAGGACCTCGACCTGGACTGGGAATACCAGCTGTCGCAATGGCTCGGCCCGGTGCCCACTGCGCTGCTGGCCGGCCACCTGCGCAGCCGCGCCGGCTGGACCCGCGAGAACCTGCACAGCCTGCAGCTGAGCCTGGCCGACTACCTCAGCGAAGAATCACGCGCCCTGGTCGGCCGCCGCGAGGCCGATGCCCGCTTCGCCGAACTCGATGACCTGAAACTTTCCCTCGACCGTCTCGACGCGCGCATCGAGCGCCTCGCCCAACGCCATAAGCCCATCGCATGAAGCTGCTTGCCGTTCGTCGTCTATTGCGCATTCTCTACGTGGTCATCCGCTACCGCCTGGATGACATGCTGTTCGCCCTGCCGCTGCCGTTCTGGCTGCGTGCACCGCGCTTCCTGCTGCCCTGGCGCTGGGTGCCGCGTGGCAAGTCGTCGCGCAGCCGCGGCGAGAGCCTGCGCCTGGCGCTGGAGGAACTGGGGCCGATCTTCATCAAGTTCGGCCAGTTGCTGTCCACCCGCCGCGACCTGTTGCCGCCGGATATCGCCGACGAGCTGGCGCACCTGCAGGACCGCGTGCCGCCGTTCGACCCGGCCAAGTCCCTGGCGCTGATCGAGGAGCAGCTCGGCGTACCGGTGAGCGTGGCCTTCGCCCGCTTCGACACCGAACCGCTGGCCTCGGCCTCGGTCGCCCAGGTGCACGCCGCGCAGCTCAAGAGCGGCGAGGAAGTGGTGGTCAAGGTGGTGCGCCCCGGCCTCAAGCCGGTGATCAAGGCCGACATGGCCTGGCTGTTCCTGCTGGCCAAGCTGGCCGAGCGCGCCTCGGCCGAAGCCCGCCGGCTGCATCCGGTGGACGTGGTCAGCGACTACGAGAAGACCATCTACGACGAGCTCGACCTCCTGCGCGAGGCCGCCAACGCCAGCCAGCTGCGGCGCAACTTCGAGAATTCCGGCCTGCTCTACGTGCCCCAGGTGTACTGGGACTGGTGCCGCCCCAAGGTGCTGGTGATGGAGCGCATCTACGGCATTCCAGTCAACGACATGGCAACCCTGGCCGACCAACGCACCGACATGAAACTGCTGGCCGAGCGCGGCGTGGAGATCTTCTTCACCCAGGTGTTCACCCACAGTTTCTTCCACGCCGACATGCACCCCGGCAACATTTTCGTCAGCACCCGCACGCCGTGGAACCCGCAATACATCGCCATCGACTGCGGCATCATCGGCAGCCTGACGCCCGAGGACCAGGATTACCTGGCGCGTAACCTGGTGGCGTTCTTCAAGCGTGATTACCGCAAGGTGGCGCAGCTGCACATCGACTCCGGCTGGGTACCTCAGGAAACCCAGGTCAACGATTTCGAAGCGGCGATCCGCACCGTGTGCGAGCCGATCTTCGAGCGGCCGTTGAAGGACATCTCCTTCGGCCTGCTGCTGATGCGCCTGTTCCAGACCGCGCGGCGCTTCAACATGGAAATCCAGCCGCAGCTGGTGCTGCTGCAGAAAACCCTGCTGAACATCGAGGGCCTGGGCCGCCAGCTGCACCCCGACCTGGATCTGTGGACCACCGCCCAGCCATTTCTGGAGCGCTGGATGCGCGAGCGCGTCAGCCCGCGCAACGTACTGCACAACCTGCAGAGCCAGGTCGAGCAATTGCCGCACCTGGCCAACATGACCCGCAGCCTGCTCGAGCGCATGGCCCAGCCCCACGCCAACGACCCACCACCGCCGTGGCGCGAGCGCGACGGCTGGACGGTGCGACTGATCGGCGCAGCGCTGATTGGCGGCGGCGTGGTGACGGCCCTTGGCCTGGGCAACCTGAGCGAGCCCGCCACCGCCTGGCCGGCCTGGCTGATGAGCGCCAGCGGTCTGTACCTGATCCTGCGTCGATAGCCACCCCACGCCCCGGCTGGCACACTTGGCGCCGATATAGAGATGGAAATGCAATGAACGACTGGCTAGATGCAATCAAGTGGGACGAAAACGGCCTGGTGCCGGCAATCGCCCAGGATCACCAGACCGGGCGCATTCTGATGATGGCCTGGATGAACCGCGAAGCATTGGCGCTGACCGCCCGCGAGGGACGCGCCATCTATTGGTCACGTTCGCGTGGCAAGCTGTGGCGCAAGGGGGAGGAGTCCGGCCATGTGCAGAAGCTCCACGAACTGCGCCTGGACTGCGACGCCGATGTCATCGTGCTGATGGTCGAGCAGCTGGGCGGCATCGCCTGCCACACCGGTCGCGAAAGCTGCTTCTATCGCGTGTTCGAGAACGGTGCCTGGAAAACCGTCGATGCGGTGCTGAAAGATCCGCACACCATCTATTCGCCGGAGCACCGCCATGACTGATACCCTCAAGCGCCTGGCCGAGGTGCTGGAGTCGCGCAAGGGCGCGGCACCGGACAGCTCGTACGTGGCCAGCCTGTACCACAAGGGCCTGAACAAGATTCTGGAGAAGGTCGGCGAGGAATCGGTGGAAACCATCCTCGCCGCCAAGGATGCTGCCGCCAGTGGCGACTGCAGCGACCTGATCTACGAAACCGCCGATCTGTGGTTCCACAGCCTGGTCATGCTGGCCGCGCTGGATCAGCACCCGCAGGCGGTGCTCGATGAACTGGATCGCCGTTTCGGCCTGTCGGGGCACGCGGAAAAAGCCGCGCGCAACGATAGCGACACTCAATAAGACGCTGACGAGGACTACGAAACATGGGCATTTTCGACTGGAAACACTGGGTCGTCATTCTGATCGTCGTGGTGCTGGTGTTCGGCACCAAGAAGCTCAAGAACCTCGGCTCCGACCTCGGCGAAACCATCAAGGGTTTCCGCAAGGCGATGAACGAGGAAGACGGCAAGCCGGCCGAGCCGCACGCGCAACAGCCGCAACAACCACAACAGCCCTACCAGCAGCAGGCGCCGCTGAACCAGCCGCACACCGTTGAAGGCCAGGCCAGCAAAGTCGAAGAACCGCTGCGCAAAGACTGAGGCAAAGCATGTTCGGTATCAGTTTCAGCGAGCTGCTGCTGGTCGGGCTGATTGCCCTGCTGGTGCTCGGCCCCGAGCGTCTGCCAGGCGCAGCGCGCACAGCGGGGCTGTGGATCGGGCGCATCAAGCGCAGCTTCAATTCGATCAAGGAAGAGGTCGAGCGCGAGATCGGCGCCGACGAAATCCGCCGGCAACTGCATAACGAACGTATCCTCGAACTGGAGCGCGAGATGCAGGCGGTGAAGAACGACATCCTGCCGCCGGCGCCCCAGGCCAGCGTACCGCCGCCCGCCATGCAATCGCCCAGCGCTGCGGAGCCCGTTGCGCAAGCGCCGGTGGAGCCTGCCCCAGCGCCGGCCACACCGCCCGCCCCGGCGCCCGTCGCCAGCCAGGACAAGACGCCGCAACCATGAGTCGACTGCCCGACAACGACCAGGAAATGCCCCTGGTCTCCCACCTTGCCGAGTTACGCACGCGCCTGTTGCGCTGCGTGGCGGCGATCTTCCTGATCTTCGCCGGGCTGTTCTACTTCGCCCAGAAGATCTACACCCTGGTCTCGGCACCGCTGCGCCAGTACCTGCCGGAAGGCGCGACGATGATCGCCACCGATGTGGCCTCGCCGTTCCTCACGCCCTTCAAGCTGACCATGATCGTCGCGGTGTTCCTGGCCATGCCGGTGATCCTGCACCAGGTCTGGGGCTTCATCGCGCCGGGGCTGTACAAGCACGAGAAGCGCATCGCCGTTCCGCTGCTGATCTCCAGCATCATCCTGTTCTACGCCGGCATGGCCTTCGCCTACTTTCTGGTGTTCCCGATCATCTTCCACTTCTTCGCCAGCGTGACGCCCGAAGGCGTGTCGATGATGACCGACATCGCCAGCTACCTCGACTTCGTGATGACGCTGTTCTTCGCCTTTGGCGTGGCGTTCGAGATTCCGGTGGCCGTGGTACTGCTGATCTGGATCGGCATCGTCGATGTCGAATACCTGCGCAAGATCCGCCCCTACGTGATCATCGGCTGCTTCGTGGTCGGCATGATCCTTACCCCGCCGGATATTTTTTCGCAGACCCTGCTGGCGGTGCCGATGTGGCTGCTGTTCGAGCTGGGCATCCTGGCCGGCAGCCTGATCCGCACGCGCCGCGGCCAGCCGGATGAAGAAGACGAAAACGCACCGACCGACCAGCCGCCCAGCGTCCAGCCATGAACCTGCTGCTGCTCGAGGACGGTGACTTCGTCGCCGCCGACCGCGTGCGCTTGAGCGGTCGCCGCCTCACTCATCTCAATGAAGTGCACCGCGCCGAGAGCGGCGACACCTTGCGTGTCGGTCGTCTCGGCGGGCAGATGGGCCGCGGCCAGCTGTTGCAGCTCGATGGAGCGAGCGCGGAACTGCAGGTCGCCTTCGACCAGCCGCCACCGGCCAAACTGCCGATCACCCTGCTGCTGGCCCTGCCGCGCCCGAAGATGCTCAAGCGCGTGCTGCAGAGCGTCAGCGCCATGGGCGTACCGCGGCTGATCCTGCTCAACAGCTTCCGGGTGGAAAAAAGCTTCTGGCAGACGCCCTTTCTCGAGCCGGACGCGATTCGCGAGCAGCTGATCCTGGGCCTGGAGCAGGCCCGCGATACGCTGCTGCCCGAGGTGATCATCGAGAAACGCTTCAAGCCCTTCGTCGAGGATCGCCTGCCGCAGCTGGCCGCCGGCACCCTCGGCCTGACCGGCCACCCCGGCGATTATCCTGCCTGCCCGCGCGCCGTCGAACAGCCGGTAACCCTGGCCATCGGCCCAGAGGGCGGCTGGATCCCCTACGAAGTCGACAAGCTCGCCGAGGCCGGCCTCCAACCGGTGCAGTTGGGCGAACGCATCCTGCGGGTGGAAACGGCGGTGACGGCGCTGCTTGCCCGGTTGTTCTGAGCGGCAGCTCAAGGGCGGCTCGGTAGCAGTGGCCGTCTTTGGTGCAATATCCGTGGGAGCGGGCCATGCCCGCGAACGGTCTCAGGGCATGACTCGTTCCCAAAACCCGTCCACCGCTCCGAGATAGCAATGGTGGACAAAAGAGCGTTGTCCACCCTACCTAACTGACAGACAAATACTTGTGGGAGCGCGCCATGCGCGCGAAAAATCGCGGGCACGGCCCGCTCCCACAATGGATCGGCGACGGCTGCTTCTGCCTTAGTAACGCCTTGCTCAGCACATCGATTTGGCGCCAGCCTGCTGTCTGCCTATGATGAACACCTCGTGCCCACAAGGAGCTGTCATGCGCCGTCTGCTCACCGGCATCACCGTTATCCTTCTGCTGCTGCTCAACACCCTGATCCTGATCGGGCCGATGATGCTGATCGCCCTGGGCAGGCTGGTGTTGCCCGGCAAGGCGCTTAAGGCAGCCTGCTCGCGCCAGGTGATGAATATCGCCGAGGCCTGGGCGGAGAACTGCAAGCGTATCTTCGCCGCGCTCACGCCGACCCAGTGGGATATCCGCGGCAACGCCGAGCTGCGCCAGGACACCTCCTACCTGATCATCAGCAACCACCAATCGTGGGTCGATATTCCCGCGCTGGTGCAGGCATTCAACCGCAAGACGCCTTACTTCAAGTTCTTCCTCAAACAGCAGCTGATCTGGGTGCCGTTTCTCGGCCTGGCGTTCTGGGCGCTGGACTACCCCTTCATGAAGCGCTACAGCAAGGCCAAGCTGGAGAAGTACCCGCACCTCAAGGGCCAGGATCTGGAAATAACCCGCCGCGCCTGCGAGAAATTCCGCGACCTGCCGGTGACGGTGGTCAATTACCTGGAAGGCACGCGCTTCACCCCGGCCAAACGGGCACAGCAGGGCTCGCCGTACCGCTATCTGCTCAAGCCCAAGGCCGGTGGTGTGGCCTTCGTGCTGGCGGCCCTGGGTGAACAGCTCGACGCGATTCTCGACGTCACCCTCGTCTACCCGGAAGGCACCCCGCCGGGCTTCTGGAAACTGGCCAGCGGCCAGGTGCCGAAGGTCATCATGGATATCCGCACCCGCCCGCTGGAGCCTGCGCTGTGGCAAGGCGACTACCAGAACGACCCGGACTTTCGCCTGCACGTGCAGGAGTGGGTCAGTGGGCTGTGGGAAGAGAAGGATGCATTGATCGCCAGGCTCAAGCAGGAAGCAGAGGGCTGAACCTGCTCTAACAGGACGTTGAAAAACTACCTACGTTGCCGGCACATCGTTAAAAACAGCCTCGCGTGCGAGCCCAGTCAAAATGCTCATGTACAACTCGTACACTCCGCTTTTGACTCACTGCGTTCGCCCTACGGGCCAGCCTTCGGCTGTTACTGCGCTGCGCTACGTTTCGGCTGTTTTTGCGGGGCCGCCATCGGCCTCGTTCCGGCGGCCTCGCTGACGTTTTTCAACGGCCTGCTAGCCGGGGCAGATCGATCAATCCGGCAGGATCATATGGCCGGCCTCATCGAGTGGCGCAAAGGGGTTGTGCGCCAGCTCCCAGAGATGGCCATCGGGGTCGGCGAAGTAGCCCGAGTAACCACCCCAGAACACCTTTTCAGGCGCCTTGACCTGCCGCGCGCCAGAGGCCACCGCCAGCGCCATGGCGGCGTCGACGGCTTCCGGGCTACCCAGGTTGTGCGCCAGAGTAATGCCGGAAAAGCCCGCGGGGCCCGCCTCGGGCAGGTTGGCGTCCCTGGCCAGCTCGTCGCGTGAGAACAACCCCAGGGCGAGGCCCTTGAGCTTGATGAACACGATCTTGTCCTGGGAGGCCGACGAGCGCGTCCAGCCCAGTCGTTCGTAGAAGGCGGCGCTGGCCTGTACATCGGCGACGCCGAGGGTGATCAGGGAAATCCGTCGGTCAAAGCTCATGGGGTGCTCCTGCAAAAGAGTTGAGCCAGCTACGCTGGCCCACAGGCTATCGATAATGCGCCATTCAGTCAGAAGCGGTATAGCCAGGTGATCCCCGGATAGTCGGCGAAGGCGCTGGGGAACAGCAAGTCGCCGTGGTAGAGGGGATTGTCGAGTCGCGTCCAGGCTGGCTCGAAGGCGGGATCCTGAGCCTGGATGGCCTCGGCGAGCAGGGTCGTGCAATAGCGGTGTGGCTGGTCACGTACCTCCAACACGAATGGTGCCCCGACCGCGTCGACCAGCGCCTGGGCGGCCGCCTGTTTCTGGTGGGCGCTGAGAAATCCGGGACGCGCGATCGCGAAGTGGCGCGCCAATGCTGGCTGCAGAAAGTCTTCAAGCGTGCTGATCAGCACCTGGTTCAAGCGCTGCGGGTCGTCATCGGTGGTGGCATGCACCACCAGTACCCGGGGCTCGGTGGCCACCACCATGCCGATATGCGAATAGTCGCCACCGCCCATCTGCTGCACCAGACGGCTGTCTGCCGAATGACCGAGACGAAACAGCCAGTCTCCCGTCTGCAGCGCCGGCAGCTGGCTCAGATCAGGCCCGCCAACCAGGGGTTCGGCCCTGGGCAACCAGCAGAGCAGCAGGGGCCCTGCCAGTAGGATCGAGAGCGCCAGCAGATACCGGGAGCGGCGCCTCAGATGCGAACCTTCCACTGATCATCGACCTTGGTCAGTCGAACCGATTCGGTCTGGGCCGGCACATCGGCTTTCTTGAAGGTGATCGTGACCTTGCTGGTAGCCTGGCTCTTGTCATCGTTGTAGACGGCTTCGTCAGCCTTGATCTGGTCGATGCCGCCCAGCTTTTCCGCCTGCTCGGAGCGTTTGGCCACGGCCATTTTCAATTTGCCGCGAACCATCTCCTCGGCACCTTCATTGGCGTCGGCAGGCACGGCTATCAGCTTGTACATGCCATCGGCATCGTTGGAGAACGACGCCTCGATAAAGGATTTTGCGACCGCTTCGGGTGAGTCACTGGATGAACACGCCGCGAGCAGTACAGCGGTAAGGGCAATGAAGAGGGAACGCGATAGAGCAGCCATGAACGATCCTTGCAGGCAATGAGACGCAGCGAGCGCCCCGAAAAAGGGCACCCAGTCTAACGCCGTGACCGGTCATGTCAAAGTGTGTCAGGCAGGAGCGAGGCCCTTGCCGGGCCCCGCCTGGTGCAGCCTCAGGCAGCGCTGAAGGTCTTGTGCGGGTCGATGACGAATTTCTTCGGTACGCCGGCATCGAACTCGCCGTAACCACGCGGCGCGTCGTCCAGGCTGATGACCTGCACGCCGACCACTTCGGCGATGTTGATGCGGTCCCACATGATGGCCTGCATCAGCGCACGGTTGTACTTCATTACCGGAGTCTGGCCGGTGTGGAAGCTGTGCGACTTGGCCCAGCCGAGGCCGAAGCGGATGCTCAGGCTGCCGATCTTCGCCGCTGCGTCCACAGCACCCGGGTCTTCGGTGACGTAGAGGCCGGGGATACCGATCTTGCCGGCGACCCGTACCACGCCCATCAGCGAGTTGAGCACCGTGGCCGGCGCTTCCTGCTGGGCACCGGAGTGACCGTGACCGCGGGCCTCGAAGCCTACCGCATCGACTGCGCAATCCACTTCCGGCTCACCGAGCAGGTCGGCGATCTGTTCATGCAGCGGCGTGTCCTTGGACAGGTCGGCGATCTCGAAGCCCTGAGCTTTGGCGTGGGCCAGGCGCACCGGGTTGACGTCACCGACGATCACCACCGCGGCGCCCAGCAAACGCGCCGAGGCTGCAGCAGCCAGGCCGACCGGGCCGGCACCGGCGATATAAACGCTGCTGCCGGGGCCAACGCCTGCGGTAACGGCACCGTGGTAGCCGGTCGGCAGAATGTCGGAAAGGCAGGTCAGGTCGCGGATCTTCTCCATCGCCTTGTCGCGATCCGGCAGCTTGAGCAGGTTGAAGTCGGCGTACGGCACCAGCACGTATTCAGCCTGGCCGCCGGTCCAGTCGCCCATGTCGACGTAGCCGTAGGCACCGCCGGCACGCGCCGGGTTGACGGTCAGGCACACGCCGGTGTGCTGTTCCTTGCAGGAGCGGCAGCGGCCACAGGCGACGTTGAACGGCACCGAAACCAGATCGCCGATCTTCAGGTTCTCGACGTCACTGCCCTTCTCGATCACCTCACCGGTGATCTCGTGGCCGAGCACCAGGCCGACCTGGGCAGTGGTACGGCCGCGCACCATGTGCTGGTCGGAGCCGCAGATATTGGTGGAAACGACCTTGAGGATGACCCCGTGCTCGATCTTGCGACCGCGCGGATCCTGCATCTTCGGATAGTCGATCTTCTGGACTTCGACCTTGCCTGTGCCGAGATAGACGACACCGCGATTACCAGACATATGAATCTCCTTCTTCTTGTGGATGCAAGGCGCGTAGGTCTTGCAATGGAGTATTGAAGCGCCTGTCTCGGCACCCGCCGGTGAGGGCAGGACGGCTACCGAGCTGTCGCGCCGACGATGGAGGCAGCGCGAATGGTTCAGCCAGACTAGCTAGCGGGCGGCGCGGCCGCGGACACAAAACCGACAGCCGCCGTTCTGTGTGCGGCAGCGCCAGGGTCTGTGCCCTTGTCAGAGCACCACGGTGCGGTTGGCGTTGAGGAACACCCGGCGCTCGAGGAAATAACCGACTGCGCGGGCCAGGGTCAGGCATTCGATATCACGACCTTTAGCCACCAGATCCTCGGGGTAGTGCGCATGATCGACACTTTCTACCCCCTGGGTGATGATCGGGCCTTCATCCAGGTCGTTGTTGATGAAGTGGGCGGTGGCGCCAACCAGCTTGACACCCTTCTGGTACGCCTGGTGGTAGGGCTTGGCCCCCTTGAAGCCGGGCAGCAGCGAGTGGTGGATGTTGATGGCGCGGCCATCGAGCTTGCGGCACAGGTCGGCGGACAGCACCTGCATGTAGCGGGCGAGCACTACCAGCTCGGCGCCGGTATCCTCGACCACCTGCATGACCCGGCGCTCCTGTGCGGGCTTGTCGTTGGGGTCGAGGGGAAAGTGGTGGTACGGGATGCCGTGCCAGTCGGCGAGCGGCTTGAGGTCCGGGTGGTTGGAGACGATGGCGGTGATATCCATCGGCAACTGGCCGGTGCGCTGGCGGTAGAGCAGATCGTTGAGGCAGTGGTCGGCCTTGGAGACCATGATCACCACCTTGGCGCGATAGCCCGGCGGCGTCAGCTCGGTGCGCATGTCGAATGGTGCGGTACGTTCGTTGAGGCCGGCGAGGAAGGTCGCTTCGTCGAAATCGGCTTGAGTGCGGAATTCGACGCGGATGAAGAAGCGATTGGCCAGGCGATCATCGAAGCTGTGGTGCTCGGTGACGTAGCAGCCCTGCTCGAACAGGTAGCGGGTCACCACGTCCACGGTACCCAACAGGCTCGGGCAGTGGGCGGTGAGAATCCAGGTGTCGGGGGTGCGGCTCATGCAAGCGATTCCTTGTGCAGATCGCTCCCATGCGCCGACCGGCAGTGCACGACGGGGAGCATCATTGGCTGCGTCCATACGCAACCTTGGGGAGTGGTGACACCAAGGTAGGAGCAAAAAATAGCGTGCCTCTGTGGGGGCGCGCCATGCGCGCGAATCGCGGGCATGGCCCGCTCCCACATTTAGTCACCGCTTTTATCCTGCTCGAAGCCTCAGGCCTCCACGGCCAGCCCATACTCGGCGCTGGCATCCTGCAGCCACAGCCAGAAGTAGTCGGAGAAGCTGCGGCGGATCAGCAGTTCCCAGGTGTCTTCGCCGGTGTGGCGAATCACCAGCTGGGACTTGGCGAACACAGTGCCCACCGCCTTGCCGACCGGGAAGTTTTTCGGGTGCACGTCGTAACTGCTGGATTTCATCAGCAGCTCACGCACCTTCGGCCCGGAGAGCTCCACCAGGGTCTGCCCGCCGCTGACGTTGACCACCGAAATATGCTGGCCGTCCAGGGCTTCGCGCAGCTTGCCCTCGACCTCGAACTCGCTGCCGCCGGGCACGATCAGCAGCCATTCGTCCGGCCCCAGCCACTGCAGCGAGGTGTCGCCGCTGGCCACCAGGGTCAGCGCGCCTGGCAATTCCAGACCGAGGGCCTTGTGCACACCGCCGGCGAAATTGGCATCGGCGGCGTCGCCACGCAGGACCAGATGGCCCAGCAGGCTCTTTTCGCGCAGCGTGACGCCGGCGCCCTGGCGGCCCTTGCCGGCCAATTCGTGCAAACCGGCATGGTGCAGGGAGGATTGCCCGGCGATGTCGGCAGGGCGTTGCTGATAAACATTGGCGTTAGACATTCTGGCGATCCCCTTTCGGGTCATAGAACACGGAGCTGACGATTTCGGCTTCGATCACGCTGCCATCGACCAGCGGCGCGAACACGCGCTCGCCGATACGCTTGAGGCCGTCCCTGACCAGAGCCATGGCGAAGGAATGGCCCATCGCCGCGCTCATGTAGCTGGAGGTAACGTGGCCAACCATGGTCATCGGAATCGACTGCTTGGCATCGAACACCAACTGCGCCCCCTCTGGCAGCACCTTGTTCGGGTCCAGCGGTTTGAGGCCGACCAGCTGCTTGCGGTTTTCCTTGCGGCAGTCCTCCCGGTTCATGCCGCGCCAGCCGATCCAGGAGAACGGTTTGGTGCGACCGACGCACCAGCCCATGTTCAGGTCGTCCGGGGTGACCGAGCCGTCGGTGTCCTGACCAACGATGATGAAGCCCTTCTCGGCACGCAGCACGTGCATGGTCTCCGTGCCGTAAGGCGTCAGGCCATGCTTCTGGCCGGCGGCGATGATCTTTTCCCACACGCCCAGGGCGTAGTTGGCCTGCACGTTGACTTCGTAGCTCAGCTCGCCGGTGAAGGAGATGCGGAATACCCGCGCCGGCACGCCGCCGACGTTGCCTTCCTTCCAGGTCATAAACGGGAAGGCGTCTTTATCGAGATCAATATCCGTCACTTCCGCCAGCAGCTTGCGGCTGTTGGGGCCGGACAGGGTCATGGTCGCCCAGTGGTCGGTGACCGAGGTGAAGTACACCTTCAGCTCCGGCCATTCGGTCTGGTGGTAGATTTCCAGCCACTCCATCACCCGGGCAGCACCGCCGGTGGTGGTGGTCATGAGGAAATGGTTGTCGGCCAGGCAGGCGGTCACACCGTCGTCGAAGACCATGCCGTCTTCCTTGCACATCAGGCCGTAGCGGGCCTTGCCGACGTCCAGCTTGGTCCAGGCGTTGGTGTACACGCGGTTGAGGAACTCGCGGGCATCGGGGCCCTGGATGTCGATCTTGCCGAGGGTCGAGGCGTCCAGGATGCCCACCGCATTGCGCACGGCCAGGCACTCACGGGCCACGGCAGCGTGCAGGTCTTCACCTTTCTTCGGGAAGTACCAGGGGCGCTTCCACTGGCCGACGTCCTCGAACTCGGCGCCATTTTCCAGGTGCCACTTCTGCATGGCGGTGTAGCGCTTGGGCTCGAACAGATCGCCGCAATGACGACCGGCGATGGCGCCGAAGGTCACCGGAGTGTAGTTCGGACGGAACATGGTGGTGCCCATCTCACTGATGCTGATGCCCAGCGAACGGGCGGCGATGGCCAGGCCGTTGATGTTGCCCAGCTTGCCCTGGTCGGTGCCGAAGCCCAGCGCGGTGTAGCGTTTGACGTGCTCGACCGACTCGAAGCCCTCACGGGTGGCCAGCTCGATACCGGCAGCGGTGACGTCGTTCTGCTGATCGACGAACTGCTTCGGCGCACGCGCGGTGTTCTTGTCGTGCGGCACCTGGAACAGCGCAATCGACGCTTCCTCGATGCGTTTCTCGGCCTTCGGCAGTGTGCCGGTCACGGGCTGGAAGCCCACTTCGGCAGCGGCCTTGGCACCGGCTTCGAAACCATCGGCGAGGCTGTCGCCCATGCCGAACACACCATTCACGGCACCGGCGCAGTGACGCTTCTGGAAGCCTTCACCCGGCACGAAGGCGAGGATGTCTTCACGCCATACCGGGCGACCACCGAGGTGCGAGGCCAGGTGCACCACCGGGCTGTAGCCGCCGGAGCTGACGATCAGGTCGCAGTCGAGGGTTTCGCCCGGGCTGGTGACCTTATGCCTGGCGGTGTCGATGGCGCAGATACGTGCGCCGGTGACGCGCTTGCTACCACGCGCCTCGACCACGGCGCTGCCGGTGAGCACACGCACGCCACGCCGCCGGGCTTCTTCGACCCAGCTGCCGCGCGGGTTGCTGCGGGCGTCGGCCACGGCCACCACCTGGCGACCGGCGTCGAGCCAGTCGAGCACCACGCGGTAGGCGTAATCGTTGTTGGTCGACAGCACCAGCTTCTGGCCGGGCGCCACGCCATAACGGCGCACGTAGGTGGATACCGCATCGGCCAGCATGTTGCCCGGCACGTCGTTGTTGCCGTACACCAGCGGACGCTCGTGGGCGCCGGTGGCCAGCACCACGCGACCGGCACGCACACGGTGCAGGCGCTGACGCGGCTGGCCCATGGGTGCGACTTCACCGAGGTGATCGGTGAGGCGCTGGTGGATGGTGAGGAAGTTGTGGTCGTGGTAGCCGTTGACCGTGGCACGCGCCAGCAGGGTCACTTCCGGCATGGCCTCGAGCTCGGCGATGGCCTTGGCGGCCCACTCGGCGGCGGGCTTGTCGTCGAGCATCTCGCGGGTGGAGAGCAGGCTGCCGCCGAACTCTTCCTGTTCATCGGCGAGAATCACCCGGGCACCACTGCGCCCGGCGGCCAACGCGGCGGCCAGGCCGGCAGGGCCGGCGCCGACCACCAGCACGTCACAGTGCTGGTTCAGGTAGTCGTAGATATCCGGGTCGTTTTCCTTCGGCGCACGACCGAGGCCTGCCGCCTTGCGGATGTACTTCTCGTAGGTCAGCCACAGGTTCTGCGGGTACATGAAGGTCTTGTAGTAGAACCCTGGCGGCATCATTCCGCCGCCGACCTTGCCGAGAATGCCCATCAGGTCGGTGTTGACGCTCGGCCAGCCGTTGGTGCTGGTAGCCGTCAGGTTCGCGTACAGCGCCTGCTGGGTGGCACGCACGTTGGGGATCTGCGCCGCCTCGGTGCTGCCGATCTGCAGCACGGCGTTGGGCTCTTCGGCGCCGGCGGCGACGATGCCGCGCGGGCGCGAGTACTTGAAGCTGCGGCCGATCACGTCGACGCCGTTGGCCAACAGCGCGGCGGCCAGGGTGTCGCCGGCATAACCCTGGTAGGTCTGGCCGTTGAAATGGAAGGTCAGTGGCTGGCTGCGGTCGATGCGGCCACCCTGGGAAAGACGATTGACCTGGCTCATGCCGTTACTCCTTGGTCAGCGGCCTTTTTCGCGGCGACGCTAGCCTCAGTCACGCTGGGGCGCTCGCCGATCTTGTAGGTTTCGAGAATCTCGTAGCTCACCGTGTGACGGGTGACGTTGAAGTACTGACGGCAGCCTGCCGCGTGGATCCACAGCTCGTGGTGGATGCCGCGCGGGTTGTCGCGGAAGAACAGGTACTCGCCCCATTCCGCGTCGGTGCAGGCGTTGGGGTCCAGCGGGCGGGGAATGTGCGCCTGGCCGCCAGCGTGGAATTCTTCTTCGGAACGCAGTTCGCCACAGTGAGGGCAGAAGATGTGCAACATGTTCGGTACCTCCAGAAAACCATCGTCCCTCTCTCAGCGAGAGAGGGCGCCAAAATCAGTGCGCCACACCGGCTGCGCCGTGCTCGTCGATCAGCGCACCGTTGTGGAAGCGCTCGATGGAGAAGGCCTTGGCCAGCGGATGCATCTCGCCCTTGGCCAGGCTGGCCGCGAACACGTTGCCCGAGCCCGGCGTGGCCTTGAAGCCACCGGTGCCCCAGCCGCAGTTGAAGAACAGGTTCTTCACCGGCGTCTTGGCGATGATCGGGCAGGCGTCCGGCGTGGTGTCGACGATGCCGCCCCACTGGCGATTCATGCGCACCCGCGAGAGCACCGGGAACATCTCGACGATGGCCTGCAGGGTGTGTTCGATGGTCGGGTAGGAACCGCGCTGACCGTAGCCGTTGTAGCCGTCGATGCCGGCGCCGATGACCAGGTCGCCCTTGTCCGACTGGCTGATGTAGCCATGCACGGCGTTGGACATGATCACGGTGTCGATGATGGGTTTGATCGGCTCGGAAACCAGTGCCTGCAGCGGGTGCGATTCCAGCGGCAGGCGGAAACCGGCGAGCTTGGCCAGGTGCCCGGAGTTACCGGCGGCGACCACACCGACGCGCTTGGCGCCAATGAAGCCCTTGCTGGTTTCCACGCCGATCACCGCGCCGTCCTGCTTGCGGAAACCGATCACTTCGGTCTGCTGGATCAGGTCGACGCCCAGGGCGTCGGCCGCGCGGGCGAAGCCCCAGGCCACGGCGTCATGACGGGCGACGCCGCCACGGCGCTGCAGCGAGGCGCCGAGGATCGGGTAACGGGTGTTCTTCGAGCAATCCAGGTAGGGGATCATCTCCGCCACCTGCTTGGCGTCGACCACTTCGCCATCGATGCCGTTGAGGCGGTTGGCGCTGACGCGGCGCTCGATGTCGCGCATGTCCTGCAGGGTGTGGCCAAGGTTGAACACGCCGCGCTGGGAGAACATGACGTTGTAGTTGAGGTCCTGGGACAGGCCTTCCCACAGTTTCATCGCGTGCTCGTAGAGGTGCGCGGACTCGTCCCACAGGTAGTTGGAACGCACGATGGTGGTGTTACGTGCGGTGTTGCCACCACCCAGCCAGCCCTTCTCGACCACGGCGACGCTCTTCACGCCGAACTCCTTGGCCAGGTAGTAAGCCGTGGCCAGGCCGTGGCCGCCACCGCCGACGATGACCACGTCGTAAACCGGCTTGGGCGTCGGGTTGCGCCACATACGCTGCCAGTTTTCATGGTGGCTGAAAGAATGCTTGAACAGGCCAAAGCCGGAATAGCGCTGCATGGGGAACTCCTGAATTCTGCTTGCCTGTAGAGGGAGGGCCTAAACCGTAGAACCGCAGGATGGATGCAACCCATCAGTGATCAATGGGTTGCACCGTCCTACGGTGCCGAACCTGCGCCTCTACGTAACGACTGTGTCTCAGCGGTAAACCGGGTAATCGGCGCACAGACCGGCGGCCAGACCAGCCACCTGGGCCTCGACATCGGCGTCGCCGAGGTGCTCGAGGATGTCCGCGATCCAACCTGCCAGCTCACGGCACTGGGCTTCCTTGAAGCCGCGGGTGGTGACCGCTGGGGTACCGATGCGCAGGCCCGAGGTCACGAATGGCGACTGCGGGTCATTGGGCACGGCGTTCTTGTTGACGGTGATACCGGCGCGGCCGAGGGCGGCGTCGGCGTCCTTACCGGTGATGCCCTGCTTGATCAGCGAGAGCAGGAACAGGTGGTTGTCGGTGCCGCCGGAGACCACGTCGAAGCCACGTTCGATGAACACCTGGGCCATGGCCTGGGCATTCTTGATCACCTGGGCCTGGTATTCCTTGAACGACGGTTCCAGCGCTTCCTTGAAGCACACCGCCTTGCCGGCGATCACATGCATCAGCGGGCCGCCCTGGGCACCTGGGAACACGGCGGCATTGAGCTTCTTCTCGATCTCTTCGTTGGCCTTGGCGAGGATCAGCCCGCCACGTGGGCCACGCAGGGTCTTGTGGGTGGTGGTGGTGACCACATCAGCCAGCGGAATCGGGTTCGGGTACAGGCCTGCAGCAACCAGCCCCGCCACGTGGGCCATGTCGACGAACAGGTAGGCGCCGACCTTGTCGGCAATGGCGCGGAAACGCGGGAAATCCAGCGTCTTGGAGTAGGCCGAGAAGCCGGCGACGATCATCTTCGGCTTGTGTTCGACGGCCAGGCGCTCGACTTCGTCATAGTCGATCAGCCCGGTATCGGTGTTGATGCCGTACTGCACGGCGTTGTACAGCTTGCCCGACGACGACACCTTGGCGCCGTGAGTCAGGTGGCCGCCGTGGGCCAGGCTCATGCCCAGAATGGTGTCGCCCGGTTGCAGCAGTGCCAGGTAGACGGCGGAGTTGGCCGAGGAGCCGGAGTGCGGCTGCACGTTGGCGTAGTCGGCGCCGAACAGCTGCTTGGCGCGCTCGATGGCCAGCGCTTCGACCTTGTCCACATGCTCGCAGCCACCGTAGTAGCGCTTGCCCGGATAGCCTTCGGCGTACTTGTTGGTCAGGCCGCTGCCCTGGGCCTCCATCACGCGCTTGCTGGTGTAGTTTTCCGAGGCAATCAGCTCGATGTGATGTTCCTGACGACGCTCCTCGGCCTGCATGGCACTGAGCAGGGCATCATCGTAGCCTTGAATCTGATCTTGCTTGCTGAACATCACGTTTCTCCCCGGGGTGCCTCGCGGCGCCGCATCTGGCTCGGTTGCTCGATATGAGTCTTGTTGCAGCGATGGTATGACTCGCCCTAGAGAACCAGATGCCTATGTACGCCACGGGAGATTGCGTTTGCGACATGCGCAGGTGTCGCAATTTTGCATGCTCAGAGGCTGCGCAGCGCCGCCAGGACGAGAAAGTGCGCGGGGTAGAACAGATAGGCCCAGCGCCTGACCGGCGGCACCGGGAATGGCGGCTGGTGGCGCAACAGCAACAGGCCGAACAATGGCGCGAACAGACACATGCCCAGCACGCTCCAGGCAAAGGGATCGCCCCGGGCGGCATCGGCATAGAACGGTGCCCAGTAGTTGGCCGCCAGGCAGCAGACCATCGGCAGCAGCCAGAGCGCACGCGGGCCACGCAGCGCCAGCAGGAAGGCCGCCGGCAGCAGCGCCCCGAAGGCGCCGAACATCAGCCATTCATGGGCCAGCACGGCAACAGCCAGCGCCCCCGCACCCAGCCAGCGCGCCTGGATGTCGCTGCGCTGCGCCGCATTGGCGATCAGCAGCCCGAGCACCAGGGTGGGCATCACGTTGAGCGATTCGGCATTCGACACCAGCAGCCGGTAGGGCCACTCGGAGATCAGCGAGAACAGCAGCAGCCAGCCCAGGTAGCGCACGGACAAGCCACTGGCGTTACCGACCGTGGGCCGCGCGACATTGGCGGCGATGGCCAGGCAGAACAGCGCAAAGGCCAGACGACCGGGCACATAGAGGAAATACAGGGCAGGCCAGGCATGGCGCAGGTGATCGATCAGCATGGTCAGCAGCGCCAGCCACTTGATCAGGTCGAGGGCCGCGTCACGGCTGCGGTTGAGGGGCTGCTGGGGAGATGAGGATGGCATACACGCGCATCAGGCTGACGGATAAGGCATCACGGTAGAGGCTGCCAGCGCCATGGCGCAAATAAAAAGGGCGGCGCAGAAACTGCGCCGCCCTCCAGGTACTTACTGCAGCTTAGCGTTGCAGCTGCTCGAGGCCGTGACCAGACGCTTCTGCAGGGCCGCATCCGGCGGAACCTGCTTGCTCATCTCGGCCATTTCCGCCTCGCTGAACTCCTGGCTGACCTTGGTCGCCGCGCAGTCACAGAAAGCCGTGAGCTTCTCCTGCGAGTGGCCGGACTGAGCGCCCTTCACGCATTCCTGCACGAAGGTGGACTTGGCTTCCGGCGACCATTGCTGAGCGGCCACGGCCGGCAGGGCGAAAGCGAGCGGTGCAAAAAGGGCGATCAGATGACGGTAGCTCATGGTGGGCTCCTGTAGCTTGGGATCGGTGAGTCCTGGTAATGAACTCTCTGCTTTGTGAGCCCATCGGCGCCCGTGAGTTCACAATTAAACAGGCCGTTGAAAACATGGGCGAGGCAGGTAAGACAAGGCAAAAACGGCCGGAAAAGCGCAGCTTAGGTGTTCTAAATAAGCATTTTGAGGCCGTTTTTAACGCAGTATTACCATCGTAGGTAGTTTTTCAACGGTCTGTTAATGGCGCGCCTGGGCATGGCAGGCCAACGGAACAATATGTCGCCCTGGCGAGTTCTATGCATTGTCGAGGCGGGATACAGTACCGGCATACGCCCGCACGGGGCGACGCAGACAAGGACTTTTCAATGCCCGACAATTCCCAGCAATTCGCCAGCGACAACTACTCGGGCATCTGCCCCGAAGCCTGGGAAGCCATGGCAGAGGCCAATCAGGGCCACCAGCGCGCTTATGGCGATGACGAATGGACAGCCCGCGCCGCCGACCATTTCCGCCGCCTGTTCGAGACCGACTGCGACGTGTTCTTCGCCTTCAACGGCACCGCCGCCAACTCGCTGGCCCTCGCCTCGCTGTGCCAGAGTTACCACAGCGTGATCTGTTCGGAGACCGCCCACGTCGAGACCGACGAATGCGGCGCGCCGGAGTTCTTCTCCAACGGCTCCAAGCTGCTCACTGCGCGCACCGAGCAGGGCAAGCTGACACCCGCCTCGATCCGCGAAATCGCCCTCAAGCGCAAGGACATCCACTTCCCCAAGCCGCGCGTGGTCACCCTGACCCAGGCCACCGAAGTCGGCACCGTCTACCGCCCCGAGGAAATCCAGGCGATCAGCCAGACCTGTGAAGAACTCGGCCTCAATCTGCACATGGACGGCGCGCGCTTCTCCAACGCCTGCGCCTTTCTCGGCTGCACGCCGGCGGAGCTGACCTGGAAGGCTGGAGTGGATGTGCTGTGCTTTGGCGGCACCAAGAACGGCATGGCCGTCGGTGAAGCGATCCTGTTCTTCAACCGCGACCTGGCCGAAGACTTCGACTACCGCTGCAAGCAGGCCGGCCAGCTGGCCTCGAAGATGCGCTACCTGTCAGCGCCCTGGGTGGGCATCCTGCAGGACGACGCCTGGCTGCGTTACGCCAACCACGCCAACGCCTGTGCACAACTGCTCGCCAAACTGGTGGACGACGTACCGGGCGTGAGCCTGATGTTCCCGGTGGAAGCCAACGGCGTGTTCCTGCAGATGTCCGAGCCGGCCATCGCCGCCCTCACCGCTCGCGGCTGGCGCTTCTACACCTTTATCGGTGCCGGTGGCGCACGCTTCATGTGTTCGTGGGACACCGACGAAGCCCGCGTTCGTCAGCTGGCAGCGGATATCCGCCAGGTAATGTCCTGACAGCAGCTGGCGCAACCCGCTGGCAATGGGGATCAGGTGTCGTGCCTGATCCTTGCCGCAGCAATACCTCGGACTTGCTCCCTGCACCTCACCGCCCGCCCCTATCTGTGGATAACTCGCCACTGCCGCCGGAAATCGAGCCTGTCTAGCGCTTCCAGGCACATTCCAACTGCGGATCCTTACCAACAGCGAATCGTCCGAATGGGGATAAACGGCTGGCCCATCCCCAGATCACGTGGACGAGCCTGTGCATAAGCTGTCTGCACCTGGCTGCAGCCCAGAGCCTGCAAGGGCTATCGGCATCCGTACAAAAAACGTTCTATTTCAACAAGTTGCCTGGCAGCTTACACACAACTACTGTGCAGTAGCGCGCTCACAAGCTGTGCATATGTCGCTACAAGTAGCATAAGTAAAGGGCTGTAGCGCGGCGATCATTTTTTGACCAGCCACGCAAACAGCCATTCCATCCACAGCCCTCTATAAGGATGATCCAACAGCTGTGGAAATCCATCCCCACAATTCGGGGACGATGACGTGGATAAGCTGTAGGCATATCTCTAGACCCCTTGCCATCCGTGGCTTTTGGCATAGCGATGGAAAAATGATCGATGCCGGTTGAGTGGCAAGTTATCTACACACAGAAGCTGTGCGTTTAGCTGTGCATAACATGTTCAGCTAGCGCTGCAGCCCAGTATCCATGGTATTCGAGAGGCAATGATCAGTTATTGATCAGGGGCAAACAGGGTTCTGCTCTGAGCATACCTTTGATGATTACCATGGGAGCAGTTGAACAACTCTACGCAAGCTTTCCCCAAAGCTGGTGGATCAAGCTGTGCACAAACTGTCGCCATATCGCTGCATGCCTCTAGATAAGGGGGCTTCAGCCTATCGATCATAAATCGTACAGTTGCGGCTGTCGGTAGCTAGCGGTCAGGGGGGACCCGGGAAGCCACTCGAACTGTGCATAGAACTGTGGATACTTTGTATAACTCTGCCCCGAAGCGATGTGAAAGCCGCCACCTTGTCCAGGTAGCGTTAGCCCGCAGAGCAAGCCTGAAGAGACACCGGCAATGGCAATGCCAGCAGGAGCGGTTGCACACAATTACTGTGTGCGCCGTTGTGGATAAGCTGTTTGGTTAAGGCTATAGCTCAAGCGCGGCGGGCCCTGAGGGGCGCCGCCTAGATTTTGACCAGTGCCAATCAGTAATCGATGCTCACATCATTACGCGGCACGCTGCAGCAGGACAGGATGTAGCCCTCGGCCACGTCCTCATCGGTGATCCCGCCGTTGTGCTCCATATCGACGTCACCTGAGGTCTTGAGCACCTTGCAGGTACCGCAGATGCCCATGCCGCATGCCTTGGGAATATGCAGGCCAAGCTTGGCCGCCGCCGCGTGCACGGTTTCGCCCGGGCCGACCTGAATGCTCTTGCCGGTGCTGGTGAATTGCACCTGGTTGAGATCTGCCGCTGGCACCTCAGGCGCATCGGCTGCCTGCTCGGCCAGCTCGCGGACATCCTGACGCACTTCTGCCGGCACCGGGCCAAAGGCTTCCTCGTGATAGCGGCTCATGTCGAAGCCCTTGGCTTCGAGCAGGCGCTTGACCGCGCTCATGTAGGGCGTCGGCCCGCAGCAGAAGATTTCCCGCTCCAGGTAATCCGGCGCCATCAGCTCCAGCATCGGCTGGTTGAGGTAGCCGCGGTAACCCGACCAGGCCTCACCCAGGCCGTGCTTCTCGCAGATCACGTGCAGGCTGAAGTTGCTGATCCGCGCGGCCATGTGCTCCAGTTCGCGGTGATAGATGATGTCCTTTGGCGAACGGGCGCTGTGCACGAACACCATGTCGACGTTGGCGTTGGTGTCGTAGAACCAGCGCGCCATCGACATCACTGGAGTGATGCCCACGCCACCACTGAGAAACAGCACCTTGTCGGCCGGGAAATCGATGGCATTGAACAGCCCCACCGGGCCGTGCACCGCCAGCTCCTGACCTTCGCTCAGGTTGTCGTGCAGCCAGTTGGAGACCTTGCCGCCCGGCACCCGCTTGATGGTGATGGAAAAGCTGTAGGGCACCGAGGGCGAACTGGAGATGGTGTACGAACGCATCACCGGCTGGCCGTCGATTTCCAGCTCCAGGGTCACGAACTGTCCCGGCTTGAAGAAGAACAGCACCGGCTGGTCGGCCATGAAGCAGAAGGTGCGCACGTCCCACGTTTCCTGGATAACCTTGACGCAGCGCACCGCGTGGCGGCCATTGCTCCAGGTCTGGGTAGTAACGGGATAGAGGAAGTCGTTCGACATATCGGTTCTCTCGCGCACGCAGGCCGCTCACCGGCCCATTCTTTGCCGCGATTGTGCGCAACGCCTCTGCCGCTCATTTACCTGCCAGCGACATCGGCATGCTAACGGCGACCTGCCCCGTAGACACTGGCGTACCCAGTCGGGAAATGATTCGGCCATGTCGCCCATGGATAAGGTTCGCCCCGCGCCGGGCTCCACACTCGCCCCCAAGCCGAACAGGATAAGAGCGTCCGCCGCAGCCCCTGAGCAATGCGCCACTCGGCAGGCGATCCGGGCCAGGCGACGCCACCTTGCGTCAACCGCACCAGCCTAATTCACAGCGGCCGCACAGCGCCCGCCACGAGGAGTTCTCCGATGACCGTCACCTCTACGCTGAGCCTTGGCGACCCGCTGGAACAGGCCCGCGCCGCCGCAGCCGAGATGCTGCAGAGCCGCGAGCGCACCTTTTCCCTGCCGCAGCCGTTCTACAACGACGAACGGGTGTTCCAGCTCGACATGCAGGAGATCTTCCACAAGGAATGGCTGATCGCCGGCATGACTTGCGAGATTCCCGCCAAGGGCAACTACCTGACCCTGCAGATCGGCAACAACCCGATCATCGTGATTCGCGGTGCCGAGGGCGTGGTGCACGCCTTCCACAACGTCTGCCGTCACCGCGGCTCGCGCCTGTGCACCAGCGAGAAGGGCAAGGTCGCCAAGCTGGTCTGCCCCTACCACCAGTGGACCTACGAAGTGGATGGCCGCCTGCTGTTCGCCGGCTCCGAGATGGGCACCGATTTCAACCTGGCCGACTACAACCTCAAGCCGGTGAACTGCAAGACCGCCGGTGGCTACATCTTCATCTCCCTGGCCGAGAACCCTCCGGCCATCGACGAGTTCCTCGCCACTCTGGCGCACTACATGGAACCCTACGACATGGAGAACGCCAAGGTGGCGGTGCAGAGCACCCTGGTTGAAAAGGCCAACTGGAAGCTGGTGCTGGAAAACAACCGCGAGTGCTACCACTGCAACGGTTCGCACCCGGAACTGCTCAACACCCTGCTGGAGTGGGACGACACCCACGATCCCCGCGCGACCCAGTCGTTCAAGGACCACGTGGCCGAATCCGCCGCCAAGTGGGAAGCCGAGAAGATCCCTTACCTGCACGCCGGCTTCGGCCTGCGCAACCGTATCGTGCGCATGCCGCTGCTCAAGGGCACCGTGTCGATGACCATGGACGGCAAGCAGGGCTGCAAGAAGCTGATGGGTCGCATCCAGAACCCGGACCTGGGCTCGATGCGCATCCTGCACCTGCCGCACTCCTGGAACCACTGCATGGGCGACCACATGATCGTGTTCACGGTGTGGCCGATCAGCGCCCAGGAAACCATGGTCACCACCAAGTGGCTGGTGCGCAAGGACGCCGTGGAAGGCGAGGATTACGACGTCGCCCGCCTGCGCGAAGTCTGGGACGCCACCAACGACCAGGACCGTCGCCTGGCCGAGGAAAACCAGCGTGGCATCAACTCGACCGCCTACCAGCCCGGCCCTTACTCGAAGACCTACGAGTTCGGCGTGGTCAACTTCATCGACTGGTACAGCGAGCGCATGCTCAGCAACCTGGGCGCCGCCCCGGCGCCTTATCTGCGCGATGTGAAGACCCAGTGAGCGGCCTGCCACGGCGCGGATAGCACACACCCGCGCCAACTCATGCACTTATCGAAAGCCCCGCTGGCCTGGCCAGCGGGGCTTTTCTTTGCCGTTCGGAATGTGAGCGACATGTTTCACAGCATTTCACGCCATCAAGCGGAACAATCGAAACGCCCCGGCCGACAGACGCTCACGCACAATTGCCAGCGACGCGTTTAGGCCACCCGTCCCCTTGGCGAGGAATCCAACGTGAGCGTGAAACCCCTGAGCAAAGGCCCCAACGAACAGAGCGGTGCCGACAGCCTGCGTTTCGACAACATCATGCGTCTTAGCCAGAAGGGCAATGCCAAGCCCAAGCAGGATCGCACCGCCACCGACAACGAGCAGTGGCCACCCATTGACGAGACCCGGGTCGAGGCGCCCAGGGACGGCAAGATCCGCTACCAGCTCGATGGCCAGGGCGTGGTGGTCGAGCGCTCGGTCAACCCAGAGCTGTACAAGTTCCTGGTCAACCTGCACGCCCTCAACCAGGCTCCCGAGCAGAAGGCCCAGGTGGTCGCTGCGATGGGCGACGAGCACGCCATCGCCGACCGCAATACCGAGGTGCAGGACTGGGGCGACTACACCCAGTTCAAATGGCAGGGCAACCTGGAAGATGCCGAGGTGATCACCTATGTCACCGCGGACGGCGAGACTGTCACCGTGTCAAAGGCCCTGACCCCGGAGCTGTTCCTCGAGGTGCAGCAGATCGGCCTGTCGCGCTACACCCTCGAACAGCGCGTCGCCGATGGCCGTGAGGTCGCCGGCCCCGACACCTATGTGGCCGAACACGATATTGCCCTCTGGGGTGGCCCGGAGGAGTTCGGCAATGGCGTCATCCAGTTCGAAACCAAGGATGGCAAGAAGTACGTGGTATCCGAGCACGAAAACAAGGCGATGTACGACCGCGTAGCAGGGATGTGGAGCGACCACGTCAAAGGCGGCGACTCGATCCAGAAACTGCGCGAGAAATATGACCTGCCCGACCTCGACAAGCTGGATCTGCTCGGCCAGAGCAGCGGCGAGAAGGCCAACAAGGACGACAAGGAAGAGATGACGGTGGTCGAGCTGGCCACCAAGAACCTGCTCGACAAGTACAAGAAGCTCATCGACGACGGCAAGGTCGGCAAGGACAGCGACATCTACAAGCTGGTCAAGGCCATCGAGGCCAAGGCGTCGATGGAGAGCGGCCACCGCATCACCCCCTACATCGAGGATCCGCGTGGCGGTAACACCACCTGGCGCAAGTTCGACAGCGATGGTGAAACCCTGAGTACCGAGGACATGCAGGACATCCTCAACGGCAACTCGGTGGATGAACTGCTCAGCGAGATGTTCACCAGCGGCAACGGCGAGAAGGACAAGATCGGCAAGGAGTACCAGGCCGAACTGGACAGCGCCATCGAGAAGATCAGCGGCGAAGACAAGACCAGGCTGGCGGACGAACTCTACGACACCCTGACCAGCCTGGATTTCGTCAGGTACCTGGCAGACATGAAAGAGCAGGGACTGGGTAGCGAGGGCCAGGCCGAGGTTGCCCGGCTCGCCTCCAGCCTGGAGCTGCTGGACCCGGAGCGCGCCCGCCAGGCCGAGTCGGCGCTCAAGCAGAACGGCATACTGGTGGAGATCGACACCCTGGTCGGCGATCCCGGTGCGATTCCCGACGAATACAAGGAGCTGGCCTACAAGGACATGGGCGCGCTGATCAAGACCGTGCTCAAGTCCGCCGACATTCCGCGTCGGGTGCAGGACAGCATCGAGAAGTTCTACAACGAGCTGCTCAATGACAAGACCAAGATGGCCGATTTTGCCAAGCTCTCCGAGCAGCTCAATAACGGCACCATCACCCAGGCCGACTTCAATAAGCAGCTGGAAACCAAGTACATCCCGGCGGAAGTCAGCAAGGACGACTTCACCAGGGCCATCGGCACGCTGAACCAGTACGGCGTGCTCGGCACCATTTCCGCATTCGGCTCCCTGGGCGGGGCGATCTACATGCTTTCGGCCAAGAATGGGCAGCTATCCGACGAGCCCCTGGAGCGCCTGGCCATCGCCAAGGATTTCATCACCTTCCTCAGTGGCGGTGCGCAATTCGAAAAAACCAAAATCTTCGACCTCTTCACCAAAACCAACACCGCCGAGCTGCTGGGCCTGAGCAAGACCCTGCCGGAAATCTGGGGCAAGGAAAACGGCACCCTTGGCAAGAAGGTCGAAGGCTTCCTGCGCGATCGCGGCATCAAGGGCATTCCCGATGCGGCGGAGAGCCGCGCCAACAGCGTGATCGAGCTGGGCTCGCTGAATGGTGGCGGCGGTGGCGATGCGCTGGATCAGGTCAGGCTTTCCGCCGAAGCCTCGGGTATCGGCTCGTTCGACGATGCCGACAGCCGTGCGCTGCTCAGCGACATCATCACCCGCGCCGGCGGCAACCCGCCCGACGACTACTCACGCTACAGCAGCCTCAACCAGATTGCCGAAGAGCAGAACCTCACCATCACCGAGGAACACATCAACGACGCCATCAACGAGCGGCGTGCCGCGAACGGGCTTGGTGAAATTGCCGATGACGTCTCGGTCAACGAGTTCGCCAGCCACCTCGATGACGCCGCCAACCGCGCACTGCCACCGTCGATCACCTCTTCGGGCTACTCCACCTACACCGATGCGGTGTCGACCATCTACGAAGATGCGGTGGAGTACTTCGAAGAACGCAACATCACGCCGCCCAGTCGCGAATCCGTCGAGCGTGTGGTCAACGAACGCATCGAGGAATCGGGCCGTAGCGTGCCGGCGGCCAACGACCCGTTCGACGGCGACCTGCGCCTGGATGGCGACTCGATCAACCAGATGTTCGAGAACGACAACCGCCCGCCACCGCCCGCCGAGGTGATCGACGATGCCGTCGACCGCCTCAACGACACGGTGCGCAACAGCTCGGTGCAGGGCATCGTCGACACCGACACCATCAACAGCGCCCTGGGCGGCGCCGATACACCGTCGATAAAGCCCGGCCTGGCGGCGAAGATCGGCGGCACCCTGACCAAGGTGCTGGGCGTGGCGCCGGATATCCTCAGCGTCGCCGACATCGTCATGGGCGGCTTCACCATCAAGGACGCCATCGCCAACAACAGTGACCTGGGCAAGGCCGCTGGTGCCCTGCAGATCATCAGCGGCGTGGCGGGTACCACCGCCGGCGTCATCGGTACGGTCGGGCTGTTCGCCAGCATCGGTGCCCTGGCCGGCGCCACTGGCCCGCTGTTCCTGATCACCGCAGGGCTGGGGCTGATCGGTGGCATCATCGGCATCTTCGTCGATCACGAGAAGAAGCAGAAAGCCACCGACAAGGAAGGCCAGTGGTTCAAGGACCTCGCCGAACTCGGCCTGACCCAGGAAGACTGGGGCGACAAGCTCGAGTACGCCCGCTACAGCTTCTACGAATACGACGGTCGCGATGCGCCCGCAGGCCAGAGCATCTACGACTACCAGAAAGATGAATGGGAGCATTTCAAGGAAACGCCCCCGGAAGGCGGCTCGTCCATCAACCGCCTGGACGACGACAAGCACATGGCCAAGTACGACAAGGCGTTCTACGAGGAGAACCGCGAGGTCATCCACACCATCCGCGAGCGCTGGGATGACTGGAACGGCAAGGACGACATCGTCAGCAAGAAGGATCTGGAAAAGATCGCCAGCGGTGGTGGCAGTGACGAGGAGAAGGCGGCCGCGCAGTTCCTGCTCGATAACAGCGGCTTCTGGGATCAACTCGACACCCAGTGGGGCAAGGGCGGCCAGGACAGCAAGGTCAGCACCAACGACCTCAACACCTGGCTGAAGATGGTCGGCGCTCACCAGGAGGATTACGGGCGCGCCTATTACGATGAACACAAGGACATCATCGAGACCATTCGCGAGCGCTGGGACGCCTGGAACGGCAAGGACGCCATCGTCAGCAAGAAGGACCTGGACAAGATCGCCAATGGCGACGGTAGCGAGGCCGAGAAGGAGGCCGCGCGCTTCCTGCTCGACAACCCGGGTTTCTTCGACCAGCTCGACAACCTGGCCAAGAACGACAAGCGCGACGGCAAGATCAGTACCGGCGACCTGGAAACCTGGCTCAAGGCCATCGGCCTGGAGAAGACCGACAAGAGCGAGCTGACCTACAACCCCAACGACGACACGCCGGCCTGGCGCCAGATGCGTTTCTGATGAACCCGCGGGCTCCTGCCCTGCCAGGAGCCCGCCGACACGCGTGCTAGCGTCCCGGCAAACCGATCACCCGGCCGACATAGGCAGAGCGCGGCAGCTCCTGCTGCGCCCCGGCCAGCTCCGTGACGCGCCCTGCGACCTGCTCATGGAAGGGCGCCGAGCGGCCGCTGGCGGTGTCGATGTTCATCAGCATCTGCTCGCTTTCGGCCACCACCTGCCCGTCGTCGCAGCGCTCGATCAGGTGATGGATATGCAGGCGCTTGTGGTCGTGGCCGAGCAGTTGGGTGCGCACCTGTAGCTCGACGCCTAGTTTCACCTCGGCGAGATAGTTGAGGTGGCACTCCAGGGTGTAGAGCGTGTGCCCGCTACGCACCCTGCCCGCCTCGTCGAGGCCGATGAGGTCCATCAGCCCATCAGTGGCGAAGCTGCAGATCAGCAGGTAGTACGCATCGCGCAGGTGGCCGTTGTAGTCGACCCAGGCGGGCAGCACGGCGGTCCGGTAGGTTATGGGCAGCATGCTCATTCCTCGAAGGCGAAGCCGTGGCGCGCCTTGGTCTCGCGGATGGCGCCGAGTACCGCCAGCAGGCAGTCGTCGCGATAGCGCTCCAGCTCGGCAAGGCTGCGCTGGCCCTGCTGAACCGATGTGCCGGCGACCACCTCGTCGATAAGCTGCTCGGTCAGCTCAGGCGCCTGCAGGTAGGTCCAGGGCAGTTTCAGCGCCGAGCCGAACTGGGCCATGAAGTGACGCATGCCGGCATCGCCACCGGCCAGGGTGTAGGTCAGGAAGGTGCCCATGAACGACCAGCGCAGACCGGCGCCAAAGCGGATCGCATCGTCGATCTCGCCGGTGGTCGCCACGCCGTCGTTGACCAGGTGCAGGGCCTCGCGCCACAGCGCTTCGAGCAGGCGGTCGGCGATAAAACCCGGCACCTCCTTGCGCACGTGCAAGGGGCGCATGCCCAGTGCGCTGTAGATGCCAATGGCCGCCTGCACCGCCGCGGGCGCGGTGCGTTCGCCGCCGACCACCTCGACCAGCGGCAGCAGGTACACCGGGTTGAACGGGTGGCCGACCACGCAGCGCTGCGGATGCTGCGCCTCGGCATAGAACTCGCTGGGTAGCAGCCCGGAGGTGCTGGAGCCGATGATCACCTCGGGGCGCGCCGCAGCGCTGATCCGCGCGTGCAGGTCGAGCTTGAGGTCGAGGCGCTCGGGGGCACTTTCCTGGATGAAGTCGGCATCACCTACGCAGGCCTCGAGGTCGGCGAAAAAGCGCAGCCGCTGCAGCGACGCCCCCGGCGCCAGGCCCTGTTTTTCCAGCGCCGGCCAGGCGTTGGCGATACGCGTGCGCAGGGCGGTTTCGGCGCCGGGCGCCGGGTCCCAGGCATGCACGTCCAGGCCATGGGCCAGGGCGCGGGCAACCCAGCCCGCACCGATCACGCCGGTACCCAGGGCGGCGAAAATCTTGATATCGGTAATGAAGGTCATGCTTGAACTCCGATGGCCCGGACACAGGCCGGGGAATGGCGTTGGGGAATGCCCCGGCTTAGATCCGGGCTACCGCTGTCGCGGCTAAAGCCCCTCCCACCAGAGCAGCGCAGATCTGTGTCAGGGGCCGGGCGGCCTACCGCGTTAGCCGCGACACTTGAGCTTCATCTTTTCCCGCCCTTCGGCCGGACTCAGCACACGGCCGCCAAGGCGTTCGATGATTTCCACCGCCCGCTCGACCAGCGAGCCGTTGCTGGCCGGCACGCCCTTGTCCAGCCAGATGTTGTCTTCCAGCCCCACGCGCACGTTGCCGCCCAGCAGCATGGCCTGGGCGAGCATCGGCATCTGCATGCGACCGATGCCGAAGCCGGCCCAGGTCAGGCCCGCAGGCAGGTTGTCGACCATCGCCTTCATGGTCGCGGTATCGGCCGGCGCGCCCCAGGGGATGCCCAGGCACAGCTGGATCAGCGGGTCGTCGAGCAGGCCTTCCTTGATCATCTGCTTGGCGAACCACAGGTGGCCGGTATCGAAGATCTCCAGCTCGGCCTTCACCCCCAGCTCGGTGATGCGTTTGGCGCCAGCGCGCAGTTGCGCCGGGGTGGACACGTAGATGAAATCGCCATCGCCGAAATTCAGGGTGCCGCAGTCCAGGGTGCAGATTTCCGGCAGCAGCTCTTCGATATGGACCAGGCGCGTCAGCGGGCCGACCAGGTCGGTGCCGGTGCCGAACTCCAGCGGCTGCTCGCCCTTGCCGATTTCCAGGTCGCCGCCCATGCCGGCGGTGAGGTTGATGATCACGTCGGTGTCGCTTTCGCGAATGCGCTCGACCAGCTCGCGGTACAGCGCCACGTCGCGGCTGGGCTTGCCGGTGTGCGGGTCACGCACGTGGCAGTGGGCGACGGTGGCACCGGCCCTGGCGGCTTCGAGGGCGGCCTCGGCGATCTGCTTGGGCGTGACGGGAATGGCCGGGTGACGGCCGACGGTGTCGCCAGCGCCGGTAACCGCGCAGGTGATGATTACGTCATGGTTCACGGTCGATCTCCTTGGTGGGAACTGCGTGGCTCATACCGATCAGGCGCCAGGCAGGTTCTCGGGACGAACGCCGCCCCCGCGCAGGCGCGGTGGCAGCCTGGGCAATGGTCAGGGGGTGAGTTTCAGGGCCTGGGCGGCCGGCTTGCCGTCGCGGCTGGTGACGCCCTCGAGCCAGGCGGTGACCACCTGGGGATTGGCGGCGATCCACTCGCGCGCTACCTTGGCGGGCGGCTGACGATCCATGATCGGCTGCATCAGCTCGGCCTCCTGGGCACTGGTGAAGCGCAGGCTGGTGAGCAGGCGGTTGGCGTTCGGGCAGCGCTGGGCATAGTCCGGTGCGGTCACGGTGGATACCGTCGCGGCACCGTCGTTGGGGCCGAACACCTCCTCGGTACCGGTCAGGTAGGTGATCGGCATCTGCAGGTTCATCGGGTGCGGCTTCCAGCCGAAGAACACCACCGGCTTCTCGTTGCGCACCGCACGGCCGACGGCGGCGAGCATGCCGGCCTCGCTGGATTCGACCAGCTTGAAGCCGCCAAGGCCGAACTGGTTGGAATCGATCATCTTCTGGATCGCCGTATTGGCGCCCGAACCGGCCTCGATGCCATAGATCTTGCCGTCGAGCTGATCCTTGAAGCGGGCGATATCGGCCAGCGTCCTGATGCCCTGCTCGGCCGCATAGGTCGGCACGGCGAGCACCGCCACGGCATCGTCCAGCGACGGCTTATCGGCCACCTTCACGGCGCCGGTATCGAGAAACGGCTTGATGTTGTCGTCCATGATCGGCTTCCAGTAGCCGAGAAAGGCGTCGACCTGGCCCTTCTGGATGCCAGCGAAGATGATCTGCTGGGAGGCCTGGGTCTGCTTGGTTTCATAGCCCAGGCCCTGCAGCAGCTCGCTGGCCACGGCGGTGGTGGCGACCACGTCGGTCCAGCCGACGGCGCCCAGGCGCACGGTCTTGCAGCTCGCATCATCAGCGGCCAGCAGGGGTGAACTGAACAGGGTGAAGGTGCAGCATGCTGCGAACGCGGTGAGCGCTTTCATAGGGGGCTCCTCAACGGTTTAGTCTGGTTCTTAGTACCGTGTGACCGGAACGGCTGAATTCCGATGAGCCCACCTTACCCAGTTGCCTGACCAGAAATGCGCAGCATATCGACATGAAACCACAACATACCGACTTGATTGCCCGGCTTGCCTGCCGTTAGATGGGGCTTCCACAGGCGGGGATCGGCCATGTCGCACCACTTCTGCTTTCTGCTGCTGCCCGGCTTTTCGATGATGGGCCTGATGTCGGCCATCGAGCCGCTGCGGGTTGCCAACCGCTTCCACGCGCCCCACTACCGCTGGCGCCTGCTCAGTGAAAACGGTGAGGCGGTGCCGGCCAGCAACGGCATGTCGCTGAATGTCGATGGCGCGCTGGCTGACGATCTGGCCGGCACCAGCCTGTTCGTGGTGGCCGGTTTCGATCCCCTGGCCGGCTTCAGCCCGCAACTGGCGAACCGCCTGCGGCGTGCAGAGCACGAGTGCCAGGTGCTCGGCGCCATCGACACCGGCAGCTTCGTGCTCGCCGAGGCCGGGCTGCTGGACGCCAAGCAGCGCTTTACCCTGCACTGGGAGGCGCTGGAGGCCTTTCGTGAACGTTATCCACAGCTGCTGCCGACCCAGGAGCTGTTCGAGATCGACGGCCGGCGCATCACCAGTGCCGGTGGCACCAGCAGCCTGGACCTGATGCTCGGGCTGATCGGCCGCGACCATGGCGAGGCGTTGTCGATCCAGGTGTCCGAGCAGTTCGTGCTCGGTCGTATTCGCACCCGGCTGGACCACCAGCGCATGCAGGTCAGCAGCCGCTATGGCATTCACGACAAGAAGCTGGCCCTGGTGATCGGCGAGATGGAGCGCTGCACCGAGGAGCCGCGCACTCCAGGGCAACTGGCCGACTTGGTGGGCATCACCACCCGCCAGCTGGAACGGCTGTTCCGCCAGCATCTGAACACCACGCCGGTCACCTTCTACCTCGCCCTGCGCCTGGACAAGGGCCGCCAGCTGCTGCGCCAGAGCGACCTCAGCGTGCTGGAGGTGGCCCTGGCCTGCGGCTTCGACTCGGCCTCCTACTTCGCCCGTCGCTACCGCACGCGCTTTGCGGTCAGCCCGCGGCAGGATCGGCGCGAGGCCGCGCCGCTGTCAGGCCTGGCGCCGCGCGCCTAGCAGCACGACCGGCGCAGTCGACTTCAGCTCACCTGCTCCAGCCACTTGTCGACGTCCTTGCGGCTGATCTTGCCGTCTGCCTTGACGTTGTTGGGGTGGAAACGGATGGTGTCGAGAAACTCGAAGAACTCCTTGTTCTCCATCAGGAAGCGCACCGCATCGATGTCTTCCTCGGAGTTGTCGAAGCGCTCGTCGCCCTTGAGCAGCTTGTTGAAATCCTTGTCGCTGATGATGTCATCGCTGCCCTGCCACTGCTCCCAGTTATCGACGATGCGGTCGATCTTGTCCTTGTTGTCGCGGTAGAAGGCGGCATCGAACTTGTCGTTGTAGGTGACCAGGTCCTGCATGTTGTCGGTGAACCAGTCATCGTCGATCTTGCCGTCCTTCTCGACCTTCTCGGTGAATTCCTTGTAGTGCTCGGGTTGCGCTTCCCAGACCGGAATGTCCTCGGGGTACCAGGCATCGAAACGGTCTTCGTACTTGCCCTCGTAATAGTTGTACTCGTAGCTCATGTGCACCAGGTAGTTGAGCTTGTCGCCCCACTCTTTCTCCAGCACCCCGTCGTCTTCCAGCGCACGGAAGTGGTCACGCACCTTCTCGACGGTCTCCTCGCTCTTCTTCAGGGCGACCACGCCACCGATGATGGCGCCGATGAAACCGAGCACCGCGCCTACACCGCCAGCAGCGGCGGCCACTACCCCGGCCACCGCCGCCGAGCCCACGCCGATGGCCGCAGCCAGGCCGGCGCCGCCCATCACCAGCCCCGCGGTGCCGCCAACCAGCTGCAGGCTCTTGGCCGCGAACTGTTCAGGCGTGCCACCTTCCTTGCGCAGCTTGTCGATGCCCATGCCGCCAAGCACCAGATCCAGCACCCCGCCCACCACGTCGGCCGCGCCGCCGATGGTCGACAGCGCGCCACCGACCCAGCGCAGCCGATCGGCCTCGGGCACCTTGCTCAACTCCGGGTTCTTGTCGGTGATGCTGAGAAAGCTGCTGCGTGCTGCGTCGCGCTGCTCCGGTGGCAGCTGTTCGATCAGGTCCTCGACTGCCGGCCGCGATTTGCGGGTGGTGTCATCGAACTCCTTCCAGAAACTGTCGGCGGTGAACTTCTCGCCCATGTCGAGCTGCGGCAGCTCCTTGAGGTTGTCGAGCTTCTGCTGCCGTTCCTTGAGTTCGATGGCGTCGGTTTCCGATACGTCCTTGGGCTTGAAGTGCTTGTCCCAGACGTTCTCCTTGAGGCTGGTACCAAGGCCCAGGGCGTCGGCGGCGCCCGGTTTGCGGAACAGTTCTTCATAGGCCCCGGTGACCATGGTGGCCATCGGCGAGATCATGCTGATGGTGGTCACGAAGTTCTTCGCCGCCTCGATGCGCTCGGCCGGCGTATCGCCGAAGTTCAGTCCGCCATCGGAGAGTTTGTAGATCCCGGCGACCATCGAGATCAACCCGGCACTGGAACTCAGTACCCCGGTCTTGCCCAGCTTGCCCAGTACCCCGGCAACACCGTCGCGCTCGGCCAGCGGGACCTTGTCCACCGCTTTTTCGATCTTCTCGGCAGTGATGGCGCCGGCCTTCCCGGAAGGATCCTTGATGCTCTCCTTGGCGCTGTCCTTGAGCAGCTGGGTCAACGGCTCCCGGGAGTTTTCCGCAGCGGTGACCAGCTTCTGCTCCTCGGCATTGAGCTCGGGCTTGGCCTGGCCCTTTTCCTTGCCGCCGCCGAAGAAGTAGTTGTAGATGTCGGTGCCGCGCTTGGTACCCAGCACCGAGGTCATCATGGTGGTCAGCAACGTGGAGACCATATCGGTGGTGGCCTTGTCGACGTTCTCCTCACCGACTCCCTCGATGCCATCCTTGTACAGCTCGTTGAGCTGCTCGATAGGGATGCCGAACTTGAACTCGGTGTCGATCTGCGCCGCCAGTTCGGAATCAAGAAGGCTGAGTGACTGCATGTCGGCGGCGTAGCGCGCCGCTGCGCCTTCGGGATTGTCCTTCTGCAGCGCTTCGAGCGCCTCCTTGTACTCGGGGTCGCGCAGGGTGTCGGCCAGCTTGTCCTTGAAGCCCTCCTTGTCCTCGACCTTGTCGATCGCCTCCTTGAGAAAGCGGTCGTTGTCGGCGGCGATGTCCTCGTCGGTCATCAACGCCAGCAGCTCCTCACCGAGCTTGCCCTCATCGACCAGCGCCCGCATCTCGGCCGGGCTCATCTCCTTGGGATCCTTGCCGTAGCTGGTATTGGTGGTGCCGCTGAACGCGCCATTGGTGGTGGTATAGGGCAGGTACTGGAAGCCGCCGTTGAGCATTGCCCGCGCTTCGAGCAGGCGCAGGTACTTGGCTTCCTTGGAGTCGGCAGGCTTGTCCTTGTAGGCCTCCTTGAGGTTGTCGTAGTAGAGCTCGCCGACAGTCTTGGCCTTGCCGTCCTTCTTTTCGCTGGTTTCGGCGAGCATCAGGTCGGTTTCCTTGGCCGGCGGCAGGTCGCGGTCCTCGAACGCCTTGTCGACGGCGCCCTGCTGCTTCTCGGCCTGCACGCCGCTGAGGTTGGCGAAGTGCTCGGGCGTGACGCTCTCGATGACGATGAACTTGCCCTTTCGGGGCGTCTCCACGGCAAGCACGCCAGGCGCCAGGGTCTCCACCTTGGTGCCATCGGTGACCACCGGAATGTCGTCCCGGCCGCTCATCACCTTGTAGCCGTCATCCTCGATCTTGTTCTCGATCTTGTCGCGGGTCTCGGCCAGCTCCTTGACCTTCTTGTAGGCCTCCGGCGAGACCTCCTTGGATACCGCGTACTTGCTGCCATCTGCGGTGGTGAAGAGGGCCGTATCGTTGGCGCCATAGGCGCCGTTGTCGTCGACGGTCAACTGGAAACCGTTGCCGGGGTGATACACCGCCGCGCTCATGTCCATGTAGCCGTCTTCGATGAAGCGCAGATCGCCCAGCTCGGGGATCTGTTCGGCCGAAGTGACTACCTCGAAACCACCAGCCTCGCGCTGGCCAAGCCAGTTCTCGTGCTCCTCGGACAGCTCCTTCTCGGTCCAGGCCGGTGGCCCGGCGACGTCACCGGCATCCAGCTTTTCCTTGGCCACCTTGTGCAGCCGCGGGTTCACGCCGGCGTGCACCAGCACCTGATCGCCATTTTTCATGGTCACCAGCAACAGGTCGTCCCAAAGCATGAGGCGATGGCCACTGGACGACAGCCATTCGGTCTCGACGTTGGCGATGTCCTTCTCTTCCCACTTGTGATCACTCTCGGCCAACGGCGGTTTGCCATCGAGGTAGGGCCCACGGTACTCCTTGTAGGCGTCGATGCCTTCCTGATCGAGCTGACCGCCCCTGCTCTGGGCCTCGCGCAGCTTGTCATTGAAACTGCTATCGCCGGTTTCCCCGGTCAAGCGTTCTGGCGTGCTGGTGTCAATGGTGCTCATCGGCTCTGCGCTCCGGCTCGATAAGTGGACAAGGTCGCAAAACGGCACTGCGCTCCTTGTGCGAAAGAAGGTGGCTATGGCACTTGTTGAACGACGCAGACCAAGGCGCGACGCCTCGCCGGTTGACGGAAACGAGAACGGTGCACGCAAAAAGGCGCGGTCTGCTGCCCCCTCATTCAAGCAATCGTCACATTGATGCAACAACCTGATCGCGACGGATTTCGCAGCTTTTCACGGCGACACATGCCCCTTAACAGGACACAAGGGCAGCGCTGAACAGACTGTCAGGAGCAACGCACATGCAACCGACCACGCTCGACGCCGCCAGTCCGGGTCGGATTCCCGAACAGCTTTTGCAGCGTTATCCGAAGTTCCGAACGCCTCCGGCCAGGCGAACCTCCGCTGCCATTGACAATCAATCAGTTAGCAAGCGCCGAGAGCAATCCCGGTGCGGCACGTTAATTGCGAAGCACACCCCGCCTCTGATCGACACCGCTTTGCAGTACCGCGGTGATATACAAAAACAAGCACGTTCTGGAGGGATCTTCTTGCCTATTCAAACTGCCGCACCGGCAGGTTACGCCAGCGACCGCCACGTCGGGCATCCATGCGAACCGAACCCGAGCATGACCTGGTGCGCCTGTGCGCAACCGTCACCAGTGCGTACAACAACCATAATCCTCGAGGGACTATAGGCATGTATTCGACCACTCTCGGCACTACCACCACGCCGACCGAGACGCCTTACGACCATGCACCATTCAGCAGTGAAGACGCCGTGCGGTTCGGCGCCTTCATTCTCTACCCACGCCAGCACCTGTTGCTCAAGCACGGTGAGCCGGTCAGCCTGGGCAGCCGGGCGCTGGACCTGCTCATCGCCATGGCGGCGAGGCCGGGAGAGCTGCTGGAGAAATCCGAACTGATCGCCTGCGCCTGGCCGAAGGTCATCGTCGAGGAGTGCAACCTGCGTGCGCAGATCGTCGCTCTGCGCCGGGTGCTCAGCGAAGACGAAACCGGCTTCGAGTACATCGTTACCGTGCCGGGCCGGGGTTATCGCTTCGTGGCGCATACCGAGCCCTACGCTGCCGGCAGCGAGCCCGCGGTGACCGAGCGCCTGCAGTCGCTGCCCAGCCTGATCACCCGGCCACTGGGCCGCGATACGGTGCTGCAACGCCTGGCCGAACAGCTGCAGCACACGCGCCTGGTGTCCCTGGTGGGCCCCGGTGGCATCGGCAAGAGCACCGTCGCCCTGGCGCTCGGCAACCAGTTAGCTGGCGACATGCCCCATGGCACCTGCTTCGTCGACCTCAGTGAAATCGACGATGACAGCCGCATCCCCCATGCCCTGGCCGAGGCCCTGGGCCTTCCGGCCAGCAGCGATCCACTGCGTGAAGTGGTGCAGCACCTGCAGCAACGACGCCAGTTATTGATTCTAGACAACTGCGAGCAGGCGCTGGACGGCACGGCGCTGGTGGTGGAAACCCTGCTCAAGTGGACTCCCGACTGCGCCATCCTGACCACCAGCCGCGAGCCGCTGCGCACCGCGGGCGAGCAGATCGAGCGCCTGCTGCCCCTGCAGCTGCCCGCCGCTTGCGAGCACCCCAACGCCGAGCAGGCCCTGGGGTACCCGGCCATCGAGCTGTTCGTGGAACGGGTGCAGGCCAGCGACACAGCGTTTACCCTCAACGACGGCAACGTGGCCGACGTGATCAACATTTGCCGCAAGCTTGACGGTATTCCCCTGGATATCGAAATCGCCGCCACTCGGGTCAGCGCCTTTGGCCTGGGCCCACTGGCCGAACTGCTGGACGGCGAGTTCCGCCTGCAGATGGAGGGCCGCCGTACCGCCCCGCCTCGTCACCGCTCGCTGCGCGCAACCCTGGACTGGTCCTACCAGACCCTGGCGCCCGCCGAGCAGGCGATGCTGCGCATGGTGGCGATATTCAACGGCACCTTCACCCTGAACGCCGTGCGCGCGCTGGTCGAAGGCGACCCGGTGCTGTCGGGTGACCCGCTGCCGCTGATCGAAAGCCTGGTGGACAAGTCCCTGTTGATCGCTCATCGCGACGACACCCTCAAGTATTACCAGATGCCCAAGAGCGAGCGCCTCTATGCCCTGGAAAAGCTCGATCAGACCGGCAGCACCCAACGCCTCGTCGCCCGCCACGCGGCCTATGCACTGGCCGTGGTGAAGAAGGCGGCCAGCCAGCTCGACGCCGTGGTGCCGGAAGCCTGGAAGAACCTCTACGGTGCAGAAAGCGACACCATTCGCTCGGCACTGACCTGGGCCTGTTCCACCGATGGCAATCAGTCGCTGGGCCTGGAGCTGACGTTGGCAGCCCTCGGCCTCGGCCCCTACCGTGATCGCTCATCGCGCCCGCGGGTGGAACAGCCGGCAGCCCAGGAGCCGTTGCGCCACCAGGCTCGCTGAGCACAGAAGATCAGGGCATCGTGGCCGGAAGGCGGCCGCCACGACAGATCCTGACAGCTTCCAGCTGTCCGTAACGCACAGGCGGCTCGTGGTCACTGATCCAGCGCTTTACAGGTGCGAATTGTGGTGAAAATCCGCTGTGCATAAGCGGAGCGCTGCAGCGTTTGTCATAACCTCTGCAAAACCACCTTCCTGTGCGTTTTGCATGACGCGTTCACGGCAAGCGGAGTAAGCGATGACCACCATTGACCAGGGCGACCGCCTCGCAACGCAGCCGGGTAGCGGCGTCTCCTTCGACCAGGTACTGAAGCACTCCCGTCTACTGTCCAGCAAACCTGCCGATGCCTACCGCCAGGCCAAGCCGGAGCAAGCGCCGCCGCGCCTCGAGGAGTACGAACGCATCGAGGCGCCCGGGCAGGTGGCGGCCGATACCGTGCGCTATGTCACCCGCGACGGCGAGCAGGTCATCGTCTATCGCTCCAGTACACCGGCGCTCTACCAGCGGGTGGTAGAGGATCACCACACCCTCGCCGCCCAGGCCGACGGCTATACGCTGGCGGTCGACAACAACGATACCCTTTCCTATTACGAGCACATCACCAGTATCGACACCCGCAATGCCGAGAACGGCGTCATCACCTACCAGTTCGGCGCCAACCAGTGGGTCATCACCCAGAGCCATACCCCCGATACCTTCAAGCGCCTGCTGCACATGGAGAAGGTGCTTGCCCACAAGAACGACGGTTACGCCCTGCTCGGCGCCCAGCAGACACTGCCCATGAGCAGCTCGGCCTACCGGAGCATCGAAACCCTGGCCGACGGCCTGACCCGCGTCGAGACCCGCGACGGCCAGCGTTACATCATCTCTGCACAGCTCAACCCCCAGGCCCACCAGCAACTGCAGTACCTGAGCGAGGTACGCGGCCAGCTCGAAGCGGGTGGGCAGCAGGGCTATCAGGTCGTGGAATCGCTGCCAGCCGACTATGACATCGACAAGCTGAAGGTCGAGAGCATCGACAAGCAAACCGGGCTTATCCATTTCCGCTACGACGGGCAGGGCTACATGCTCGCACCCGGCGACGCCAGCGAGGCCGAAATGCCGCTGCCCGAGGGGCTGCGTATCGGCCTGGCCGGCGCCAACGACCGGTCGCCCAGCCTGGAGCTGCGCGGCTCGCGGCTCTACGATCTGCTCGCGGCATTGCAACAGACCGAAGGCACCGTCGCCCATGACGCCCTGGTCAATGCCATCAAGAACGGTGACATCCTGGCCAGCGACGCCAACGAGCCCGTCGCGCTGGCCGAGATCGACAACGTGCATGCCTTCAGCGAGGGCGGCGTGCAGGTCATCACCCTCAAGGACGGCAGGAAGGTGGTCGCCATCGAAGCCATGGCGCCGAACACGTTCAAGGCCTATGCCCAGTCGGCCGAGGTGTTCGCCGGCATCGCCCGGGCCGAAGGCGATGGTTACCGCCTGGCAGGTGCCGACCACTACCTGCCGTCCACCGAAGATATCGCCAGCATGGGTGGCGTTGGCGAGTATGGCCCTGGCCTGATTGCCTTCACCTATCGCAAACCCGGCGGCGAGGAAGAAAAACTGATCGTCAGCGAAGCGATCAACCCGGAGTTGTTCGCCCAGGTGTCAGGGCATCGTGACGAGATCACCCTGCAGATCAACGACCTCGACGCGCTGCGCAGGGAGCATGGCCTGCCGCCGCTCGAGGAGGTCAGCATCAACGAGCTGCCGACCAGCGAAACCAACGAGGACGGGCAAACCCTGAACGTGCAGGAACTGGCCCTGCAACGGATGATCGAGGCCTATCGCGAGGGCGTAAAGGACGGCAGCATCGCCGCCGACGACCCGCGCGCCCGCTTCCTGCGCGCCCTGGAAGCCAAGAGCATGGCCGAGAACGGCATGTCGATCATTCCCGAACACGGCCGCGGCTACAAGGCCGATGCCAGCGACCCCATCGACGTTACCAGCCGCGATGTGCGCGAAGAAATATTCGATGTCCAGGCCATCGACGAAACCCTGGCCGAACTGACCAGCAACGAGACGGTGGCGGCCGACCTCGCGCGCTTCGACAAGGACGCCAGAGACAAGGTGGTCGGCGGGCCGGAGAAAATCGCCGAAGTCGAGGAAAGACTGAAAAGCAGCGCCAACTCCGAGGCGTTCCGTACCTACATCAAGGCGCTGGAAGCCGCTGGCAAGAGCGAACTGGCGCAGCTGGAAATCCAGCAGACCTACCTCAACCTGGCGCAGGTCGACCCGCAGGCGGCCGAGCAGTTTCTCGGCGACCTGAGTCGCGACACCATGATCATGGACCTCGATGCGATCATGGCCGACCCCAGCCAGATCAGCGAGGACAACAGCTCGCTGGCGGCGATCGACACCACCAACTACTGGCTGCGGGCGGCCCGGGCCATCCCCGATATTCCCTCGCACCTGATCAGCAGCTGGGAAACGACCATCCAGAAGTTCGCGCTGAACAAGAACGATGCGGCGGCGTTCAGCAAGATCTACGCAGAACTGGGTGATACCTACATGCGTAACGGTGTGGTGACCGATACCGATATCCAGCGCGCATTCAACGCCGAGAACAATGCCTTCCGCTCGCTGTCCTCGACCGAGCGGGACAACCTGACCAAGATGTTCACCACCATGAAGGACACCGGCACCCTCGGTTCGGTGTCCGGCATCTTCGGCCTGGCCCGGGGCATCTACCAGCTGCACGGCAATCCGGGCAACCTGGCCAGCACCCCGGAAGGACGGTTGGCCATCGCCGCTGACTTCATCACCTTCGCCAGCTTTTCCAACAGCTTCCTCACCCTCGGTTCGAAGACCTACGACACCATCCTCAACACCAAGGTGTACGAGCATCTGGGGCTCAGCAAAAGTATTCCGGAAATGTGGGGCAAGCTGCCACCGGTGGCGCCGCCCGGTGTCAATGTGGATGCCAACCTGGCCAAGCACCTGGCCGGCCAGGGTTTCATCAGCGACACGCCTACCGTCTTCATCCCGGACGACCGGGGTGGCAGTACCCAGGTGGTTGGCGGCCCCGACTATGGGGCGGACAACCCGAACAAGGTGCCCAACGTCGCCAACCGCGACCACTACGCCAACTTCGATGCCGAGGCCTTCAAGCGCGGCTACCTGGACGGCGCCGGCAACACCAAGTACCGCATCGCCGATGCCGGCACAGGGCACCGTATCGCCGGCTCGGTATCGCGGTTCATTGGCTCCTCTGCCGACCTGGCTGGCGCGGTGACCGGCATGGTGCTGGGCGCCTTCGGCATCCGCGACGGCCTCAAGAACGGCGACTCGCTGCAGACGGCCTCTGGCTTTCTCGGGGTATTCGGCGGCTTGAGTGGTGTGGCGGCCGGCGTGGCCAGCGTCAATGGCGCCTGGGGCATCATCGGCGGCTCGGCAGGGCGCATCATTGCCGCCGCCGGGCCGGTGGGTTTCCTGATTTCCGCCGGCCTGGGCTTCATCGGCGCGATCCTGGGCACCATCAAGTCCCACAAGCTGCACAAGGTCTCCCTGGAGAAATGGGAGCAGATCAAGCAGTTCGAAAGCGACGGGCTGCTGCAGGAACAGGGCGCGAGCAACTATGTGTGGCTGCAGACCTACCTGTCCAACTACCGCCAGCGCGACACCCCGGATGATCGTAGCGTCTTTGATTTCCGCCAGGCCGAATGGCAAGGCGAGGACGAAACCCACCTGGACTACCTGGGTGACGGCGCCAACGAAAGGACCGGCGGCTTCTCCTGGGCCTCCGGCCACGAATACACCTTCGTCGACGACGAAGGCAACGAGCATATCTACGTCAGTGGCTACGGCTCGTTCACGCCGAAGGAGGAGTCCTCGCCGGATCTACCCAAGGCCACCACCACGACCTGGGAGACGAGCTAGACGCGCCAGTCGATGGTCATGCGCCAGTCACGGGCGTGGCCATCTGCACAGGGCTGAGCGCCGGCCCGGCCGATAGCGGGGCTCACCCTGGGACCTGGTTCAGATCAGCCGCGCGGCGACCAGCGCATCGGCCACCGGCTGGAAGGTATTGGCCGGAATCGGCTCACCCTTCACCGCCCGCTTGGCAATCTCGGCCGCCAGCCTGGCGTCCGGGCTACGGGGTACTCCCAGGCTGGCCGACTGCGCCTGCAGTGCTTTGGCCTCCTCACCGCTGGCCATGCACACCAGCACCGGCACCGGGGTTTCGCCGCGCACGTAGCGCACGCCGACCAGCCAGCCGTCTTCGCTGCCGATCATCAAGGTGGCATGGGCGATGCCGACCTTGCGGCTGCTCAGAGACTGCATCTCGCGGCGCTGGCGCTGGCGTTCGCGCTTGATCAGCGGATCGCCGTCCATGTCCTTGCGCTCGCGCTTCTGCTCGCTGCGGGTCATGCGCATCTCGCGCTGGAACAGCCAGCGCTGCAGCAGCACATCGACGCCGCCGATGACCAGGTAGGTGAGCAGCACCGTGGCGAGCAGCGGCTTGAGCAGCACGAAGAACACCGACTCGATGCAGCCGGCGCCGCAACGCGAGGACTCCATCAGCGCCTGCAAGGCGATGCGCCCGACCACGTAGAAGGCCACCGACAGCACCACCACCTTGATCAGGCTCTTGAGGAACTCGATGAAATTGCGCATGGAAAAGATGCGCTTGGCCCCTTCCACCGGGTTGATGCGCGAGAATTCCGGCTTGATCGGTTCGCCGGAAAACAGCACGCCGCGCATGGTCACGATGTTGGTGAGGATGACGCAGACCACCGTCACCCCGAGGATCGGCAAGGCGGTGCGCAACAGCACTTGCTGGGCACTTTCCAGCAGGCGCGGCCAGACCGTGGCGAAGGGCTCCACGTAGATGGTCGCCGCCAGGTCTAGCAGGCCGCGCACCCGTGATTCGGCGACGCCGGCAAGAAAGGCGATGCACACCGAGCAGCCGAGCAACACCACCGCCGAGACCATGTCCTGGCTTTTCGAGACCTGGCCTTTCTGCCGCGCCTCGCGCAGCTTCTTGTCGGAAGCCGGCTGGGATTTCTCCTCGCTGCCGCTGTTGCCGGCCATCAGGGCTCACCCGCGCCGGACAGCGTCTTGAGCACCTCGACGGTGCCGCGAAATTCCGCCAGTTGCTCGAGCATCAGCGGGATCAGGAAGCCGCAGTAGAGCACCATCAGAAAGGTGAAGATCAGGTTCTTTATCGATAGCGAGAGGTCGAAGATATTCATCTGCGGCGCCATGCGCGACAGGTAGGCGAGCATCATGTCCGCCACCAGCAGGGCGATGATCAGCGGCGCCACCATCAGCACGCCGATGCGCATCACCTGGTCGAGAATCGCCAGCACCGCCTCCAGCGCAGCGCTGGCGATCACCGGGGTGAAGGCGGTGACCGGCCATAGCTGGTAGCTGTGGTAGAAGCCGTCGACCATCAGAATGAAGCCGCCGGACATGAAGAACAGGGTGATCAGGGTGACGCTGAGCAGGGTCGCGGTGACTCCCGCCTCACCGGCACCGGAGGGGTCGACCAGTTGCGCCATGGTCGAGCCACGCTGCAGGTCGACCAGCTCGCCGGCCACCTCGGCGGCCCAGAACGGAATGCCGAACAGCAGGCCCACGGTGACACCGATGAGGAACTCCTTGACCATCAGCCCGGCCAGGAAAAAGCTGCCGTAGTCCTCCAGGGCGGTCAGCGCCGAGAACGCCGGCAGGAACATCGGCGCGGAGATCGCCACGGCCACGCAGCTGCGGATCATCCCGGTCAGCCCCAGGCGATTGAAGGCCGGGGTGATGAACACCAGGCCGAGCGCCCGGCAGACCGCCAGGGCCGCCGCCGAGATCACCGGATACGCGATCTCGGCGATGCCCAGACCGATATCGGCATCCATGCCCTAGCGCGTCCAGGCGGGGAAATTGTCCAGCACGTGGCTGGCCAGCGCCGCCACCTGGGTGGCCAGCAGCGGGCCGATCAGCACCAGTACCAGCAGCACCGCCACCAGCTTCACCGCCTGCGGCAGGGTCTGGTCCTGGATCTGGGTGAGCGCCTGCAGCAGGCCGACACCGAGGCCGATGAGAATGGCCACGCCCAGCGCCGGGGCGCTGAGCAGCAGCACGGTCATCAGCGCCTGTTTCATCAACGACAGGAATACGTCCTGGCCCATGCTTCACCCTCCCCCATAGCTGAGAATCAGGCCGTGCATCAGCCGTGACCAGCCGCTGACGGCGACGAACAGAAAGATCTTCAGGGGAATCGAGATCAGCGTCGGCGACACCATCATCATGCCCATGGCCATCAGCACGTTGGCCACCAGCAGGTCGATCACCAGGAAGGGAATGTAGAGCAGAAAGCCGATCTCGAAGGCACGGGTCAGCTCGGAGCTGACGAACGCCGGAATCAGTACTACCAGGTCGTCGTCGCGCAGATCGGCGCGCGCCTCCTCGGACCACACGGTCTCGGTGGCCTGCACGAAGAAGGCGCGCTCGGATGGGTTGGCGAAGCGTGACAGGTGGGTCTGCAAGGGCGCATGCAGGGCGTCGCCCAGTTCGCGCAACTCCTCGGCGTTCTGCAGGCTGATCGAGCGCCCCTCCACCTCGCGGTACATCTCGCCGATCAGCGGCGTGGTCACGTACACCGCGAGGATCAGGGCGATTCCGTAGAGCACCAGGTTCGGCGGCGTCTGCTGCACGCCCAGGGCATTACGGATCAGGAACAGCACCACGGAGATTTTCAGAAAGCCGGTCAGGGTCACCACCGCCAGGGGAATCAAGCCGATCGTGGTGACGACCAGGATGATTTCCAGCAGGTTGGGTTGGTAATCCGTCATAGCAGGCCACTGAAAAACGTAGCCGAGGCAGCCAGCGCAATACCGGAGGCGGCCCCGCAAAAAGAGGTGAGGAAGTGGTCGGAGTCGCGGGCGACTTTACTGGTGTAAATGAGCATTTCGAGCCTCTTTTTAACGCCGCGATGGCAACGCAGGTAGTTTTTCAGTGGCCTGATGGGCTGGCGAACCGGGTCAGGCGCACCCCCAGCCCATCGCCAATGGCAACCAGCTCGCCGCGCCCTACGCAGCGGCCATTGACCAGCAGTTCAACCTGCTGCACATCAGCGTCGGGCAATGCCAGCACGCTGCCCTCGCCCAGCTCGCGCAATTGCCCCAGGGGCAGTTCCAGGCTGCCGATCTGGCAGACCACGGTCAGCGGCACATCGTCCAGTTGCCCATCATCGGCGTCTTGCCCCATGGCGTTCTCCATCGTCGGGTTGATCGGTTGCAGGGCTTCGAGCAGTTGCAAGCCGGATTGCTGGCGTTTGAAACGGGCCTGTCGATGGCCACCTGCAAGCACCAGCAGGCCGTCGGCAGCCGCCGGACAGTCGAGCATCAGCACGTCGCCCGGCCGCAGGCTGCGCAGCTCGCCCAGGCTCAGGGTCTGCCAGCCGCGCTGCAGGCCCAGGCCCAGCTGCAGGGTCGGCAGCGGATGACGCGCCACCGGCAGGCAGCGCTCCAGCAGAGCGGCGACGCCTTGCGCGGCGGCATGGCTCAGTTCCAGGGTAAGGGTGCCCAGCGGCGCCCCGTCTGCGCTCAGTTGCAGGTTGAGCATGTGGTCACCGGGCTGCGAGTCGGCATCCAGGCTCAGCGGTTGGCCCAGGGCGGCTTCGAGCGGTTCGATCCAGGGCAACAGCGCCTTCTCCAGCAGCACGCTCTGCAACGCCGGCGGCAGGCCCTGAAAGTCGCGTTGCAACGCAAGGGATGCCAGCAACCGCTCGAGCAGTACGGCACCCAGGTGCAGCTGCAGCGCGGCCGTGCCCAAACGCCCCGGCACGACGTACGCGGCGTCCTGCAGGGGCGGGCCGCCGATGGCCACTTCGAGCTGCACACCTGCAATCTGGCCCTGCCAGGGCTGGCGCCTGCACAGCAGCCGATTGAGCAGCGCCTGCCTGGCGACATCGAGTGACAGCAGCAGGGGCAACAGCGGCACGGGCAGCGATTGGCGACAGTTCATCGATGCAGGGCTCCATGGGGACGGTCTTCGACCAGGCTTTCCTCGCGGGCCTCGGCGGCGCGCTGCTGGTGGCGCGCATGCTGCTGCAGCAAGGGCTCCAGCGCCTCGCACTGCAACTGCCGACGCAGCCAGTGCTGTTGGGCCTGGTCACGGCCGGCCTGCACCTCGGCCAATTGACGGGAGGCTTCGCCGGCCTGCTGCGCCAGGTGGCTGCGTTGTGCTTCGAGTGCGTCGAGCAGCTCCAGTGCGCTGCGGTACTGCCCCACCGGCAGCGCCCCCGCGATGAGCAGGGCCTGCAGCTGCCCGGCCTCGCCTTCGAGCAGCGCCAGTGCCTCGCTGACCCGCGCCTGGGCGCACTGCAGCTCGGCGGTAGCCTGCTGACAGCGCGCCTGCCAACCGGCCAACTGCGCTTCGGCGCGGCGCACGCGCAGGCGACGCAGCTCGTCCAGCTGCTCAACGGCGCTCATCCGAGCACCTTGCGCAGCGCACGCAGGGTGTCGTCGAAGCCACTGGGCTCGGCGGCATCCTGACGCAGGAACTGTTCGATGGCGCCCTGGCGGGCGATTGCCTCGTCAGCCAACGGATCGCTGCCGGCCACGTAGTCGCCGGTGCGCAGCAGCAGCTCGATGTCGGCGTGCCGCGCCATCAGGGCGCGCAGGTGGCCGGCCAGTTGCCGCTGCTCGGGCTCGACCACGCGATCCATCAGGCGGCTGCGGCTCTGCAGCACGTCGATGGCGGGGAAATGGTTGCGCTGGGCCAGCTCGGCGCTGAGCACCAGGTGACCGTCGAGGATCGAGCGTACCTCCTCGGCCACCGGGTCGAGGGACGCATCGCCCTCGGTAAGCACCGTATACAGCGCCGTGATGCTGCCGGTGGCCGCCGGCCCCGAGCGCTCGAGCAGACGCGGCAAGGCCGAGAACAGCGACGGTGGATAACCGCGGCGGGTCGGCGGCTCGCCGATGGCCAGGCCGATCTCGCGCTGGGCACGGGCGAAGCGGGTCAGGCTGTCGAGCAGCAAGAGCACATGGCGGCCCTGATCACGGTGGTATTCGGCGTGGGCGGTGGCCACCAGCGCTGCCTTGACCCGCTCGGTGGCCGGGCGATCCGAGGTGGCGACCACGGCCACGGTACGTGCCCGTGCCTCCGCGCCCAGGTGGACGTCGAGCAGCTCACGCACCTCGCGGCCGCGCTCGCCGATCAGGCCGATGACGATCACCTGGGCTTCGCTGCGCCGCACGATGCTGGCCAGCAACGACGACTTGCCCACCCCGGGCTCGCCGAAGATGCCCATGCGCTGCCCGCGCGCCACGGTGAGCAACCCATCGATCGCGCGGATGCCCAGTGGCATCGGCTGGGCGACGATCTGCCGGGAAAAGGGTGCAGGTGGCTCGGCCTGCAGCGGGTAGCGCTGCAACCCGCTGACCGGCGCACCGCCATCGAGCACATCACCCAGGGGGCCGATCACCCGCCCCAGCAAGGCATCGCCGACCAGCACGCTCTGGCTCTCGCCAGTGGCGACGATTTCGGTACGGGTCGACAGCCCCTCCAGCGAACCGACGGGCGAGAGAATCGCCTCGTCGCCATCGAACCCTACCACCTCGGCGGTGAGCACCCGCCCGCTGGCCGGGTCGCTGAGCCGGCACAACTCGCCAATGCCCACATTCGGCACACTGGCCTGGATCAGCGTGCCGCGGATGCTGCGAATGCGCCCGCGTAACGGCCGCGGCTGGGCTTCGGCCAGGCGCGCACCGAGAGTCGGCAGCAGATCAGCCAGAGGTGCGTTCATCGCCGCCCTCCAGACTGCCGGGCAACAGTGCCTGGCGCAGTCCTTGAAGCTGGGTATGCAGCTCCAGCTCGACGCTGGCCTGGGGGCTGCTCAACCGTGCATGACCGGCAGCGAGACCGTCATCGGCCTCCACCTCCAGGCGTTCGCCAAGGTCGCTCAGTTGCTCACGCACGGCGTCGAGCTGATCCGGCCGCACCTGCAGGCGCAGCCGCTGGGCGTGGCGAAAGGCACCCAGTGCCTGGCGCGTGCACCGTGCCAGACGAGTGGCCTCGTCCAGCTCGCCGATCACCTGCCGGGCGATGCCCAAGGCCAGGTCGGCCATCTGCGCTTCGAGGCCGGCCAGGTAGTCATCGACCTGCTGCGCCGTGTGCGCCAGCAACTGCGCTGCCTCGCGTTGTCCTTCGGCGAGACCGGCCGCGAGGCCCTCGTCGCGCGCCTGGTCACGCAACTGCTGCAAGGCCGCCTGGGTGCGCTCGGCCTCCTCGCGGGCGGCCTGCATGAAGGCGTAGCCGTCGAGCCACTGCGCCGCCTCCTCGGCGCGCAGAATGCGCTGGCTTGGTTTGCCTGGCAGCGTGCTCATGCAGCGCCTCGCTCGGCAGGGTCATTTATGGCGAAGGCGACCTGGCGCACCAGCTGAACGTCATCGCCACTGCCGCTCGACAGCGGCGCAGCCAAGCCGAAGCGCAGCCGTAGCCAGGCCTGCAGGGCTGTCGGCTGGGCCGCCAGCCAGGCCTCCACACAGCGCTGGCCATCCGCCTCGATGGCGGCCAGCAAGGCATCGCCGGTCATCAGCATGGGGGTGCCGGCCGGGGTTTCGCGCCAGCCAATGGCCAGGTCGTAGGTGGCATCACCCAAGCGCTCGCGCAGCTGCTGCACCAGCGGGCCGCGAATTTCCCGGGCCAGGGCGACGGCATGCCGGCAGGCACCGCAGGCGATGGCCAGTTGGCTAAAGGCTGGCGGCGGCAGGAGCAGCACCGCGAGGTCGTCATCCGCCACTTTGCCGACGCTGCCCAACGGCTGCAACCCGTAGTAGGAAACCAGCAGCTCGCCAAGGCGTGCTTCGAAGCGCCGCTGCCCGATCAGTTCGAGCCCCCGGTCACGGGGTAGCGCACCGAGCAGCGCGGCCTCCAGGCAATCCCGGGCGACGAATGCCATCGGCCGAGCCAGCAGCATGCGCCAGGCCTCGCGCAACCCATGGCTCACTCGTTTTCCCTCAACACGTAGGTGCCCTGCCCCTGGCGCTCGCGCCACAGTAACCAGCCCAGGGCGCCGGCCATGCCGAGCAGCAGCAACAAGCCGCCGAAAAACAGGGTACGTGCCCTCGACACGCTCTCGTCGAGCATCCACACGCCGAGAAAGGAGCTCAGCGGCGGCCGCGCATCGTCACGCAGGTTGCGCGCTGCGGCCTTGATCGCGGTGACCGATACGCCGTCGTAGTTGAGCCCGGAAATACTGTTGGCAACCAGGGTTTTGATCTGTGGAATCAACTGGTCGATGTCGGTATCGGCTTCGTAACGAATCAGCACCGATGCCGATGATGGCGAGATCACCCGCTTGAGCAGGTCGTTGTCGGGCAGCACCACATGCACCCGCGCCGAGAGCACGCCATCGATCTGCGACACTGTGTGCGACAGTTCTTCGCTGAGCGCATAGACCATCTGCGCCCGCTCCTGCACCGGCGAGGACACCAGGCCGTTGTTCTTGAACACCTCGCCCATATTGGAAAACTGCTGCTGCGGCAGGCCGGCTTCGTCGAGCAGGGCGACCGCCTCGGACAATCGCTCCTGGGGCACGCTGACGGTGATCCGGCCATCCTCCTGCACCTGGCGCTGGGCGGCGATGCCCTCGCGCAGCAGAGCGGCGACCATGCTGTTGGCTTCACGCTCACTGAGATTGCTGTACAGCACCATGCCGTCACAGGCCTGCAGCAACAGCGTCATCAGCAACAGCGCGAACCACCGCAAAGGATGCCCACGCATGCTCACTGGCCCCTTAGCAGGGTATTGGCGGAGCCGGAAATCTGCGTGGCGCCACGTACCACCATCTGGGTCTCGATGGAGTAGTCGAACACCCGGCTGAGTGAGCCGACCAGGCGGTCGATCTGCTGCTCGTTGACCTTGCCCGGCTCGACCCCGGCGCCCTTGTCCACCGGCGCACTGCTGATGTAAGGCGTGCGCTCCACCGCGGCACTGTCGGAAAAACCCTTGGAGCGGTCGATGAAGCCGTTGAGCCGCTCCATGAGGTTTTCGCCGATCTGGTTCGGGCTCGCGCCCTGGGGCATGCCCTTGGCCTGGCTGGCCATATGCTCGAACAGGTTCTGCGATACCTGGGCGACATCCTGCCCGGCGGCCGCAGGGGTCGCCGTGGCGACTGCTGCACTGACTGTCATGGCCAATCCCCGTGGTTATTCTTCGTCGTCCGCGGTGGCTTCCTTGAGAATCTCCTGGGCCCGCGGCATGACGATGAACTGGCCACCGAGGATGATCGCCTGGGTGATCATGTCCTCGGTGAGTGCGTCTTCGGACTGGGCATTTTCCAGCGCCTGGTCGAATTCGGCTTCAGGGGTGTTCTGGGGGCTGGTGTTGCCATCTACCTGGGTGACTGCCATGGGATCTCTCCTTTCGTCTGAGGTTTATTCGTCCGTATCCTTGACCACCTGGATGCCGGCACTGCCGCGGAACACCCGCACGCCTCGCTCGCGAACCACTTCGGGCTCGGCGACCACCGGGCTCTGCAGTTGATCGATACGTTGCTGAACCAGCGCCATGTAGGGCGGCGGCCCGGAAATCAGCATGCCGTCACCGTGAAAGCTGCTGCGCAGCGACAGGTGCTTGCCTGCTACACCCAGCTCGTCCAACGCGGTCTGCAACTCGTCGAGCTGAAAGCCGCTGGGTTCAAACTGGCGAATCTCGATTTCTTCCTCACTGTTCACATGCAGCATGTTGCCGTCGAAAAACCAGGTCAGGCCGCCGTTACCGCACAAGGCGTCGAGAAACTCGCCGGCACTGGCCGCACGCAGGTTGCTCTGGGCGCGGCCCTTGACCCGATTGGAAATCGCCATCGGCAGGCCAAGGTTGCGCCCGAAGGCCTCCAGGGTGCTGCGCAGGTCCTGGTTGATCACCACATAGTCGTAGGGTTGATCGAACCATGGCGGCGTTACCTCGGCGTGGGCCGTACCCGCACTGCCCGCCAGCAACAGCAAGGCCAGCGCCAGGCAACGCCCGATGGAGCCACTATCGGCGCAGGCAGGTCGATGAAACAACCGCCGCCCGGCAACAATCACAAGATTTCGCAGCCCCTTCACAGATCCCCCTGAAGCTGGCTCTATAGAATGCCGTGCACGTGCCGAACCAACCCAGGAGCACCGCCCTTGCCGTCGATTTCCACCCGCTGCATCCTGCTTGCCAGCCTCGCCCTGCTGGGCGCCTGCAGTAACCACTCGCCGAGCACGCCCGCAGCAGAAGGCGATGAGGCCTACCAGCGGCTGATGAAACTGGCCGGCGATGTCGAATCGCGCGGTGACCGCGGCACCGCCGCGACGCTCTACCAGAGGGCTGCGGAGCAACCGGGGGCGGGCTTCGAAGCCTGGCAGCGGCTGGGCCATGCGCGACTGGAGAGCGGCAACATCCAGGGCGCCGAGGCGGCCTACCAGAAGGCCGTCGCGCTGGAGCCGGACAACCCGCTGGGCCTGCTCGGCCTGGGCACCGCGCAGCTGCGGCTGGGCTACCCGGAGCGCGCCCAGCCGCTGCTGGAAAGTGCCGCCCGGCAATTGCCCAACGATGCCCAGGCCTTTGCTCGCCTGGGCGCCGCCGAGGCGCAGCTGGGCAATGTCACGGCCATGCAGAACGCCTTCGCCACGGCACGCCGGCTGGCCCCCAACGACCTCGATGCGCGCAGCAACCTGGCCCTGGCCTATGCGCTCAACGGCGACACCGGCAATGCCCTGCGCGAGATCGCCGGCATCGACCGTGCGCCCACCGCGCAGTTGCGCCATCAACGCAACGCGCTGCTGGTTCAGGTACTGGCGGGCGCCCAGGGCAAACCGGCCAGCGTGCAGCTCGACGGCACCAGCGCCACCCAGCGCCAGGCGCTGATCGCCGAGGCGCAACGTATCGCGGCCATCGGCGACCCCGCCGAACGTGCCAGGGCCCTGGGGCTCAGCGCCGGGCGCTAAGCTCATTGCCCACCCCCGGTATCACTCTGCGCTGCCTGCTCCTGTCGACGGCGGCGCTTCTCGTCGGTCTCGAAACCCTCCAGGTACGACTGCGCCGCGCGGCCCACCGGCGCGGCCAGGGTCGGCCCGGTCTGCCGGCCACGCAGCAGGTCACCACGGCGCTCGACCATCTGCAGCAGATTGGCGTTGTTGGCGCAGCCAGGCGGCAGAGGTAGCAGCTCGCGCTCGTCGACTGGCTGGCCCTCATCCGTGACGCGACGGCAGGCATCCGGCACCAGCAACGTCTGGCCATTGCCGTCGACGATGGTCTGGTAACCGGGGGAATAGTCTGGCGCCTGCAGCTCGGTCTGGCAGGCGCCCAGCAGCAGGCAGGTGGACAACAGGCCCAGACGGGTCATCACGGCACTCCCGTTCATTGCAGGTGGAACCCGAAGGAGCCGCTACGCGCCGGGCCATCGGCACGGGCGCCCAGGCTTTTGTCGAGCGGCGTGAGCATGGCCTGGGTCTGCACCGGCTCGACCAGATAGGGGGTGATGAGGATCACCAGTTCGGTCTCGTTCTGCTGAAAGCGCTTGGAACGGAACAGGTTGCCGAGCACCGGCATGTCGCCCAGCAGCGGGACCTTTTCCAGATCACGTGAATTCTCCCGCTGAAACAGGCCGGCAATCGCAAAGGTCTGCCCACTGCCAACCTCGACGCGGGTGTCGGCGCGGCGCACGCGGAACGACGGCACGCGGAACCCGGAGACTTCCAGGGTGCTGCCGCCCATCAGGCTGCTGACTTCCGGACGCACCTGCAGGCCGATGCGCTCACCCGGCAACACGGTCGGGCTGAACAGCAGCGACACCCCGTAGGATTTGTATTCGACGCCCACCAGGTCGCTGTTCACCGGCACCGGCACCGGCACTTCGCCGCCCGCCAGGAAGCTCGCCGTCTCACCGGTCATGGCGGTGATGTTCGGTTCGGCGAGGATTTCCAGCACGCCATTGCTCTGCAGCGCCTCGAGCACGCTGTCGATATTGAAGTTGCCGCTGTCCAGGCCCACGCCGATCAGGTTGGAGCCACCGGCTGCGGCCTCCGCCGCCAGGTTGCCGCCGGTGAGCAGGCCGAACGAGAAGGTGCCGTTGTTGAACAGCGCATTCCAGCTGACGCCGTAGCGCAGCAGCTCCTCGCGAGACACCTCGGCGAAGCGCACCCGAATGTTCACCTGGGCAGAGCCCGCGTACGTCGCGGTGTTCACCGCGCCCTGCCAGTCCTGCCCGGCGGGGTCGAGCAGGGCATTGAGATCCAGCGCCTCGGCCACGTTGCTGACCTGGCCACGGGCCGCCAGGCGGTTACCGACGCCCTGAACCTCGGCGCCGCTCTGCGGATGGCGGCTGCGCAGCGCACTGGTGATCGGCCGGCCGTTGCTGCCGACGCTGATCTGCAGCGAAGCGATTTCCTGTTCGTCACTGCCCAGAGCCACCAGGGTGGTGTGGCCAGGGCGCTTGCCGAACAGGTAGATCACCCCGGGCGACACCACCTGCAGGTCGGCCACACCGGGCTCGGCGATCATCACCGCATCCACCGGGTCGCTGAAGCGCATGATCCGCCCCTCGCCGGTGCCCAGGGTGATATCGCCCCCCAGCGGTGACTGGGCCATGGCCAGCAACGGCAGGCAGCACAGCGTCAACACCAGCAGGCGCATCATGTCGCACCTGCCAGCGCAGGAGCGGGTTGGCTCTTTTCCGCCCGCGCAGTACTCGGCGCGCCGATCACCTTGATCGCCTGCAGGCTGTATTCCGGGGCCAGTTCGGTAAAGGACAGCACGGCCATCTCCAGTTCGTCACGAATGCACAGGCGCAGGATCCGGCGGCGTAGCTCCGGGTGCACCACCAGGGTCGGTTTGACCTGTTCGGGCAACTGCGCGCATTCCTGGCGCAGCGCCTTGAGCAGGCCACGGGTGGCTTCCCGGGCGCGGATCTCGCCGCGTCCGGTATCCTGCTGACGCGCCGCCTCGAGCAGTTGCGCCTCCAGCGCCGAGCCCAGTACGAAGGCCGCGATCACCCGTTGCGCATCGGCATGCTGGTGGCTGATCTGCCGCGCCAGGGCGCTACGCAGGTGGTCGCTGAAACGCCCGACATCACCCTCGCGGCCGCCCCACTCGACCATCGCCTCGAGCAGTGCCCGCCGGTTGCGGATCGACACGCCCTCGGCTACCAGGCGCCGCAGGGCGTCGGCGATGCGCTGCAGGGGTACGGCCCGCAGCGCCTCCTTGACCAGTTCGCCGTGGCTTTCCTCCAGGTGCGCCAGCAACTGGCGGGTTTCCTGGATACCGAGAAAGTCGCCGGCATAACGACGCAGCACCCGCGCCAGCACATCGCGCAGGATTTCATCGGGGCGCAGGTAGACGATCCCCGCATCGCTCAGCTCGGCCTGGTGTTCGCTGGCGATCCACAGGCCGGGGCGGCTGCCCAGGGGTGATGCGCGTTCCTCGCCGGTGATGTCGAGCAGTTGCAGGTGCACGGGGTCGTCCTTGAGCAGCACCTGAGCCGGGTTCAGTTCGCCCTGATCGACCGGTACGCCTTCCAGCTCGACACGGTAGCTCCCGGTCGGGCCGGCCATGTCGACGACCACCGACGGCATCGGAAACTCGATACCCAGCTCGTTATGCAGGTCGTGGCAGAGCACCTCGAGGCGTTGCCTGAAGGGTTGCAGCGGCACCGCTTCGGCCAGCCCCGGGCCGATCGACAGCAGTACCCGGGTGTCCGCGGCAGCGGCCGGCGCGTCCTCCTGCTGCTGGGGCTCGGGGTCGACGGCGGCCTCCTCGACCACCTCGGCAGCCGCGACCTCGGCTTGCACCTCGCGCTGCTGGCGGCGCCGCAGCATCCAGGCGCACAGCCCCAGCACGGCCGACAGGCCGAGAAACACCGGCGCCGGGAAACCGGGAATGAACGCCACGGCGGCAAGAATCAGCGCGGTCAGCGTCAGGGCACGCTGGCTGTTGCCCATCTGGCGAATGATCTCGGTGCCCAGGTCGACCTGCTCGGCCTCGTTGTTGACCCGGGTCACCACGGTGCCGGCGGCAACGGCGATCAACAGCGCCGGGATCTGCGCGATCAGCCCGTCACCCACGGTGAGCAGCGAGTAGGTGTGGCCGGCATCGGCGAACGACATGCCGCGCGACAGCATGCCGATCAGCAGGCCGCCGATCAGGTTGACGAAAAGGATCACCAGGCCGGCGATGGCATCGCCCTTGACGAACTTCATCGAGCCGTCCATCGCGCCGAACAGCTGGCTCTCGCGCTGCAGATCGGAGCGCCTGCGGCGCGCTTCGTTGGCGTCGATGTCACCGTTGCGCAGGTCGTTGTCGATGCTCATCTGCTTGCCGGGCATGGCATCCAGGCTGAAGCGCGCCGCCACCTCGGCGACCCGCTCGGCGCCCTTGGTGATGACCACGAACTGCGCCACGGTAATGATCAGGAAGATCACCAGGCCGACCACCACCTCGCCGGCGATGACGAATTTGCCGAAGGCCTCGATGATATGCCCCGCATCGCCGTGCAGCAGGATCAGACGTGTGGTGCTGATCGACAGGGCCAGGCGGAACAGCGTGCTGAGCAGAATCAGCGCCGGCAACGCGGACAGCTCCAGCGGCTTGCGGATGTAGAAGGCGACGATCAGCACCAGGATGCTCAGGGCGATGCTGATGCCGATCAGGGTGTCGACCAGATAGGTCGGCAACGGGATGATCATCATCACGATGGCCATCATCATGAAAGCGACGATCACCACCTCGGTACGTTGCGCCGCCATGCCCGCCAGGGCACTCAGGCGCGCCATCATGCTTCACGCTCCAGGCGCAGAACCCGGTAGCGGGCGAAGCAGGTGCGCGCCTCGCCGTGCTGGCCGGCGCTCCACAGCGCCCGACTGCGCAGCAGCAGCCAGGCCGCCGATTCGCCCTGCAAGCCGTGCAGACGATCCAGGGTCTGCAAGGCCCGCTGTCCATCGCCATTGGCGGTAAAGGCCGCCGCCAGGCGCGCCAGCAATACCGGATCATCGGGATTGAGCTGCACGGCCAGCAACAGCAGCACCAGTGCGCGCGGCCCCTGGCCAACCCGCAGATAGAGATCGCCCAGCCCCTGGAGCAGCTTGGCGGCATCGTGGTCGTCGCGCAGCATCATGGCTCCACCTCGGTTTCGACGCGCTGGCGATCCAGTGCCTGGCGGATGTCGAGTTCTTCGCGCACCAGGCTCATGGCCAGGGCCCGGGTTTCACCGTCGAGCGGCAGCGACGGCAGGATGCGCTCGAGGATATCTTCGAGAATTTCCGCCGGGCGCGAGCCTGCGAACACCCCGGGCTCGACACCTGCGGCCAGTTCCAGGGCGTGCAGATCGTCCTGCACCGTTGGCAATGGCGGTGTGCGCGGCAGGCTGGGCTGGCGAACGGCAGGTGGCGCGGTGGGCGAAGCAGGGAACAGCTCACTCGGACGAGCGCGCACATCGGCGGCGGCATCCGACGGCGCCAGCGGGGGGCGTGAATCGATCTTCATGCTAGCCCTCAGGCACTGGCGAGGGTCCTAATGTGAGCGCGAAGCGCTCTTCGCCCAGTGCCAGCACCACCTGACCGTCCTCGATACGCTCGAGCTTCCAGCCGCCTTCCAAGGGGGCGCCGGGATACAGGCGGGCACCCGATGCATTGATCACGTAGGGGTTGTCGCCAAACCACACGGCCTGGAAGTTGACCCGCGGGCGGGGGGCGCTTTCACGCACGCTGACATCGCCGCGCAGTACATACTGGCGCCCATAACGGCCGTCGAAATACTGCTGCAGGGCAAGCCAGTCCTGTTCCTGACCCGGCTGGAAGGTACCGCTGACGCGCACCTGGCCGGCGCTGGCGTCGAGCTTGAGATCGTTCAGCCCGGCGGCCCTGGCCTGGCTGGCCAGGTCGGCGCGGGCCATTTGCAGCGACGCCGCCCGGGGCGCTTCTGCCGGCTGCTCCTCGGCGAGGGTCAGGCGCTGCAGCGACTCCGGCTCGGCGTTGTGCATCGGTCCATCGCGCAGCACCGCCAGGGCGCCCGCGCAGATGAACATGAACAACGCGGCAATCGCCCATTGCGTTTTGCCGTACCACACAGGGTTGGCCGCCGGGCCGCCGCTCTGGGGCATGGCCAGACGCAGGGTCGCAGTGCCGATGCGGATATCCACAGGCAGTCGGCCACGATAGCCGTGCCCGCGCGCGATGGCGGTTTCACGCCCGTTGCGGATTACCCGCACGTCACCGCCGGTGGCCTCGACGCCAACGTGGCGGGCACTCAGCCGCAGGGTCAGGTGGCGTTCCGCCACCCCGGCATCACGCAGCATCAGGTTGGCTGCAGCGCCACTGCCGATGCAGTACACCGCTTCATCCAGCGGCAGCGATACACCGCGATGGATACCGGCGGTCACCTCCAGCCGAGGCAGATCGCCGCTGTTCAGCGAGGCGGAACTCGAGGCTATCGCAGTCATAGGACTCACCGGGGCTCAGGGATCACGCTATCGAGCGACGTATACGACCAGAACGGCCAGACCACGCACTCGATGGAAAAGGTGCCGATAACGGCGCAGACACAGGTTGCAGGCGGCGCCAGGCGCCGCCTGCAGCCCGGGTCAGTTCTGCGGACGCTGTTTGGTCGCGTCGAGCTCGGCTTTCTTGGCCGTGGTGATCTCGGTGATCTTGGCGGATTTCTCGATCGCCATATCGAACACCGCGGACATCTTGTCGATGGCAGCGTCTGCGCCGCCGCTGCTTACTGGAGGAGTCTCAGCCATGGGATATCTCCGAACATATCTAAAGGGTAATGAGCGGCATCACCACCGGTGATCACCGGTTTCAGGAAAGCCACCTCGTCGAGCGGGCTTTCCTGCAACGACTCGAAGACTAGAGAGCGATCGCCGGGTGATGTTGTTAAAGGTTGTTAAAGCTTGTTGAGGGTCGCTTAACGACCTGTTGACGACGCTGAGCGCTCTACCCCCGTGCCGGGCTACGCCTGGCAGCGCATTGCATCAGGCGTAGCCCCGCAGGCCCGGGCCTGCGCCGTAGAGGGCGCATGTCGCCTTGTCCGATCAAGACCTCGCTTTGACGCTTTCGGCAATCCCCCCGTCGTTTTTGCATCGGGTCGCCAGGGCGGTGAGGCATATGCTGCCCACAAAGCGCCAGCAGCGAATCTGGTGCAACCATTCAAGGGGAGCCGCCTGATGAGCCCAGCCGAATTACACGCCGACAGTATCGTCATCGACGGTCTGATCATCGCCAAATGGAACCGTGAACTCTTCGAAGACATGCGCAAGGGCGGCCTGACCGCCGCCAACTGCACCGTGTCGGTATGGGAAGGTTTCCAGGCCACCGTGAACAGCATCGCCGCCAGCCAGAAGCTGATTCGCGAGAACAGCGACCTGGTGATGCCGGTACGTACCACCGCCGACATCCGCAAGGCCAAGGAGCTGGGCAAGACCGGCATCCTCTTCGGCTTCCAGAACGCCCATGCGTTCGAAGACCAGATCGGCTACGTGGAGGTCTTCAAGCAGCTCGGCGTGGGCATCGTGCAGATGTGCTACAACACCCAGAACCTGGTCGGCACCGGCTGCTACGAGCGTGACGGCGGCCTGTCCGGCTTCGGTCGCGAGATCGTCGCCGAGATGAACCGCGTGGGCATCATGTGCGACCTGTCCCACGTCGGCAGCAAGACCAGCGAGGAAGTCATCCTCGAGTCGAAGAAGCCGGTCACCTACTCGCACTGCCTGCCTTCCGGCCTGAAAGAGCACCCGCGCAACAAGTCCGACGCGGAGCTGAAGTTCATCGCCGACCACGGTGGTTTCGTCGGCGTGACCATGTTCGCGCCGTTCCTGGCCAAGGGCATCGACTCGACCATCGACGACTACGCCGAAGCCATCGAATACGTGATGAACATCGTCGGTGAAGACGCCATCGGTATCGGTACCGACTTCACCCAGGGCCACGGCCAGGACTTCTTCGAGTACCTGACCCACGACAAGGGCTACGCCCGCCGCCTGACCAGCTTCGGCAAGATCATCAACCCGCTGGGTATCCGTACCGTCGGCGAGTTCCCCAACCTCACCGAAACCCTGCTCAAGCGCGGTCACTCCGAAAACGTGGTGCGCAAGATCATGGGCGAGAACTGGGTACGCGTACTCGCCGACGTCTGGGGCGAGTAAGCCTCTCTCAATCCAATTCTTGTGGGAGCGGCTTCAGCCGCGATCCGTCCGAAGGGACGGCGTGCTTGAAGCTCGCGGCTAAAGCCGCTCCTACGATTCAAACTCAGGAGTTCTGCACATGGCCACCCACGCCCCCGAAATGCCCATCGAAGTCGACGACGAAACCGGCGTATGGACCACCGACGCCCTGCCGATGCTGTACGTGCCGCGTCACTTCTTCGTCAACAACCACCGTGGCATCGAGGAAGTGCTCGGCGCCGACAAATACGCCGAAATTCTCTACAAGGCCGGCTACAAATCCGCCTGGCACTGGTGCGAGAAGGAAGCCGAATGCCATGGCCTTGAAGGCGCCGCGGTGTTCGAGCACTACATGAAGCGCCTGTCGCAGCGCGGCTGGGGCCTGTTCGAGATCCAGAAGCTGGACATCGATGCCGGCTACGCGGAAGTGAAGCTCAAGCACTCGGCCTTCGTGTACGTGTACGGCAAGGTCGGCCGCAAGGTGGATTACATGTTCACCGGCTGGTTCTCCGGCGCCATCGACCAGATCCTGTCGGCCAGGGGCAGCAGCCTGCGTACCGTCACCGTGCAGGAATACGGCGGTTCCGAAGAAGGCCACGACGATGGCCTGTTCGTTACCCGCCCGCTCTAACTTTATCCAGGTGGGAGCGGGCCACGCCCGCGAATGTACTGATCGTGGGCATGGACTAGGCGTCTGCGCCCACTCCCACACATAAAAATAAAACCGTGAACGCTTAGCCGCCGAATCGAGGAGAGGGTCATGGCCTTCGAAGCAATGTTTCAGCCGATCCAGATCGGCAAACTGACCATCCGTAACCGTGTGCTCTCCACCGCGCACGCCGAGGTCTATGCCACCGACGGCGGCATGACTACCGACCGCTACGTGAAATACTACGAAGAGAAGGCCAAGGGTGGCATCGGCCTGGCGATCTGCGGCGGCTCCTCGGTAGTGGCCATCGACAGCCCGCAACAATGGTGGGCCTCGGTGAACCTCTCCACCGACCGCATCATCCCGCACTTCCAGAATCTCGCTGACGCCATGCACAAGCACGGCGCCAAGATCATGATCCAGATTACCCACATGGGCCGCCGCTCGCGCTGGGACGGCTACCACTGGCCGACCCTGATGTCGCCGTCCGGTATCCGTGAACCGGTGCACCGCGCCACCTGCAAGACCATCGAGATCGAGGAGATCTGGCGCATCATCGGCAATTACGCCCAGGCTGCGCGCCGCGCGAAGGAAGGCGGCCTGGACGGCGTCGAGCTGTCCGCCGTGCACCAGCACCTGATCGACCAGTTCTGGTCGCCGCGCGTCAACAAGCGTACCGATGAATGGGGCGGCACCTTCGAAGGCCGCATGAAGTTCGGCCTGGAAGTGCTCAAGGCGGTGCGCGCGGAAGTCGGTGACGACTTCTGCGTGGGCATGCGCATCACCGGTGACGAGTTCCACCCGGACGGTCTGTCCCACGAGGACATGAAGCAGATCGCCGCCTACTACGACGCCACCGGCATGCTCGATTTCATCGGCGTGGTGGGCTCAGGCTGCGACACCCACAACACCCTGGCCAACGTGATCCCCAACATGAGCTTCCCGCCGGAGCCGTTCCTGCACCTGGCGGCCGGCATCAAGGAAGTGGTCAAGGTGCCGGTGCTGCACGCGCAGAACATCAAGGATCCGAACCAGGCCACACGCATTCTCGAAGGCGGCTATGTCGACATGGTCGGCATGACCCGCGCGCACATGGCCGACCCGCACCTGATCGCCAAGATCAAGATGGGCCAGATCGACCAGATCAAACAATGCGTCGGTGCCAACTACTGCATCGACCGCCAGTACCAGGGCCTGGACGTGCTGTGCATTCAGAACGCCGCGACCAGCCGTGAATACATGGGCGTGCCGCACATCATCGAGAAGACCACCGGCGTCAAGCGCAAGGTGGTGATCGTCGGCGGCGGCCCGGCCGGGATGGAAGCCGCGCGCGTCGCGGCAGAGCGCGGTCATGACGTGACCCTGTTCGAGAAACAGGACAGCCTCGGCGGGCAGATCAGCATCGCCGCCCGGGCACCACAGCGCGACCAGATCGCCGGTATCACCCGCTGGTTCCAGCTGGAAATCGCTCGCCTGGGCGTCGACCTGCGCCTGGGCACCGCGGCCGATGCAGCCACTGTTCTCGACCTGCGCCCGGACATCATCGTCCTGGCCAACGGCGGCCACCCATTCCTCGAGCAGAACGAACACTGGGGCGCTGACGAAGGCCTGGTGGTAAGCAGCTGGGACGTGCTCTCGGGCAAGGTCGAGCCGGGCAAGAACGTACTGGTGTACGACACCATCTGCGAATTCACCGGTATGTCGGTCGCCGACTACCTGGCGGACAAAGGCTCGCATGTGGAAATCGTCACCGACGACATCAAGCCGGGCGTGGCCATCGGCGGCACCAGCTTCCCCACTTACTACCGCAGCATGTACCCCAAGGAAGTGGTGATGACCGGCGACCTGATGCTGGAAAAGGTCTACCGCGAAGGCGACAAGCTGGTGGCGGTGCTGGAGAACGAATACACCGGCGCCAAGGAAGAACGCGTGGTCGACCAGGTGGTGGTGGAGAACGGCGTGCGGCCGGATGAATCGCTGTACTACGCACTCAAGGAAGGCTCGCGCAACAAGGGCCAGATCGACGTCGACGCGCTGTTCGCGATCAAGCCGCAACCGTGCCTCTCCGAGACGGGCGACGGCTACCTGCTGTTCCGCATCGGCGACTGCGTGGCCCAGCGCAACACCCACGCGGCGATCTACGACGCGCTGCGGCTGTGCAAGGACTTCTGATCGAAACGACACCCTTGTGGGAGCGGGCGGGGACGCCTAGTTCATGCCCGCGACTCAACGTAGCCAAGGCTGCGCGCAAATGCGGGCCTGGCCCGCTCCCACGACATCTCGTCCGGTGAGGACAGACCGATGCTGAACACCATTCTCCCCATCCTGCTTTTCGCCGCCCTGGCCCTTGCGGTCATTGGCGCGGCCAAGCGCTTCTTCATGTGGCGCCGCGGCCGACCGGCCAAGGTCGACTGGATTGGCGGCCTGCTGAAGATGCCGCGCCGCTACCTCGTGGACCTGCACCACGTGGTCGAGCGCGACAAGTACATGTCCAAGACCCACGTGGCCACCGCCGGCGGCTTCGTGCTGGCGGCCGTGCTGGCCATCGTCGTGCACGGTTTCGGCCTGCACAACCGCATCCTCGGCTTCGCACTGCTGGCGGCCACGGTGCTGATGTTTACCGGCGCCCTGTTCGTCGCCAGGCGTCGCCTGAATCCGCCGTCGCGGCTGTCGAAAGGCCCGTGGATGCGCCTGCCGAAAAGCCTGCTGATGTTCGCGGCGAGTTTCTTTATCGCCACCCTGCCGGTGGCCGGGATACTGCCCGCCGACTTCGGCGGCTGGGTGCTGGCGGCGATCCTCGCCGTCGGCGTGGCCTGGGGCGTGTCCGAGCTGTTCTTCGGCATGACCTGGGGCGGGCCGATGAAGCACGCCTTCGCCGGCGCCCTGCACCTGGCCTGGCACCGCCGCGCCGAGCGCTTCGGTGGTGGTCGCTCGACCGGCCTGAAAGCCCTCGACCTCGACAACCCGAAAGCCCCACTGGGTGTGGAAAAGCCTACCGACTTCACCTGGAACCAGCTGCTCGGCTTCGACGCCTGCGTGCAGTGCGGCAAGTGCGAGGCCATGTGCCCGGCCTTTGCCGCCGGCCAGCCGCTGAACCCCAAGAAGCTGATCCAGGACATGGTCATCGGCCTGGCCGGTGGCAACGACGCCAAGTTCGCGGGTTCGCCCTACCCCGGCAAGCCGCTCGGCGAACACGGCGGCGGCCCGCACCAGCCAATCGTCTCGCTGCAGGGCAAGGCGCTGGTCGACGCGGACACCCTGTGGTCGTGCACCACCTGCCGCGCCTGTGTCGAGGAGTGCCCGATGATGATCGAGCACGTCGATGCCATCGTCGACATGCGCCGCCACCTGACCCTGGAAAAAGGCTCGACACCGAACAAGGGCGCCGAAGTGCTGGAGAACCTTATCGCCACCGACAACCCGGGCGGCTTCGCACCCGGCGGCCGGCTGAACTGGGCGGCGGACCTGAACCTGCCGCTGATGGCCGACAAGGGCAGCGCCGAGGTGCTGTTCTGGGTGGGTGATGGCGCCTTCGACATGCGTAACCAGCGCACCCTGCGTGCCTTCGTGAAGATCCTCAAGGCCTCGGGTGTCGACTTCGCCGTGCTCGGCCTGGAAGAGCGCGACAGCGGTGACGTGGCCCGTCGCCTGGGTGACGAAGCGACCTTCCAGCAACTGGCCAAACGCAATATCGCCACCCTGAACCAGTACCAGTTCAAGACCATCGTGTCCTGCGACCCGCACAGCTTCCATGTGCTGAAGAACGAGTATGGCGCCCTCGGTGGCCACTACCAGGTCTTGCACCACAGCACCTTCATCGAAACCCTGACGCAGCGCGGTGCGCTGAATCTTGGCCAACACAAGGGCGGCTCCGTCACCTATCACGACCCGTGCTACCTGGGCCGCTACAACGGCGAGTACGAAGCGCCGCGCGCGGTGCTCAAGGCGATCGGCATCGAAGTCAAGGAGATGGCCCGCTCCGGGTTCCGTTCACGCTGCTGCGGCGGCGGTGGCGGCGCACCGATCACCGATATCCCCGGCAAGCAGCGGATTCCCGACATGCGCATGGAAGACATCAAGGAGACCGGCGCCGAACTGGTGGCCGTCGGCTGCCCGCAGTGCACCGTGATGCTCGAAGGCGTGGTCGAACCGCGCCCGCAGATCAAGGACATCGCCGAGCTGGTCGCCGAGGTGCTGATCGAAGCCGAAGCACCGCAGAAGAAAACCGTTACGCAACCCACTGCCGTGGAGGTCGCATGAATATCGACGTGCGTGGCAACCTGCTGATGGTCGATGGGTTATCACCCATCCTACAAAGCGCGATCCGCAGGATGGGTGACACCCCATCGACACTGAGCCGCCCGACGGGAGACCGCCATGAGTGACATCATCCGCCGCGATCCGCGCGCCGAGTGGATCGCCCGCAACCGCCTGCACCCGCTCCACGCGGCCATGCAGAGCCAGAACCAGACCAGCTGGATGGGCCCCAACGGCCTGGTGCGCAAGAACCCGCATGCCATCGCCGCCGGTTTCATCGGCCCGGCCGGGCTCAAGCGCATCGACCGCAGCGGCGCCCAACAAGGCGGCAGCAACAAACGCCAGAGCAGCAGCGAGGTGGTGCAACTGCCGCTGCATGTGATCGAGCAGCCGGCATTCATCATCGCCGCGGTGCCGGACATGGTCGGCGGCCGCCTGAGCAGCCACGACAAGGACCTGCTCGGCCTCGCCCATCAGCTGGCCGGCAAGGATGGCGCCGTGCTGGCCGTGGTGTTCGGTGAACACAAGGAATCCGCGTTCGATACCGCAGGCATCGACCGCCTGCTGCAACTGGAAGGCGACGAATACAGCGGCTACTCGCCCGAGCAGCGCGTGCTGGCCCTGCGCGCCGTCGGCAACCAGTTCAACCCGCGCCATTGGCTGCTCCCGGACAGCCGCACCGGCGGTGGCGAACTGGGTCGCCGGCTGGCCTCCAGCCTTGGCGAGCGCCCGGCGACACGTGTCTGGCAGGTCAAGGACGGGCAGAGCACCGGTCGCGCCGGCGCTGGCCGTGAAGACATCGCGCAGGCAGCGCCACGCCTGATCCTGGCCGCCGCCGAGTGCGCCGAGCCGGTCAGCGAAACACGCCATGAGGCGCGCCTGCTCGAACTGTCAGCACAGGTCGCACGCAACCTGCCACGCATCGAGGATCTCGGTTCGGTGGCCGTGGATCCGGCGCAAATTCCCATGGCCGAATCCGAATTCATCCTTTCCGGCGGCAACGGCGTGAAGGACTGGGCGCTGTTCCACCGCGCCGCCGTCACCCTGGGTGCCACCGAAGGCGCGTCGCGGGTGGCGGTGGACGACGGCCACATGCCGCGTGCCCGTCAGGTCGGCGCCACCGGCACCTGGGTCACCGCCCGCGTATACATGGCGGTCGGTATTTCCGGCGCCATCCAGCACCTGCAGGGCATCGGCGCCTGCGACAAGGTGGTGGCGGTCAACCTCGACCCGGGTTGCGACATGATCAAACGCGCCGACCTGGCGGTGATCGGCGATTCCGCCGCGATCCTCCAGGCACTGATCGAGCGCGTGGAAGCTCACCGCCAGGGAGCCAAACGTGATGCGGCCTGAAGTCCTCGTCGCGGGCATGACCCGCTCCCCACACCCGCGAACTCATGGGAGCGGGCCATTCCCGCGAAAAACAATACAGGGGGTCGCACCATGGCTGATCTGAACGTCGTCACCCTAATTTCCATCGGCTCGCATCCGGCTTCGGGAAGGCCGCGGCGCGCCGAACAGGATGCCCGCGCCGTCGAATTGGGCCTCCAGCTGGCCGGTGAAAAGCTCAACGTGGTGCATGCCGGCGACCCGCAGGAAGAAACCCTGCGCGCTTACCTGGGTATGGGCCTGCCTGGCCTGACCGTGCTCGAACAGAGCCGCGAGGCAGATGCCCTGCCGGCTCTGGCCGAACACCTGCAACTGGCCAAGGCGCAGCTGGTGCTCACCGGCACTCAGGCGGAAACCGGCGAAGGCTCGGGCATGCTGCCCTACCTGCTGGCCGAGCGTCTGGGCTGGCCGCTGATCGTCGGCCTGGCCGAAGTGGAAAGTATCGACGGCAATACCGCCCAGGTTCTACAGGCACTGCCACGCGGCCAGCGCCGCCGGCTACGGGTGCGCCTACCGTTCGTGGCCAGCGTCGACAGCGCCGCACCGGCCGCACGGCAAAGCGCCTTTGGCCCGGCACGCCGCGGTACGCTGGAGCGTGAAGCGGTGGAGCTGGTCGACGACCCACTCTACGCCGACGCGCAATGGCAGCCCGCCCGCCCACGCCCCAAACGCCTGAAGGTGATCAAGGCCAAGACCGGTGCCGAGCGCATGAAGGCCGCCACGGCGAAAGCCACGGGTGGCGGTGGCCAAGTGCTCAATGGCGTCTCGCCACAGGAAGGCGCAGAGGCTATCTTCAAGCTACTGCTGGATGAGGGCGTGCTGCGCTGAGGTGCGCCGATTTCGAATTTGTCACGAGGACAATCACGATGATGCATGCCGAATTGATCGACCAGGAAGATCTGCGCGAACGCCTGATTGCCCTGGGTTTCAGCATCCCCAGCGGCGTCAGCGCCGAGCAGGCCTGTGAGTATGCGGTGACCGGCCTGTGCCCGGAACGCGCCCTCGCCCTGCGCCACATGGTCGAAGACATCCTTGCCGGCAGCGCGACCGTGCTGCCAACCGTGCGCGAAGCCATCTCCCGTACCCTGCTACCGGCATTGGTACCACGCACCTGAAGCCTGGCCAACCCTTGGTTGCAGGCTTGCCGGCCGAATCAGCCCACAAATACTGTGGGCAGGCCTGTGGATAAACTGTTGGATAACCTCGCGGCGCCCCGGCTCCCGGGCAACTGCGGCAATTGCGCTGTTTTTATGCACACAGCCAGCGATGAATTCGCCAAAAGCCCCGGCGCAGCGAGCTTTCGGCTTCTCACAGGCAATAAGCCCACTGCATCCTGCCCGCAGGTATTTTGCGCACAAATACTCTGCGTAGAGCTGTGGATAATCTGTGAAAGGCTGCCCGGACGCCGCGTTTTCCGGGCGTCTCAGGCAGCTGGCTAGTTTTTGCGCGCCAGGCCGGGTGGCGGCAGACGCCACCGGCAGTCGATCAGATGACGCGCACGCTGGCGAAGGTCGACTCACCCTGGGCACGGCTCAGCGCCGCCATGGCGGACGACGAGTCATGCAGCAGCTCGTCATTCACGGGCACCAGTGCCACCACATTGGCGCTGCTGCCAGCACGCTCGTCGCGCGGCGGAATGCCGAAGTATTCGCGGTAGCACTTGGAGAAGTGCGGTGTAGAAACGAAGCCGCACACCGAGGCCACCTCGATGATCGACATCGACGTCTGCTTGAGCAGCTGGCGGGCGCGAATCAGGCGCAGCTTCAGGTAGTAGCGCGATGGCGAGCAGTGCAGGTATTTCTGGAACAGCCGCTCGAGCTGACGACGCGACACGTCGACATAGAGTGCCAGCTGGTCGAGGTCGATCGGCTCTTCCAGGTTGGCCTCCATCAACGCGACGATTTCCTGCAGCTTCGGCTGGTTGGTGCCGAGCATGTGCTTGAGCGGCACACGCTGGTGGTCCTGTTCGTTGCGGATGCGCTCGTAGATGAACATCTCGGAGATCGCCGCCGCCAGTTCGCGGCCGTGCTCGCGACCGATCAGGTGCAGCATCATGTCCATCGGCGCGGTGCCGCCGGAGGAAGTGTTGCGATTGCGGTCGATGGAGAACAGCCGTGTGGTGATGGCTGCGCGCGGGAAAGCCTCCTGCATGGCGGCGAGAAACTCCCAGTGCACGCTGCAATCGTAGCCATCGAGCAGCCCGGCCTTGGCCAGCGCCCAGCTACCGGTGCATACCGCGCCCATCTGCCGGCCCTGGCGAGCCTGGCCCTGCAGCCACTGCACGTGATCCCGGGTGACGCTGCGCTGAATATCCACACCACCACAGACGATCACCGCGCTGAGCGCCGGGGCGTTGGCCGTGCTGGCATCCGGAGTGATCTTCAAACCGTCGCTGGCGCATACCGGCTGACCGTCGAGGGTCAGGGTGTGCCAGCGGTACAGCTCCTTGCCCGAGAGCTGATTGGCCATGCGCAGGGGTTCCACCGCCGATGCCAGGGATATCAGAGTGAAGTTGTCCAGCAGGAGAAAACCGATGGACTGAGGAACACGACTCTGGAGCTGCGCTCCCTGATTGGATTGAGACATCAACAAACCCTCACGCTAACCACGGTATGAGCCTTCATTACGAGGCACTGTTTTCTTGTATTTACGGCTTCTGGCAGTCAAGCAGATGGCATATATAACGCAAAGGCCATGCCGACATTGAACGGGCGTTCAATAAAGAAAATTGGTGTGTCACGGATGCACGGTTGGCGGGCCCTGCAGGCCTGCCGCAAACACACGGCAGATTGCAGCAATGTGCCATGCCACAAGGGCTTGAGCATTTTGGTAGCAGTGTCTGGCGTAACGGTGTTTCCCCACACTATGGGAGGGTAACCGTAGCGGATGAGAGAAACATGACTGACCGGTCACGCAGGCGACAAATCGGCCAACCCGCCTCGTGCACCAAAAGTTGGCGCAAGTGCCCAGTGCTGAGCACGAAATGCTCACCGCTGCGTGTCGGTCTCGCGCTCTTGTCGGGATGACCGACCACGGCATTTCCGACCGGGCGAAACGATGATCGACCCCTGCGCCGAAACCCGAGCAATGCGCAACTGATCGATACGGATGCCTGCCGATCTGCGTTCCCTGACCATAGGATGCGCCGCCGAACGGCCTGAAAACGACCGCAACTGATACGCTTTGTGCCTACCACCAACAGCTTTACATACGTTTCTCTGAAATTTGCTGCAGCCCCCGTGGCCTCTGGCCTGGACTCGTTCGTAAAGCCGAGAACCGCGCCACACGGGGCCTGCAGCCTTGGCCAAGAGCAGAAAAAATCTGTTATGGTTTTTCAGCTGGCAGCTTCGTGTCGTCGCCCAACACGTCAGGGTCGTAATTCGATAATTGCCACCACCGCAAGACTATATCGTTGAGTCAGCCGATTTCGTCGCTGCCACTCTTGACCAGGGAGGCAGACTGGGGCCCTCCGCTCCGGACCGAAGAACAGATAAGTGCTGGCTACCGCAACAGGGCGCCAGCCCAACAAGAAATTTCGGATGTACGCGCATCTCGGATGAGGTGTGAATACCCAAAGGATTGGGCTTCGTAACACTGCCAGAGGGTTTGGAAAGCAGTTTGCAGCACGGCAACGCATTACTTCATTCGTCACGTTCACCTATGGCGCTTGCCTCGGCAATCGCTCTGGGACGCGCTCGGGTGCACGCAGAATGCCATGTGACAGAACGCTGTCCAAACCCAGGAACCGTGTATATACCCACAAGCAAGAACAGTCTGCATCGCATGACGGGTGCCCGGCGGGTGCTCGGCAAGCTGCGTGAGGCTGCTCTGATGTCTACTGAAGGGGAAACATCCCATGCAGTCTGGAAAAATCGTCGTCGAGAACCTCTACAAGGTATTCGGCGACAAGCCGCAAGACGCCATCGACCTGCTCAAGCAAGGCTGGAGCAAGGACAAGATCCTCGCTGAAAAAGGCGCCGTGATCGGCGTCAGTGACGTGTCATTCAGCGTCGAAGAGGGCGAGATCTTCGTCCTGATGGGCCTCTCGGGCTCGGGTAAATCCACCCTCATCCGCCTCATCAACCGGCTGGTCGAGCCCACCGCCGGCAACGTCTACATCGACGGCCAGAACGTCGCCAAGCTGCCCAAGGATCAACTCATCGACCTGCGTCGGCGCGACATGAGCATGGTCTTCCAGTCCTTCGCCCTGATGCCCTCACGCACCGTTCTGGACAACGCCGCATTCGGCCTCGAAGTCGCCGGCAAGGGCCGCAAGGAGCGTGAAGAGCGCGCCATGCAGGTGCTCAAGCAGGTTGGCCTGGATACCTTCGCCAACAAATTCCCCCACGAACTCTCCGGCGGTATGCAGCAACGCGTCGGCCTGGCCCGCGCCCTCGCCGTCGACCCTTCGATGATCATCATGGACGAGGCCTTCTCGGCCCTCGACCCGCTCAAGCGCCGCGAGATGCAGGACGTGCTGCTGGAGCTGCAAAAGACCCATCGCCGCACCATCATCTTCGTGTCCCACGATATCGAAGAGGCCATGCGCATCGGTAACCGCATCGGCATCATGGAAGGCGGCAAGCTGATCCAGGTGGGCACACCGCAGGAGCTGATCGACAACCCTGCCAACGATTATGTGCGCAACTTCTTCGATACCGTCGACACCAGCCGCTATCTCACCGCGGGCCAGCTCAAGTCCAACAGCGTGCCGATCTACGTGCACAACGGCAGGGCGCCGGATGCACAGACCGTGTGCCGTGAACTGCAGGAGCAGGACAAGCACTACGCCTTCGTGGTCGACGAACAGAACAATTTCTGCGGTTCCATCAGCCTGGAGAAGATCGCCCTGCTGGTCGAGGGCGGTGGTTCCCCGGCGCTGGACAGCAGCGTGCTGAAAGCCATCAGCCCGGTTCCCGAAGACCTGCCACTGGATCAGGTGATCAACCGCCTGGTGGACAACGAGGGCCCGATTCCGGTGGTCGACCAGGATGGCCATTACAGCGGCGCCATCAGCAAGGGCCGCCTCCTGACCCGACTGCAGGGAGAATGACATGAGCGAGAAACTGGATCTGGGTAGCTGGGTCAACGACGCGGTTCAGCACATGCTGGACAATTACAGCGGCGTCTTCGACAGCATGGGCAGCGTGGTCAGCGGCTTCTCCGAAGCGATCGAGAATGTGCTGATGCTGCCGCCGGCGTGGCTGCTGATCGCCATTTTCGTGGCCCTGGGCCTGTGGCGTATCGGCTTTCGCTTCGCACTGTTCACCACCGTAGCCTTCGTGCTGATCGTGATGACCGGTTTCTGGGAGCAGACGGTGGTGACCCTCGGCCTGACCTTCTCGGCGACCCTGATCAGCCTGCTGATCGGCATCCCGCTGGGCATCTGGGCCGCCAAGAGCGAGCGCGTATCGACCATCATCCGACCGATTCTCGACTTCATGCAGACCATGCCGGCGTTCGTCTACCTGATTCCGGCGGCGATGCTGTTCGGCCTGGGCCGGGTGCCCGGCATCATCGCCACGGTGATCTTCGCCATGCCGCCGGCGGTGCGCCTGACCAGCCTGGGTATCCGCCAGGTCAACAAGGAGATCGTCGAGGCCGGCCAGTCGTTCGGCTGCAACAGCCGCCAGCTGCTGTTCAAGGTGCAGCTGCCCAACGCCATGCCGTCGATCATGGCGGGCGTCAACCAAACCATCATGATGGCCCTGTCGATGGTGATCATCGCCTCGATGGTCGGTGCCGGCGGCCTGGGTAACGACGTACTGGCGAGTATCCAGCGTCTGGACATCGGCCTCGGCTTCGAAAGCGGCATGGCCGTGGTGTTGCTGGCGATCATCCTCGACCGCATCACCGAGAGCTTCGGCACCCCGCAGGCCGCCGGGAACCGCGCGGGTTGGTTCAGCTGGCTGAGCGCGCGACTGCAGCGCCAGTAAAGGGCCATACTCGGCGTCCTTCCAATCACACAAGGATTCGCGGATGAACATATTCCACAAAGCAGCGGGTGTCGGCCTGCTCTCCTGCGCCCTGGTTCAGGGCGCCTGGGCCCAGGAGCCGGCGAGCTGCAAGCAGGTACGTTTCGCCGAAATCGGCTGGGCCGATATCGCCGCCACCACCGGTGTGGCCATGACCCTGACCGAAGGCCTCGGCTACACGCCGCGCAAGACCATGGCCTCGGTGCCGATCGCCTTCACCGGCGTGAAGAACAAGCAGATCGACGTGTTCCTCGGCTACTGGGCGCCCTCGATGGACTCGGTGATC
>JAAIGF010233890.1_pt1 | contig 86854 bp, 65 predicted proteins | sample 6487441 | NCBI WGS metagenome assembly JAAIGF01 (sample SAMN13974129, study PRJNA590717) | phyllosphere metagenome | biome: pepper field; feature: multiple bacterial spot infested pepper fields; material: pepper leaves; isolation source: leaves from pepper fields | host: Capsicum annuum ... | reverse complement strand
TGCGCACGCACCCTCATCCGCCCCTACGGGGCACCTTCTCCCGCCTTGCGGGAGAAGGGACAACGACGCCAACCGCCGCTCAAGCCCCTCTCCCCGCGGGAGAGGGGTTGGGGTGAGGGTACGGGGCGAAGCCACTCACCTGCCGGATAGCACGTGGCTGCGCACGCACCCTCATCCGCCCCTACGGGGCACCTTCTCCCGCCTTGCGGGAGAAGGGACAACGACGCCGCCGCCGCTCAAGCCCCTCTCCCCGCGGGAGAGGGGTTGGGGTGAGGGTACGGGGCGAAGCCACATGCCATGTGGACCACCGCAGAACAGCGGTCGCGAACCTGTTGCTACCGATCGAGCTGTAACTGCTGTTCGAGCGCCATCGCAAAATCCGCCAATGGGCAGGCCATGCGTTGCTCCGGAGCGCACAAGCCCAGCGACAGTTCCTGCTGCAGCGGCGGATGGGCCAGATCCAGCGGTACCAGCGTGCGCAGTTGATCCAGCGATTGCGCCAGGTAACGGGCGCGCACGAGCTGGCGGCCGTCGCTCTCGCGCCAAAGGCCGAGCAGCAACGCGCCGCCCGGCGGTGGATCGTCGGCGCCGTAGCCGGGCAGATGAAAGTGCACGCCCAGCAAACTGCTCAACGCGGCGATATGCGTGTCACTGCCGACGAACACCGAGACCTTCGGCGCCTGCGCGTCACCGAAGCGTTGCAAGACCTCGCGCGCCAGCGGTGCGCCAGAACGCGAGGCCATGTAGTGCGGCCGTGCGTAAATATCGAACAGCAATGCATGCAGGCGTGAGACCTGGGCCAGGCGCTCGGGCGTCGCACGGCCCCAACCGACCTGCGACAGCGGCAGGCCTTCTGCGTATTGCAGCAGCAACACCTCGCCGGTGCCGGAGGTCAGGTCAATTGGCCCACCCAACTTGAGCCCGCGCCCGTTGGCCGACGGCGCCAGCGTCGAAGGCATCTGCGCGAACTCGCACGGCGTCCGCGTGCAGCCCAGAATCTGCTGCAATGCCTGCAGCTCGGCAGCATGGCCTTGCAGCAAGGCGGCAGGGCCTCCGGTCTGTTGCTGGATCGATGCGACCGCTGCCGCCGCATCGAACGGCACCGTGCCGGCCTCGATCGGTCGAAACAGCGGATCGTTGCTGCCAGCCTCCCGATGCCCGGCAAGAATGCCGCAGCCGGGTGCAAGCGCGTCGGCCAGCAGTGCGCCGCTATCGATGGTGCGTTGATCGGTATTGGCCCACACCGACACACTGCCGGTTACCGGGCAACGGTTGCTCGGCAACAACGCCTGCTGCACCAGCCACTGACGCAGGTACTCGCCACTCAAGCGCACGCCTTGGCGACCATGCGGAGTGAGCAGGCTGGCGGGCGTGGACCATTGCGGCCAGGGTTGGTCGGCATAGTGCGCGGCGGCGGCCTCGCCTTGCAGCGGTGCGCGCACGCCATGCCGGAACACCACCACCACGCGCTCCAGTTGCGCGGCCTGCGTCGATGGCGGCGCTCCGGTGCCCACCTGTTTGCCGGCGGTGCCTGTCGCTTGATCGCCACCGTGCGCTGTGGAGCCGCGCGCGGTGGACACGCTCGGGATCGACGTGGTGCAGCCGCCCAACGCCAGCGCAGCCGTCAGTACCAGGCACAGCACGCTGCCGGTTGCCACTGGCGTGCTACGGGGCGTGCCAGACCTCGGTGCAATGCCGACGCACTGCCTGCGCCTGGCCTGCCGCGCAGGTGCCGCGATCCCCATCGCGGCACCTGCGCTCGCGACAACGCGGGCGGCCCATCGCGGCTCCCCACCGCTGGCCGACGGCGCGCGTTGCAATGCCCACTGCTCCGTTCCACCGCAGGCGCGTGCACGGCCTGCGCTATGCATCGCGTCCGTCATGACATCTGCATCCTGCTGCGCACCTGGAAGGTCGTCGGATGCGAATCGTGCGCGATCAGAACACATACTTGGCGGTCAACAGGCTGGTCATACCGGAATCGACGATGTCGGAAATCGCATCGGTGTCATGGCCAACGTGCGCCCAGTAGCTGTGCTGTTTGGTGAGGTTGGCCACCGACAGATCCACGCGCAGGTGATCGTTCGGTGCATAGCCCAGATGCAGGTCCACGCGGGTGATCGGCTTGATCCACAGGTTGTCCCAATTTGCGCCCTGGTTGAGATAGTCGTACACCGACACGTATTCGCCGGAGTAGTGATAGCTCAGGTTGACCGACCACGGCCCCTTTTCGTAGAACAGCTCCGCATTGGCGAGCAGGTTCGGCGCGTTCTGGATACGTTCGTGTGCGAAGCCTTCTTCTCCCAGGTCCACGCGCGTGGTCTGGCGGGTGATGTTGGCACCGATGCCGAAGCCGTCCAGCGGTGCGGGCAGGCCCTGGAAGGTTTGCCGCACGGCCGCTTCCATGCCCAGCACGCGACCGTCGCCACCGTTTTGAGGACGCACGAAGCGGATATTGCCGCTTTCGCTTTCGCCGGCATTGGCGGCGTTCGAACCGCTTTCATAGATGTAATCGGTGAGGCGCTTGTAATAGCCGGCCAGCATGGCGTGGCCGCCGCTGTCGTTCTGCCATTCGCCCGACAGGTCCACGTTGAGCGACTTGATCGGTTTCAGATCCGGGTTGCCTTCGGTGATGGTGGTCTGGCCATCGCTGGAGATGTCGGTGGAGCGGCCGCCGCCCAGCTGCACGAAGGCCGGGCGCGTGTAGCTGGTCCACACCGAGCCGCGATACACCGCGCCATCGCCATCGGGCCGGTAATTGACGAACACGCTGGGCAAGGCGACGTTGTAGCGCGTGTGGTTGTTGGCGAATGCGCCGACCTGCTCGGCACCGTTGATGGCGGCCGGCTGCGCCCAGAACGTGTTGGTGATGGCGGTATGTTCGAAGCGCACGCCCGGCAGGATTTCCCAATTGCCGGCGCGCAAGGTGGCCATTGCATAGGCAGCGCTCACCGCTTCGGTCGCGCGCATGGTGTTGCAGTTGAGATTGTTGATGGCCAACTGGCCGCAACTGTCGAAACTGGCAGGGGTGAGCGTGCGTGCGATCAGGTCATTGAGCGCTGCATTGCTCAGGCGCACGGTGGGAAACGCGTATTGGCCTGGATAGACCGCATCATAGCGCTGCGCGATCAGGCCGGTATCGCGCAACAAGGTGCCGTCGGTGTACTTGGCATTGGTCCAATCGCGATCGGTGAAGCTGCGCGAGCTGTCGACATACTTCACGCCAAAGGCAATGCGGCTGAGTAGCCCCGCATCGAAGTCATAGGCCACGTCGAACTTGCCGCCGCCCTTGTCCTGGCCGCTGTATTGCTTGGAAATCTGCCCGGTACGTCGCGCATACAGGCTACCCACGTCCGAGGCCTGCGCCTGCATGGCCGGGGTGAGCAAGGGAACCGGGAAACCGTCGCCGTCGTAGCTGATGAAACGGTTGGCGCCATAGGCAAAGTTGGTCGAACTGTACTGGTCGTTGCGCGCGGAGATTTCCACGTGATCCGGCCGGTCGTTATTGCCGGTGCCGTAGAAGATGTTGGGCGCGAACGTCCAATGGCCGAGCTGCTTTTCTGCGCCGAACTGCACGGTGGCAAGGTCGGCCTCTTCCGGGTTGGTTTCGTACCAGTAACGCACTGCAACGCGGTTGATCTGCGGCTGATACACGCCGCTGCTGCCGATTTGCGTGAAGCTGACATTGGCCGGCACGAACTGCGTGTAGCCGGTGTTCTGCTCGGTCTTGGCAAAGGCGTAGGTCATGCGTGCATACAGATGCAAACTGGGATCCACACGCCAGTCGAAGGCCGCGTTGCCGCCGTAGCGTCGGGTCTGCCCCTGCGAGTAGCCGATATTGATGCCGGTGCTCTGCAGGACCTCTTGCGGGTCGGCGCCTGCGGCCAGATTGCCGCTGGCGTCGGCACGTGCAAATTTCCATGCGCCATCGTTGCGTGCAGCCGAGGCAGAGGCCACTTCGCTGTTCACGAAATGGCGCTCGTCGTAATACGCACTGACCGACACACCGAACTGCCCGGCACCGCCGAAACGCGCATGCCAGTCGCCGGCTGCGCCGCTGCCCAGCCCGGAATCGCCGTAGTCGCGTGCACGGCTTTCCAGGCGTCCACTCAAGGTCACGCTGCCGCCCTGGCGATCGGGCGAATCGAATGCGCTGGGCGTGCGGTAATCGATGGTGCCGCCGATCGCATCGCCGTCCATGTCGGCGGTGGAGGTCTTGTTCAACACGATGGTCTGCAGGCCCGACGGCGGCAGCAGGCTCAATTGCACGCCGCGGCTGTACGGCATGCCTTGCGCGACGTTGATGCCGTTGATCAGGTTGACGTTGTATTCGGCATTGAGGCCGCGCACCGATGAAAACATGCCTTCGCCGCGCGCGGCGCCGTCGATGCCGCCGAAATACGACTGCCCGGTATTGATCACGTTGACGCCCGGCATCAGGCCCAGCGCTTCGGCGACGTTGTGCACGGCAGTGGTCTTGAGATCGTCGGCCGACAACACGTTGACGGTATTGGTGGCGGCCATCTGCATGTCGGTCGCGTTATAGCGCGTGGCAGCGACAGTGACCTTGTCCAGCGTGGCCATGTCGCCCTGTGCGGGCGTGGTGGACTGCGTCTCCTGGGCCGCGGCATGGCCGCACAGGGCGCACAACGACAAACACAGCGCCTGCGACAACCGCGAAGGACGCAACAGCGAGCAACGAACGATCATGATCCAATCCGATGAATGCAGCAGCGCGCCATGGACACGCGCCAAGGCTGCGCCGCCGCGAATGTGGGGAAGCGAGGCAGCCCGCGCAGGCGGAACTGCATCACACCTGCAAGCAGGCGCCGCGCATGGTGGTGATGCGGTATGTCAGTTTGGTGACCGTGGTTGCGAACATGACAAATGCGCGCAACGCATGCGCAAGTCGGCACAGTCATTGCCGTATGGAGGCAAACATTGTCGACGCTGTGCGCTGCCTGCCTGGCGCATGCATCCACCGACAGCAGGGCATGCGCGCCGGCGAGGCGATGCATGGACCCTGGATGCACGGGGCCAGGTGGTGGCGCAGACACACACCTCAATCATCTGACGGTTGCGCACGCGCCAACGGCAGGTGTTGCCGACTGCCTTCGGCCGCCCGCCAGCCTGCGATCGACGCGCATTGCGGTGGCATGCGAGGCAGTCCGCACCAGCGCGCGGTCAAGCGCTCCCCCCGCCCGTCACGCTGCGTCAGGTACGCAGGAAGATCTCCACCCGTCGATTGAGCTGCCGCCCGCCCGGATTGTCCTGGCCGTTGAGAGTATTGGGCGCCACCGGCTGCGATTCGCCATAGCCCTTTGCATTGGCCGACTGCGCGGCACCACGGGCGCGCAAGGCCGCCAGCACGGCATTGGCGCGTCGCTCGGACAGCGCCTGGTTGTAATCGTCGCTGCCCTTGGCATCGGTGTGCCCGCGCACCTGCATGTCTTTTGCCGTGACCTTGGTCAGTGCGGCGCCCAGGGTGTCGAGCACGCGCGCCGCGTCGGGGCGGATGTCGGACTTATCGAAGTCGAACAGGATGCGGTCGTTCAAGGTGATCAGGTAACCGCAGGGTGCGCCGGACGGTGCGAACTTTTGCAGCGGCGGGAAGCGGCCTGCTGGCGGCACTTTCGGTAGTGGCGGCATGCGCACTTCGCGCGGCGGTGTACCGACCGTGCCGGTGCCGTCGCCGTGGTTCTGCACCAGGCCATCGGGACCGTTCCAGGTGCCCGAGCCATCGGCGTTGATGGTGACCAGCCCGCGTGGCCCGTTCCAGGTGCCGCTGCCATCGCCACGATTGTCGACAAGCCCGCTCTTTTCGCTGTTCCAGGTTCCGGCGCCCTTGCCGTCCAGACTGATCAAGCCGGCCGGGCCGTTGTAGGTGCCGCCACCATCGGACTGCACATCGATGAGCGCCCCACCGGACCCGCCTTCGCCGATCGCATTGATGGTACCGCTGCCGTCGGCATTGACGTTGACCAGCCCGCCCTCGAAGTTGGCGGTGCCACTGCCGTCGGCCTTGAGATCGAACAGACCGCCCTCGCCATTGCGCAACAGGTTGCCGTTGGCGTCGACGCTGGTGATGCCGGCATCGGTGATCAGGGTACCGCCATCGCCGCAGCGTGCCGGGGCGACGCTGACGCCTTCGATCGGGTCGAGAATGTCCTGCAGCGATGCTTCCAGTGCACGTTGCGCGGGAGTGACGCCGACGATCTCCGGCACCACGATGGTGGGGATGGCCGGAAATTCCGGTGCGGCCTGGTCGACGGCCGCTGCAGCGTTGGAGGTGCCTGCAGGCTGCATCGGCGCAGCGCCCGTGGCACCGGCAGCAGTGGTTGCATCCTTTGGAGCTTCGCCACGCCCGCATCCGACCAACAACACCGGTACCCACAACATCGCCGACAGCTTGCGCATCGCCTCTTCCCTGTTCGAGCCTGTACGAGACCCGCCTGATAGTACGGTCGCGGTCAACATGGCGCTAAGACCGGCGGCTTTCACGCTGCATGCCGGTGCCGCCAGTGGAGCACGCGAAACGGCAGCCGCCCCACCGGCAGGCTAGCGGTCCGGCGCGTGCGAGGCCTGCTGCTCTGCCTGCAACTGCACATGCAGGATGCGACGAATTTCCAGAATGGCCTGCGGCGTTTCCTGCACGCTGTGCCAGGAGGTCACCACCAGCTCCGAGGCCGCGCCGTCCAGATGCGCGCTGCGATACGGCACCAGGCCGTCGTCGGAATCGGCCAGCGGCACCTGCGGTTTCTCGCGCCCGATGATGGTGTGGTACTGCACGTTTGGAGAGATCGGCAGATCCATCGTGGCACGCACGAACGGATCGGTGTCGCGCAGGTTGTCGATGCTGGTGGGCACCAACGCGCGGCCCTTGCGGCGGGGAGCGCCGCCCGGATCGTCGCGTTCGCTGTTGGCCAGGTCCTGCATCACATCGCCGAAGCGATCCAGCAACGCGCCCGGCAAACGGACCAGCTTGCTCACAAACCGCCCCAGCCCGCCCTCGGCCAACGGCGTACCGCGATGCGGCGCGGCGATGAAGATGGCGCGGTCCACTTGCGGCATCGGCGAAAAGTGCAGCAACGGCCACAATTTGGCGCGGATGCGCGCGCCGCGTTCGCCCTCCAGCCGGTAGTTCTGCAGCAGGGAATCCCACAATTGCTCGCCAGAGGACGACACCAGCAGCCGCCCGATCACCCCGCCCATGCTGTGCCCGACCAACACCATGTCGTGCGACGCGATCGCACTGCCGGATGGATCGAAGTGCTGCAGGCTGCGTTCCACCAGCGACTGGATTTCCGCGCGGTTGATCGCCATCGGCGCGTTGGTCGGGTAATACACCTGCCAGATCTGGTAGCGCTGGCGCAGCGTTTCATCGCCCATCACTTCATTGGCCACGTTGACCCAGGCCTCCGGGCTGCTGGCCAGACCGTGCAGCATCAGCAGCACGCGTCGGTTGGGATCGTAGGGCTGCATCAGATACAGGTGCGGACGATCGATACCGCGTGCGCTGCCCAGCATCGACCGCAGCGACTGGTCCGCAAATCCGGATTTGGCCAGCCACAATCCATACGCAGCAGTGAAGTTGCCTGCCAGCGGCACGCGTTGGCCATGCAGCACCACTTCGTTCTGGCGATACGGGTCGTACGGCACCAAGGTGACCAGGTGGCTGCGCAACACCTCAGCAAGCGTCTCGCCCTCGAAACGCAGCAAGATCGTTGCAGGCGCGTACGGCATTTCGCTGAACGTCGGTAACGGGCGATCGGGCGCCGCACCCGCCGCGACGGCCTGCTGCAATGCCAGCCCGGCGGGGTCGCCAACCACTTGCGGGTCCACTTCCGCGACCAGCTCGGCGCCGAATCCATCGCGCCGGTAGGTGCTGCGCAGGCCATTGAAGCGCAGCGCCGAGGCGGCGAAGATCGCACGTGGCGTATTGCCGTCGCCCGGCAGCCGGTAGGCGGACAGATCGACGTCGAGCTGCCAGCGCCCGACCGTGGTGGATGCCGGAGTGGTTTCGCCGGCTTGCTGCGATCGTGCGAACAGGCGCTCCACCACCTGCTGCACGGCGTAATTGTAGTAATCGCGCACCTGCGACTGGCGATTCTCGAACGCCCGCGCACTGGGTGCACGCGCGGTGAAGAACAGGTACGCATACGCATGCCGCGCGGCCTCCAACCAGGCCTCCACCGCGGCATCGCTCATCGTGGTGGGGTTGCGCCCGCTCAGCGCGATGGCACGCGCGGTCCACAGTTCTGCCTGCGTGGCCAAGCGCCGCTCATCGCCGATACCGGCCTCGCTGGTGAGCTGCTGCAGGCACGGCAGCGGCGCAGCGCGGCAGGCCTTGGGTTGCAGGCCGGCAACCTGCAAGGTTTCGCTGCCGGACTGACTCAATTCACCGGTGCTCAGCACATCGCCACGCGTTTGCGCGATGTAGTCGCCGCTGTTGCGCGACTGCACCGTCACCATGGCGCAGCCGCTCAACCACACAGTTGCCAGCACTCCCGCCAGGAATGCAGCGGCACGCGCTCGGGGCATGCGCGGCCTCATCGCGGCGTGGTCGCGGTTGCGCCTGGCGCCGGCGCCAGCGGCATGCCGGCACGGATGCGCGCAGAAAAATCCGCGGCCTTGTCGGCGGAGATCGCACGCGCGGTGAAATGCCCGCGCTGCTTCAAGGTGGCGAAGGGATAACCGGGCATCAGGCCGTGATGGTCGTAGGCGTATTGGTCGACATAGCCGGACAGCAGCAGGCGATGATCCAGCGGCAGTGTGGGCTGCAGTTGCCGCACCAGCGCGAACACAATGGTGGTGCAGTTGCTGGTAAGCGTGTTGTAGAACGCCGGCTTGCGATCGAGTTCGTTGGCCAGTTCCACATATCCCATGAACATGCGGCGCAGCCCGGCCTTGGGAATCGCCAGGCGATACAGGTACATGTCTTCGCCACGCACGTTGGTGCGCACGCGCAGGATGTCGCGTTCGTCGGCGGCGACCAGGGTTTCTTCGAAACTGCGAAAGAATCCGCCCAACGCGGAAAACGCTTCGCCACGTTCCTTGCGGATTTCCAGCGAGAACACCACGTGCGAACCATCGTCGAAGCCGAACGACACCAGCGTGTGCGCGATCGCCGGGCCCATCCAGTACGAGAGCGCAAGATCTGCGCTGACCAGGCGGTTCAGATCGTATTGGCGCGTCTCCCAACGCGGCACATAGTCGGTCTCGCTGCGCCAATCGAAGTTGCGCACGTTGTGCAGGGTGACGATGTCGCCGTGCACCTGCGGCTGCAGACGCTGGGCGACATCGTCGGCCCAGTCGCGGTCCTGGCTGGGCTGCATCAGCCACCACGACACCGCCAGCACCACGAACGCGGCGCTGAAGATGCCCACCAGGGCCCAGTTCTCGCGGCCACGACGTACCCCCCACAACGCTGCCACCGCCATCGCGCACCACGAGGCCACCCACCCGGCGCGTACGAGGGCGTTGCCAGCCAGTGCGTAGTAGATCGCCAGGCCGCCCCATCCGGCGGCCAGCACCAGCGCAGTGCGCAGGGCCCAGCGACCGATGCGGGCGCGTGTGGCCGGTGTCATCGCGTGCCGCCTTCGGGTACCCGCATGCCCAGCGCATGCATCAACAGATCGGCCGAGCGATGCGCAAGCCGCTTGCGTTCGGCCTCATCGTTGCCGCGCAGACAGCTGCCCAGCATGTCGATCACCAACAGCACCTGTTCCTCGTCGACATCGGCACGGCACAGCCCGGCGTCGCGGGCGCGATGGACGAACGGCAGGAAGATGCCGACCACCCGCCGATCTGCCGCCTCCACCGCCGGATGCGCGCGTTCGATCGAGCGCCAGAAATCCACCAGCGGTGAAGACTGGGCAATGTGCTCGGCGACATCGTGCAGCAGCACCGCCAGGCCATCCGGACGGTCGGCGAGGTCGGCGGCAAGGCGCTCCAGCCCATCCAGGCCACGCACCATCAATGCAGTCATCAGTGCCAGCCGGTCGGGGAAATTGCGATACAGCGTGGCGCGCCCCAGACCGGCGCGCTCCACCACCAGCTCCAGCGGGGCATTGACGCCGTGTTCGCTGAACACCTCGTCGGCGGCATCGAGAATCTGCCGGCGGCGCAGCGCGGCATCGGGGCGGGACGTCATCATGCCGACATTATCGGACAGATTTGTCCGGTTACGCCAGAGTCCGCTTGCCGTTCGTGCGCGCTCTCCGACCAACGGCGTGATTGCCGTTGGCTTGCGGTGGTCTGTTCCCTACCCGCCCCTGCAGCCGGCCATGCAATCAGCCGGTGTTCTGCACGCCCTGCGAGACGCCGTTGACGCAGGCCACCAGCGCACGCAGCAGCGCTTCGTCTTCGCCATCGGTGGCGCGCCAGCGTTGCAGCAGATCCACCTGCAGCACGCTGATCGGGTCGATGTAGGGATTGCGCAGACGGATCGACAACGCCAGCCGCGGGTCGTGCTGCAACAGCGACTGTTGTTGCAGCAGCGCCTTCACCCAGGCCTTGGTCAAGGCAAGTTCGTCGCGAATCAGCGGGAAAAACCGCGTGTGCAGGTCGCCGGACAAGCGCGAGAACAACTCGGCGATATTCAGGTCGCCCTTGGACAACACCATGGCGATGTCGTCCAGAAAGGTGCGGAAGAACGGCCAGTCCTGCGCCATTTCGCGCAAGGTGTCTTCATGCCCGGCATCCACCGCCGCCTGCAGGCCGCTGCCCACGCCGTACCAGCCGGGAATCACCGCACGCGCCTGGCTCCACGCAAACACCCAGGGAATCGCACGCAGGTTGGACAAGGCCGCGTCCTGGCCCAGCCGCCGCGACGGACGCGAGCCCAGCGTCATGCGCTCGATCACATCGATCGGCGTGGCCAGGCGGAAGTACTGCATGAACTCCGGCGCGCCGACGAAGGCGCGATACGCAACCGTGCTGCGTTCGGCCACCAGATCCATCACCGGGCGCCAATGCGCCTCGCGCGGCTCGGGCGCACGCGGGCGCAGGCTCGAGAGCAGCACCGCGCCGGTCATCTGCTCCAGCGAGCGCAACGCCAGAGCGCGGATGCCGTACTTGCGGTGGATCACCTCGCCCTGCTCGGTGACGCGCAGGCGGCCATCCACGCTGCCGCGCGGTGCGGCATCCAGCGCGCGGCTGGTCTTGCCACCGCCGCGCGCGATCGAGCCGCCACGGCCGTGGAAGAAGGTCAGCCGCACGCCCAATTCGGCGGCCGCTTCCAGCAACTCGACCTGCGCGCGTTGCAGGCCCCAGCGCGAGGCGGCGATGCCACCGTCCTTGCCGCTGTCCGAATAGCCCAGCATCACCATCTGCGTATCGCCGCGCGCGGCCAGATGCTGGCGATACACCGGGTCGGCCAGCAGGTCCTGCACGGTGCCGGTGCCGCCGCGCAGATCGTCCACGGTTTCGAACAGCGGCACGATATCCAGCGGCACCGCGCCGGCATCGTCGACCAAGCCGCCACGCCGGGCCAGTGCCAGCACGGTCAACACGTCGGCGCGGTTATGCGCCATCGAGATGATGTAGCTGCCCAATGCATCGGCGCCATGGCGGGTGCGCGCATCGGCAAGCGCGGCGAATACCGCATCCAACCGTGCATTGCCTTCATCGTCCACGCGCGGCAAAGGTTCCTGCCCTGCGGCATACGGGCCGAGCACGGCAGCGCGCTGGGTGGCATCCTGCGCATCCCAATCGGTCTGGCCCAGGGCATCGGCCACCGCGCGCGCATGCACGCTCGATTCCTGGCGCACGTCCAGCCGCGCCAGATGGAAACCGAAGCTGCGCACGCGCCACAGCAGACGCCGCACCGCGAACCACCCGGCATGCAGGCCCTTGTTGGCCTGCAGGCTGTCCAGGATCAATTGCAGGTCGTGCTCGAGCTCCGAAGGTGCGCTGTAAGCGCCCTCGGCATCGTCCAGTGTGGCCTGCAGGCGCGCGCGCATCAGGTCGTTGAGCAGGCGGTACGGCATGTCGCCATGGCGCGGGCGCGAACGCGCGGCCGCGTCGGGGAGCAGCGCGCGGTAGCGCTCCAGCTGTGCGGTGAGTTCGGCGCTCACCTGCACCAGCGTGGTCGATTGACTGAGCAGGCTGGCCAACTGCCAGAGTTCTTTCTGATAGCGGTCCAGCACCGCGCGCCGCTGCGCGTCCAGCGTCCCGGCGATGGTCTTGGCATCCACATTGGGATTGCCGTCCATGTCGCCGCCCACCCAGGTGCCGAAGCGCAGCAAACGCGGCAATGCCGGCACGCTGCCGTAGGTTTCTTCGATGGCGTGTTCCAGCGTTTCGTACATTACCGGGATGACGCGATAGAGCACCTGGGTGAGGTAGAAGCCCACGTGCTCGCGCTCGTCGTCCACGGTGGGGCGCACCGGCGAGGAATCGGCAGTCTGCCACGACGCGGTCAGGGCCATGCGGAAGCGCGCGGCGTCGCTGGCGCGTTCGTTGGGCGTGCGCATGCCGTCCAGGTTGTCGACCAGGCTGGCGACCATCAGCTGTTCTTTTTCCAGCAGCGCGCGCCGCACCGCCTCGGTGGGATGCGCGGTGAACACCGGCTCCACATCGATGCGCGGCAACCATTGGCTGAGTTCGTCCAGGGTCACGCCCTGCGCCTTGAGGCGGCGCAATGCGTCATGCAGGCCATCGGGCTGCGGCGTATCGGTGCCGCTGCGCTGGTATTCGCGGCGGCGGCGGATGCGGTGCACGCGCTCGGCGATGTTGACCACCTGGAAATAGGTGCTGAACGCCCGGACCAACGCTTCGGCGTCACGCGGCTGCCGTCCGGTGAGTTGTTCGCTCAGCGTGGAAGGTGGGGCATCGCTTTCGCGCCGCGAGATGGCGGTGGTGCGCACGCGTTCGATTTCATCGAGAAATTCCGCAGACACCTGCTCGGCGAGCAGATCACCCACCAGTGCGCCGAGCCGACGCACATCGTCGCGCAAGGGAAGATCGGGGGTAGCGAACACAAGACTGCTGCGGTACTCGTTCATCGGAAACGCACACCCTCTTCAAGCGCAAAGTCGTCGAAGACTAACCCAAAAGGATTAGATGATCGCGACCGGCACGACGGTTTCAACACCAACCATCGTGTGCTGGCGCACGTGGCGATGAATCTCGTCGTGGCGCGCTCGCGCGCGATGCGCCGTTACCGATAATGCCCCATCGCGGGCAGGCCCGCTCCTACAGGATCGCGGCACCCATCTATATGCTCGGCAGCCGTTGCCGGCAGCACATCAGCCACATCCTCATCCGCTGTAGGAGCGCATCCGGGCGCGACGAAGCTTCATCGGTAACGGCGCATCGCGCGCGAGCGCGCTCCTACCGTGCCAGCGCACCATCGATCAACGCGTGCGCATAGCGCCGGTCTCCTTTACCGGCTCGCCGACATTGGTCTTCAACCACTGCTCGCTTTCGGCCAGCATCTGCATGATCGATTGCCGCGCGCGGTAAGCATGCGATTCGTTGGGCAACATCACCAGGCGCGCCGTGCCACCCAGGCCCTTGATCGCGGCGAACATGCGCTCGCTCTGGATCGGGAAGGTGCCGGTATTGTTGTCGTCCTGGCCGTGGATCAGCAGCAGCGGGTCCTTGATCTTGTCGGCGTAATTGAATGGCGACATCGCCTGGTACACCGATTGCGCCTGCCAGTAATTGCGCTCTTCGGCCTGGAAACCGAACGGGGTGAGCGTGCGGTTGTAGGCGCCGCTGCGTGCGATGCCGGCCTTGAACAGGCGCGTGTGTGCGAGCAGGTTGGCGGTCATGAAGGCACCGTAGGAATGCCCGCCGATGGCGATGTGCTCGCGGTCGGTGACGCCACGCCGCACCACTTCGTCCACCGCGGCCTGCGCATCGGCGATCAGCTGCGGCACATAGGTGTCGTTGGGTTCGGCATCGCCTTCGCCCACGATCGGCATGCTCGGGTTGTTGAGCACCACATAGCCGATCGCCAGAAACGCCTGCGGCCCCCAGTAGCTGATCGCGTTGAAACGGTACGGCGAGTCGGTGACCTGGCTGGCGGTGTCGGCGCTTTTGAATTCGCCCGGGTAGGCCCACATCAGCAACGGCCGTGGCCCGTCGCGCTTGGGGTCGTAACCGGGCGGCAGCAAGAGCGTGGCGGTGAGGTCCACGCCGTCGGCGCGCCTGTAGCGGATCTGCTCCTTCTGCACGCCGCGCAATTGCGGCAGCGGGTGCGCGAAGTGCGTCAACGCGCGCGCCGCGGCGCCATCGCCCAACGACTGCACGACATAGTTGGCCGGTTCTTCCGGCGATTCGCGGCTGAGCAGCAGTTGCGTGGCCTGCGCGTCCAGCAAGGCCAGCGGCGCCGAATAGGTCGGCGCCTGCGAATGGAACAGCCGCGTGGCCTGCTTGCTGCGCAGATCGAATCGATCGACGAACGGGCGGTCGCCCTCCGGCGAAGCACCTTTGCCGAACAAGAACAGGCTGTTGCCATCGCTGCTGGTCTGCAGCAGCGGGCGGCCCTTGCCGTCGGCCACCGTCGCCGGCGTGCCCGGGTCCTTGTAGCGGTCCTGCGAGGAGCGGTCCCACAACAGTTCGGGCGCGCGTTGCGGTTGATCCGGTGCGATGCGCCATTGCTTGGTGCGGCGGGTCTTCCACCAGCTTTCGCTCAAGATCGCCAGATCGCCGCGGCCCCACTGGATGCCTTCGAATCGGCTGCCCAATTGCGCCAGCGTGACCGGCGCGCGGTTGAACGGCGCGGCCTGCATCCGCACCGCGTCGCGGACCTTGCTCTCGCGTGCCGGGTCGCCACCGTCCTGCGCTTCGGCCCACACCAGCGTGGCCGGTGCATCGTGCCGCCAGGCGATGTCGCGCACGCCGGTCGGCACCGCATCGTTTCCGGTCGGCAGACCTTCCACCAATGGCAGCTGCGCGATCTGACGCACCGGTTTGCCCTGCAGGTCCAGCACCTGGATGCGGCGCGGGAAGTTGTCCACCGGCACCAGATACGAAAACGGCCGCTCGCTGCGTTCGCTCAGGATGTAACGGCCATCCGGCGACACCGACAGGTTGAGATAGATGCCTGGCGTGGAGACCGGGCGCACCTGCCCGGCCACCGTGACGATGATCGGCTGGCCGGTGGCGTAGTACTCGAACACGCGCGCATCGGCTTCGTTGCGCAGCAGGTCCTGATACGTGGGCAGCGAGCGCACCCCGGCAGCCGCACTGGTCTGCTGGGTCGCCGGGCCGGTCGGGGTCGCATCGCGGGTCGGCGGTGCGCCCTGCCCTGCAACCTGTTGCTGCAACAGCAAACCACTGCCATCGGGCAACCAACGCAAGTCGTCGTTGACGCTGGTGTTCAAGCCGGCCAGCAGCCGCCGCGCCTGCCCGGCCGCCACGTCCACCAGCCACAGTTCGTTGGCGCCGCTGGCGGCATCTTCGCGGCGGAATGCCAGATGGCGTTGGTCGGGCGACCAGCTCAGATCGGCCAGCGACAACGGGGAGGGCAATCCGGCGATCTGCCGCTCGCTGCCGTCGACCACCGACAGCAGCCACAGCTTGCTGGCGAACGAAAAGCGGCTGGCCGCAAAGGTCTTCGGATGGATGCGCAGGCCGGCCAGCTTCAGTTCCGGCTGGGCCACCTCGGCGATGTCCGGCAGTGCGGGCATTTGCAGCATCGCAGCCAGATCGCGCTTGGGCGAGAGCTGCAGCAGCGGCGCACGCGGGGCATCCACCACCGCCTGCAGCGCCTTGGACGGCAGTTGGTAACTGCTGCCTGGCGCAGGGCCTGGTGGAGCGACTGCCGCGTTGGTCGCTGTTGGGTTAGCCGCCCCGGCCATCACCGGTGCGCTCAATGCCAGCACCCCTGCCAACGCCCATGTGTGCTGCCGCCAGCCTTGCGCATGCCGTTTCGCCCGCATCGTCCGTCCCCGCTGATGATCGACTCCGGACCATAGCAGCCGCCTGTCGGCCGCTCCCCTGCCGTTGGTAGGGGGTCGGCCGCAATTCATGCCGCGCGAGGGTGCTGCCGATATAATCGGGCCCTCTCGTCGAGGGGCGCTGCGACCGGTAGAGCGGACTGATCCGCTCACTGCACCACAGGTGCAGGTACACGGCCAGGCTCGACCAGCAGTTACCGTTCAACGGCGCCCGGCATTGCAGACATTCGTTTGCCTACCGGAGCCATTGCATGAACGCTGTCACAAAGATCACCCCGCACACCGACTACAAGATTGCCGACATCTCCCTGGCCGATTGGGGCCGCAAGGAGCTGGACATCGCCGAGCACGAAATGCCGGGCCTGATGTCGATCCGCCGCAAGCATGCGCAGACCAAGCCGCTGAAGGACGTCCGCATCACCGGCTCGCTGCACATGACCATCCAGACCGCCGTGCTGATCGAAACGCTCAAGGACATCGGCGCCGATGTGCGCTGGGCCTCGTGCAACATCTTCTCCACCCAGGACCACGCCGCCGCTGCGATCGCCGCGACCGGCACCCCCGTGTTCGCCTGGAAGGGCGAGACGCTGGAAGAGTACTGGGACTGCACCCTGGACGCGCTGACCTTCACCCTGCCCGACGGCACCCTCACCGGCCCGGAGCTGGTGGTGGACGACGGTGGCGACGTCACCCTGCTGATCCACAAGGGCTATGAGCTCGAGAACGGCAGCACCTGGGTGGACGAGCCGGCCTCCTCGCACGAAGAGGGCGTCATCAAGGCGTTGCTCAAGCGCGTGGCCGTCGAGCGCCCGGGCTACTGGGGCCGCGTGGTCAAGGACTGGAAGGGCGTCTCCGAAGAAACCACCACCGGCGTGCACCGCCTGTACCAGATCGCCGAAGCCGGCAAGCTGCTGATCCCGGCCATCAACGTCAACGACTCGGTCACCAAGAGCAAGTTCGACAACCTGTACGGCTGCCGCGAGTCGCTGGCCGATGGCCTCAAGCGCGCGATGGACGTGATGCTTGCCGGCAAGGTTGCCGTGGTCTGCGGCTACGGCGATGTCGGCAAGGGCAGCGCCGCCTCGCTGCGCGCCTATGGCGCCCGCGTGATCGTCACCGAAATCGACCCGATCTGCGCATTGCAGGCGTCGATGGAAGGCTTCGAAGTCAACACCATCGAATCCACCCTGGGCCGGGCCGACATCTATGTCACCACCACCGGCAACAAGGACATCATCACCGTCGAGCACCTGCAGGCGATGAAGGACCAGGCCATCGTCTGCAACATCGGCCACTTCGACAACGAGATCCAGGTCGATGCGCTCAAGGCGCTGAAGGACGTGCAGAAGATCAACATCAAGCCGCAGGTGGACAAGTACGTGTTCCCCAACGGCAACGCGATCTTCCTGCTGGCCGATGGCCGCCTGGTGAACCTGGGCTGCGCCACCGGCCACCCGAGCTTCGTGATGTCCAACTCGTTCGCCAACCAGACCCTGGCTCAGATCGACCTGTGGGAAAAGCGCGACACCTACGAAAAGAAGGTCTACATCCTGCCCAAGCACCTGGATGAAGAAGTTGCGCGTCTGCACCTGGAAAAGATCGGCGTGAAGCTGACCACCCTCACCAAGGACCAGGCCGATTACCTCGGCGTGCCGGTGGAAGGCCCGTTCAAGCCGGATCATTACCGCTACTGAGACGTGGGCGCACGTTCGCCCATCCTCGACAGTGTCAATCAACGGGCGCCGCAAGGCGCCCGTTGTGCTTCAAGGCCATGATCGGCACGACGTCGAAGCTGAATCTGCGCACGCGTTGCACTACGCGTTGTCGCCTGCGCTGTGGTCGGCCGAAGGTGACAGACCGCACGGCGGCCAGGACCACGACACGCCGACATTTGCTGCAGCCGCTATGACCGATCTTCGCCGATGGCACTGTCAGCCGCGTGCGCTCGCCTCGTCCGCATCCATCGCAGCAGGCTCATACACGGAGATCTGGCTACGGCTGCGCGCAGTGTAGGGCTGCCCGCTCCAATCGCCCCATCTGGCCCGCAAGCGCAAGCCGGCGATCCGTGCCATCAGATCCAGCTCGGAAGGCCAGAGGTAGCGATAGCGATCGTTGAAGACGCGGGTCGCCGACTCCCCGATCATCACGATGCGCTGCTGGATCAGCTGCCGGGCCGGATCGGCGCTGGAGCACATCAGCATCACCGGCACGTCGCCCTCGTCCAGGGCCGGCGCCTCCAACGACCTCACCTTGCCGTCCGCCAGCAAGGTCTCCGCCTGCGGCACCATCGTCTGCAGGACGAACACGCCGGACGTTGCCAGGCGCTCGCGCACCGCGCGTAGGCAACGCAATTGGTCGTCCTGCGTCAACAGATAGCCGAGCGAATACACCGAATAGATCAGGTCGAACGGCCCGGCGACCGGGACATCGACAAAATCAGCGCAGACCAGGGTCAGTCGCTCGGCACCGGGCTTGGCACGCAGCATGTCCAACATGCCAAGGGAGTTGTCGATGCCGCAGACTGCCGCACCGCCAGCCGCCAGCGGCAGCGCGATACGGCCGGTGCCGATCCCCAACTCCAGCGCCGTGCCACTGCCGACCAGTGCCGCCAATGCCTGCGCACACTGCGCTGCACTGGCAGCAGCCCAGTGGTCCCTCAGGCGATCGTAGTATTGCGACACCTGATCGTAGGCGTGCGCCGACGATGCATCCATGCCCTTCTCCGCGAAAGAATCGCTGGCCACCCTAAGCAACCATCCCGGTCGTCGCATGCGCCGCCGACGCAACATCGCCGGTGGCGAGCCAATGCGCGCACTCGGCGCCAAGCTCGGCGACAACACGCTGGCGATAGGCCGCATCGACTGCCGGTGCCAGTCGGTCACGCCACCGCCCATTGAGACCTTGATTGAAGAAGGCTCGGCCGCCGTCGCGCCAGAAACCGGCGCCCTGTGGAACGTAGCGCGCCGCGTGCGCGCGCATGTAGTCCAGACTGCAGTGCGCCAGCACGCGCTCGCAGTACTGGGCATCCAGCGGGATATCCAGGAATGCGGCAATGCGCCGCACTTGCGCAGGCAGGTCATGCAGCAACGCGGCGTAATGCACCAGCAGCACGTTGTCGTAATCGCGCAGCGCCCACCAGGAACGCACGCCCTCCCAGAACGGCCACAGCGGCGCACCATCGGCGCGCATCCAGTTCTGGAAATAGTCCTCCACCGAGCACGTGGGCGGCGGCATGACCTTCAATTTACCGTTGCTGGAGGGCTCCGCATCCAGACGCGCCTGTGCATCCGCGCTGACTGCCCGCTGATGGTCGTACAGGCTCCAGACGATGTCGCGCGCATCGCGGCCGACGTAGAGATAGCGGGCGCGTTCGGATAGCACCAGCGCATCGGCGGGCAGATGGGTTTTCACGAAGCGGCGATGGCGTTGCTCGGCGAGCAGCCGCTGCTTGGTGGCCTTGTCCGGATACACCGAGTCGAACCAGGGCGACAGCCGCGAGACCTCGATCTCCTCGGCGCCGCCGAAGATCAGTTGCGCGACGATCTGCTGCACCCAGGTCGTCCCTGCCTTGGCATAGCTGGCGATGACGACATCGTCGTCGCGAAAGGCGAAGTCGTTCCAGACTGTCGAGTCGAAAAAGCGATTGGAATATTCGCGCTGCTTGGAGGGCATGCCCACATCGGCGTCCTGTCGGTTGTCATCGCATCGGGCTCATCGGATATGCACGCGTGAACACTTCGCAACCGCATGATCCGCATCCGCGCCTGGCTCCAAGTCCCGGCAAGACGGCATAACGTCTGCCGCACATCCGCACATCCGCACACTGCACTTGCAGCACATCGGTAACCTGCGGCAGCGCGCATCGCCGTCGCCGACGATGCGCGTGCATGCGGGCCATCCGGCAAAGCCTGCCCGGGCATTGCAGTCACTGCGTGTAGATATACGCCACCTTGCGCGGACCAAACATTTTTAGAATCTTCGAAAACACGAGTGACAGCATGGCTTTGGCAGTTTTCATCACGCACACCTCTTCTGGAAGTTTCAGAAATGGCGAACTCTGACACTCGCCTTATTCAGGCTAGCAATAGTCATATGGCCAATCAACATTATGGTTGGTACTTTTTTTAAAATCAAATTATCGGGCATGTGTCGCAGAATAAGCCACGCAATTTGCGTTTATCCGAACAGATCTTCGCGCAGGTACTCCAGATATTCGCGCACATGTCGCTCGCGTGCGGCAACGTCGTCCGGCAGACGCAAGCCGCGCGTAAACCAACGCAGCCGCGGCCGTGCGTGCAAGTGTGGGTAAGGCTTGTGCGGCAGCGGTACGCCGAGGAAGCTGCATAGTGGCGCCCAGCCTTGCCGAGCCGAAAATACCAGCAGGCGTTCGGCTGGCACCGTATCGATCACCGCCTGATTCCAGCGATTGAAGTAGTCGACCATGAAGGCGCGGTCCTGACTGCGCCCGCCCATCTGCTGCTTCAAGAACGTACTGAATGTTTCGCCTTCGGGGCCGACGAAGGTGCTCTTTCTGCCCGGCATCAGGATGGTCTGGGTCACCGACTCGAACCAGCTGTCGGGATCGCGCACTGTCAGGACGACCTTGGCCTGCGGATATACCTCAATCAATTGCCGCCAGTAATAGCAACCAGGATGGTCGGTGCTCGAACGGTAGCCGGCGAAGATGGTCGACCAGTCTGCGGCACCGCGTTCGGCGGCATTCCACAGCGGCAGTGCCGTACGCATGTTCGCGGCGACCTCCGTGGCGTGATAACACGGTCCAAATCCCAAATGTTCCAGCGCGAACTTCAGCGACAGCGTCCCGGTTCGGCCTAGGCCAGCACCAAGCACTTCTAACGACATGGCGATTCTCCGATCCGTTACACGCAGGGCGGCAACCTAGCACGCAGCCATGGCGTACGTCCCGGGATTGGCAGTCAGGATGGATGTGGCAACTACACGCGCCATGCGCGATTTAATTGGCGGACAAGAACGCGGATCGCAACGACGCGCTCACCCGCGCCAATTGGCATTGCGCTCCCAGAACGCCACGCTACGCCGATACGCCTCGCGGTCCAGCGGCGTGCCCGAGCCGCCCTCTTCCACACCCAGGGCATTGCGCAACATGGTGATCGGTGCCATCGGAATCTCGTCCGGCTCTGCGGTGTACAGACAACCCACCACACCCCAGTCTGCCTCGATGGGCGTGCCTTCTTTGGCCAACTGCTTACGGCTGTAGAGGATGGGCAGCAGATAGGCGGCCACCGGTGGCTCGACACCTTCGAACCACCGCACCAGCACGGCCAATTCCTGCGTGCTGCGTGCCTCGTAGCCGGAACGCAGCAGGTGCCGGTTGTCTTCGGTAATGGGAATGGTGAGGCAACGGGTCGAGGTCCAGTTGCGGTGCACATGCAATTGGCAAAACGGCGCATAGCCCTCGATCACGCGTAGCGGCGCCTCGTCGTTGAGCCGCTGGATGAACTGCTCCGGCGTGCAGTCCTGGATGGCATTGCGACGCCCATCGCGCGGAAACAAGCGGGTGCGGGCGAACTGGGTCAGGACGATCGACATGAGTGGGGTATGCGGCGACAAAGAGCGCCAGGGTAGCGCGCAGGCGTTCGCACGACTACGTTGATCAGCATCAGCCGACCGCGCGGCGATCGGACTGGCCCGAGTGCCTGGCCTGGTTCCCGACAGTCACCGAACATGCACCGACAGCATGCAGCGACGTCGCGCCTGCGGCGGAGCGGGAACCGTCCGGCAATCACCCAACGCGGCCGTTCGCCGGCGCTACCAGATCAAATCGTCCGGCACCTTGAACTGGCTGTAGTACTCGTCATCGCTGTCGGCCGCAGCCGGCGCGCTGTTGCGTCCGTGGTCCAGCACCACCGCATTGGCATCGCGGCTGTAAACCTTGTCGGCGGCCGCACGCGGAATCAGCTCGAAACCATCACCGTACCGCACGATCACCAGCGCGCCGCTGGCCAACTGGCTGCGCAGCGTCGTGTTGACCAGCACGCTGCGGATCACGCTGCCGTCGTTGAAGCGGTAGTCGATCTCGCCTTCGCGCTTGACCTTGTTGGTCTCCACGATCTGCCGTACCTGCGCGAGCACTTCCTGCTGGCGCACCTGCACGTTGCGCTCTTGGGCCAGCGCACGATCGCGCTCGGCACGCTCGGCCTGCAGGCGCGCCGCATCGACCTTGTCCGTCGCCGCCGGCTGCACCGCCGCGCCCTTGGCATGGCGCTGTTTGACCTGCTCGCGCGCAACCTTGTCCACCTGGGCTTTTTTCACCAGGCCGGCCTTGAGCAGCTGTTCTTGCAATGGATTGCGCATCGGGAGGCCGGGCAGTGGACTGGCGACTAGTTTAACGCGGCCAGCACCGGCCCATCGTCGTGGCCGGGCCGAGCCGTTGGGATCGCCTGCAATCCAGATTGCAGCCATGCCGCTGCCAGGCGCAGCCAGCCGCAGGTTCGGGCTTATCGCCGCTGCGGCGGGCGATCGCTGCTCGGCGCGATGCGGATGCGGCATGCAAGCCGCGAATCGGCACCTCAGGCCTTGCCGCACGAGGGCAGCGCAGCGTGCAACGATGACGTGCACACTGCCGGCGGCGAACAGCGAAGCAGCTGATCTGTGTCACCCGCGACGGTCTAGCGAGATTGCGCCGGCCACGTTGCACGCGCAGCATGGTAAGGATGAGCATTGCCTATCGCCAAGCCTTGATGTGACAAGGCAAGTGCAGGCGAGATTGTAACGGCCGTGTGGTTCCCTGATTTTTGCGACCAATCGCGCCGTTGGCGCCCAACCCGGCGCCCAGATTGCTGGCCCGCTGCATTGAATACGTATGCACAACCCCCATGCTGCGCCGCGATGCGCGCTTAGCATCACCGCGCGCTGCACGCCGTGCGCGCTTTCCGGAACAGGGGCCGGAAGCCTTGATGCGGGCATCGCGCACTGCGCGTCGGCCTGCGCTTACCACTGGAGATCGATCCGATGCGCAACACGCCTGCTCATGCCCCACCTTCCCTGATACAACGCGGTGCACGTCTCTTGCTGACCGCATTGGCCCTGCTGCTGACCACCGCCAACGCGCAGGCCGATGTCATCCTGCATGCCTTCAACTGGCCATATGCCACCGTCGAAGCGCGCGCCAAGCAGATTGCCGATGCAGGCTATCGCAAGGTGCTGGTCGCCCCCGCGTACCGCTCCGAAGGAAGTGCCTGGTGGGCGCGCTATCAACCCCAGGACATCCGCCTGATCGACAACCCGCTCGGCGACACCGCTGCATTCAAGAAGATGGTCCAGGCGCTGGCCAACAACGGCGTGGAAACCTATGCCGACATCGTGTTCAACCACATGGCCAACGAAGCGGCCACGCGTTCAGACCTCAATTACCCGGGCAGCGTGGTGCTGTCGCAGTACGCTGCAGACCCCGGCCGTTACGATTCGTTGCGCCTGTTCGGCACGCTGCAGTCAAACTTCCTCAGCGCCAGCGATTTCGGCCCGGCGCAATGCATCAGCAACTACAACGACGCCTACCAAGTGCGTAATTACCGCATTTGCGGCGGCGGCAGCGATCCAGGCCTGCCGGATCTCGTGGGCAACGACTGGGTGGTGCAGCAACAGCGCGCCTATCTGCAGGCGCTCAAGAGCATTGGCGTGACCGGCTTCCGGGTGGATGCGGCCAAGCACATGACCTTCGACCATCTCAACCGCGTCTTCGATGCCGGCATCCGCTCGGGTGTGTATGTCTTCGGTGAAGTGATTACCGGCGGCGGTACTGGCAATGGCGATTACGACCAGTTCCTGGCGCCGTATCTGCAATCCACGCCGCATGCAGCCTACGACTTTCCGTTGTTCAATGCGGTGCGCAATGCGTTCGCGATCGGCGCCAGCATGCAGCAGCTGGTGGACCCCGCCGCGTCCGGACAGGCATTGCCGGGCAATCGCGCCGTGACCTTTGCAGTGACCCACGACATTCCCAACAACGCCGGCTTCCGCTACGCGATTCTCGACCCGGTGGATGAGACGCTGGCCTACGCATACCTGATCGGTCGCAACGGCGGCATGCCGATGATCTATACCGACAACAACGAAAGCGGCGACAACCGCTGGGTCAACGCCTATCTCCGCGAAGACCTGCGCCGCATGATCGGCTTCCATAACGGCGTGCAGGGCACCGACATGCAGGTCTTGTCGTCCAGCTCCTGCCATATCCTGTTCCGTCGCGGCAGCCTAGGCATCGTGGGCATCAATAAGTGCGGCAACCCGGTCACCACCACGGTGGGAATGAACAACAGCGTGTTGTACTGGAATGCCGACTACGTGGACGCGTTGGGCTCGGGCAACGTGGTGCGCATTTCCAGCAGCTCGTACACCTTTACCCTGCCGGCGCGCGGGGCGCGCATGTGGCGCCGCTGAGCAGCCACCACAGCATGGCCGTGACACTACGTTGCAGTGCTCCCATCGTTTGAAATGGTGACTGCGACGTTGGCGTGCGACGTTGCACGCCAACGCCGCAGGGCGATCAAGGCGAAGCCCCCGACGCAGCCGGCGTATGGGGGCTTCGTTGTCTTTACGTGCTGGCGCCGATCGACTGCACCAGGATGCCGCGGGGTGCAGTACACGCCCACTCGCATCGATGAACCGCCAACACGCCTTGCAGTCGGCCCGTGTCCTGCGCACCGCGGTGGGCGGACGACCGTGTGCCCCGAACCCGCTTCCATCGATCGCAGTCGGCCGCAGGACCGCTGGCATTGACCAGCGGTGTTCACCGTTGGCGAGCGGCAGAACGGCTTACCAGGCGAACGCTGCGGTGACCTGGCGTGCGCCGAGCATGAACGCATCTGCCACGTGCACGAACGGTGCAATATCCACTTCCGATTGGCCCGCGCGCACCAGCTGCACGAAGCGCCCGTACAAGCCGTCGTATTCGCTGGACGCTGGCAGCGCCTTAAGTTGCCCATCGATGCTCAACTTGGCCCCGCCTTCGCTGAGCATGAGCAGGCCCGCGGTGGTTTCCACTTCGATGTCCCAGCGCTGGTGGCCGGTCTGCAGGAAATCGAATTCGGCCGTTACCGGGAGTCCTGCGGTGTCGACGAATGCGAGCCTGACATACAGCGGCGCCTGGCGGTTTTCCGGGGTATGCAGCTCGGCGTCGCGCAGCGCCAAGCTGCGCGGCAGCAGATGGGTCACGATGGAGAGCGCATTGATGCCGGGGTCGAACACCCCCATGCCGCCAGGTTCCAGAATCCAGTCCTGGCCCGGATGCCAGTGGCGAATGTCTTCCTTCCAGGTGATGTGCGCGCGCACGAGTTGCTTGTCGGCCAACCATGCACGGGCAGGCTCGACACCGGCTGCGCAACGCGAATGCCAGCTGGTGAACAGGCTACGTTGCGTACGCTGCGCCACGTCCTGCAGGTCATGAATTTCGGCGAGCGTTGCGGCCGGCGGCTTCTCCAGAAACACATGGCGGCCGGCCATCAACGCGGCCTGCGCCAATGCGTGCCGTCCGACCGGTGGCGTGCACAAGGCCACCGCTTCGATCTGCGGCTGGGCGGCAAATGCGTCTTCCAGGGTCTGATAGGCGGGCACACCGTCCACCGTGCCATGCCGGCTCACGGTGGCCACCAGCTGCACATCGTCGCGCGCGGCGATGGTCGGCACGTGCTGGTCGCGGGCGATCTTGCCGATCCCGACAAGGGCGATACGCAATGCGTCTGGATGCTTCATCGAAACCTTCGTGCTGGTAGGGTGGCCACCGATGCGAACGCCTGCACGCACACTGCCTGGCCAATGCTGCAGCGGCGCGATGCGGAGAGCGCACGCGACGGCGCAGTGTACGGTCAGCGTGCAGCCCACTGCGAGACATCGCTCCTGCTTGTTTTGCTATACCTGTATGCCAGCCGCTGCCTACCGGGCCTGCTCAGTTGCGCCACGAAGGCAATGCGCGACGGCTGCAGACGTTGTCGGCGCGGCGGTTGGAATTGGCGGTGCTCGACCAACGCCACTAGCGTCTTTTGCAGCATGCGATTGACGCCGGCGCGCGTGCAGACCAGCATCGCCGCCGGCACGCCGCTGTGCCGTCGCCATCGACGGCTGCACCGATGTTGCAGCACGTTTCGCTGGGCGTTCGTACGATCGAGATATCCGCCGAATTTTTCGACGCAACGCTGGGTGCGCCTGGCTATGTGCGGGTGTGGTCCGATCTGGAGCCAGGCACGCTCGACCAGGCGGTCGGCGATGGCAGGCCCGGTGACGACGATTGCCTGGCGTTGAAACAACGCCAGGCAACGCAATGTGCCCCGGGGGTCGGATTCCATCTGGCATTTGCCGCTACCGACGCGTCCGCCGTGGACGCGTTTCACCGAGCCGCGCTACGGCACGGCGGTCACTGCAATGGCGCACCCGGCTTGCGACCGGATTATGGCGATGACTATTACGCCGCGTTCGTCGATGACCCGGACGGCCACCACATCGAAGCGGTGGTCGACTGTACGCCGCCACGGTAACCAGCACCGCCGCTACGCAACGTTGGAATATCGGTTAAGGCGCAGCGACAGCGAGCTCGCCATGCGCAGTGAAGGTTATGGCGCTGCCTGCGTCAGGAAGCGGTCGAAGTCGCCGATGTTCATGCTGCCCCAGCCCGACGCGAAGTCCCAACCGTAGCTCGCGTTGTATCCATCGCGATACAGGCCATTGCTGCCGACCACCACGTCATGGGCGCGCTGCGTATCGTGACGCTGGCTCGCGTACTGATAGATCTGCGGCGCAACGAAGCCCAGAGTGGGATGCGACTGCAACAGCCGGGCGATATAGCCGGCGAAGGTCGGGGTGGCGGCACTGGTCCCCCACACATACCAGGCAGCCTCGTTCCCTTGCGCATCGGTGCCGCGGATCTGCGCACTGCTGTAGAACGAGCCATTGAAGCTGACGTCGGGCACAGCGCGGTAGCCGGAGGCCGTCTGCCCCGGCAGCAGGGTGCGCTGCCACTGCGGCGCATAGGCAATCTTGCTGAGGCCGCCCTGGCTGAGGTGGCGGCCGACACCGGCATTCCAGACGCGCTCGGAGGCGTAGCTGCCGGGGTTGCCGCCCTGGGTCAGCAACTCGGTGGCGCCCACCGCAATCGCGTAGCGGTGCGAAGCCGGCCAACCGACCTGGCGCAGGTCCGGGCGCCCCGCCAGCGTGTCGTAATAAGGCGCGTTGGCGCGTGCGCTCAGCGGCAGGTAGATGCCGTCGTCGCCGCTGCAGATCAGGAAGTTCTGCCCCTGACGCACCGCCTTGGTCAGGCTGGCGTCCATGGCCTGGAAGACCGCGTCGTTGACCTGGATTTCCTGCCCATAGATCGACATGCTGACCACGCGGGCCAGGTTGTCGTCGGCCGCGCGCGCCATGCCATCGATCATGCTCTTCCAGGAAAAGTCCGGGATGTTGTAGATGATCAGGCGCTTCAACCCGCCGGCGCTGCCGACCAGCAACTGGGTATCCATGTCCCACTCGACTTCCGAATCCTTGCTGGCGGCATCGGACTGGTAACCCGGCGCGCTAGGGTCGCCCACCGTCACCACCGTGACCGGGGTGTGCAGGCCGTGCAGGTCCTGGAAGCTCTGCAGCCGCGCGAGGGTATTTTCCAGATTGCCGGCGGCAATGACCGCACCGACGATATCGCTGGCCGGTGCCAGCGTATCGGCGCCGTACGCGCTATTGAGCTCTTCGATGCTGTGGCGCACGACTTCTGCGCCGCCGCCGCTGTTGGCGGCCGTCACGGCGCTGCTGTTCAACAACGATGTGCGCGCGGCGCTCAGCGGCGCCCCGTGCGGGGTGACCTTGGCGCCGGCCGTGCCGTCCAGGCCAACCACACCTTGCACCACCGCCTGCAAGCCGGCCGGCACTGCGACCGTGCCCTGCGCAGCGGAAACGCCGAGGCGGCCATCGGCACTCACTGCACGCAGCGGGGTGCCAAGGGCAGCCTGCAATGCCGCCGCTGTCGCGCGAACCTGCAGCAGGCGGCCATCGATGGCCGGGCGTACATCGGTGATGCCATACCGGCTCAGATAGGCCTTGACCTGTGCGATATCGCGGGTGGAAGCAGCCGATGCGCGTGCCAGTTGGCCGCGCAACAGCGGATCGCCGCCATCGCGGGTCAACCACTGCTCCACCGTCGCTTGTTGCTGACGCATGGTCACCTGCGGCTTGAGCACCAATCCCACCTGCAGGATGCGTTGCGGCGCCAGCGCGCCACCGACGGCGGGTTGCGCAGGTGCCTGTTCGGCTGCCTGCGCGACACCGGTCATACCCAGCGCGACGGCGCAAGCCAGGACGGCCTGAGAGAAAGAGCGCGTCATCATTCGTGTGCCGCCATTGATCGTGAGTTAACAGGCTGCGGATTCTCACGAGGCGGCAGTGGTTTCAGGCGCAACAGTGCGAACTCTGTGTGCGTAAAACGATGCGGCCGCGAACTGACACGCGAACCTCGTGCCGAGGTAGCTGTGCGATTGCGCGGTGGCGGGGCCGGCGCTTGTCGATCGCCGGGCGCACGGCGCCTGCAGCCGCTGGCGCCGAGCTGGTTGAGTCCAGTGGCTACGTGCTACATCTCCAGCACCACCTTGCCCAGGTGACTGCCCTGCTCCAGGTAACGATGCGCCGCAGCCGCTTCGCTCAGCGGGAAGCACTTGTCGAGCAGTACGCGCAGCTTGCCCTGCTCGATCCATGGCCACACCACCCGCTCCACTTCGGCGGCCAGCCGGGCTTTTTCGTCTGCATTGCGCGGGCGTAGCGTCGAGCCGGTAATGACCGCCTGCTTGCGCATCAGCACCGGAATCGGCACCTCGATGGTGGCGCCGGCCTGCGAGGCGATGTAGACGATGCGTCCGCGCGGGTTGAGCGCTTCCAGGGTGTCGGCGAAGACCGCAGCGCCCACCATGTCGAGCGCAACATCCACGCCGCCGTGCGCCTTGGCCACCTCGACAAACGACGCAGTGGTGGAATCGATCGCCACATCGGCGCCCAACTCGCGCGCCTGTGCCGCCTTGCTGGCCGAGCGCGCGGTGGCCAGCACGTGCGCGCCCGCCGCCTTGGCCATCTGGATCGCCGTAACGCCGATGCCCGAGGTCGCACCATGCAACAGCAGCCATTGGCCTGCCGCGAGCCGGCCGTGTTCGAACAGATTGGCATAGGCAGTGAAGATGGTTTCCGGTAACGCGGCGGCGTGCACCAGATCCATGCCGGCGGGAATGGGCAGTACGTGACGCGCATCGACGGCGGCGTATTGCGCGTAGCCACCGCCAGCCAGCAGCGCGCACACGCGCTCGCCCACCTTCCAGCGACCAGCCGGCTCGACGATTTCGCCGGCGATTTCCAGCCCCAGCGTTTCCGGCGCGCCAGGTGGCGGCGGGTAGTGCCCGGTGCGTTGCAGCAGATCCGGGCGATTGATGCCGGCGGCATGCACGCGGATCAGCACCTGCCCCGGTGCCGGACGCGGGCGCGGTTGTTCGGTGGCGTACAGCGCCTCGGCGTCGCCCTTGCCATCGCGGATGGCGATGGCGGTCATCGTGGTATCGCTCATGAAAGCGCTCCATGGAAAGTGCGCCCAGTGTAGGCGTGCAGGCGTCAACGCCCGGCGCAGATGCACCCACGGTTTCCAGCAGGCATTGCCACGGCAGCGGCAAGCCAGCGATGGTGGGTCTTCGACAACGCCGCGGTGCTGCGTAATGTTCGTTGGACAAGCGGTCTTCGCCAACCTCTTCCTGCATGTCGCATTGCAGCCCAATGCAACCAAACGCTTGCGCTCACCGAATGCACCGCAAGTTCAAGCAGGCAAGCGGCGTGCGATTGCAACAACCCAGCCCCAGAACCGGATGCGATTGCCCGCAAGCAACCCCAACCAGGCAGATGCTGCGCGGCCGCCCGCATCACGGTATCCCGGCCTATGCTGGTGCCTTGCTGACCACCAGGAGTCGCCATGCAACTGCCATGCAATACGCGCGTCATCGCCGTCTGCGTGTTCGCACTGGCCGCGAGCACGCAGGTCAGCGCGGCGCAGGTGCGCATTGCGCAGGAAGCAGACGGCTACCGCCTGTTGGTGGATGGCGCTCCCTTCGTGATCAAGGGTGCCGGCCTGGGCAATGGCAGCATGGAAACGCTGGCCGCACGCGGCGGCAACGCGTTGCGCACCTGGCGCGTGGATCCGGACCCGCAACGCCAGCGCGCCCTGCTCGATCGCGCACAAGGCAACGGCCTGAAAGTGGCGGTCGGCATCGAGGTCGGCAACCAGCGACATGGCTTCGATTACGACGATGCAACGGCAGTGAAACAGCAACTGCAACGCATCCTTGCGCAGGTACGGCAATCGGCGGCGCATCCGGCGGTGCTAATGTGGGTGGTCGGTAACGAGCTCAATCTGGATTACACCAATCCCAAGGTCTGGAATGCGGTCGGCGAGATCGCCGAGGCGATCCATGCCATCGACCCGGATCATCCGGTCACCACCACGCTGGCCGGTTTCGACAAGCAACTCATCGACCAACTCAAGACGCGCGCGCCGGCACTGGACCTGATCGCCGTGCAGCTCTACGGCGATATCGCAGCGCTCCCGCAAAAGCTGCACGAGAGCGGTTGGCGCGGCCCTTACGTGGTCACCGAATGGGGCCCCACCGGGCACTGGGAATCGCCGACCACCTCGTGGGGCGCACCGATCGAAGACGACAGCACGCGCAAGGCGCTATTGCTGGAACAGCGCTACCGCAGCGACATCGCCAGCGACACCCGCCAGGGGCTGGGCTCGTTCGTGTTCCTGTGGGGCGACAAGCAGGAGCGCACGCCCACCTGGTATGGCCTGTTCTTGTCTTCGGGCGAGGCCACGCCCAGCGTGGACACATTGCAATTGCTGTGGACCGGCCAATGGCCAGCCACCCGGGCGCCAACGGTAGCGGCGCTCACGCTGGCTGGCCAACGCGCCACCGACAGCGTGAGCCTTCGCCCGGGCCAGGCCGTGACCGCACGCATTCGTGCCAGCGGCGCATCCGTACTGCGCTACGACTGGCACGTTCGCAGCGAAAGCACCGCGCGCAGCATCGGGGGCGACCCCGAGACGTTGCCACCGCTGGTCGATGCCGCCATTGCGCCGAACCGCGTTCCCGGTGGTCGCAACGGCGCACGCGCTACGGGCGAGGAGGTGCGCCTGATCGCACCACCGCCGGGCAATTACCGCTTGTTTGTGGAAGTGCGCGATGACGCCGGCCGCGCCGGCTATGCCAACCTGCCATTCCGCGTGCTGCCGCCCTCACCGGCCCTGCGACAGGGCGCATCGGAACCGTCGCAACCTGATATGCATTCATCGCGATGAAGCGATATTATCGCCAGACGATCAGCCGGAACCGCCGCGATGACGCATCTCAGTTTCGAGTTCTACCCGCCCAAGACCGATGATCAGCGCGCGCAACTGGACCGCACTGCAGCCAGGTTGAAAGGCTACGCGCCGGAGTACGTGTCGTGCACCTTCGGCGCCGGCGGCTCCACGCTCAGCTACACCTCCGAAACGGTACGCCACCTCAAGCAGAAGCATGGCTTCGAAGCGGCGCCGCACCTGTCCTGCGTCGGCGGCAGCCGGCAGGAAATCCGCGAGCTGCTCAAGCTGTATCGCGCCATCGGTTGCACCCGCATCGTTGCGCTGCGTGGCGACCTGCCGTCGGGCATGGGCCATCCCGGGGACCTGCGTTACGCCTCGGACCTGATCGCCTTCATCCGCGCCGAGCACGGCGCCGCGTTCCGGATCGAGGTCGGCGCCTATCCGGAAACCCATCCGCAGGCGGCCGACGCGCTCAGCGACCTGCGCTATTTCAAGGCCAAGGTCGATGCCGGCGCCGATGCGGCCATTACCCAGTATTTCTACAACGCCGATGCCTACTTTCATTTCCGCGACGCAGTGCAGCGGATGGGCGTGGAGATACCGATCATTCCCGGCATCATGCCGATCTCCAATTTCTCGCAGCTGCGGCGGTTTTCCGAGCAATGCGGCGCAGAGATTCCACGCTGGATCGGCAAGAAGATGCAGTCCTACGGCGACGACGCCGACGCAGTGCGCGCCTTCGGCGCAGAGGTCGTGGCGGCCTTGTGCCAGCGCCTGATCGCAGGTGGCGCGCCGGCATTGCATTTCTACACCCTCAATCTGGCCAAGCCGACCACGCAGGTGTTGCAGCTGCTCGGACGCTGAGCACCTGCTTCGCATTCCAGTCGTCGCCCTCGCACACCCGCGCGCATGTATGTCGCCAGCTCACGCTTACCCGGCTACGCTGCGCCGATGCATCGCCTTCTGCCCCTGTTGTTCTTGCTCTGCGCCTGTCCCGCCGCGCGCGTGCAGGCGCAGGAAATCCATCGCTGCGTCGCGCCGGACGGGCAAACCCTGTTCACCGACCGGCGCTGCGAAGACGTCGGCGCGGCCAGCCGCGCACTGCCTGCCATCCGCCCGCAGGGCAATACCGGCCTGTATCGCTACGGCTGCCCGCGGCGGCTGAGCGAACTGGTGTCGTTGCTGCAATTGGCGGTGGACAGCCGCGACGTCAACCGCCTGTCCAGCCTGTACCTGTGGAGCGGTCAATCCGATGCCGCCGCCAATCAGGTGCTGAGCCGGCTGGAAGCCATCGTGCAGCGCCCGTTGCTGGATATCGTGCCGATGTATCCGCACAGCGACACCCCCACCTGGGACGCCGACACCACCGCGCCTACGCCGTCGCTGGATGGCAGCGCCATCGACGCGCCACTGCCTACCCCGCCCAGCCGCCCGCGCCCCTGGGGACTGCGGCTGGAACAGAACCTCGCCAGCGGCACGCCGGCGCGCAGCGTGCTGCGGCTACGCAGGCAATATAACTGCTTCTGGGTGACGTTCTAGCCGCGCAGGCGTGGCATCCGGCGGCGCGGGATCACCGCAGGACCGCTGCACGTCGCAACAGGGGTCGAGGGCATTGCGCTGACGGTTCGGCCGTCAGATGCTGCGGTGCGCTCATTGCGGCCAGAGCGCGCGGATCGCCGCGATACCCTGCGCACCATGCGAGCGCGCCTGACGCACATCTTCGCCCTGCATGCCGCCGAGCGCGTAGATCGGCAGCCAGACCTGTTCGCGCAAGGTCTCGAAACCGTCCCAGCCGATCGGTGTGGCGCCCGGATGCGACGCGGTCGCCTGCACCGGCCCCAGCACCGCGAAGTCGCAGCCGATCCGTTGGGCGTGGCGCAGGTCGTCCAAGCCATGGCACGACGCAGCCACGAGTCGGTCTGCAGGCAGCGGGCGTTCCTGCAGACCGGCCAGCTGCTCCGATCCCAGATGCACGCCGATACCCAGATCCGCAGCCAGCGCGATATCGCGATTGAGCAACAGTTGCGCGCGCGCGCGACCACGCAGGCGCATCACCTGCTGCAACAACGCCTGCCAACGCGCCGGCGCAAGCTGCCGCGCACGCAGCTGGATCCGGGTGATCCCGTTGTGCAATGCGAGCTCCAGGCCCTCCAGCCAGCGCGCCTCGTCCTCCGGCTCGGGCGTGATCAGGTAACGGTCGGGCTGCCGTAGCGCGCCTACCACCGGCACGTCGGCCGGCGGCATCGAATAGCGGGCCAGCTTGTCTGCCGCCACCCAGGTCATGGCCTGGCCTTCGCGGCCGCGCGGGCTGCCTTTCCAGCTCGTGATATGACGCACTTCCAGGCGCAGCCGCTTGTCCGGATAGAGCTGCGGCACTTCCATCACCCAATCGCCCACCTGCGCCTCGATGCCGAGCTCTTCGTTGAGCTCGCGCACCAACGCTTGTTCGGAGGTCTCGCCAGGCTCGCGCTTGCCGCCCGGAAATTCCCACAGGCCAGGCATGTCGCGCGTTTCGGTGCGGCGGGTCAGCAGGATGCGCCCGCGGGGGTCGGTGATCACGCCGGCAACGACGTGAATGGATCGAAGAGAATCAGGCATGGCGGCAAGAGTGCCGCGAGTGAGCGGTACAGCGCAATGAGGCCGGGATCGGAGATTCGGGATTTGCTAACGCAGGCGTTGCACAGGCATTGCCAATCCCCAATCCCAAATCTCCGCCTCAGAGCAACAGATCAACGCCGCACTTACCGCTTAACCTCGTAGCCCGCAAAGCATCGCGATAATTCCGAAAGCAAAGCCCCCCTTGGTAAGGGGGCGCGCCGAAGGCGCAGGGGATCGGGAGCAGCGCCGTGAGCCCGCTATCGGCAACGCGGATAGCGGGTGAGCAGCCCGCAAAGCGGGCTGCTCCACGGTCAACTCAGCCTCAGCTGAGTTGACCGTGGCAGTGCTTGTACTTCTTGCCGCTGCCGCACGGGCATGGGTCGTTGCGGCCCACCTTGGGTTCGTCGCGGGTGACCTGCGACACCGGCACAGGCGCGTTGCCGCCCTGCATCTGCTCCACTTCCTCCTCGGCGCCGTAGCCACCCACATCCTGGTGCTGGAATTGCGAGGCCATCAAGCGCGCCTGCGCCTGGAGACGTTCCTGCTCTTCCAGTTCGGCCACTTCTTCTTCGCTGCGAATGCGCACGCGCGCCAGCAGATTGATCACCTCGCGCTTGACGTTCTCCAGCATCTCGGAGAACAGCTCGAAGGCTTCCTTCTTGTATTCCTGCTTGGGCTGCTTCTGCGCGTAACCGCGCAGGTAGATGCCCTGGCGCAGGTAATCCATCTTGGCCAGATGCTCCTTCCAGCCCTGGTCGAGCACGGTCAGCATCACGTGCTTTTCCAGCGCGCGCATGGTATCCGCGCCGATCGCAGCTTCCTTCTCGGCGAAGTGCGCATCCACCGCTGTCTGCACCTTGGCGGCGATCTGCTCGGCGTCGATTTCTTCCTGCGCACGCACCATGTCGGTCAGCGACAAGGTCATGCCCAGCTCCGACTCCAGCGTGGCTTCCAGGCCCTTCAGATCCCACTGTTCGTCGACCGAATTGGGCGGCACGAAGCGTGCGACCAGGTCGTAGATCACATCGCCGCGAATTCCGTCGACGTTGTCCTTGACCGACTCGGCGTCCAGCAATTCGTCGCGCTGGGCATAGATCACCTTGCGCTGATCGTTGTTGACGTCGTCGAAATCCAGCAGGTTCTTGCGGATGTCGAAGTTGTGCGCTTCCACCTTGCGCTGCGCCTTTTCGATCTGCCGGCTGACCAGGCGGTCTTCGATGACGTCGTCTTCCTTCATGCCCATCATGCGCATCGCCTTCTGGACCCAGTCCGAGGCGAAGATGCGCATCAGGTTGTCTTCCAGCGACAGATAGAAGCGCGACGAACCCGGGTCGCCCTGACGACCGGCACGGCCACGCAGCTGGTTGTCGATACGCCGCGACTCGTGGCGTTCGGTACCGATGATGTGCAGGCCGCCGGCCGCCTTGACCGCGTCATGACGACGCTGCCATTCGGTCTTGATCTTGAAGCGCGCATCTTCGCTGGCGTCTTCGCCGAGGGCGTGATACTCCGATTCCAACGAGCCGCCCAGCACGATATCGGTACCGCGACCGGCCATATTGGTGGCGATGGTCACCGCGCCCGGCTGGCCGGCGTTGGCCACGATGGTCGCTTCGCGCTCGTGCTGCTTGGCGTTGAGCACTTCGTGCTTGACCCCGGCCTTGCGCAGGTGCTCGGACAGCATCTCCGAGGTCTCGATCGAGGTGGTTCCCACCAGCACCGGCTGGCCGCGCTTGGCGCAATCTTCGATGTCGGCCAGCACCGCGTTGAACTTGCCCTTGCGGTTGAGGAACACCTGGTCCGGATGGTCCTTGCGCACGGTCGGGCGGTTGGTCGGAATCACCACCACTTCCAGGCCGTAGATGCTCTGGAATTCGTAGGCTTCGGTATCGGCCGTACCGGTCATGCCGGACAGCTTCTTGTACATGCGGAACAGGTTCTGGAAGGTGATGCTGGCCAGGGTCTGGTTCTCGCGCTGGACCGGCACGCCTTCCTTCGCTTCGACCGCCTGGTGCAGGCCATCCGACCAGCGACGCCCGGACAGCGTGCGGCCGGTGAATTCGTCCACGATCACCACTTCGCCATCGCGCACGATGTAATCCACATCGCGCTGATAGATGGCATGCGCGCGCAGCGCCGCGTTGAGGTGATGCACAACGCTCAGGTTCTGCGCGGCATACAGCCCGTCTTCGGCGTTTTCCAGGATGCCGGCCTGCAACAGCAACTCTTCGGCGTGGCCCATGCCCGCCTCGGACAGATGCACCTGCTTGCCCTTTTCGTCGATCCAGAAATCGCCTTCGCCTTCTTCGCTTTCCTGCCTGGTCAGCTGCGGCACGATGCGATTGACGCGGATGTACAGCTCCGGCGATTCGTCGGCCGGGCCGGAGATGATCAGCGGGGTGCGCGCTTCGTCGATCAGGATCGAGTCGACTTCGTCGACGATCGCGTAATGCAGGTTGCGCTGGTAACGGTCGGCGCGCGACAGCGCCATGTTGTCGCGCAGGTAATCGAAGCCGAATTCGTTGTTGGTGCCGTAGGTGATGTCGGCGCCGTAGGCCTCGCGCTTGTCGCTATGCGGCATGCCCGGGTACACCACGCCCACGCTCAGGCCCAGCCAGTTGTACAGCTTGCCCATCTGCGCGGCGTCGCGGCGCGCCAGGTAGTCGTTGACCGTGACCACGTGCACGCCCTCGCCCTGCAGCGCATTGAGGTACACCGGCAGCGTGGCCACCAGGGTCTTGCCTTCGCCGGTGCGCATCTCGGCGATCTTGCCCAGGTGCAACACCATCCCGCCGATCAGCTGCACATCGTAATGGCGCATGCCCAGCACGCGTCGGCTGGCCTCGCGGCATACCGCGAAGGCTTCGGGAAGAATCTTGTCCAGGGACTCGCCGGCGGCAAGCCGCTGCTTGAACTCCGGAGTCTTGGCTTGCAGCTCGGCGTCGGAGAGCTTCTCGATCGTCGGCTCCAGCGCATTGATCTGGGTGACGAGGCGGTTGAGCTGGCGCAGCTGGCGTTCGTTACGACTGCCAAAGACACGGGTAAGCAGACTGTTGATCATTGAAGAAACCGGTTGAAAAGGAACGGTTTGACCGACGCCGGTCCCCACAGACCCGACCGCCGTAAACGAAACAGGGCGCACTGCGCCCTGTCGATGGCAACACCCTATTGTAGCTTGGGGCGGGCCTTCACGAATCAAGCGCGGCCCGCGCCCCCGTCAACCGCGCCCCTGACGTCCCACCGGCGTGGCTTCGCCCAGGAATTTGCGCGGGTTGACCACGCGCCCATCCGCCCAGACCTCGAAATGCACGTGTGCACCGGTGGAGCGGCCGCTGGAACCGGCACGCGCGACCTGCTGGCCGGCGCGCACCAGATCGCCCACCTTCACCACCAGGCGCGAGTTGTGCGCGTAGCGGGTCACATAGCCATTGCCGTGATCCACTTCGACCACGTTGCCGTAACCGCCGCGTACGCCGGCGTAGCTGACCACGCCATCGGCCACCGACAGCACCGGGTCGCCCACGTTGGCATGGAAGTCCACGCCCTTGTGGAAGGCCGAACCACCGTCGAACGGATCGGCGCGGCCGCCGAAACCGGAGGTGATGTAGGTGTTGCGGATCGGCATCCGCGAGGGCACCGAATTCTGCTCCAGCTGATGATCGAACATCAGCGAGGCCAACACGTTCAATTGCTGGCCGGAGGCGGAGAACTGCTGCTCCACTTGCCCGAGCGTCTCCTTGAGGTCTTTCACCGGCATGTCGCTGACCGGCTCATCGCCGCCACCGACGCCGACCGGCTCGTCGAAGTCGAATTCGCCGTCCTTCAACTTGCCCATTTCGGTCAGGCGCTCGCCCAACGCGTTGAGGCGGGTGGCCTGCGCCTGCAGCTCGCCCAGCCGGGCGGCCAGTGCATTGACCTGCGCCTGCGAGGCGCGCTGCGCCTGGGCCAGCTCGGCCTGTTGCTGCGCAACCTTGGCCTGCAGCGCCGAATTGGTCACCATGCCGGTGGCGGTGCTGGCACCGACGCCGATCAACATGCCCAGGCCCAATACCGCGCCAAGCACCACCATCGGTCGATCCGCTGCAAAGTCCTGGAACTGTCGGGCCACACGCTGCGCCCGGGTCTGCCGCGATTTGATTACAACTTTTTTCAACGCCATATGAGTGTCATGTCCAAGCCCAAGTCCAACGCACGCAACCCTTCCACTCCACAACCGGCCATCGAGGCCGCGCTGGGGGAAAAGGCTGGCGACCCCTTGCGCCGAGCCTTGTGGCTCGATGCGCTGGACCGGCAGTTGCGCCCCCTGTTACCACCTCATCTGGCGACCCGTTGCCGGTTGGCCAATGTCCGAGGCGAACAGCTCGTTTTTCTGGTGGATTCGCCGGTCTGGCATGCCAAGGTGCGGCTTGCCGAAACCCAAATCCTGGATGCCGCCCGATCCGTCGGACTGAAGGCCACCGCGGTGACCGTCAAGACCGCAACCGTGCCGCTGCATTCCCCAACGCAGCAGAACCGCGACCGTCCCAAACCTGTATCCGAGGCGACGCACAAAGGCTTGCGCGACGCGTTGGCTTCCCTGCAGGACGTGTTACCGACCAAACGGTGAAGCCATGCCGCCCATCCGGAGCGGCCGCCAGTGCGTGAAAGCGTTGCGAAGACCGCACACGACCCGACGCATCCTAGCGGGCATGTGGCCCGCAGGAGTTAGAGAAGTCTTAAATAAATGTTAAGAACGGGCCTGAAATTCGAGCGCGTTCACACTTTGAACGCCAACCAGGGCATTCCCTGACATCACGCGTAGACGGGGCTGGCGTAGGTGACCGGTGGTTGTTCGGTGCCTTCCGGGAAGCTGACCCATTCCCAGGCGGCCTGGTCGGCCAGGAGCGCACGCACCAGTTTGTTGTTGAGGGCGTGGCCGGACTTGAAGCCTTCGTAGGCGCCGAGGATGGCGCCGCCAGCCAGATACAGGTCGCCGATGGCGTCCAGGATCTTGTGCCGCACGAATTCGTTGGTGTAGCGCAGGCCGTCTTCGTTGAGCACGCGGAACTCGTCCAGCACGATGGCGTTGTCCATCGAACCGCCCAGGCCCAGATTGCGCTCGCGCATGTACTCCAGATCGCGCATGAAACCGAAGGTGCGCGCGCGCGAAATTTCCTTGACGTACGCCGAGGTGGAGAACTCGATTTCCTGGCGCGACTGCTTGGCCGGAATCATCGGGTGATTGAATTCGATGGTGAAGCCGAGCTTGTAGCCCTCGTAGGGCTCAAAACGCGCCACCTTGTCGCCGTCGCGCACTTCTACCGTCTGCTTGATCCGGATGAAGCGCTTGGGCTTGCTCTGTTCGACGATGCCTGCCGACTGCAGCAGGAACACGAACGGGCCGGACGAGCCATCCATGATCGGCAACTCGGCCGAAGACAGCTCGACGATGACGTTGTCCACACCCAGGCCCGCCAATGCGGACATCAGATGTTCGACGGTCTGGATCTTGGCGCCGTTGCAGGTCAGCCCGGTGCACAGCGTGGTCTCGGTGACCAGTTCGGCATCTGCGGGGACTTCGACGACCGGTTCCAGGTCCACCCGTCGGAACACCACGCCATGATCGACCGGAGCCGGCCGTAACGTCATGTACACCTTGTCGCCGCTGTGCAGGCCGACGCCGGTGGCGCGAATGGTGTTCTTGAGAGTGCGCTGCTGGGTCATATGCGAAGTCTGGATGAACAATGCAGACAGACGCTGAACCGACTGTCTAATCCGCTGAGATTATCCGAATTTTAACAAGTCGCGCGTGACGGCAACGGTAATCAGTCAGTCACGCGATAACAAAAGCTGCCGGATCGGCACCGATCCGGCAGGAATGACATGACATGGCAGTACAACCCGAAGCGGGCCCCGGGCGGACGGGCTACGTCACCGTAGCAACGCAGCCGACGATCCTCAGTCGGCCTGGCGGCGCAGGAACGCCGGGATATCCAGATAATCGTTGGGCAGGTCCGCCGCCGGCGTCGAGGAGCCGCCGCCGTTGTGGCTGCCGCTGCCGACCGAGTCGCTGCTCGGACGGCGCAGGCCCAGCCCCATGCTGCCACCGACGGCCTTGGACACCGCATCGCCGCTGGTGGTGTCGAAGTCGCCGAATTCCGGCTGGCCGGTGGTGGCGTTGCGCACCAGCTTGATCGGCGCGCGCTGGTCCGGACGCTGGGCCTGGCGGGCAACCGCGCGGTTCAGGCCGGTGGCCACCACGGTCACGCGCACTTCGTCCTGCATGTCCGGGTCGAGCACGGTACCGACGACCACGGTGGCATCTTCCGACGCGAACGCTTCGATGGTGCGGCCGATCTCGTCGAACTCGGACATGGTGAAGTCCGGGCCGGCGGTGATGTTGACCAGGATGCCGTTGGCACCGGCCAGGTTCACGTCGTCCAGCAGCGGGTTCTGGATGGCGGCTTCGGCAGCGGCCTGCGCGCGATCGTCGCCGCGTGCCGAACCGGTGCCCATCATGGCCAGGCCCATTTCCGACATCACGGTGCGCACGTCGGCGAAGTCGACGTTGATCAGGCCCGGGCGCACGATCAGGTCGGCGATACCCTGCACGGCGCCCTGCAGCACGTCGTTGGCAGCGCGGAACGCCTGGATCATGGTGGCGTTGCGGCCCAGCACGGTGATCAGCTTTTCATTGGGAATGGTGATCAGCGAATCGCAATGCTGGCTCAGTTCCTCGATGCCCTTCAGCGCCACCTGCATGCGGCGACGGCCTTCGAACGGAAACGGCTTGGTGACCACGGCCACGGTCAGGATGCCCATTTCCTTGGCCAGCTGCGCAACGACCGGTGCTGCACCGGTACCGGTGCCGCCGCCCATGCCGGCGGTGATGAAGACCATGTCCGCACCCTGCAGCGCGTCCATGATGCGCTCGCGATCTTCCAGCGCGGCCTGACGGCCGACTTCCGGATTCGCGCCTGCGCCCAGGCCCTTGGTGACGTTGGTGCCGAGCTGCAGCTGCAGCTTGGCGCCGCAGTTCTTGATGGCCTGCGAGTCGGTATTGGCGGTGATGAATTCCACGCCGTCGACGTTGGTGTTGACCATGTGCGCAACGGCATTGCCACCGCCGCCGCCGACGCCAACCACCTTGATGACCGCGTTGGGAGCCATTTTTTCAATCAGTTCGAAATGTGCCATGTCAGTGTCCTCTTGAGCCGGGATTCGGGAATGGGGATTGGGGATTCGCACAAGCGAGGGTCCCTGCCCACTCCGCACCACGGCGAGTGTTGTTGTTTGAAAGTCGGGATTCGTGTGCCGGGGCCGTAGATTCGCTGTTGCGCTCCACGGCTCGTGTCACCTACTCCTCGACGCAATGCCTGCAAATAATTTTATCGCCTACCTGCTCGCCGCTCTCTACTTAATCTTCGCAACCGCCGCCGCTTTGCCTTTCGCTCTTGCTCTTGCTCTTGCTCTTTCCAATCCCGAATCCCAACTCCCGAATCCCGGCACTTCAAAATTCCCCGCGATACCAATTCTTCAATTTCTTGAACAAGCTGCCCGCGCGCCCGGTCGGAATCGATGGCCGGCGCGGGTGTTCGATCTGGCTGCCCATCAGCAGCAGGCCCACGCCGGAGGCGTGTACCGGGTTGCCGACGACTTCGCCCAGGCCGGTGACGTGCTGCGGAATGCCCACGCGCACCGGCATCTGCAACATTTCTTCGGCCAGTTCCACCACGCCTTCCATCTTCGAGGCACCGCCGGTAAGCACCATGCCGGCGCGCACCATTTCTTCGAAGCCCGAACGACGCAGTTCGGCCTGCACCATCTCGAAGATTTCCTCGTAACGGCCCTGCACCGCCTGCGCGAGTGCGTGGCGCGGCATGCGGCGCGGCGGGCGGTCGCCCACCGACGGCACCTGGATGCTTTCTTCGGCGGTGGCCAGCTGTGCCAGCGCGCAGGCGTAACGCACCTTGATCTGCTCGGCTTCCGGCGTCGGCGTGCGCAGCATGTGCGCAATGTCGTTGGTGACATGGTCACCGGCGATCGGCAACGAAGCGGTGTGGCAGATCGCGCCTTGCACGTACACCGCCAGATCGGTGGTACCGGCGCCGATGTCCACCAGCACCACGCCAAGCTCGCGTTCGTCGGCGGTCAGCACTGCGACCGACGACGCCAGCGACGACAGCACCAGATCGTCGACCTGCAGGCCGCACTTCTGTACGCACTTGGTGATGTTGGCGGCTGCCGACTGCGCGCACACCACCAGGTGCGCATGCACCTCCAGGCGCACGCCGGTCATGCCGACCGGGTTGCGGATGCCTTCCTGCGAATCGTCCAGCACGTACTCGCGCGGAATCGCATGCAGGATGCGCTGGTCGGCCGGAATGGCCACCGCCTTGGCGGCATCGAGCACGCGCTCCAGATCGCTCCAGGTCACTTCGCCATCGCGGATCGGAACGATGCCGGGCGAGTTCTTGCACTGCACGTGGTTGCCGGAAATCGAGGCATACACCGAGCGGATCTCGCAGCCGGCCATCAGCTCGGCCTCTTCCACCGCACGCTGGATCGACTGCACGGTGGATTCGATGTCCACCACCACGCCGCGCTTGAGACCGCGCGATTCATGCGAACCGATGCCGATCACTTCGATCGGATTGCCGGGCGAGTATTCGCCGACCAGCGCAACGACCTTGGAGGTGCCGATGTCCAGTCCAACGATGAGGGATTTGTCGCCTTTGCGATTCATGTCTTAAAGCCGGGATTCGAGATTCGGGATACGGGATTGGGAAAACGCGGAACTGCCTGGGCGACGGGAGGTGCGGAAGGTGCTGCGCGATGCCGGGGCTGCGCTTTTTCCAATCCCGAATCTCCACTCTCCAATCGCTGCCGTTCGACGGTAAATCCGTTGGTGTAGCGCAGGTCGGCTCGGGCGATCGGGCGCTGTGGATCGGACAGCTGCGGCAGCACGCGGGCGAAGCGCTGCAGCCGTGCGCGTGCATCGTCGCGGCCGACCACGATCTGCACGCCATTGCTCAGCCCCAGCGACCAGCTGCCGCGCGCGTCCATTTCAAGACGCTCCACATCCAGCCCGGTCGGTGCGAACAGGGCGCGCGATTCGTTGTACAGCGCCACCACGTCCTGGGTCTTGCTGTCCGGCCCACCGAGCTGCGGCAACTTGAAATCCTTCAACAGCGGCGGGGTGCGAAACAGCCGGCCCTGCTCGGACAGCATGCGGTCGGTACCCCAGCGCGCGAACGGCTTGTGCTCGGTCACGTGCACTTCCAGCACATCCGGCCAGCGCTTGCGCACCTGCGCACTTTCCACCCACGGCAACCGCGCAATGGCGTCCTGTGCCTGCTGCAGTTTCACCGCGAAAAAGCCGGCACGCGCATACGGCAACACCACCGCACGCAACTCTTCGGCCGGCACCCGCTTGAAGTCGCCGGACACGCGCAACTTCGCCAATGGCCAGCGCTCGGCACCGACCCAGCCATTGAGCACGGCCACCACCGGCAGCGCGACCAACGCCAGCGCGAGCAACCAGGCCAGGATGCGCAGGGTGGCGTTCATTGGTGTGCTCCGCACACGGGATTCGGCATTGGGGATTGGAGATTCGTCACGGCAGCAGCAACAGCAAAGGCGCGCATGGCGTCGCTGTTGGCCAATCCCGAATCCCGAATCCCCAATCCCCGCGTCACAGCGTCTGCTCCAGCACGCGCCAGACCAGTTCTTCGAAATCGATGCCGAGCTGGCGGGCGGCCTTGGGCACCAGCGAATGGCTGGTCATGCCGGGAGCGGTGTTCACTTCGAGCAGATACAGCTGGCCGCTGCTGCCATCGCGCATCACGTCCACGCGACCCCAGCCACGGCAGCCGGCAGCCCGGAAGGCGTCCAGCGCGAGTTGGCGAATCTGCGTTTCGGCCTCGCCTTCCAGGCCAGGGCACAGGTACTGGGTGTCCTCGGCGATGTACTTGGCGTTGTAGTCGTACCACTGGCCCTTGGGCACGATGCGGATGGACGGCAACGCGGTGTCGCCGAGCACGGCCACGGTGAGTTCGTCGCCTTCGATCAATTGCTCCATCAACAGCGCACCGTCGTAGCGCGCCGCCAGGGTCACTGCTTCTTCGAGCTGCGCCTGGTCGAACACGCGGCTGACGCCGACGCTGGATCCTTCGTTTGCCGGCTTGACGATGACCGGCAACCCGATCTGCTGTGCAGCGGCATGGATTGCCTCTGCGCTGGCGCCAGCAGCCAACCGCGCGTAGCGCGGCGTCGACAGGCCCAGCGACAGCCACACCTGTTTGGTACGGATCTTGTCCATGCTCAGCGCCGAGCCAAGCACGTCCGAGCCGGTATAGGGCACGCCGAAGGCTTCCATCAGGCCTTGCACGATGCCGTCTTCGCCGCCGCCGTTATGTCCGTGCAGCACGTTGAACACGCGATCGAACTGCTGCGCGACCAATGCCTTGGCCAACGCCGGAATGCCATCCACCGGCTGCGCATCGACGCCGCGCGCGCGCAGCGCTTCCAGCACGTTGCTGCCGGAATTCAACGACACCTCGCGCTCGGACGAGGTGCCGCCGAGCAGTACGGCGACGCGTCCAAAGGCTGCCGGATCGCTGGTGCGAACGTTGCCGACCAACGCGCTCATGCCTGCTCTCCGACAAACCCGTTGCTGATGATGTGCTGGGCCACGTAACCGATATCGCCGGCGCCCATCATCAACAGCAGGTCGCCGTCCTGCAGGACGTCCGGCAACACTTCGGCAAGCCCGGCGATCTGGCCGACGACCACCGGCTCGCTGCGGCCGCGCGCACGGATGGCGCGTGCCAATGCACGCGAATCGGCGCCCGGGATCGGCGCTTCGCCGGCCGGGTAGACCTCGCTCAGCACCAATGCGTCGACCGTGCTGAGTACCGCGGCAAAGGCGTCGAACTGGTCGCGGGTGCGGCTATAGCGGTGCGGCTGGAAGGCGACGACCAGACGCTTGTCCGGCCAGCCGCCACGCGCGGCGGCGAACACCGCTTCGAGTTCGCGCGGGTGATGGCCGTAATCGTCGACCACGCGCACACGTGCGCCGCTGCTGGTGGTGACTTCGCCCAGATCGTTGAACCGACGGCCGATGCCGGCAAAGTTTTCCAGCGCGCGCGCAATGGTGTCCGGCGCCACGCCGAGCTGCCAGCCGATTGCGGCAGCCGCCAGCGCATTGAGCACGTTGTGACGACCTGGCAGTGCGAGCGTCACCGGCGTGGTGGTGCCTTCGGGCAGGCGCAGCGTGAAGCGCATCCGTGGCCCGTCCTGCACGACATCTTCGGCGCGCACGTCGGCATTTTCGCTCATGCCGTAGCTCATCACGTGGCGCGGCGTCTTGCCGGCCAGTGCAGCCACTTCCGGGTCGTCGATGCACAGCAACGCCAGGCCGTAGAACGGCAGGCGCTGCAGGAATTCGGCGAATGCGGCCTGTACGCGGGCAAAATCGTTGCCGTAGTTTTCCAGGTGATCCGCATCGATGTTGGTGATCACCGCCATCAACGGATTCAGGCGCAGGAAGCTGCCATCGCTCTCGTCGGCCTCGGCGACCAGCCATTGGCCGCCACCGAGCTTTGCGTTGGCACCGGCAGCCAGCAGCTGGCCACCGATGACGAACGTCGGGTCTAACCCGCCTTCGCTCAACACTGCAGCCGCCAGGCTGGTGGTGGTGGTCTTGCCATGCGTGCCGGCCACCGCAATGCCGCGACGGAAACGCATCAGCTCGGCCAGCATCGCCGCGCGCGGCATGATCGGAATGCGCTGGCTGCGCGCTTCCATCAACTCGGGGTTGTCTTCGCGGATGGCGCTGGACACCACCACGCAATCGGTACCCAGCACGTTGGCCGCCGAATGGCCGCGCATCACGCGCGCACCCAGCTTGGCCAGCCGGCGCGTGGCCGCGTTGTCGGCGTTGTCCGAGCCGGAAACTTCATAGCCCAGCGTCAGCATCACCTCGGCAATGCCGCTCATGCCGGTACCGCCGATGCCGACGAAATGCACGCGCGGGAACGCCCGCACCAAATCGCCACTGTCTTGCAGACGGCGGATCACGGGGCACCTCCTGCGGAGGCGCCGGGATTGGGGAGTCGGGATTGGGGATTGGTGGCGATCAACTGCGCCGAACGGTCGCCATTTACGGATGTCTGCATGCTGCCCTGTTTGTGCGTTTGCTTGTTGCGAATCCCCAATCCCGCTCGCTCTTGGACAGCCGGAGGCTGGCCATCTCCACTCCCGGCCTCTTGAAGAATGATGTCGGCGATGCGCTCGGCGGCGTCCGGCTTGGCTAGGGTGCGTGCGGCGTTGGCCATCGAGAGGCGACGAGTCGGGTCGGCGAGCAACGTCTGCAATACCTGCTGCAAGCGCACTGCCAGGCTGTCGTCCTGCTTGAGCAGCACGGCGGCGTCGGCGCCGACCAGGTATTCGGCATTGCGGGTTTGATGGTCGTCGACAGCGGCGGCGAACGGCACCAGTACGCTGCCGACACCGGCGGCGCACAGTTCGGCCAGGGTGGATGCGCCGGCGCGGCACACCACCAGATCTGCCCAGGCATAGGCCGCAGCCATGTCGGCGATGAAGGGTTCGACGCTGGCGTTGACGCCTGCCTGCAGGTAGGCCGCTTCGGCTTCGGCGCGCAGCTTCTCGCCGCACTGATGGCGCAACTCGACCTCCGGGTGACCCAGTGCAGCCAGCGCTGTCGGCACCGCCTGATTCAACGCGCGCGCGCCCTGGCTGCCGCCCAGCACCAGCACGCGTACCGGGCCGGTGCGACCCACCAAGCGATCGGCCGGCGCCGGCAATGCAGCGATTTCTGCACGCACCGGGTTGCCTACCGCTTCTTCGCCAGCAAAGCTGCCCGGAAACCCGGTCAGCACGCGGCGCGCGAAACGCGACAACACCTTGTTGGTCATGCCGGGGGCGCGATTCTGTTCGTGCACCAGCAACGGCGCACCGAGCAGGCGCGCGGCCAGGCCGCCCGGGCCAGCTGCAAAGCCGCCAAAGCTGATCACCGCACGCGGACGGCGCTTGCGCAGCACGAAGCCGGCAGCGCGCACCGCGCGCATGACCCGCACCGGCGCACCGAGCAGCTTCACCACGCCCTTGCCGCGCAAGCCGCTGATGGCCAGCGTATCGATAGGAATATCGTGCTGCGGCACCAGGCGGGTTTCCATGGCGTCATCGGCGCCCAGCCAGGTCACCGGCACGCCGCGCGCGCGCAGCACCTTGGCCACGGCCAGGCCGGGGAAGATGTGCCCGCCGGTGCCGCCAGCCAGAATCATGACCGGCCGCATCATCGCAGACGACGGTGCGGGCATTTTTTGCGCGGCATGGGCAGAAACGCTCACGCAATCCTCCCGAAGGTCGGTTCCACACGCGGGTGCATGCGGCTGGTGCCGCGCAGGATGGCCGACGCCGGCGCTACGTAGGCGGCGGCAACCGGGGGAGCGGCCGGCGCGGGTGCAGCGCCAGTGTCGCGCTGCGGCTTGTGCGCAGGCGCGTACGCCGGCGGCACCGAATCGACCACCGGCTCGGCCGGCTCAGCTGGCGAGGCGGCCGCGCCCTGCGGAGACAACTTGCTGCGCAGGCGCTCGGCGCGATCGGCTTCGTAGGACACCCGCAGCAGCACACCCATCGCAAGACAGGTCATCAGCACCGATGAGCCGCCTGACGAAATCAGCGGCAGGGTCAGCCCCTTGGTCGGCAGGATGCCCAGGTTGACGCCGATCGACACGAAGCTCTGCATCGCGATCCACAGGCCGATGCCGAAGGCGATATAGCCGGAGAAATGCCGCTTCATTTCCACGCAGCGCATGCCCAGCCAGAAGGCGCGACCGACCAGCAGCGCGTAGAGCCCGATCACGCCGCACACGCCCACAAAGCCCAGCTCCTCGGCGATCACCGAGAAGATGAAGTCGGTATGCGATTCGGGTAGGTAGTTGAGCTTCTGCACCGAAGCGCCCAGGCCCACGCCGGTCCACTGGCCGCGGCCGATGGCCATCAGGGCGTTGGACAGCTGGTAACCGGAGCCCAGCTGATCCACCCACGGGTCCATGAAGGAGGTCACGCGCCGCATGCGGTACGGCTCGAAGATCACCAATGCCACCAGGGCCGGCAGCAGCAGCAGGATCGGCAGGATGATGCGCCCGATCGGCGCACCGCCCAGCACGAGCATGCAGGCGGTCACGCTCAGCAGCAGCATCGAGGAGCCGAAGTCCGGCTGCAGCAGCAACAGGCCGACCAAGAAGCCGACCACAAATACCGGTTTGAGCATCGCCTGCCAGGTCGCGTTGACCTCGTCGCGGAACCGCACCAGATAGCTCGCAAGCCAGATGATGTAGAACACCTTCACCGATTCGACCACCTGGAACCGCGACACGCCCAGGTTGATCCAGCGCTTGGCGCCATTAACGGTGCTGCCCAGACCAGGCACGAACACCACCACGAGCAGCACAAAGCAGGCCAGCAACAGCATCTGGTTGTGCTGTTCGATGGTCTTGAGCTCGGTGCGCATCGCCCAGAACGCCAGCGCGATGCCACCACCCAGGAACAGCAGGTGGCGGGTCAGGTAGTAGAACGGGCTGGCTTCCAGTTCGATCGAGCTGGACGCCACCATCACCACGCCCAGCGAGGCGAGCGTGACTGCCGCCCCGAGCAGCCACGGGTCGTAGCGGCCGCCGATGGCGTCCAGTCGTGTGGCCTGGCGGGACATGTCGTTCATCAGCGCACCTTCAACGTGGCGAGGCCGATCAGCACCAGCACCACCGAAATGATCCAGAAGCGCACGATCACGCGCGGCTCCGGCCAACCCTTGAGCTCGAAATGGTGGTGGATCGGCGCCATGCGGAACACGCGCTTGCCGGTCAGCTTGAAGCTGACCACCTGGATCATCACCGACAGCGTTTCGATCACGAACACGCCGCCCATGATCACCAGCACCATCTCCTGACGCACGATCACCGCGATGGTGCCGAGCACTGCGCCCAGCGACAGCGCGCCGATGTCGCCCATGAACACCATTGCCGGGTAGGTGTTGAACCACAGAAAGCCCAGCCCTGCCCCGGCAATCGCCGAGCAGATGATGATCAGCTCGCCGGCGCCGGGAATCAGCGGGATTTTCAGGTATTCGGCAAACACCACGTTGCCCGAGGCATACGCGAACACGCCCAGCGCGCAGGCCACCAGCACGGTCGGCATGATGGCCAAACCATCCAGGCCGTCGGTGAGGTTCACTGCATTGGAGAAGCCCACGATCCAGAAGTAGGCGATCACCACGAAGCTCACCCCGGCCAGCGGCAGCGCGATCGACTTGAACATCGGGATGTAGAACGTGATCGCCGCCGGCACGTCGGCGGTGTAGTACAGGAACAAGCCGGCGGCCAGACCGAAGATCGACTGCAGCAGATACTTCCAGCGCGACTTCAGGCCATTGGGATCGCGTTTGACGATCTTGATCCAGTCGTCGTACCAGCCGATCGCACCGAAGCAGATCATCACTGCCAGCACCAACCACACGTAGCGGTTGCGCAGATCGCCCCACAGCAGCACCGACAAGGTGACGGTGAGCAGGATCAGCGAACCGCCCATGGTCGGCGTGCCGGCCTTGGAAAAATGCGTTTGCGGGCCGTCCTGGCGGATCGGCTGGCCGCCCTTGAACTGGGCGAGCTTGCGGATCACCGCCGGGCCCATCCACAACGACAGGAACAGCGCGGTCAGCGCAGCCAGGATGCCGCGGAAGGTCAGATAGTTGAACAGCCCGAACAGGCTCTCCAGTTGCTGCAGCCAACGGGCCAACTCAAGCAGCATGGGATGCGTCCTCCGCCGATGCGAGCAGCGCGGTGACGACGCGGTCCATCGCGCTACCGCGCGAGCCCTTGATCAGGATCGTGATGGAGGCGACGCCCGGAAGCGCGTTGGTGGATGGCGATTGCTGTTGGTGAATCACTGCATGTTCCTGCGTATTTCCTGATCCGTGCTGCGGCACTTGCTGTCGCTGGCTGGTGGCATCGACCAGATCCGCCTGCAAGGCGTCGATCAACTCGGCGTGCGTGGCGAACACGCGGGCGCCTTCGCCGAATGCCTGCGCTGCGGCAGCGCTCAGTTCGCCCAGCGCATACAGCCGCTGCAGCTTGGCCGCGCGTGCGCGACGCCCCGCGGCGGCATGTAGTGCCACGCCTTCGGCGCCGAGTTCGCGCATGTCGCCCAGCACCAGCCAGCCTTCGCCCGGTGCGGCGGCCAAGGCATCGATGGCCGCATCCAGCGAGCCCGGGTTGGCGTTGTAGCTGTCGTCGATCAGGACCGCACCATTGGGCAAGGTCTGCGCGATCTGCCGGCCGGCCACCGCGCGTGCCTGCGCCAGACCGTCGGCGATCACCGGCAAGGCGATGCCGGCACCGAGTGCAAGCCCGGTTGCCGCCAATGCGTTGAGCACGTTGTGGCGACCAGGCAGCGGCAGCGCAATCTGCGCCTCGCCCTGCGGCGTGACCAGGGTGAACTGCGCGCCGCCGGTGTGCAGACGCAGTTGACGCGCAGTGATCTCGGCACTGGCCTGCAAGCCGTAGCGCAACACGCGACGTCCCTGCACCGGCTGGCTCTGCAACTGCTGTTCGAACCACATGCCGAAAGCGTCGTCGGCATTGATCACCGCCACGCCATCGGCGGGCAGCGCGGCGTAGATGGCGCCCTTGGTCCGTGCGACGCCAAGCAAGCTGCCCAGACGTTCCAGATGGGCGGGCGCGATGTTGTTGACCAATGCCACATGCGGCTGCGCAATCTCGGTGAGATAGGCAATATCGCCCGGCTTGCCGGCGCCCATTTCGTAGATCGCAAAGTCCGCATCGTCGGGCGCGGCGATCACTGCCAGCGGCAAACCGATCTCGTTGTTGCGGTTGCCCGGCGTGGCGTACACGGTGGTGCCATCCACGCGCCCGGCTTCCTGCAGGATCGACAGCAGCAGCGCCTTGACGCTGGTCTTGCCGTTGGAGCCAGTCAGCGCAAGCACACGCGTGGCGCGGTCGCGCTGCATGCCGGCGGCGATGCGCGCCAACGCCAGCTCGGTGTTGTCCACCACCACCTGCGGCACGCTCAGCGCCGGCAGCAGGCGATCGACCAGCACACCGCTGGCACCGCGCGCGACCGCCTCGGTGGCGAAATCGTGCCCATCAAAGCGTTCGCCGCGCAGCGCCACATACAGGCTGCCGTCGGCAAGCGTGCGGGTGTCGTTACCGACCGCATCGATCATGGTGTCGTCGCCGTGCAGCTCGCCGCCCGCCCAATGTGCGATCAACGACAGTGGCGTGAGCTTCATGGCCGCACTCCCAACACGGTGCGCGGCAGCAGCGCCTGCGCCGCCACGAGGGCGTCGTCGAAGGCGTGCCGCACACCGGCAATTTCCTGATACGGCTCGTGGCCCTTGCCGGCGATCAACACGATGTCCGATGGGCTGGCCATGCCGATGGCCTGATGGATCGCAGCGGCGCGGTCGCGCTGCACGATGGCGGCATCCGGTCGCGCGAAGCCGCGCAGGATATCGGCCACGATCGCATCGCCGTCTTCGCCACGCGGGTTGTCGTCGGTCACGATCGCCACGTCGGCCTTGAGCTCGGCAATCGCCGCCATCTGCGGGCGCTTGCCGGTGTCGCGTTCGCCACCGCAGCCGAATACGCAGATCAGGCGGTCCTGCGCATGCGAACGCAGGCTGCTCAATGCCTGTTCCAGCGCATCGGGCGTGTGTGCGTAATCGACCACCACCAACGGTGCGCCATGTGCGCCGCCGAGGCGGTTCATGCGGCCATGGATGGGCTGCAACTGGCCGAGCACACTGGCGATCTGCGCAGGCGCAAACTCCATCGCCCACAACGCGCCGGCCACGGCCAGCAGGTTGTCCACGTTGAAACGGCCCAGCAGCGGCGAATGCACCGGATGCACTTGGCCCTGGACATTCAACGCAAAGTTGATGCCGTTGTGGTCCAGCTGCAGTGCCTGCGCGCTCACGCTGGCGTCGGCATGCGCGCGCGAGCTCACACCGATCGCGCGCAGCGCGGGATCGAGCGCAGCGAACAGCGTGCGGCCGAAGCCATCGTCCAGGTTCACCACGGCCGCTTTCAACCCCGCGCGGGTGAACAGCTTGGCTTTCGCCGCGCCGTATTGCGCCATGTCGCCGTGGTAATCGAGATGGTCACGGGTGAGATTGGTGAACACTGCCACGTCGAAATGCACCGCATCCACGCGGCCCTGATCGAGCGCGTGCGAGCTGACTTCCATTGCCACGGCCTGCGCACCCTCATCGCGCAACTGCGCCAACAGGGCGTGCGTGGGCAGCACCAGCGGGGTGGTGAAACCGGTCGGCACGGCCGCGCCATACAGACCGACGCCCAGCGTGCCGAGCGTGCCGGTGGGCGTACCGAGCAGCGTCAAGGCCTGCGCCAGCAGCTGCACGGTGGAGGTCTTGCCGTTGGTACCGGTGACGCCGACCATGCGCATCGCCTGCGATGGCCGGCCATGAAATTGATCGGCCATCACGCCAAGGCGCGCGCGCAAGCCAGGCACGGCAATCGCATCGGCCGGGACCGGCAGACCGTCGGGAGCCGGCGGCTCGAACAACACCGCCGCCGCGCCATTGGCGCGCGCCTGTTCGACAAAGCCCAGACCATGCGCACCGAAACCGGCGATCGCCACGAATGCATCGCCCGGGCGCACGGCGCGGCTATCCATCACCAACCCGGACACCTGCACGTCGTGCGTCAATGCCACATCCGGCAGCAACTGCGAAAGCGCCATGGAGCGGCTCACTGGCGGCTCTCCTGCAACGGCGCGGGCTGTGCTGGCGCGGCAGCCGGCGCAGGCGCCAGTGCGGTCGGAATGCCGGCAGAGACTTCATCCACCGGGTCCGGCACCAGGGCCGGATCCGGATCGGCCGATTGCGGCTTGACCACCGGCTGGCCGGTCTTGCCGGCCGCCTGTGCGGCCAGCCACGACTGGATATCGTCCGGCGGCACGTCCATCAAGCGCAGCGCGCCTTCCATCACGCGATGGAAGACCGGCGCCGATACCAGACCACCGTAATACACCTTGCCTTGCGGATCGTTGATCACGATGACGGTGGCAAAGCGCGGGCGCGTGGCCGGCACCAGGCCGGCGAACAGGGCGTTGTAATGCCCGCGCTCGTAGCCGTTGGCGCCATTCTTGCGCGCCGTGCCGGTCTTGCCGGCCACGTGGTAGCCCAGAATCGCCGCGCCCTTGGCACCGCCCTGGGTCACCACGGTCTCCATCATGTCGATGACCTGGCGCGCCACTTCCGGCGTGATCACCTGACGGGTTTCGTTGTGCTGGCCACGCACGAAGGTCGGCGGAGTGAGCTTGCCGCCGTTGCCCAGCGTGGCGTACGCCTGGGCAATCTGCAGCGGCGTCACCGACAGGCCGTAACCGTAGGACATCGTGGTCTTGGACGGGCCGCTCCAGCGCGCCGGCTGCAGCACCACGCCGGCCGATTCGCCGGGGAACCCGCTATGCGGCGCGCTGCCGTAACCGAAGTTGCGGATCGAGTGGTAGAAGGTCTGGTCGGGCACCTTGGCCGCGATCTTGGCCGCGCCGATGTTCGAACTGCGGGTGATCACGCCGGTGACGTTGAGCACACCGTTGTTGCGCGGCACATCGCGAATGGTGAAACGCCCCACCGACATGTAGCCGGGGTTGGTATCGATGACGGTGTCCTTGGTCACCACGCCGGCCGTCAGCGCGGTGGCCACGGTCAGCGGCTTCATCGTCGAACCCGGCTCGACCAGATCGGTGACCGCACGGTTGCGGCGCGCCGACGGATTGATGCCGGTGACCGAATTGGGGTTGTAGGTAGGCAGGTTGACCATCGCCAGCACTTCGCCGGTGGCCACGTCCATCACCACCATCGAACCGCCGGCCGCGTTGTTTTCGACCAGTGCGTTGCGCAGCTCCTTGTAGGCCAGGAACTGGATGCGGCGGTCGATGCTCAGCGTCAGATCCTTGCCCGGTTGCGCCGGACGCACCAGGTCCACGCTTTCCACGATGGCGCCGCGCGCATCGCGCACCACTTTCTTGGAACCGGGCTTGCCGCGCAGCCATTCGTCGAATGCCAGCTCCAGGCCTTCCTGGCCGCGGTCGTCGATGTTGGTGAAGCCCAGCACATGGGCCATCGCCTCGCCTTGCGGATAGAAGCGGCGGAACTCGCGCTGCGAGAACACGCCAGGAATCTTCAGATCGACAATCGCATGCGCCTTGTCCGGATTGATCCGGCGCTGCAGGTACATGAATTCCTTGCCGGCCTTCTGTGCCAGCTTGGCGTTCAACTCGTCCAGCGGCTGCCCGAGCGCTTTTGCCAGCTCGGGAATGCGGTCCGGGTTGCGCAGCAGTTCCTGCGGATTGACCCAGATCGATTCCACCGGCGTGGACACCGCCAGCGGCTCGCCGTTGCGGTCGGTGATCATGCCGCGCGAGGTGGCGATGGGCAGTTCGCGCAGGTAACGCGCTTCGCCCTGACGCTGGTAAAAATCGCGATTGACCAGTTGCACATAAGCCGCGCGGCCGATCAGCGTCACCGAGCACAGGCCAAGCGCGATACCGACCAGGGTCAGGCGACCACGGAGGTTGAAATTGCTACGGGGGCGGTTGCGGCCGGTTTTCATGGCGCACCTCCGTGTGCGCCACCCTGCGGGCAGCTGCGCTGTGCAAAACGGCTGTCCTGCCGTTTTGTCATGGCGGCACCTGCATAAGCGCCACCCTGCGGGCAGCTGCGCTGTGCAAAACGGCTGTCCTGCCGTTTTGTCATGGCGGCACCTGCATAAGCGCCACCCTGCGGGCAGCTGCGCTGTGCAAAACGGCTGTCCTGCCGTTTTGTCATGGCCGCACCCACATAAGCGCCACCCTGCGGGCGGCTGCGTCGTGCAACGCGGTTGTCCTGCCGCAAGCTCATGGGCGCACCACCACGATGTCGTTGGTCTCGGGGAACTTCATCCCGATGCGCGCACGTGCGACCTGGTCGACCCGGTTGCTTTCCGCCCAGGTGGCCTGCTCCAGCTGCAGCCGGCCGAATTCGATATTCAATTCGTCGCGCGTGTGTTCGAGCTTGGACAGCTGCACGAACAGCTTGCGATGCATGTGGCGCATGTACACCACACCGATCGCCGAGGCGATGCTGCAGGCAAGCAGCACGACGAGCAGCAAGCGGCTCATTGGGCGTCTCCTTGAGACGCCGGGATTGGGGATTGGGGATTTGGGATTCGCTTGGAGCGCTCTTCCAATCCCGAATTCCGAATCCCGACTCCCAGCTTTTCAGCCACCCGCAACACCGCGCTGCGGGCACGCGGATTGACGTTCAATTCGGCGTCGTCGGCCTTGATCGCGCCGCTCACCAGCTGCAGCGTGGGAACGAACGGCTGCGCTTCGGGCAAGCGGCGGTTGCTCGGCGGGGCCTTGGCATAGCGGGCCATGAATTGCTTGACGATGCGATCTTCCAGCGAATGGAAGCTGATCACCGCCAGCCGGCCGCCCGGCTTGAGCGCGTCCAGGGCAGCGTCCAGCCCGGCTTCCAGATCGGCCAGTTCGCGGTTGATGTGGATGCGGATGGCCTGGAAGCTGCGTGTGGCCGGGTGGGTCTTGCTGTCGCCGCGCGGCATCACCGACGCGATCAGGTCGGCCAGTTGTGCAGTACGCAGCAGCGGCTGTTCGGCACGCCGCGCCACGATGGCGCGCGCGATGCGGCGGCTCTGGCGTTCTTCGCCATAGGTCCACAGCACATCGGCGATCTCGCGCTCGCTGGCCTGCGCCAGCCACTGCGCCGCGCTCTGGCCGTTGTCCGGGTCCATGCGCATGTCCAGCGGGCCGTCCTTGCCGAAACTGAAACCGCGCCCGGCCACGTCCAGCTGCGGCGAAGACACGCCCAGGTCCAGCAGGATGCCGTCGACGGTGGCCGCGGCCACCACCTGGCCGAGTCCGGCAAAACTGCCGCGATGGATGGACACGCGCGCATCGCCACCGAAGCTGTGTTCGGCCACTGCGATCGCTTCGGGGTCCTTGTCCATCACCAGCAGTCGACCTCCCGGGCCAAGGTGTTCCAGCACGCCGCGTGCGTGCCCGCCACGCCCGAACGTGCCATCCAGATACGTTCCGTTTTCGGTCACTTGCAGGCCATCCAGAACCTGCGTGTACAGCACCGGCACATGCGCCGCCGGCGGCTGCGACACCGGGTGACCGGGCTGCGCTTCACCGCGCATCCGGGCACCCCGGCTCACAACCTGAGATCGAGCAATTCATCGCCCAGATCCCCGTCAGACAATGTCTGCTGGATCAGTGCGCGATGTGCCTGCTCGCTCCAGAGTTCGAACTTGTCGCCCATGCCCAGCAGCACGGCCTTTTTTTCGATGCCCACCGCATTGCGGTGGCTGGCCGGAATGCTCAGACGGCCGTTGGCGTCCAGCTCCAGCACGGCGGATGAACCCACCAGCTTCTGTTGCAGCGTGCGGACCACGCGCTGGGTATTGGGCTTGGACATCACGTCGTCGCGCACCCGCTCCCACTCCTTTTCCGCATATAGCCACAGGCATCCGGCTTCGAAGGGGTTGTAGGTGAGGACCAGGCGATTGCCGCTGACACGCGCAACGAGGTCGCGGTATGCGGTTGGCACCGCCATACGCCCCTTGTCGTCCACCGTGATGGCAGTCTCGCCCTGAAACACCGAATGCAACCTCGAATACCCGCTGGGGGATCATTGAACCACGAAAAACCACAAAACACCTGGTTTTCCCTCCGTTGCCCACCTTAGCAGTGCGTCAAAGGTTGTCAACAGTTTTCAAGACCACAAATCGCCAGTTGCATCAATGAGTTGCGGCACTCTTTAGAGACTTGTTCAAAGGTTATCCACAAGTTGCTGTTTCGTCTCATATTTTGAGATTGAACGGAAATTCAGGGCGGTGAAGGCCATGTAAACCCGACTGCCGTCTCACTTCACATTGCGCCAGCTACGTATCCCAACTGCGCAAACAAGATGACAATCGGCGGCATGTGCTTGGTCGCTCTCGCCTGGAAAGCCCACCCGCGCTGGCGTTTGCTGCTGGTGGGCAACCGCGACGAATTCCATGAACGTCCCACTGCGGCACTGGCGCGCTGGGCGGCGCCGGCCGACAACATGCTGGCCGGCCGCGACCTACGCTCCGGTGGCAGTTGGGTTGGCCTGGGTCGGGACGGACGCGCTGCGGTGGTCACCAACGTGCGTGACCCGCTCGCCACGGCCTCGGGGCGCTCGCGCGGGCATCTGATCGCCGACTATCTGTCCGGCAGCCTGAGCGCTACTGCCTACGGCAACGCACTGGCCGGTGCCGCCCACGAGTTCCCACCTTTCAACCTGTTGCTGTGCGACGCCGACCGTTGCGAGCACCTGAGCAACCACCCACCGCTGGCACGGCGACTGGCTGCGGGCATCCATGGCATGTCCAACGGACCGCTGGATGCGCCGTGGCCCAAGACCGCCGCGCTGACCAGGGTGCTGCACCGCTGGTGCGCCAGCGGCGAGGAAGACCTGCAGCCGCTGTGGGCCGCCCCGGGCAACCCGGCCATCGCCCCCGACGCTGCGCTACCGCAGACCGGCGTGGACCTGCCCACCGAACGCCTGCTCTCGGCCGCCTTCATCAGCGGCCCCAGCTACGGCACCCGCGCCAGCACCATCGTTGCGGCAGACCATCACGGCCACGGCTTCATCCACGAACGACGCTTCGGGCCGAATGGGAGTTTCCAGGGCGAGACACGCCTGGAGATCCCTGGCTCGCGTTGACAAGCCACAGTCATGCGCATAGCGTGCGCATAACCAGGAGCCAATGCATGAATCGCTATTACGACGTTTCAGCGCAGAAGAAGCCGCTGAATCTGACCATCAATGCCGACCTGGCGGCGCAAGCCCGCGCGATGACTGGCAACCTTTCGGCAAAGGTGGAAGAGTTGCTGGCCGAGTACGTCACCAAGGAACGCGACAACCACAGCGCCAGAGCGCTTGAGCTGCAACGCGCCGCGAGCGAATGGAAGGTCTTCACTGAAGCGCACGGCTCCTTCGCCGACGAGTTCTCCACGCTATGACCGACCAGTTCGATGTCTATGCCAATGTCGGCCAGAACAAGAACATCCCGTACGTGGTGGTGGTCCAGTCGAAGATCTTCGACGCCTCTCCTCGCCGCGTCGTCGTGCCCCTGGTCATCAAGTCCGGCCACTCCCCGACCCCATCCCGTTTCACCCCGGAACTCACCGTAGCCGGCCACAGCGTCATCCTGCAGCCTCTGGAAATGACCTCGGTGCCGCTGGCCGTGCTCAACAAACCTGCCGGCACATTGAAGGACCAAGGCCAGATCATCATCGACGCCCTGGACGAGCTATTCACCCGCTCGTTCGGTTAAGCGCAAAACAGAAAAACGCGTCAAGCAAGGCCGCAGCAACGCACACAGCGTTCGCCGCGAGGGCAAAGCCCAAACCAAGCAGTAAAGATCGAAGCAGCAATCGCATTGATCGCAGACAGCCGAAAGCACCGGACAACTTACCGAGTGCAAGCCCTCTTGGAATCAAGGGGCGCGGCGACAACCGCGGGGATGTGGCAGGCCCGGAGCGGGACCCGCATTTTGTACCGCCTGCAGCGGTACCAAGCGTGGGCGCCTTCGAGAAGGGCGAACGCCCGAATGAAGGCGGCGACGCGTCGCGAGAGCCTCGACCAACGACCTACGCCTCGACCAACTGCCTACCTGCAAGCCCCCTTGAGTCAAGGGGGCGCGGCGACAGCCGCGGGGATGTGGAATGCCCGGAGCGGGACCCGCGTTTTGTATCGCCTGCGGCGGTACAAAGCGTGGGCGCCTTCGAGAAGGGCGAACGCCCGAACGAAGGCGGCGGAGCCGGCCGATAAGCCGGGTTCTGTCGTGGACAGTCATTCGTCTAGGCGCTACGTCACCGCAGCGCTCAAGCAACCTACCCGGATCCAGCGCGGGCCACGCCAATGGATCCCTATTTGGTCTTGCTCCAGGTGGGGTTTGCCGTGCCGGTCCGTTACCGGACTCGCGGTGCGCTCTTACCGCACCATTTCACCCTTACCGGCTCCCCGAAGGGAACGTAGGCGGTATCTTTCTGTTGCACTGTCCGTCGGCTTGCGCCGCCCAGGCGTTACCTGGCACCTTGCCCTATGGAGCCCGGACTTTCCTCGGCACTCTTGCGAGTGACGCGACTGTCTGGCCGACTCCGCCGGGGCGCATTCTACGCTATCGCTGCAGTGCAAAACGGCGCGGCGATTTCACGCTGGCCATTGCCTTGTAGGAGCGCACCCGTGCGCGAAAGGGGGTACCGACCCACCACCGTCGCGTCCAGGCACGCTCCTGCAATGACCGCATTAGCCGCCATACAACGCCTTCCGCGGCGCGCCAGTCAGCTCGGCGGCGAGCTTGGCGGCGGTGGACGGGGGCAGGTGCTCGGCGAGCTTGGCGTAGACGCGGCGGCCTTCGGCGAGCTGGCCGTCGGCAGCGTCGGCGGCGCCCTGCACCATCACCACGAACTCGCCCTTGCGCTGGTTGTCGTCGGCTTCGACCTGGGCCTGCAGCTGCGCCAGGCTGCCGTCGAGCACGGTTTCGAACAGTTTGGTCAGCTCGCGGGCGATCACCGCCGGGCGGTCATCGCCGAAGGCCAGGCGCAGGTCGGCCAACGATTCGAAGATGCGGTGGGACGACTCGTAGAACACCAGGGTGCGGGTCTCGCCGGCCAGCCGCGCCAGGCGCTCGCGGCGGGCGGCGCTCTTGGCCGGCAGAAATCCCTCGAAGCCGAAACGGTCGCTGGGCAGGCCGGCCACGCTGAGCGCGGCGATCGCCGCACAGGCGCCCGGGACCGGGCTGACCTTGATGCCGGCCGCACGGGCGGCGCGCACCAGCTTGAAACCGGGGTCGCTCACCAACGGGGTGCCGGCGTCGCTGACGATGGCCAGCGACTCGCCTTCGCGCAGGCGCGCCACGATGCGTTCGGACATGGCGTCTTCGTTGTGGTCGTGCAGCGCCAGCAGCGGGCGGTCGATGCCGAAATGGCCGAGCAACTGGCGGGTATGGCGCGTGTCTTCGGCGCAGATCGCGGCCACGCCACGCAACACCTCCTGCGCGCGCGGCGACAGGTCGGCCAGGTTGCCGATCGGCGTGGCGACCACGTGCAGGGTTCCAGGGGACGTCATCAGCGGTTTTCCGGGGGCAAAGGGTAGAATCGTAGCGTTTTTAACGGTCCGCCCCGGCGGCCCCTGTCCAATGGATCTGAAATGAACAAGCGTGTTGCAAGGATCTCTGCCCTTTCGCTGATGGTGATGCTGGCCGCAGGTTGCGCCACCAGCAGCGTCACGCCGACCGCCTCGCCGACGCAGAGCGCAGCGCTGGCACTGCTGGATCAGGGCAAACCGCGCGACGCCGCGCAGCAGTTGGAAGCCGAAGCCGCCAGTGCCAGCGGCGCGCAGCGCAGCCGGTTGCTGGCGGCAGCGGCGTTCGGCTGGCACGACGCCGGTGACGATGCGCGGGCCCGCACGCTGCTGGCGCAGGTCAACCCACGCCACCTGAGCGGCGAGGAGCGGGCCCGCTTCGGGCTGCTCACCGGCGAGCTGGCGGTGCTCGACAAGCAGGGCGCGCAGGCATTGCAGGCCCTGGGCGACAGCCCGCAGGGGCTGACCCAGCCGCTGCAGACGCGCTGGCTGGTGGCCCGCGCTGCGGCGCTGGAAGCCACCGGCGACCTGTTCGGCGCCGCAGCCGACCGCGCGCGTGCCGATGCCAGCCTGACCGGCACCGTGCGCAGCGACAACCAGCGCGCGATCGTGCGCCTGCTTGCCGCGCTCGACGACGCCACCCTCAAGGGCCGCACCGCTGCACTGCCGGCCGGCGACCCGTTGTACAACTTTGCCGGGCGCGCGTTGATCAGCCGTGGCCTGGCGTTGCCGCGCGCCTTCGAGCGCGATGCGCAGTGGGGCTTCGACACCAGCAAACGCCCGCCGGCCGAGCGCGATGGCTACCGCCCGCCGGTCAAGCTGGGCGTGCTGCTGCCGATCACCGGCAACCTGGCCACCGCCGCCGCGCCGGTACGCGATGGCCTGCTGGCCGGCTACTACGCCGAAACCCGCCGCCGCCCGGAAGTGCAGTTCTTCGACACCGCCGGCACCCCGGCCGGCGCCAATGCCGCCTACGACAAGGCGGTCAACGCCGGGGTGGATTACGTGGTCGGCCCGTTGGGGCGCGACGAGGTCAGCGCGCTGTTTGCGCGCGGCCAGTTGGCGGTGCCGGTGCTGGCGCTCAACCGCCCCACCGACAACAAGGCCCCGCCCACCGGCAGCGCAGGCTTCTCGCTGGCGCCGGAAGACGACGGCATCATGGCCGCCGAATACCTGCTCTCGCGCGAACGCCGCAACGTGCTGATCGTCGGCACCAGCGACGACAACGGCAAGCGCACCATCAAGGCCTTCCGCGACCGTTTCAGCGAACGCGGCGGCACCGTGGCCGGCAGCATCAGCGTGGCCGATGCGCCGGGCGATATCGGCGCGCAGCTGCGCAATTACGGCACTGCCGATGCAGTGTTTCTGGCAGTGCGCGGCAGTACCGCGCGTGCGCTGGCGCCGCAGCTGGCGTTGGCCGGGTTCGCCGGCAAATCGCGCGTGGGTACCTCGCAACTGGTGGCCGGCACCGGCAAGGTCGAAGACGATCTGGCGCTGGATGGCATCGTCTACCCGAGCGAAACCTGGACCGCCCTGGGCGTGTCCGGCCTGCCGGCGGTCAGCCAGGTGGCCAGCACCCTGCCCAGCGCACGCGGCCCGGCCGCCCGCCTGTTCGCGTTCGGCTACGACGCCTGGAAGATCACTGCGTACCTGGAAAAACTCGCCACCGGCACCGATGGCGGCCTGCGCGGCGCCACCGGCACCCTGCATCTGGATGGCTTCGGCAATGTGTTGCGCACGCCGGCCTGGTCCACCTTCAGCGGCGGCCGCCCCACGCCGATCGCCGACGGCCGCTGAGCCATGCCGGCGGCGCGTCAGCAGCGTGGTGCGGCGGTCGAGGCGGCCGCACGCGCGTTGCTGGAGCAGGCCGGGCTGCGGCTGGTGGTTGGCAATGCCAACTACCGTGGCGGCGAACTGGATCTGGTGATGCGCGACGGGCCAGCGCTGGTGTTCGTGGAAGTGCGTTACCGGCGCGACGACCGCTTCGGCGGCGGTGCGGCATCGGTGGACTGGCGCAAACGTCGCAAGCTGGTGCTGGCCGCGCAGTTGTTTCTTGGCGCCCACCCGACCCTGGCCGCGCTGCCGTGCCGCTTCGATGTGGTCGATGCCAGCGGCGAACCGCCGGTATTGCACTGGATTCGCGACGCGTTCCGCGCCGACGATTGCTGACCGCCACCGACGCTCACGCCAACGTTTTTATGCCAACCGTCATGACCCACGCAGCCGTGCCATTGGCGCTGTGGTGCGCCAGTGAACGCGGCCGCATCTCGCCACGCCTGCTCGCGGCCGGCGTGGCGGCGGCGATGCTGCCCGATGCCGATGTGCTGGCGTTCGCGCTGCACATTCCCTACGCCGATGCGTTTGGCCATCGCGGCGCCAGCCACTCGCTGTTGTTCGCCGCAATCGTGGGGTTGCTCGGCGTTGCGTCACATCGCCTGTTGCGCGCGGATGCCGTGCAGGCGTCTGTGTTTTTGTTCGTCTGTGCCGCCTCGCACCCGCTGCTGGATGCGATGACTTCCGGCGGCCTGGGCGTGGCACTGGGCTGGCCGTGGAGCCAGACGCGCTGGTTCGCGCCATGGCGGCCGATCCGGGTGTCGCCATTTGCCACCGGCTTCTTCAATGCGCGTGGCCTGAGCACGCTGCTCTCCGAGCTGCGCTGGGTCTGGCTGCCGCTCACCGTCGCCGTGCTGGGGTGGAAATGCATCCAGCGCGCGGCACCACAGGATCGCATGTCATGACCGATGTACTTCCCACCGCACTTGCCGAGGTGTTGGCCACGCGCCTGGGTACCGATGGCTGGTTGACCGGCGACGATGCGCGCCGCCGCTATGGCGAAGACGATTCGCGCCGCTGGGCATTGCCTGCCGCAGTGGCGTTGCCGCGCGACACCGATGAGGTGGTGGCGATCGTGCAGGCGTGCCGTGCGCACGGCGTGCCGATCGTGGCGCGCGGCGCCGGCACCGGCACCACCGGCGCGGCGGTGCCGTTTTCCGGCGGCGTGGTGGTGTCGATGGCGCGCATGAACCAGATCCTGGCACTGCGTCCGCAAGACCGCTGCGCGGTGGTGCAACCGGGCGTGCTCAATGGCGACCTGCAGCAGGCGCTGCAGCCGCACGGATTGTTCTGGCCGCCGGATCCGTCCAGCGCGGAGATCTGCAGCGTCGGCGGCAATCTATCCACCAACGCCGGCGGCCCGCGCGCGGTGAAATACGGCGCCACCCGCGACAACGTGCTCGGCCTGGTGGCCGTCACCGGCACCGGCGAGGTGATCCGCTGCGGCGGTGCGTACACCAAGAATTCCACCGGTTACGACCTCACCCACTTGCTGGTGGGCAGCGAGGGCACCCTGGCGATCATCGTCGAGGCGACCTTGAAGCTGACCCCGCGCGCAATCGCGCAAGCCGGCCTGCGCGCGCTGTATCGCGATGCCTCCAGCGCCGCAGCCGCAGTGTCGCGGCTGATGGCGCAACCGACCACGCCGACCATGCTGGAATTCATGGATGCCAGCGCGATTGCGCTGCTACGCCGCAATGGCAGCGACGTACCCGACGCCGGCGCCATGCTGTTGATCGAAGCCGACGGCGATCACGACACCTTGCCCTACGCGCTGCAAGCCCTGCACGAGGCGGCCGATGGCCAGGGCGTACTGGGTCTGGACGTGGCCGCCGATGGCAGCGCGCGCGACAGGTTGTGGGCCGCACGCCGTGCCTTGTCGCCGGCCTTGCGCACCATCAAGCCGGGCAAGATCAATGAGGACGTGGTGGTGCCGGTGTCGCGCATTCCCGAACTCGTCGCCGGCGTGGAAGCACTCGCTGCGGAATTCGCGCTGCCCATCGTCGCCTTCGGCCATGCCGGCAACGGCAACCTGCACGTCAACATCATGTACGACCCGGCAGATGCCGACGAAGATGCCCGCGCACACGCCGCCCTGCCACGGCTGTTTACGCTGGTGCTGGCGCTGGAGGGCACGCTCTCCGGCGAACACGGCATCGGCGTGGCCAAGCGCGATTTCATGAGCCAGGCGTTCAATCCAGCCACGCTGGCGGCCATGCGCGCGATCAAGGCGGCGCTGGACCCGGATGGCATCTTGAATCCGGGGAAGGTGTTGCCCCACTCGCCTGCCGGGCGATAGTCCGATGCAGACCCACACCATGAGTCAGTTGCTTCAGAAAGCACTCGATCCATACCGCAACCAGGCGATGGAACGGCTGCTCATCGCACGCGATGCGTTTCACTACAGCGCCGCTGGCTATGCGCTGCTGACCTCGCCGGAAACCGGTCCGGAAATAGCGCGGCATCGCATCCATATCACCGAGTCGGGCTTCACCATTACCCAGGACGATGCCTCACCAGGGCCGGCAGGCAATGGTTACCGTATCCGCTTCAACGCTGCCGTGCAGGCCGGCCTGGCGCGGTCGACGATGGACGCGGCCTATGCGCGCATGCTCTCGGAGAGCGTGGCCGCCACCGGGGATTACGCTACGGCAAAGAACGAGTTTACCCAGTTGCGCGACCAGGACTGGTTCGCCTTCGCGATGCACCTGCGCAACGCCTTCAGCCACAACAACATCTGGAACTTCGGCAAGAGAAGCAAGCTTCCCGTCCGATGGCGCAGCTTTACCATCGACGCTGCAATGGCTGGACTTCCCCTCAATGACTTCCTTCCCTGGTACCACGGACTGCAACTGTGTGCGCAGATGATCCTGTACGTCGAAGGCATCGTCGATTACCGGCAGCAACGCGTCCCCTGTTACACGCAGTCATCCACCTCCGGCGCACCAGATACGCTCAACGCATCACTCCGATAAACCGCAGCCCCACGCCCGGCTCGGTGACGATGTAGTGCGGGTCGGCGGCGGCGTCCTGCAGTTTCTGGCGCAGTTTGCCGACCAGGATGCGCAGGTAGTGGGTGTCTTCTTCGTGGGTGGGGCCCCACACCTCGCGCAGCAACTGCGGCTGGGTGACCACGCGGCCGGCGTGTTTGAGCAGCAGTGCGAGCAAGGCGTATTCCTTGCGGCTCAGCGGCACGGCCTCGCCGTGCAGGGTGACCTCGCGCAGGCCCAGATGGATATGCAGCCGGCCGTCGTCGAACACGCTTTCTTCCACCGTGCTGCCGGCGCCGGCCTGGCGCAGCAACGAGCGGATGCGGGCCATCAATTCCTGCACGCCGAAGGGCTTGGTGACGTAGTCGTTGGCGCCGGCATTGAGCGCGGCGACCTTTTCGGTTTCGCCGGCGCGCACCGTGAGCATGATCACCGGCACGTTGGACCACTGGCGGATCTCGCGCAGGACTTCATGCCCATCGCGATCGGGCAGGCCGATGTCCAGCACCACCAATTCGGCGCCCTGCCCGGCCAGCAAGGCCAGGCCTTCTTCGCCGGTGCCGGCCTGCAGCACGCGATAGCCCTGCGCACGCAGGCTGATGTCGAGAAAACGACGGATCTGCGGCTCGTCGTCGACGATCAGCACGCGGGCGGGCGGGATGGCGGTGAGGTCAGTCGGCATCGGGGCGAGGTGGCGCGGCGGGAACGAGCAACGGCAGCGTAATGCGGATTGTGGTGCCGTGACCATGCGCGCCTGCCAATGCCTCCACGCTGCCCCCGTGCGCGCCGATCATGCCCTGGCAGATGGCAAGACCCAAACCGGTGCCGTTGCGCCCGCGGTCACCGCGCTCCACGCTGTAGAACATGTCGAAGATCCGCGCGCGCTCGTCTTCGGGAATGCCCGGCCCCTGGTCGCCGATGTCGATCTGCAGCGCGCCGGCGCGCAGCTGCGCGTGCACTGTCACCGGCACGCCGGCTGGCGAAAATTTCGCCGCATTTTCCAGCACGTTGAAGATGGCCTGTTCCACCAGCGCCGGGTGCACCCAGATCGCCGGCAGGTCGGCGGCCAGGTCCAGTTGCAGGCGCACCTCCGGCTGGTAGCGCTGCAGGCGGCGGGTGGCCGAGCCGATCAATTCATCGACGCCGATCCAGTCGCGATTCAAGGTCAGGCCGGTGTGGCCGAGCCGGGTCATGTCGAGCAGGTTCTGGATGTAGCGATCCAGTCGCTCGCCTTCGAGCTGGATGGTGTCGAGCAGGCTGTGGCGGTCGTGCGCGTCCATCGCATCGCCGTAGCTGGCCAGGCTGCTGGCCGAGCCGATCATCGAGGCCAGCGGCGAGCGCAGATCGTGCGAGACCGACGAGAGCAAGGCAGAACGCAGGCGCTCGGTTTCGCCGCTGACGCGTGCGCCTTCCAAATCGGCGACCAGACGCGTGCGCAGCGCGGCCTGGCCGATGTCTTCCACCATCGCTTCGGCCAGGCGGCGTTGTTCCAGGCCGGGCCGTTGCAGAGTCTGCCGAAAGCGCAGCGCGGCCACACCCAGCGTGCCGCGCTCGTGGCGCACCGGCAGGCACCACCATTGCGCGCCGGCCAGGGTATCGGTGAAGCGGCCGGCCGGTTGGCCGTGGCGCTGGGTCCAGTCTGCGGCGCTGCGATCGAGCGCACCGAAGCTGGCGGGTGCGTCGCTTTCGCGCTGCTCCAGGCGTAGCCAGACGTCGGCATCCAGCGCAGTGGTCAGCGCGCGACGGCCGGCTTCTAGCACCTGACCCAGATCGGCCGCGGTGCTGAGCTGGCGGCCCAGCGCCTGCAAGGCGTTGGCATGCGCATTGGCCGCGCGCAAGGCCAGTACCTGGCTGCGCAGGCGCGAGGCCAGCCGGCCGGCGACCAACGCGGCGATCAGGAACATGCACACCGTCACCACGCCCTGGCGCGCGCTGATCTGCAAGGTGAAACGCGGTTCGATGAAGAAGAAGTTGTAGGCGACAAAACTCAGCAATGCGGCAACCACCGCCGCAGCCATGCGTGTGCGCGAGGCCACCAGCACCACCGCGACAATGAACACCATCGACAGGTCGTCGATATCGGTCCAGCGTTGCAGCAACCACGCCACCCCCACCGCACTGGCTGCCGCGATCGCAGCGAACGCCATGTCGTAACGCTGCAGCCATTGGCGCGGGTTACGCCAGCGCTGGCGCGCACGTGCGCGCGCATCGGCGGAGCTGACGATGACCAATTCGTAATGCGCGCCACGTTGCAGCAATTGCTGGGTCAACGTGCGGTTGAACATGCGCGCCAGCGGGCGCTCGCGGGTGCGCCCCAGCACCAGGGTGGAAATGCCGTTTTGCGAAGCGAAATCCAGCAAGGCATCGGCCACGTTGGTGCCGTGCAGCAGCGCGCTGTCGCCACCGAGACGATGGGCGAGCGCGAATGCGCGATCGATTTCCAGCTGCCAGGCCGCATCGGTCACGGTGCGGGTCTGGACGGTGACCACCGTCCACGGTGCATCGCGCCGCTCCGACAGGCGCCGCGCCACGCGCACCAGATAATCCGAGCTGCCACGGCCATCGATGGCTACCACCACGCGGCGTCGCAACGCAGCGGTGCCAGGCAGGCCGCGCGCGGCCTGGGTATCGCGCAGATCGCTGTCGACGCGGTCGGCAGCGGTCTGCATCGCCAGCTCGCGCAACGCGGTGAGGTTGGAAGGCGAGAAAAACGCCTGCAACGCCTGGGTGGCCTGCTCGGGCAGATACACCTTGCCCTGCTGCAGGCGCTCGATCAGTTCGCGTGGCGGCAGGTCCACCAGCACGATGTCGCGCAGGCGGTCGAATACGGCATCGGGCACGGTCTCGGACACGCGCACGCCGGTGATGCGCAGCACGATGTCGTTGAGGCTTTCCAGGTGCTGGATGTTGACCGTGGTGTAGACGTCGATGCCGGCATCGAGCAACTCCACGATGTCTTGCCAGCGCCGCTCATGGCGGCTGCCGGGCACGTTGCGGTGCGCCAGCTCGTCGATCAGGGCCAGCCGCGGTTTGCGTGCCAGCAGTGCATCCAGATCCAGTTCTTCCAGCATGCGGCCCTGGTAACTGACCCGGGCGCGCGGCAGCAGCGGCACGCCTTCCAGCAGCGCCGCGGTTTCGCTGCGCCCGTGCGTCTCCACCACGCCGGCCACCACATCCATGCCCTGGCGCAGGCGCTCGCGCGCCCGCGACAACATGGCGTAAGTCTTGCCGACTCCGGGCGCGGCGCCCAGGAACACCGTCAGCCGCCCACCATGTTCGCGCTGTAATTCGCCGATCAGGGCGTCGGCTTGCTGGGTGCGGGCATCGGACATGCGGGAATGGACAGTCGGGGATTGGGAGTGGGCGAAGCGGGGCCCGGGACCCGGGACCCGGGACCCGGGACCCGGAAGAGCCTACCGCGCAATGCTGCATGATGACTGCGTTGGCAGGTAGCACGCTTGGCAACAAGCAAATGCGTAATCCTGCAGTTACTGCTTCGGCATTTCCCGGGTCCCCGGTCCCGGGTTCCGGCCCCCGGCCTCATCCAACGCGAGGTTCAAAGCCAACACATTCACCCGCGGCTGCCCAAGCAGCCCGAACTGGGGCGCTTCGGTCGCCGCCTGCACCAGGGCGGCAACGCGTTGCTCGGGCCAGCCGCGTGCGGCGGCCACCCGGCGGATCTGTACCTGGGCGCCGGCCGGGCTCAGGTGCGGGTCCAGGCCGCTGCCGGATTGGGTCAGCAGCTCGCCCGGTACGGCTTCAGGGGCGATGCCGTCGCGTGCGGCCACTTGTGCACGCGTGGTCGCGATACGGGCCAGCAAATCGGGATTGGAGCGGGCCTGGTTGCTGCCGGCCGCGGCGGTGAGGTCGTACTTGGCGGCCGACGGACGCGGCTGGAAATAGCGCGCATCGGTGAACGGCTGGGCCACCAAGGCCGAACCAACCACGCGCGCATCGACGCGCACCAGCGAACCGGTGGCCTGCTCGGAGAACAGCGCACCGGTGATGCCGGTGGCGATCAGCGAGTAGGCCAGGCCCGACCCGAACAAGGTGAACACCGCGAGCATCAGCGAACCGCGCAGAACGCCGCCGTCGCGTAATGGCAAGGAAGAAGACATGGACATGTTTCCGGAAGAAGAAAGGGGCATCACGCGTGGCTCAGGCACCGAGGACGGCCACCAGCGCCAGATCGATCACTTTGATCGCCGCGAACGGCAGCAACACGCCGCCAACGCCGTAGATCAGCATGTTCCGGCGCAGCAGCGCGGTGGCGCTGGAAGGACGAAAACGTACCCCGCGCAACGCCAGCGGAATCAATGCCGGAATAATCAACGCATTGAAGATCAAGGCCGCCAGCACCGCATGACGCGGGCTGGAGAGCTGCATCACGTTGAGCGCTGCCATCGACGGGATGGCGGCTGCAAACAGCGCCGGCAGGATCGCGAAGTACTTGGAAACGTCATTGGCCAGCGAGAAGGTGGTCAACGCGCCACGCGTGATCAGCTGCTGCTTGCCCACTTCCACCACCGCCAGCAACTTGGCCGGATCCGAATCCAGATCCACCATGTTGCCGGCTTCCTTGGCCGCCTGGGTGCCGGAGTTCATTGCCAGGCCCACATCGGCCTGCGCGAGCGCCGGGGCGTCGTTGGTGCCGTCGCCGACCATCGCCACCAGCCGTCCGCCCGTCTGTTCGGCACGGATGCGTGCCAGCTTGTCTTCCGGGCGTGCCTGGGCGATGTAGTCGTCCACGCCGGCTTCGGCAGCGATCGCCGCCGCGGTGAGCGGGTTGTCGCCGGTGATCATCACGGTCTTGATGCCCATCGCACGCAACTGCGCGAATTTTTCCTTGATGCCCTGCTTGACCACGTCGCTCAACTCGACCACGCCGAGCACATGACGGCCTTCGGCCACCACCAACGGTGTGGCGCCGCCACGTGCGACCTCCTCGATACGGCCCTGCAATTCCGGCGAGACCGTTGCGCCCTGCGCCTGCACATACGCCACGATCGCATCGCCGGCGCCCTTGCGGATGCTGCGCCCACCGATATCCACGCCGGACATGCGCGTCTGCGCGGTGAACGCGATGAAATGCCCACCCTCGGCTTCCACTGCGACCGCACCTTGCTGACGCGCCAGCTTGACGATGGACTTGCCTTCCGGCGTGGGGTCGGCCAGCGAGGCGAGCATGGCCGCATCGCGCAGTTGTGCACGGTCGACGCCGGCCAGCGGATGGAATGTGGTGGCCTGGCGGTCGCCGTAGGTGATGGTGCCGGTCTTGTCGAGCAGCAGCACATCCACGTCGCCGGCCACTTCCACGGCCTTGCCCGATTTGGCCAGCACATTGGCCGACAGCGCGCGGTTCATGCCGGCGATACCGATCGCCGGCAACAGCCCGCCGATGGTGGTCGGGATCAGGCACACCAGCAATGCGATCAGCAGCAGCGGATCCAGCGTGACGCCAACAAAGCCCGCGATCGCCGGCAACGATGCCACCACGATCAAGAACGTCAGCGTCATCGCGGCCAGCAACAAGGTCAGCGCGATTTCGTTCGGTGTCTTTTGCCGGTTGGCACCTTCCACCAACGCAATCATGCGATCGAGGAAGCTGTGTCCCGGTTCGGCAGTGACCTTGAACACGATCTCGTCGGAGAGCACGCGCGTGCCGCCGATCACGCCGCTGCGATCGGTACCGGCCTCGCGCAGTACCGGTGCCGATTCGCCGGTCACCGCCGCTTCGTTGATGGTGGCCACACCGCGCACGATCTCGCCATCGGCCGGCACGAACTCGCCTTCGGATACCATCACGTAATCGCCCGGACGCAACTCCGCTGCCGGCACACGCGTTTCGCGGCCACCGAGTGCGGTTTCCACCCTGCGTGCCACCAGGTCCTTGCGCGCACGCCGCAGCGATGCAGCCTGGCCGCGACCGCGCGCTTCGGCGATGGCTTCGGCAAAATTGCCGAACAGCACGGTGACGAACAGGATCGCCGTCACCGCCCAGCCGAAGCCGGCATGCGAATGCCCGCTGGCGGTGATCACCGCCGCCAGCAAGGTACCGCCCATCACCACCGCCATCACCGGGCTGCGCAGCAGATGCCGCGGCGCCAACTTGGCGAACGCCGCACGCATCGCCGCAACCAGCACGGCGGCATCGAACAACGCTGCGTCACCGCGCTCGCGTTTTTCAGTCGTATCGATCGTAGACATTGCTCAAAACTCTCAGGACGCCGCCAGGGCGAGGTGTTCAGCGATAGGACCCAGCACCAGTGCCGGCATGAACTGCAGCACGGTCAGCACGATCACGATCGCCATCAGGGTCAGCGCAAAGGTGGGCGTTTCGACCTGCAGGCTGCCGGCCGATTCCGGCGCACGCCGCTTGACTGCCATGCGGGCGGCCACCATCAGCGGCAGGATCAACGCCGGATACCGTCCCAGCGCCAGCACCGCCGAACAGCTCAGGTTCCACCAGTACGTGGCATCGCCCAGGCCTTCGAAACCCGAGCCGTTGTTGGCGAATGCAGAGGTGTACTCGTAGAACACCTGGCTGATGCCATGGAAGCCGGGGTTGGAATTGGCAGTCAGTGCCGGGACAGCCAGCGCCACTGCGGTAAAGCCCAGCACCACCAGCGGCTGCAGCAGGATCAACAGCGCCAGCAACTGCACTTCGCGCGATTCGATCTTGCGGCCGAACAACTCCGGCGTGCGTCCGGTCATCAAACCGGCCAGAAACACGCTCAGCAACAGATACACCACAAACTGCTGCAGACCACAGCCGATACCGCCCCAGATGGCGTTGATCAACATGTCGACCAGCGTGACCAGGCCACTCAACGGCGCCAACGAATCGTGCATCGCATTGACCGAGCCATTGGAGGTCTGCGTGGTCAACGCCGCCCACAATGCCGAGGCATCGGCACCGATGCGCACTTCCTTGCCTTCCATCAGCGCCGGCGAGTTGGCGCTGGCCGAATGCGCTTCGGACCACAGCAATAGCGCGGTGGACGCGGCCGACATCGTGAGCATCGTGCCGAACACCAATGCCGTCAGGCGCTTGCGCCCGGTCAGGTAGCCGACCATGAACACCACGCTCATCGGCAGCAAGACCAACGCGAGCGTTTCAAGCAGATTGCTCAACGGCGTTGGGTTTTCCAGCGCCACCGAACTATTGGGGCCATACCAGCCACCGCCATTGGTGCCGAGCTGTTTCACCGCCACCATCGCCGCAACCGGGCCCACCGCAATGGTCTGCTTGGGCATGCCCGCGCTGCTATCCAATGGCGGCGCCGTCGCCGCGCCCTGTAATGTCGACGGCACGCCCTGCCAGCCGAGCAGCACGGTCCACAGCAGGCACAGCGGCAACAACACGCGCACGCTGGAGCGAATCACGTCGGCCCAGTAATTGCCGACGTCCGCTTCAGGCAGGGCTTCCAACCCAGACCCGCTGTGCTGGCGCCCCGGACGCGACGGTTCCGGCTCCGAACTCTCCGCCACGGCCGCCGTGTCCGGATTCGTTGCGGCAATCGACGCCTGTCTGGCGGCACGCCCACCGAACAATGCGCGCAGCGTTGCAACCGCCAATGCCAAGCCCATCATCGGCGTCACCACCTGCAGGCCGACGATGCCGGTCATCTGCGACAGATACGACAGCTGCGCCTGGCCAGAGTAATGCTGCTGATTGGTGTTGGTGACGAACGACACCATGGTGTGCAGGGCGGTATCCCACCGCATGTTGGGGATGGCGTCCGGGTTGAACGGCAGCCACGCCTGGGTCATGAACACCATCCAGGTCAGCAAGCCAACGACAAGGTTGCTGAGCAGAAATGCCATGCTGTATCCGCGCCACGACATGCCCTGCTGCGGGCGCGTGCCAAGCAAGGCATACAACGGCCGTTCGATCCAGCCGAACAGCGCATCGCCGCGCATCGGTGCACCGCGCATCACCGCAGCCATATAACGGCCCAGGGGCCACGCCAGCACGATGGCCAGCGCGTACACAAGAAAAGTTTCAGTCATTGAGGCGCACTCGGATCAGAAGTCTTCGGGCCGCAGCACCACGTACAGCAGATACGCAGCAGCAACGAGTACGGCCACGCCGCACAACAGGGACAACCAGCCAGGCATGTCGGTCACTCCCCCGAACGCGCGCACGGCGGCGCGATAAGTGCGATGTGCAACGGCGTAGGAAGCGTGTGCGTGCCAACATGGCAAAGCGCTGCCGCACCGTGCGCGCAGCGCCGATGGAGCAGACAGGTCAAGGGATGCATCGGGATCGTCCACGGCGGAACCGCTCCGCCAACCTGCGCAGTCTCTGCCTGCGCCGCGTAAAGTCGCTATGGATCTGCCGCCGGCGCTGCGTAAAGTCCGCATAAAATGCGCGGGCCAGCGCTGCGCCTCAACCAGATGGCCCGCCGCGCGTTCCGACGGTTGGCTTGCCTGGCTGCGCCGGCTGCAGGCACGCAGATGGCAGCGACGCTGCGAAGTTCCATCTGCTCAAGGGTCGCGCCGGACAGGGGGGCTCCAGGCACGCGCGTCCGCTGCGTGACCAGACCACACTCAATCAAACAGTGCTCACATGTCCATATACCTGCGCGACACAGTCGCAAGCATCATGCTGGCCGTGGCGATCGCGTCGTCGCATCTGGCGATAAGTTCAGCGGCCTGGTTCGGGATCGCAGCAGCCTGCGCACGGACGGCGGCAATGACCGGTATCTGCTCGCTCGGGAAGAGGCTCGCCGCCGCTGCAAGCACATCAAGGCTGCACAGGTAACGCACCGCGGCAGGCTGGTGCGGCAACGCCCCAGCCAACCGCCTCAGCACCGCAGCGCCGCTCTCTGTGCTGTCCAATGCGTGCACGGCGCGCGTCAATTCCCTGAAGGCAGCCTGGCGCACTCCCGGATTGGGCAGTCTGTTCAACAAGGCCACCAGGTGGGTCAAGGCTTCGGCTCCATCGCCGGAACGCGCGAGGTGCTCGGCAAGCTGCGCATACGCTTGCTGGAATCGATGGATCGGCTCCAATCCGACAAGATGCAGGCGTAGGGTCACCTCTGCCAGCAGGCGGGGGCCGGTCTGGAGTGCAGCAGCCTCGGTGATCGCCAGGTTGACTGCCTCCTCGGGCAGATGCCTGATCGCCGATGCCAGCAAATTAAACGGAAGCGCTCCGCCGATGCCTCCGGCAGCGCCACCCTGGGCCGGAGCCACTGCGCCTTGCGGCCCTGGCTCACCATCACCTTGCACGCCCCCTGCATCAGCCTCTGCGACTGCCCCTATGTGGCCAACGTGCGCTGCTCCGGCAGCAGCCTGCAGCGCTTGCCGGCGCGTGGCAATCAAACTGGGCAAGATTGCATGGAACGCGAGCGCGCGCAGGTCCTCGGGCAAGCATCCCAGGTCATCCGTCAAGCGCGCCACCACGCGAAATGCCATATTCCCGGAATGGCGGGTGGCGTGATTCAACACCGCGGTAAACGCCTCAAATCGCTGCGCCTGCGGCAATGATGGAATCCGCGCTGCAAGCCTTCCGTATCCGCGCAATATCTGCTCGCTGCGATCCTCATCGTCCGGATAGGGGAAATGCGTCACTTCGTCCAGGGCGACACGCATGCTTTCTGCACTATGGACGTCCCCGAACTCCAAGCTCGGGTCATAGCGCGGCCGCGCAGTCAGGAACGCTCGCACATCCCTGGTGTCTTCCGCCATCTGCCGCGAGACGCTGCCCAGGCGCACGAGGCTGCGCGGTCCACACCGCTGCGCAATCTCGCGGCGCAGATCATTCGGCAGCGCAGATAGCCCGTCGAACGTCTCGGCACGCCGGGGTGGCACTGTGCCTGGGTCGAGGACTCCTTGGCTCGCCGAAGCCTGCGACGTCTCCTGCGTTTGGCTGGTTGACGCCACAGCGTGCGGCAGACCGGTTCGGGTGATCGGCATCTCGGGTCTCCTGCGGTGTGCCGCAGCAGCGGCATCGAGTTAGGCTTCGTGCGTACTTTCCCGAAAGCGATCTCGTGTCCGCGCGCACAGCCAGAAATCGCGTTCGCCTGGGCGAACGCGACGTGACCGATGCAGATGCGGGTTCGGCGGATGGCACGCCACCCGCCGCTGTTCGCCAGTCTCGCGGCGGACGATCTGGGACGATGCAGATACGGCGTGCTGCCCTACCGAAGCGGCACGTTCAACACGGAGGGCGCTGCAACTGGCGAGGTGAATGTCACCGTGCCACCGCCCTCGCTGGCATCGGTGTAGCGCGCGTCGCGGGTGTCGATCACCAACACCAGTCGCTGCCCTGCGGGAATCTCGGTTGCCGCCGCCTGCAGTGGCCAGTCCAGCGTGACTGCGCGCCCCGGCGTGGCGTTGCGCAACGAATACGGCGCATGCGTGATCAGTTGCGCAACGCCCAAGCCATCCATGCGGTACAGATACGCGAACAGACTCACCTTCGATTGACTGGGCACCACTGTCACGCGTAGCGACGGGCTACCGGCCAGGCGCCGGGTGCTGGTCGATGGCGAGCCGACCCACACGGCGGCACCGGCGCGGTTGACCAGCGGAATCGAGGTGCTCACCGGCAGGCCGATGCCTTGCAGCAAACCGCTGACCAGCACCACCCCGGAATCGGCCACGGTCGGCACGTCGGTGGCGATGCGCGATTGCCACCCGCTGAACGTCCCGCCGGTCAATCCACCGGTGGGGCTCAGCAAGCCGGCTGGTGCGGACAGACCCAGCTGCGTGGTTGCCTGTTGCACCGATGCCCAGTCCGGATAGTCCAGCCATTGCCCGGCACGTGGCGACAGCCGCACCGGTGCTTCTGCGTCCACGCCGTTGCGGAGTTGCTTGAGATGGCGATCGAACCAGCGCGTGGTCGCGGTATAGATCTCATTCGGCAATCCCAACGCACCAGGCAGCTCTGCGGTGGCGTGATCGCCCTGGCTGAGCAGCAGTTGTTTGGGGCCACGCAACTGGTTGAAGAACGCGATGGTCTGGTTCGGCGGAAACAGGCCGTCGTTGAAGGCATTACCCAACAAGACCGCGGTCCCACGCGCGTTGAGCGCTGCCACATCGGTCGCAGGGCTGCGCGAGGCGGCCTGCGGCAGGAAGCCCTGCACCGCGCCATCGTAATCGCCTTGCGCCACGCGTGCGCCGATCTGCGCCAGATCCGGGCCGGCCCGGCCGGTGAGTGCGCCCGCACCCACCAGCAGGCCGACGCCCTGCTGGCTGACGGTGCGATTGGAATATAGCGCCGCTTCCAGATCGGCCCAACCGCTGAGCGCGGCCACCGCCTTGATCCGCGGGTCGCGCTCGGCTGCCAGCAGGCTGATGCCTGCCCCGTACGAAATGCCCGACGCACCGATCGCATTCGGATTGGCCGGCGTATGCGCCAACGCCCAGTCGATCACCGCGCTGACGTCTTCCACCGTGTCCGGCCCGGCGATATCGATCTGCCCGGCCGAATCCCAGAATCCACGCGAGGTATAGCTGACCACCACGTAGCCGTCGCTGGCCAGTTGGGTGGCGCGCCCCAGATATTCCAGATTGGGCAACGACCAACTGGCCGGCATCACGATCAGCGGAAACGGCCCGGCGCCCTGCCCTTGCGGCACCAACACCAATGCGCCCATCTGGGCACCGTCCCAGCCGGGAATGCGTTCATAGGTCTTGCTGAAGGCGCCTGCCACGGCCGACGCCGATGCCAACAGCAACGCCAGTGCGGCGATGCTCCCGATCCAACGCTTGCTCATGCTGCTGTCTCCCACGCGAGGCCAGGCCGGGATGGCCCAGCGGCAACTGCGATGCATCCGTGGTTCGGGGGGAGAACGGGGCGAACGTACCAGACGGTACGGTATGGCTCAAGGGCCGGGATTCGGGATTCGGGATTCGTTGCTTGCGCAAGCGGGAGCGGCCGGGCAAACCGGTTCGCTGCCTTCTCCCGCTCGCGGGAGAAAGTGCCCGAAGGGCGGATGAGGGCTGGCAGCACCCGTTGTTTCCAATGCGCTCCACCCAACTTCGCAGCAGGCGCCACCGCCGCCTCCGCTACGGCACCCAACGATCAGCGCAGCAGCATCGTCTCAGCGCAGCGCATCGGCACTGCCCGCATCCACCGCACGCTCCAACCCCACGCCTCAGCCGACGAAATGCTGGTAGCCGCGCTGCGGTGGGTGCCAGGGGTTGCCCTCGGCGTCGTGTACCACCACGCCGGGCGTGGCGACAATCTGGCCGATGCGCGTTGCAGCCACCGTTGCAAATTCCATTGCCTGCGCCACGGCATCGCGATGCTGCGGCGCGGCGGTGAAACACAACTCGTAATCGTCGCCACCGCCAAGTTGCCAGCCCAGGCACTGCACCACGTCGATTCCTGCACTGCGCGGCATCGCCGGCAAGGCCGCAAGCATCAGGCGCGCGCCCACGCCGCTGCGTTCGCATAGATGCCCCAGATCGGCCAGCAGCCCGTCGGAGATGTCCACGCAGGCATGCGCAAGCCCGCGCAGGCGCAGCCCCGCCTGCACGCGGGGCTGCGGACGCAGCAGGCTGCCGCGCCAGCGCTCGTGCAACGGGTCGGCCGCCGCGCAGGTCACATCCAACTGGCCGGCCTGCCACAACGCCAACGCGGCGGCGGCTTCACCCGGCGCGCCGGTCACCCACACATCATCGCCAACGCGCGCACCATCGCGCCGCAGCGCGGCGCCCGGCGGCAGGCTGCCGATCGCAGTCACCGCGCACGACAACGGCCCGCGCGTGGTGTCGCCACCGACCAGCACAATGTCGTGTGCATCAGCCAGCGCGAAGAAGCCATCGGCAAAGCCATCCACCCATGCCGCATCGTCGTGCGGCAACGACAACGACAAGGTGCACCAACGCGGTTGCGCGCCCATCGCCGCCAGATCGGAGAGATTGACCGCCAGGGTCTTCCAGCCCAGATCGTCAGCGCGCGTCTCGTGCGGAAAATGCACGCCTGCATTGAGCGTATCGGCAGTGATCGCCAACTGTTCACCGGCCGGCGGCTGCAGCAACGCCGCATCGTCGCCAATGCCCAGCGGCACATCGGCACGCGCTGTAATGCGCGCACGCAGACGGGCAATTAGATCGAATTCGGGCATGTAGGCGAGAATCGGGAGAAGGGAATCGGGAATCGCAAAAGCGCGTCAGGAGATATCGGAGATGGTGCTCTTACGATTCCCCATTCCCGACTCTCCATTCCCGCGGCGCCTCAGGCGCCGCTAGCGCCGCTGGCGCCCGACTCCACCTTGCGCCACTCCACCGCGGCGCGGTCCAGCACCCCGTTGACGTAGGTGTGGCCGTGCTCGGAGCCGAAGCGCTTGGCAGTTTCGATCGCTTCGTTGATCACCACGCGGTACGGCACATCCTGGCGGTACAGCAATTCGTAGGCGGCCAGGCGCAGCACGGCGCGCTCGATCGCATCGACCTCTTCCACGCTGCGATCCAGGTACGGCGTCAGCGCGGTATCCAGCTCGGCACGGTTGCTCAGCACGCCTTCAACCAGGTTCTCGAAGTACGCCAGATCGGCCACTTCGTGCGCCTGCTCGTGCGCGAACTGGGCGATCACCTGCTTGGCGAAGCCGCCGGAGATCTGCCAGGCATAGACCGCCTGCAAGGCGCGCCGACGTGCGCGCGAGCGCAGCACCGGGTCGATGCCGTCGCGACGGCCGTGGCGCGAATGCCCACCGGGCTTGCTCATGGCAACAACTCCATCAAATTCACCAGTTCCAGCGCTGCAAGCGCGCATTCCTCGCCCTTATTGCCGTGGCTGCCGCCGGCACGGGCTTCGGCATCTTCCACGCGTTCGACCGCCAGCACGCCATTGAGCACCGGCACGCCGGTCTGCAGCTGCACGCTCATCAGGCCTTCGGCACACAGGTCGGCCACGTGCTCGTAGTGGCGGGTATCGCCACGGATCACGCAGCCCAGCGCGATGATCGCGCCGTGCTGGCCGGACTGCGCCACGCGATTGGCGGCGATCGGGATCTCCCAGGCGCCCGGCACGCGGATCACGTCGATGGCGTCTTCGCCGATACCGTTGCCGGCCAGGCTCTGGCGCGCGCCGGCAACCAGCACGTCGGTGATGCGGGCATTCCAGCGGCTGGCGATGATCGCAAAGCGCGCGGTGGTGGGGCGAAGATCGCCTTCGTAGTGGGTCATGCGGGTCGGCAACTCGAGGGGGCGGGAAGTTTAACAGCTGCCGGGCCCAGGCCTGGCCGACGCGTGTGGGCCGGGTCGGCCAAAGCAGACCCGGCCATGCGTTTCAGCAACACAGGGCGTGGCAAATGGCCCACTGCGCAAACGGCCGGGGGCAGGCCACGGCTGGAACCGGTAGCCGGCCCCGGGCCACTTCAGCGCCGCCACACGCAGCGCGCAGCTGACAGCCGCGCGCCGTCAGCTAACTGACAGTCCAGACCAACGGGACCGGCCAAGTGAGCTCGCAGCCATCTCAGGGAACGGCAGACGGCGGCACCGAGCGCACGCCTTCACCGGGGTGGCATTCCAGATACTCAACCACCTCCAGCCCGAACCCGGCCAACCCCACCTGGCGCCGAGGGGTGCCCAGCACGCGCAACTTGCCCAGGCCGAGGTCGGCCAGGATCTGGGCGCCGGCGCCGTTGCGCCGCCACTGACTCACGTCCTTGGCATTGGCGGCCGCTTCGGGCTGCTGGCGCAGCCGTGCCAGCAGCGATTCGCTGTCGCGTGGCGCCGACAGCACCACCATCACGCCCTGCCCTTCGGCGGCGATCGCGCGCAAGGCGTCGGTGGCTGCCACGCCGAAGTCATCGCGCTGCCAGTGCAGCAGGTCGGCCAGCGGGTTTTCCACCTGCACGCGTACCAGCGTCGGCGTCTGCGGATCGGCGCGACCGCGCACCAGCGCAAAGTGCAGGTCGTGCGCGATGCGGTCGCGGTAGGTCACCAGCTTGAACGGACCGAATTCGGTGGTGATCTGCCGCTCGTCCACGCGCTCGACGGTGTGCTCATTGGCAAGCCGATAGGCGATCAGGTCGGCGATCGAGCCCATCTTCAGGCCATGCTCGCGCGCGAACACTTCCAATTGCGGGCGGCGCGCCATGCTGCCGTCCGGGTTGAGCACTTCCACCAGCACACCGGCCGGTTCCAGCCCGGCCAGCATCGGCAGGTCGCTGGCCGCTTCGGTGTGGCCGGCCCGTGTCAGCACGCCACCGGGCTGGGAGATCAACGGGAAGATATGCCCGGGCTGGCTCAGATCCTGGGGCCGGGCATCCGGGCGTACGGCGGTACGCACGGTGTGCGCGCGGTCGTAGGCCGAAATGCCGGTGGTCACCCCTTCGGCCGCTTCGATGCTGACAGTGAAGTTGGTCTGGAACTGCGCGGTGTTGTTGCGCACCATCGGCGCCAGACCCAGCTGCGCGCAGCGCTCGCGGGTCAGCGACAGGCACACCAGCCCGCGCGCGTGGGTGACCATGAAGTTGATGTCAGACGGCTTGACCAACTCGGCGGCCATGATCAGATCGCCTTCGTTTTCGCGGTCTTCGTCATCGACGATGACCACCATGCGCCCGGCGCGCAGTTCTTCGATCAGTTCCGGAACGGGTGCGAAATTCATGCTGCCCCCCGCGTGCCGAGCAGGCGTTCCACATAGCGCGCCACCAGATCGATTTCCAGGTTCACCGCCGCACCGACCGCAGTCTGCGCAAACGCGGTGTGGGCCACGGTATGCGGAATCAAGGCGACCTCGAAGCCGTCTTCGTCTACGTCATTGACGGTGAGGCTCACGCCGTCCACGCAGATCGAGCCCTTCTTGGCCACATAGCGCAACACCGACGCCGGCGCAGCAAACCGCCAACGCTGCGCACGTGCATCGTCATGGACCGACTGCACCTGGCCCAGGCCATCCACATGTCCGCTGACCAGGTGCCCGCCAAGCCGGTCGGTAGGCCGCATCGCGCGTTCCAGATTGAGCAGTGCGCCCTCTGGCAACGCGCCCAGGGTGGTCAGCGACAGCGTTTCGGTCGAGGCATCGGCCTGAAAACTGGCCGCGTCGAATGCGATCACGGTCAGGCACACGCCATTGACCGCGATGCTTTCGCCCAACTGGACCGCTTCGAACGGCAGCGTGCCGGTGGCGAAGGTGAAGCGCACATCGCCGCCCTGCGGCTGACGCGCGGCCAGTTGGCCGACGCCTTCAATGATGCCGGTGAACATCAGCGTGCCCCCGCTTGCAGCAGCACGGCTGCCGTGATGGAGCGCTGGAAGGCCGCGGCACAGCGCGGCTGGTGGTGCATGGACATTAGTCGTTTCTCGCAGGAGTTGAGCGAAAAACGCCGCAAGGCAAAGCAAACAGGCGCGCGCGCAGCCGCAAGGCCGCGCGTTGGCCGTCTTCTTTCATCCGGACTATACCGTCGGCTCCGGCATCGGACCGGATCTGCTGACCTTGCCCGGCAGGCGTTTGGCGTTGATCCGCTCAACCCTGGAGTGCAAGCGCTCGCGGGCTCGCACGCTTGCGCATGCCTACCGCCGGTGGGGAATCGCACCCCGCCCTGAAGACGTTCGTGAGTACCGGCGAACCGGTGCGCAAAGTTTAACAGGGCACATCGACGCAATGGCCGAGCGGGGACCAAGGCTGGCAGGACACTGCGTCATGTCGGGAAATCCCCCATAGCCAGGATTGTGAAGGATCTGTTAATTTACGCGCCGCGACGGGAGACGTCGTTCTTTTCCACCTCGCAACGGGGTGGAGACACGGACATCAATTCGGAGAGAGACATCCAATGCGTAACACCCTGATTCTGGCTGCCCTGCTGGCTGCCGCACCGTTTGCCGCGTCTGCGGAAGGCTTGAGCTACAACTACGTCGAAGGCGGCTGGAACCGTACCGAAATCAGCGTCAATGGCGATTCGGACGATATCGACGGCGGCTACATTCGCGGTTCCTGGCAGATTGCCCAGCCGGTCTACCTGTTGGCCAGCTATGAGCGCGCCAACAAGGATTACAACCTCGGTGCAGGCTTTGTGCTCGAGGGCACGCTGCAGCAGGCCACGTTGGGTATCGGCTACCGCCAAGAAATGACCGAGCGCGTGGAGTTCACCGCCGACATCAGCGTATTGCGCGCCAAGGTCGAATCCGACCTGCGCCTGCGCGGCCGTTCGGTCGACGATGCGTCGGACTCGAGCAACCTGGGCTTGGCCAACCTGGGCCTGCGTGGCAAGCCTTCGCCGCGCACCGAAGCCTGGATCAAGGCCGGTTACATCGACGGTAGCGACGTGGACAAGGGTGAGTTCGTCGGCACCCTGGGTGGCCAGGTCAACTTCACCCGCACCTGGGGCCTGGTCGCCGAAGCGCAGTTCGTCGACAACGCCAACCAGTACAAGGTCGGCGTGCGCGCGAGCTTCTGATCGGCGCCTCGCAGATACACCAAGGCCCCGCATGCGGGGCCTTTTTTATGCGCGCAATAGCACGGCCGCGCAGCATCGCAGGCGCCATGCAGCTCTCACCCGGCAACAGCCGGCGCATAGCGCAGACGCAGATCCTGCCCCAGCTGGCGCACATCCAGCAGCTGCAGTGCATGTCGCTGCGCCATCGTTTCGATGCCAAGGCCAGCGACCAGCGGCCTTGCGGTGTCGCCCAGCAACACCGGCGCCATGTAGACCAGCAGTTCGTCCACCAGTCCGGCCTGCAGCAGCGCACCGCTCAGCATGGCGCCGGCTTCCACGTGGACTTCGTTGATGCCGCGCTCGGCCAGCAGCGCCAGCACCGCCGCCAGATCGAAGCGTCCAGCTTGCAACGGCATCGCAAGGAACTGCGCATCGTCCAGCGAAGGTGCGGCCACATTTTCGCCATGCAGATACAGCGTTGGCGCATTGCCCTGACGAATGTTCCTGCACGCCAACGTCCGCAGCCCGGCATCGAGCACCACGCGCAGCGGCGGCACGACCGGCATGTCCTCGCCCAGCCGCACCGTCATGGATGGGTCGTCGGCCATCACCGTACCTGCACCGGTCAGGATCGCGCCAGCACGTGCGCGCCAGCGCTGCCCATCGGCACGCGCGTGACTTCCGGTGATCCATTTGGATTCACCGCTTGCCAGCGCCGTCCGTCCGTCCAGGCTGGTGCCGAGTTTGACCCGCAGCCACGGCCGCCCACGCTCCACCCGCGACAGAAATCCCTGGTTGAGCGTGCGCGCCTGCGCGTGCATCACGCCGCTCAGCACTTCGATCCCGGCCTCGCGCAGCAGCGCAAACCCGCCGCCATTGACCTGCGGAAACGGGTCGGCCATTGCTGCAACCACACGCGCAACGCCGGCATCGATCAAGGCCAGCGCACATGGCGGGGTACGCCCATAGTGCGCGCATGGCTCCAGCGTCACGTACGCGGTGGCACCGCGCGCCAACTCACCCGCTGCACGCAGCGCGAAGACTTCGGCATGCGGGCCGCCGGCACGTTGATGAAAGCCCTCGCCCACGCAGACGCCATCGCGCACGATGACGCAGCCCACCATCGGATTGGGCCGGGTGGTGTAGGCGCCGCGCTCGGCCAGACGCAACGCCTGCGCCATCCAGCGATGGTCGTCGGCGCTGGCGGTCGTTGTGGCCTCACGCATTGCGTTGCACTCCCGGCGTAATGCGCATCACCACGATCTGCATCGGGCCCAGCAGGAACCCGGTATGTATCTGCCATCCCAGGCGCTGGTAGAACGGCGCCAAGCCCGGCTGGCAATACAGGTATAGCAGCGGCACGCCCAGCTGCGCGGCGGCCTGCACACAGTGTGCGACCAACGCCTCGCCGATGCCCTGCCCGCGCGCCTGCGGCTGCACGTACAACGACGCCAACCACGGCGACCATTGCCGGATGCGTGCGTCGTCGTTTTCGAGCAGGCTCACCGAGCCCAGCCACTGCGTTTGATCCAGCGCCACCCAGGTCGTGGGAATGACGCCATCGCGCGCATGGCTGCGCAGTTCGCTCAGCGCCTCATCGATGCTCCACTCCGGCAGCAGCGCGCCGAAGGCCTGTAGATGCGCTTGCGCAATCGCAGGCAGGTACTGCGGCGTTTGCGCAACGCAGGCGATGCGCATCGCGCTCATCGCTTGCCAGGTTTGCCGGCGCGTTCCAATGCCGCTTCCAGCAGCGGCAGTTGTTCGCTGCCGACCGGCAGTTCGCGTTCGAGCTTTTCGATTTCCTCGCGGAAGTCGGCCACGTCCTGAAAGCTGCGATACACCGAGGCAAAACGCACATAGCCGACATGATCGAGCTTGCGCAGCTCCACCATCACGTATTCGCCTACCCGCAGCGAACCCACTTCGCGCTCGCCGGACATGCGCAGCTGATGCACCACCGCGCGCACCGCCGCCTCGATCTGCTCTTCGGCCACCGGCCGCTTCTGCAGCGCGCGGTCGAAGCTGGTGCGCAGCTTGCGTGCATCGAACGCCTCGCGTCCACCATCGCTCTTGACCACGGTGGGCAGCTTAAGCTCGATCGTTTCCAACGTACTGAACCGCTCGCCGCACGCCTCGCACTCGCGGCGCCGACGGATCGTCGTGCCGTCTTCGGACACCCGCGAATCGATCACCCGGGTATCGTTGTGCTGGCAGAAGGGGCAATGCATTAGGGGTGTCCTTCCATTCCAGGCTGCCAGGGAAACGCGAGCCGCCACTCCGTTCCTGCTGCCATCGCATTCCAGGCTGCGCCCAACCGCGTCAGCGGTACGAACAGATCCTCTTTTGGCGCAACGCCTTCAAGCTCCGGCGGCGTGACGCCACGCATGCTGCATGCCTGCGCCAGCCCGTAGTGGAACATGGCATCGTCGAACTGCCCGGACCACAGCTGCGATTGCAGCGCTTCGACCACAGACTCGGCCTGCCCGGCCTGCATCTGCCGTTGCGGATCGACATGCCGGTGCAGCTCCTTGCCGGCATAGTCGATGTCCGCCCCCTTGGCGACCAGGCCGATGAAGCCGTCACTCAGGCCAAGCCGGCTTTCCACCCACAGATGGATCAGGTCATGCGGCAGGATGCCTTGTCGCGGCAGATCCACTTCGCAGTGCGAACCGTCGGCACGCACACAGGCAAGGCGGTCGTACTTCGACGCTGCGCCCAGCCTGCGTGCGATCACCTGCATGACGTTGCGACGCTTAGCCGTAAACCGGATAGCGCTTGCACTGCGCGGTCACGGCATCGCGCACCTTCGCCAGCACGGCTTCGTCGGTTGGCGCGTCGAGCACGTCGGCGATCCAGTTGGCCAGGTCGATGCTGTCCTGTTCCTGGTAACCGCGCGTGGTGATCGCCGGGGTGCCCAGGCGCAGACCGGAAGTGACGAACGGCGAGCGCGGGTCGTTGGGGACCGAATTCTTGTTGACGGTGATGTGCGCCTTGCCAAGCGCAGCTTCGGCGTCCTTGCCGGAGACATCGCGACCGATCATGTCCACCAGCATCAGGTGGTTCTCGGTGCCGCCGGAGACGATCTTGTAGCCGCGCGCAATGAGGGTATTGGCCATCGCCTGGGCGTTCTTGACCACTTGTTGCTGATAGGTCTTGAACGCCGGCTCCAACGCCTCCTTGAACGCCACCGCCTTGGCCGCGATGACGTGCATCAGCGGGCCGCCCTGGATGCCGGGGAACACGATCGACTGCAGCTTTTTCTGCAGCTCTTCGCTGGCACCCTTGGCGACGATGATGCCGCCACGCGGGCCACGCAGTGTCTTGTGCGTGGTCGAAGTGACCACGTGCGCATGTTCCATCGGGCTGGGGTACACCCCGGCGGCGACCAGCCCGGCAATGTGCGCCATGTCCACGAACAGATAGGCGCCGACGCTGTCGGCGATGGCGCGGAAGCGGGCCCAGTCGATCTTCTGCGAATACGCGGAGAAACCGGCCACCACCATCTTCGGCTTGTGCTCGGTCGCCAGGCGCTGGACCTCGTCGTAATCGATCAGGCCCTGCTCGTTGACGCCGTACTGCACCGCGTAGAACAGCTTGCCGGAGACGTTGACCTTTGCGCCGTGGGTCAGGTGGCCGCCATGTGCCAGGCTCATGCCCAGGATGGTGTCGCCCGGCTGCAGCAGCGCCAGATACACCGCCTGGTTGGCCTGGGAACCGCTGTGCGGCTGGACGTTCGCGTAATCGGCGCCAAACACCTGTTTGATGCGGTCGATCGCCAGTTGTTCGGCAATGTCGACGAACTCGCAGCCACCATAGTAGCGCTTGCCCGGATAGCCTTCGGCGTACTTGTTGGTCAGCTGGCTGCCCTGCGCTTCCATCACCAGCGGGCTGCAATAGTTTTCGCTGGCGATCAGCTCGACATGATCCTCCTGGCGGCCGGCTTCAGCAGCGATGGCCTTGGCCAGTTCGGGGTCGTAGGTTTCCAGTCGGACATCGCGCGAGAACATTCCAAGCTCCGGGGCAGCTATTGCCAGTAGGGTTGCCGATTGTAAGCCCCTGCCGCACGGGTGACCAATCGCGCAGCCCGTGCCGCCCGTGTGCCCGCACTGCGCACATGACAAAGGCGCACCCGACGATGCGCCTTTGCGTGATGGCCGGCTCGATTGCCGGTCGCGGCCGGGGACGAACGGGCAGCCGCGCCGTGTTAGTTGTTGAGCACCAGGTCGGCAATGATGCCGGTGGCGATGGCCACCAACAGCAGATTGCCGCGGTCGTCGCGCTGCCAGCGGTAGCCGTACGGCGGGCGGCGCAGGTCGTAGCGGTCGTAATCGTTCACCACATAGACCGGGCCGTGGTAGCGCTGGCCACGGGCCCAATACGGACGGGGCGGCGGGCCGGCGCGGTAGTACGCGGGGCGATCGTAGACGTAGACGCGATTGCGGTCGTCGCGGCGGTCCTGGTAGCGGGCATCGCGGTAACCCTCACGATAGCCGTTGCTGTAGTAGCGGCGGTCCTGGCGCCACTCGCGACGGTCGTCACGGCGGGCGTCGCGCCAGTCTCTTCGATTATCGTGGCCATGGTGACGGTCATGGCCGCGGCGATCGTGGTCGCGG
>JAAIGF010252146.1_pt1 | contig 87635 bp, 78 predicted proteins | sample 6487441 | NCBI WGS metagenome assembly JAAIGF01 (sample SAMN13974129, study PRJNA590717) | phyllosphere metagenome | biome: pepper field; feature: multiple bacterial spot infested pepper fields; material: pepper leaves; isolation source: leaves from pepper fields | host: Capsicum annuum ... | reverse complement strand
CGAAGGCCTGCTGCCACTGCTGGAACACTGCATCAAGACCCCGGGTGTGCATGTGATCGACTGCCCGGTCGATTACAGCGAAAACGACCGCATCCTCAACAGCGAGCTGCGTGAGCGTGCGCTGGCGGTGTAACGCCTGACCGCTTCATTTGGGGCCACGAGCTGACACCCACAGGCATCTCACGATGCCGTGGGTGTTGGTGGGTGGCACATAACCAACACTTCACATATCCCGTGTCGATCATGCTCAGGTTCTTCAACTCATGGAGAGCACGAGCACATGACCATCGGTTCGACCCACAACCACCCTGCTGATCTGGCCATTGAGCCCTCCTTGCCCGTGCAACCCTGGGCCGCGCGTTTTCCGAACCCTCCCGATCTTTGCTTCGATTACCGCCGCTTGGTTGAACAACAGGACGGTGTCGCACGTGCCACCCAGCCCGAGCATCGGATCTGTATTGTGGGGGCTGGTGTAACAGGGCTAACGGCTGCCAGGGAGTTGTTGCGCTGTGGTTTTACCCGTATCACCTTGATTGAGCAGTCTCAACGGGTGGGCGGCCGCCACATGACGGTGGTAAACAACGACGGCTATCACAAGCTGCCTTCAACCCCTTTCGAGATGGGGGCCATGCGTATGCCTTTGTTCAACAGGACAGGCGAAAGCCCTAAAGATGGGTGCTCGCTTATGGCCTACTACGCCAAGCTGTTCAACCTACGGCTTTCCGATTTTCCCAACCCTGGGACACCGTGGGTGAATGCAACTGGCATCTATCTTCGTGAAGGGCAACTGGAGGGGGAGGGGACGCCGGAGCTTCTGGTTTGGCGTAATCCGGAAGGGGATACGCCTCCACCTACCGCAACGCTGCAAAAGGTCCATGAAAAATGGCATCGCTTTGCCAGTCAGTTTGCCGAGCGCATCGCCATGGTATATGGAACGCAATGCTGGGCATCGACATGGCAGGCCGTTGTCGAGCGCTATCATCTGTTGTCATTCAGGGACCTGGTGCATTTGCCCGCGCTTACTGCATGGAACCCCGCAAGCCCTGGTGATTTTGGTGGGTTAGGCATGAGCGGTGAAGAGTCGGCGATTTTCTATTCGATCGGCATTGGTGATGGTAGCTGGGGTGCGTTTTACGACGTCTGCTGCCTGTACCCGCTGCGTACAGCAATCTTTGGCTTCAGCAGCCATTTGCAGTTGGTCCACGGCCGTGTTGATCAGGATGGTGTGCCTTATGTGGCGCCGCACCTGGAAGCCAGCGATGTTCCCGACAGCAGAGGACTGATGTTCAAAGGGCCAGCTTATGTCGGTCTTGCGGCGATGGATGAAAGCTTGTTGTTTCTGGATGTGGGCATGAACGGCACTTCGTTGTATGACCACCTCCTTCACCAGGACGACGGGCTGTTGACGGACACCTCGGTCCGTTCCCTGCAAAAGCTTGAAGCGGGTCGTATTCGGGTTGGATATTGCTGGCACTGCAGTGATCCATCGCATCAAAGCCTCCAGTACGAAGACTTCGACAGTGTGATCCTGACTACCCCTTCCTGGCTGATCGAGACCAACATCCGCCTCGACGGTTTCAGCCGTCAGATACTGCCGCAGTCAATTGTGGACGCGTGGAAGCACGCTCACTGGGAAACCAGTTGCAAGGTCTATGCGCCACTGAAGAAGGGTTATCTGGACCGTCAGTCGGCGTTACCCCAGATCCTCGTCACCGATAGCTTTGTTCACGATGTCTATGCCTATCGGTACAACGACCGTTACGCCGATGACTGCATTCTGCTCAGCTACACCTGGGAAGACGATGCAACCAAGCTGGCGGCGTTCTCTGATGAGGCATTGGGCAACAAGTGCATTGAGGAACTTGATCGGATACTCCTGCGTTGTAGCAATGTGGCTGAAGCCATATCGCCCTACATCGATACTCGAAACATTCGCATACAGCGTTGGATGACTGACAAAAATGCCCTCGGTTGCGCAAAATTGTATCGGGCAGGTACCTATTACGATGCAGTAGGCCTGATGAAATACAACCGCGATTTCAGTGCCAGTTCGGGGCTGTATCTGGCTGGAGAGTCCTTCTCTGTTGACGCTGGCTGGACCGAGCCGTGTTTACGCACCGCGCTCGATGTAGTCATCAACCTTTGCAACAGAACATCTGCAGCATTCAATGGTGGCTTCACCCTGGAGCACTACCCACATTATCACGTTGGGAAATAGTGGCGTCTTGGGGTTTTTGAGAGCTTTTTCCTACTGTAACCAATCACTTGTCCTTCGACCCCATAGGATCTGCCCGACTGTCCATCCCAAGCCCAACCCCGCTTTACTGGCGACCTTCCAAAACAACCACAAAAAGGAAGTCGCCATGTCTGAACATTGCACCCCTGTCAGCCCCGTGCGTATCGCCGTCATCCAGTACGACCCACAGGTAGGGCTGGAGCACTGCAACGGCAACCTGAACAGAGGCCTGGCACTGGCCCTGCGTGCGGTACGTGAAGGTGCCAACCTGATCGTTCTGCCCGAGCTGGCCAACACCGGTTACACGTTCCACTCTCGTGCCGAGGCCTATGCCCATGCCGAGACGCTGCAGGCAGGCCACAGTCTGAAAGCCTGGGCAGCGTTCGCCAGCGAGCATCAGGTGTATCTGGCAGCAGGCTTCGCTGAACGTGACGGGCTGAAGCTTTACGACAGTGCCGTATTGTTCGGTCCCGATGGCCTGCTTGGGCACTATCGAAAGGCTCACCTGTGGAACCAGGAAAAGCTCTGGTTCACCCCTGGTGACCTCGGTTTCCCCGTGTTCGAGACGCCAATCGGGCGTATCGGCCTGCTGATCTGCTGGGATATCTGGTTCCCGGAAGTGCCGAGGCTGATGGCTGCACAAGGCGCCGACATCATTTGCAGCCTGAACAACTGGGTATGGACCCCACCGCCGCTGTTCGATGACGCGGGGCGTTGCATGGCCTCGTACCTGACCATGACCGCCGCACACGTCAACAATGTCTATATCGCTGCCGCCAATCGTATCGGCAATGAACGTGGGGGGCGCTTCCTCGGTTGTTCGCTTATTGCCGGCACCAATGGCTGGCCTATCGGCGAGGTTGCCAGTGCGCAGGACGAGAGCATTCTGTATGCCGATGTCGACCTCAGCAGTGCGCGCTCAGCACCGATCTGGAACAGCCTGAACGACCTGCAACGTGATCGCCGCACCGATCTCTATGATGCGGCGCTTGGCTATCGCCTGCATACGCCCATGCCACGCTGAGGGTCCGCACATGAAAGTATTTCCGTTGCCCAATCGGCAGCGCTCCCCTGTGTTGATCTTCACTTGCCTGTCGATACTGCTGGTAGCGAGCCTTCTTTTGGGCCAGTGGCCGGACTATGCGCAACTGGCTACGACGCTCGACCAGCCTCTGAGCCGCTTGCGCTGGATAGTGGGTGATATCAGCGAGGTAGCTTTCTACAAGCATGAACTGCCTGCTTTGGGCCTGCTGCTGGGGGCTTGTGTGGCACATTGGGCTCATGTACGTGGGTATCGATGGCAGGGCTTTGCCATTTGCTACGGCAGCGGGCTGTGGCCATGGGTATTCCTCAGTTCGCTGATGGGCTTGCTGCTGAGCCACCTAGTGTGGGGATGGACGTTGGCCAGTGGCACCTGGCAACCTACTTTCGTCGCCTTCGTGTCATTGCCGGCTGCGATCGTGCTGCTGTTTGGCGCTGGCTGGCGGGTGACAATGACTGGCGCATTGCTGGGCGCGCTACTGGTAACGCCGGCTAGCCTGCTGATAGTGAATTACCTGTGTTATCCGCTGCAGATACCGGTAGTGGTGGGCAACGTGAGTGGCATGGCACTGGCGAGCCTTGTGGCTTTCCTGCTGTGCAAACGCTTCCCTTCATGGGTGCGCCCAAGCCAGGCACCCGGCAGTGTGGCGCCTGTCACCCGTCAACCGGACTACGGAGTGGTCTGGACCTTGCGGCGTGTGCTGGCCGATTTCAGCGAAGCACCTTTCTTTGGCAATGAACTGGCCAGCCTCGGCCTGCTGCTTGGCGTGTTTCTGGCTTACCTGTTGGCCCCGGCGGCACCGGCATACGGTTCAATGCTGGTCATGCACATCGTGGCCGGACAGGCTTTGGCATCCCTGGTAGGGGTCGTCTTCTGGCGTGGCCAATGGCAAGCTCGTGGGTGGTACCCTACCTACATTCCGATCGTGTCGATCGTGCCGGCCGCAGTGCTGACGCATGGTGGCAGTTGGCAAGTGGTCATGGCCAGTGCAGTACTGGGTGCGCTTATAGCTCCGCCACTGGCAGTGGCAATCACTCAGCGGTTGCCGGCCTATGTGCATGGCTACATCGGCAATGTGGCGTCGATGGCCATCAGCACGTTGGGGATCGTACCGCTGGTCGGGTTACTTGCAGGAGGAGAAGCATGATCGAGCATTCGAGCCTGCCCAGGTTATCAATCGCCAGTTTTGGGGGCACGGTCAGTATGCAGGCTGCGGCGGTCGGGTGTGGTGTAACACCCACCCTGGATTGTGAGCAGCAACTGCTTCAGGTCCCACAATTGCGCGAGATGGCGCAGTTGAGCGTGGCTTCATTGGGCCTGGTTCCCAGTGCATCGCTCAGCTTCAGCGCGTTGCTGGATGTGCTGGCGTGGGCCTGTCGCGAGGTGGCGGGTGGTGCCCAGGCCGTGATACTGACCCAAGGCACGGACAGTCTCGAGGAAACGGCCTATTTCCTGGATCTGCTCTGGCCATTCGATGCGCCGTTGGTCATGACCGGTGCCATGCGCTCGGCCAGTCAGCCGGGTAATGATGGCCCGGCCAACCTGTTGGCTGCGGCACAGGTTGCATTGGCACATGCCAGCAGTGGGCGAGGTGTGCTGGTGGTGATGAATGATCAGGTCCATTGTGCGGCAAGGGTTCGCAAGACAGCCAGCCTCGCGCTGGCAGCATTCGAGTCGCCTGGCTTTGGGCCTGTAGGCGAGGTCGTAGAGGGCGTTGTGGTGTATCGGGATGCGCCTGGCCGACGCAAGGTGCTGCCGTTACCGCATCGGACCGACCAGCGTGTAGCGCTGCTGGAAGCCTGCCTGGACGCCGATACGGCATTACTGCAGGCCCTGGCCCCATTGGGTTACGAAGGGTTGGTCATCGCCGGCTTTGGCGCTGGTCACGTATCCGGTAGTTGGTCTGATGTTCTGGACCACCTTGCGCCAACCTTGCCAGTCATTGTGGCCACTCGCACTGGTAGGGGGCCAACAGCCCGAACAACCTATGGGTTTGCAGGCTCTGAAATCGACTTGCAGAACAAGGGCGTGCACATGGCCGGGCAACTCTGCCCGCGCAAGTGCCGCATCTTGTTGTGGCTGCTGCTTGGCACCGACCGGCAGCATGAGCTGCAGGGCTGGCTGGCCTCCTGACGAATCTGCCCGCGCAGCCGTATGCGCGGGCAGTTCTTCAAGCGTTGCTGTGCTAGGGTGCACACACTTTTGCTTTCCAGGATGTATACCCCATGCTCCCCGCACTCAGCGAAAAAGAACTTCACCGCCTCGAAGACCTGTTGATCACTTACGGCAATGACTACTCGGTGCTGAACCTGGCTGAACTCAATGGCTTTTTCACTGCACTGGCCAGCTCGCCGGTCACCGTCTTTCCGGAGCAATGGCTGCCTGCAGTGGCCGGTGGCAAGGTGCCGAAGTTCAAGAAGCCCGCGCACGAAGAGGCGTACACTGCATTGATGCTGCGCTATGCCAACCAGGTGAACGAGGAATTGACTGACAACGTCGACCGCTTCGAGCCGCTGTTCGAGGAAAGCGAGGGCGAGGAAGGCAATGTGATCGTCATGGAGGAATGGTGCTTTGGCTACATGCGCTGCACCCAGATTGCCGGTTGGGGCGAGTTGCCCTCGGAGCAGGCCGCATTGCTCAAGGCCATCTCGCTACACGGGCTTGAGGACAACTTCGAGCTGCTGGACCAGATGAGCGAAGCTGATATCCAGGCCTGTGTTCCGCAGGTGATCGACGCTGCACGCGGGCTGTTCCGGTATTTCAAAAAGCAGCACTGAGCTGATATTGGCCGAATAGCGCCCGGCGCATACGCACCTTATCAGAAACCATTATTCCGCCCTGCGAAATTATGGTTTCCCCTGTGCACTGATTCTGCTGTCAGCCGAATCAGTGCAGCATGTGCTCCATCAGCCCACTCCGGTGCTGACCAGGAGCCAAGCCCATGTCGAACCCGATCAAGCTCTACAACTTCCCCAAGTCCGGCCACGCCCACCGCATCGAGCTGATGCTTTCGCTGCTGAACCTGCCCACCGAACTGGTATTCGTCGACCTGGCCAAGGGTGCGCACAAGCAACCGGACTTCCTGGCCCTCAACCCATTCGGGCAGGTGCCGGTCATTGATGACAACGGCACGGTGATCGCCGACTCCAATGCGATCCTCGTCTACCTGGCAAAAAAGTACGATAACGGCACCTGGCTACCTGAAGAACCTGCCGCCGCTGCCCGGGTGCAACGCTGGCTGTCGGTCGCTGCCGGCCCGCTGGCATTCGGCCCAGCTGCCGCCCGCCTGGTCACGGTATTCGGCGCATCGTTCAACACCGACGAAGTGATTGCCCGGGCCCATACCCTGCTCAAGGTGATTGATGCCGAGCTGGCCAAAACGCCATTCCTGGCAGGCAACACTGCCACCATCGCCGACATCGCCAACTACTCGTACATCGCCCATGCACCTGAAGGCAATGTGTCACTCGAGCCCTACGGCAACGTGCGCAGCTGGCTGGCACGGATCGAGGCACTGCCGGGCTTCGTACCCATGCCGCGCACTGTGATCGGCCTGCAGACCAGCGCCTGACACCCCACCCTCGGGAGGAACGCCGCCATGCAACAGTCTCCGGATCATCGCCCCTCGCCCTGGCATGCGGGCGAGAAAACCTTGCAGCAAAAGGCCGGTGTAGCAGAGCGCATGGAGGCGTTCGGGCAGAAGGTCATTCGTGACCACATGCCCGACCAGCATCGTATTTTCTACCATCAGTTGCCATTCATGGTTGCTGCCAGTGTGGATGCTCAGGGGCGGCCCTGGGCGACGTTGCTGGAAGGGCCTGAAGGGTTCGTCAGTTCGCCCGACCCACGGCAGCTGACGATCGACACCACGTTGCCAGCGGACGACCCCGCCACCCCGGGGCTGGCAGCCGGCCAGGCGGTCGGCCTGCTGGGTATCGAATTGCACACCCGACGGCGCAACCGCATCAACGGGCAGATCCGGCACGCTGCCCGAGGGCGCTTGGAGGTTACCGTGGAGCAGTCGTTCGGCAACTGCCCACAATACATCCAGCTGCGTGAAGGCACCCGCGTCGATGAGCCCAGCCAGGGACGTTTCGATGCGACAACACTCGATGCCACGGCCATCGGCATGATCGAGGCCGCCGATACCTTCTTCGTCGCCAGCTATGTCGAGCACGAAAACGGCCAGCGCTCGGTGGATGTTTCCCACCGTGGCGGGCGGCCCGGGTTCGTCAAGGTCGAAGGCAACCGGCTGACAATCCCTGACTATGCCGGCAATCTGCATTTCAACACCTTGGGCAACTTGCTGGTCAACCCGCAGGCCGGGTTGCTGTTCATCGATTTCAGCAACGGCAACGTGCTGCAGCTACACGGGCGTGCCGAAGTGCTGCTGGACAGCCCGAACATTCAGGCCTTTGAAGGCGCTGAACGGCTTTGGACGCTGCAGGTTGAGCAGGTGGTGTGGCGCCCGGCTGGCGTTTCCCTGCGCTGGGCGTTCAAGGAGTACGCGCCGACCAGCCTGATGACCGGCACCTGGCGCGAGGCCGAAGTGCGCCTGCAGCAACGCCAGCAACAGCGTCAATGGCAGGCCTGGCGGGTGCTGCGGGTGGAGCAGGAGAGCCGTGATATCCGCTCGTTCTACCTGGAGCCACCATCAGGCAGCAGGGTGACATTTGCCCCTGGCCAGCACCTTCCCGTACAAGTGCAGCGTGATGGTGAGGCGGCGCTGATCCGCACCTACAGTCTGTCCAGTGCGCCCGCCGATGGGTACTTGCGCATCAGCGTCAAAGCCCAGGGCCCGGCTTCACGGTATCTGCATGAGCGCATCGTGGCTGGTGATGTGTTGAATGTGCGGCCGCCGATGGGCAGTTTCACGCTTGACCAGCGCAGCACGCGGCCGCTGGTGCTGATTGGTGCGGGCGTGGGTATCACGCCGTTGCTGGCCATGCTGCGCGAGCAGTTGAGCACGGGGCCGGCTCGGCGCATTCATCTGTTCCATGGTGCGCGCAGCCTGGCCGACTTGCCGTTCCAGCAGGAGCTGGCCAGCTTGCGGCAACAGGCCGGCGATCTACTGCATGTTCATCGCGCTCTGAGCCAGCCAGAGGGGGCGGCGCAGGTCGGTCGTGATTATGAGTTTGCTGGCCGGCTGGGGATCGAGCAGGTCAAGGCAACACTGGCGTTGGATGACTACGATTTCTATCTGTGTGGCCCAGGCAGTTTCACCCAGGCGCTTTACGAAGGGCTGCGTGGGGTGCATGTGCCGGATGCGCGGATCCATGCCGAGGCTTTTGGCCCGTCCACGCTGCGGCGGCACACGGATGCTGATCAGCCGATCCTGCAACAGCCGGCCGCTGCCGATGAACCCGTACCGGTGTACTTTGCAGCGTCGGCCAAGGAAGCACGCTGGGTACCCGGCAGCGGCACGTTGCTGGAGCTGGCCGAGGCCCGTGGGCTGGCGCCGGAGTTCAGTTGCCGCGGTGGCTCGTGTGGTACCTGCAAGACCCGGCTGGTGAGTGGCCAGGTGCATTACCCGAACCCGCCGGCAGAGTTGCCGGAGGTAGGATCGGTACTGATTTGCTGTGCCGTGCCGGCGAAAGTGGCCGAGGGAGGGCAGGCGTTGGTGCTGGATGCCTGATCTACCTGTGCTGGCCCCTCCGGGGGAGCACAACACTTTCAGATGAAAGATAATCCCAACACCTCATGCCCCCCAGGAGCCCGCATGGACCAGATCCACCTGATGAAGGTGTTCGTCGCCGTCGGCGAACTGGAAAGCTTCGCTGCTGCTGCCCGCCGTCTGGACATTTCCCCGGCCGCTGTCACCCGCGCGATCAGCGCCCTGGAAGACCAGCTCGGCGTCAAGCTGCTGCTGCGTACCACCCGCAGCGTGCGCCTGACCGAAGCGGGTGGCCGTTATCTGGAGGACACGCGGCATATCCTCGCCAGTATTCACGAAGCCAACGAAACCGCGGCCGGTATCAACGCCACCCCCAAGGGTGACCTGGCTGTGACCGCGCCGATCCTGTTCGGCAAGAAGTTTGTCATGCCATGCATCGTTCGCTACCTGCAACAGTATCCGGAAGTGGATGTGTCCGCCTACTTCCTCGATCGCGTGGTGAACATGGTCGAGGAAGGCATGGACGTGGCCGTGCGCATCGGCCCGTTGCCCGACTCCGGGTTGAAGGCGCTGCGGGTAGGCAAGGTGCGGCGCATGCTGTGTGCCTCCCCCGACTACCTGGCGCGCCATGGTGTGCCGAAGCACCCATCGGACCTGGCCGGCCACGCAGTGATCGGCACCACCAACCTGTCACCGCGGGCGGGTTGGCGTTTCGGGGTGGCCGATGAGCCGACCCTGGTACGCATGAAGCCTCGGCTGACCGTAACCAGTAATGACGGGGCAATTGCTGCTGCCAGCGGTGGGCTGGGGATTGCCCGGCTGTTGTCGTACCAGGTAGCAGACGAACTGGCCAACGGGCAGTTGCAAGTGATCCTGGCCGAGTACGAAGAGGCACCCTGGCCGATTCATGTCCTTCACCGTGAGAGCAAGTACGGCTCGGCCAAGGTCAGGGCTTTCATCGATATGCTGGCCCAGGCGCTGCGGGCTCGGCAGCTGGATTGAGATCGTACAACAAGCCAAAAAAAGCCTGAAATAATAATTGTTGTACGACGACCTATGACGTGGCAATCTTCCGCCTGAAACAATTTGTCGCAAATAGCCCCTGCCGGCCTTTGCGCCAATCACCCGCAACTCTAAAAACAAAAATTCAGGTGAATCATGAAGATGAAAGGCATCCGTTGGTGGATGGTCAGCCTTGTCACAGCTGGGCTCGTCGTCAACTACCTCGCCCGTAACACCCTCTCGGTGGCCGCCCCTACCCTGATGACCGACCTTTCCATCAGTACCGAGCAGTACGCCAAGATTGTCGCTGCCTGGCAGATCTGCTACGCCCTCATGCAGCCGGTTGCTGGCTGGTTCATCGACTTCATCGGCACCAAGCTGGGCTTTGCCGTGTTTGCCATGGCCTGGTCCCTGGCGTGTGCCGGCGCGGCCTTGGCCAGCGGTTGGCAGAGCATGGCCTTCATGCGTGGGCTGCTGGGCATGACCGAGGCTGCCGGCCTGCCGGCCGGGGTCAAGGCCACCACCGAGTGGTTCCCGGCCAAGGAGCGGTCGGTGGCGATCGGCTGGTTCAACATCGGCTCGTCGCTCGGTGCCCTGCTGGCGCCGCCACTGGTGGTGTGGGCCATTCTGCACAGCGGTTGGCAGCTGGCTTTCGTGATTGTGGGTGCTTCCGGCATCGTCTGGACCTTGTTATGGATGCTGCTTTACAAGCACCCGCGCGACCAGAAGCGTTTGAGTGAGGAAGAACGCGACTACATCCTTGCCGGGCAGGAAGCGCACTTCAGGCAGGAGACACGGGAGAAGGGTGCGTGGAAGCGCATATTCAAGACCCGCAACTTCTACGCCATCGCTTCGGCGCGGATACTTTCCGAACCGGCCTGGCAAACCTTCAACGCCTGGATTCCGTTGTACCTGATGACCGAGCGGCACATGAACATCAAGGAAGTGGCGATGTTCGCCTGGCTGCCGTTTTTGGCGGCCGACATAGGCTGTGTTCTTGGAGGGTATCTGAGCCCGTTGTTCCATCGCTACTTCAAGGTATCGCTGTTCACCTCGCGCAAGATGGTGCTGGTGTTCGGAGCCAGCTGCATGGCCGGCCCGGCCTGCATCGGGCTGGTAGAAAGCCCGTACACGGCGATTTTGCTACTGTGCATTGGCGGCTTTGCTCACCAGACGCTGTCGGGGGCGCTGTACTCGATCACCTCGGACTCGTTCAGCAAGGACCAGGTGGCAACCGCGACCGGTATGGGTGGCATGTGCGGTTACCTGGGCGCGGCGGCGTTTACCCTGGTGTTCGGCATTCTGGTCACGCAGATCGGTTACAGCCCGCTGTTCGTGGTACTGGCGGCGTTCGATATCGTCGCGGCGGTGTTGGTGTGGAAGGTGGCGCGCGAGGTGCGTGGTGATGTTTCTGCCAAGCCGATGGTGGGGGCTACCGAGGCATTGGCATAAGGCTTGAGAATCTGGGGCTGCAATGCAGCCCCAATCCAGACAGCACAACTACAACGCCCGATATTGCATCCTGAACCCCAGGTTCATTTCTTCCCCCTGCTGCAACAACCTCAACCCCGGCCGCCCCGGCAGGTGATGCGCGTTGACCGGGTGACTAACCGGCTCAAAGCAGAAAAAACCTTGCCCCTGCGGGCAGAACAGCAAGAAGTGCTCAGCCCCGCTGGCGCTGCATGCCAATCGATATCCGGCCCCCGGCTGTTCAATCACACACTCTCCCGGCCAGCCACTGAAGGCGTGATCAACCACCGTCTCCGGCAGGCTGCCAAGTGATTCGAAACGCCACTGTTCCGGCACCTCGGCCTGGTACGACGGCAATTGCCCATCTTCGGCCAGCCACACCTTGCGCGCTGCCGCATACAGCTTGGTATCGGGGGACCGCGGAAAGTAAGGATGCAGCCCTAAGCCGTACCAGTTAGCCAACTTATCCAGGTGCGTCACGTGCAGGTCCAGGTTCAGGCAACCCTCATGCAGGTGCACATCCAGCGTGGCCTGGTAGGCGAACGGCACGGTACTGTCCAGCCTCAGCCGCGCTCGCCGGGCACTGTGATGCTCCACCTGCCAGGCCTGCTGCCAGGCGCTGCCATGGATCGGGTAAGGATCATGCCCGGTATTCGGGGCCAGCGCCTGCCACCCCGCGGGCCGGGCAAAGCCACCCTCGGCAATGCGATTGGACCAAGGCGCCAGCGGGTAGCAGGCCAGGTGCCGCGGTGACCCGCTGGCAAGCGCGTCGGAATCGGAATGGCGCAGCAGCGCCTGCCCGGTGGCCTTTACCTGCCAATTGACCAGGCTGGCGCCCAGCTCCGGGGCCAGGCTCAGGCGGGTCAGGCGGTCCTGCAGATGCAATTCGGTCACAGCCATTCAAGGCTCCTTGAAAAAGAGTCAGCCGGGCCGCCGGTAAGTCAGCAGCACGATGCCGCACACCACCACGGCGCCGCCAAGTAATTGCAGGGTGCCCAGTTGCTGGTCGAGCAGGGCCCAGCCCAGCAACAAGGTCGCGATGGGTTCGACATTCATCACCGGCGCGTTCTGCGCCATGTTCAGCCGTGGCACACAGACGAACAGCAAGGTGAAGGCCAGGCCATACAGCACCACCAGGCTGGCCAGTGCCGCCCAGCCGCCACTGCTACCCGGTGGTGACAAACCGGACGGCATCACGCCGCTGAAGCCGGCAACCAGCATGCTGGAGAACACGATCAGCAAGGTCAGAAGGCTGCGTACAGGGCCGCGCACGGCAGCCAGCTTGTGGTCGGTAATCCACAAGGCGCAGGCGAAGGCACAGGCGGCGCCGAACGCCAGGCTGACGCCCAGCGCCCAGTGAGGGTTGGTCTCGCCGCTGTCGGTCAGGTGAGCCGGCACATCCAGCGCCAGTATCAGCCCACACAGGATCAGGCCCATGAACAGCACGGTGCGGCCCGTGGGGCGTGCACCACCCAGTGCCCAGGTGAGCAGGGCCAGCAGCATCGGGAAGGTGTTGCCTACCAGCAGCGCCAGCGCCACCGGAATGCGTGCTACCGCTGAGTACAGGCACAGGCTCTGGGTCGCGATCAGCAGGCCGAGCAGTAACTGCCAGCGGCGGGTGCCAGCGGGCAAGGCCAGGGCCTGGCGCTGCCACAGCAGCAGGCCAGCCAGTGCCAGGAACGTGATGCCCGAGCGGCAGAGGATCGCCAGCAGCACGCCGGTGCCGTCATCGAAGGCGATGCGCGCGGCGATGTGGTTGCCAGCGAATGAGCAAGCCAGCAGGGCGAGCAGGGCGATTGCCAGTTTGCGCGGGAACAGGGGGGCAGCAGAGGAGGGGGCAGCCATGTGCAGGATCCATTTGCAGAAAGAACCAGAGGGCTGCTGTGCAGCCCATCGCCGGCGAGCCAGCTCCCACAGGGGGTGCGCAGGGGTGGAAGGCTGCACAAAACCGGTGGGAGCTGGCTTGCCGGCGATGGGGCGCAGAGCGGCCCCGATTGCAGTTACAGCACCACGCTAGGCAGCCACAGGGAGATGGCCGGAATGTATGTCACCGCCATCAACACCAGGAACAGCGCCAGGTAGAACGGCAGCAGAGCCTTCACCGTCGACTCGATGCTCACCTTGCCGATGGCCGAGCCCACGAAAAGCACGGCCCCCACCGGCGGCGTGATCAGCCCGATCCCCAGGTTCACCAGCATGATCATGCCAAAGTGCACCGGGTCCACGCCGATACCGGTAATCACCGGTAGCAGGATCGGCGTAAGAATCAGGATCAGCGGCGCCATGTCCATGACCGTGCCCAGCAGCAGCAACATGAAGTTGATGCACATCAGGATCACATAGCGGTTGTCCGACAGGGTCAGGAATGCCGTGGTGATCTTCGACGGGATCTGCATCAGCGTCATCACGTAGCCAAAGCTCGCGGCAAAGCCGATCAGGATCATCACGATCGAGATGGTGCGAACCGTGCGGTGCATCAGCTTGGGCAGGTCGCGCCATTTGTAGTCACGGTAGATGAACATGGTCACGAAGAACGACCATACCACCGCCACGGCCGCCGACTCGGTTGCAGTGAATACCCCCGAGAGAATGCCGCCCAGGATGATGACCATGGCCATCAGCCCCCACAGCGCCTCGCCGGCGATTTTCAGTGCCTGGCGCAGCGGGATCACTTCGCCCTTGGGGTAGTTGCGTTTCTTGGCGAAGATCAGGCACAGGCCCATCATCACCGCGCTCAGCAGCAAGCCGGGCATTACCCCCGCCATGAACAGCGAAGCAATCGAAACCGTGCCGCCCGCGGCCAGCGAGTAGAGCACCGAGTTGTGGCTGGGCGGGGTCAGCAGCGCCTGTACCGAGCCGCTGACGGTGACCGCGGTGGAGAACTCGCGCGGGTAGCCCTTGCGCTCCATCTCCGGAATCAGCACCGAGCCTACCGAGGCAGTATCGGCTACCGACGAGCCGGAAATCGCGCCAAAGAAGGTCGAGGCCATGATGTTGACCAGCGACAGCCCACCACGCACGAAGCCCACCAGCACCCCGGCAAACGCCACCAGCCTTCGCGACATGCCGCCTTCGGCCATGATTGCGCCAGCCAGCACGAAGAACGGAATCGCCAGCAACGAGAACTTGTTAACGCCACTGGCCACCTGGATCATCATCGCCTGCAGCGGGATGTCGATCCACCAGGCGCCGACCAGCGCCGACAGGCCGAGGGCGTAGGCCACCGGCATGCCCAGCAGGATGAGCACGATGAAACTGCCCAACAGAATGAACGCATCCATTTACGCTGCTCCTTCGCTTTCTTCCAGCTGGTCGAAGCGCACCACCTTGCGGTGGCTCTGGTCGCCCAGCAGCAGTTTCTCCAGCACGAACACCAGGGTCAGCACGCCACCCACAGGGATCGGCGCATAACTCATGCCCACCCGCACACTCGGCAGAGAGGCCAGAAACTGGTGCCAGGTGGTGATGCACAGTTTGGTGCCGTAGTAGGTCATGAACACGCACACCAGAATCATCAGAATTTGCACCAGCAGCGCCACCAGTTGGCGCTGCAGCGGCGGCAGGCGGTCGGTGATCATCGCCACGGCCATGTGCGCCCCGGCCCGGTAGCTGGCGGCGGCACCGATAAAGGTGAAGACGACCATCAGCAGGATGGCCACCGGCTCCGGCCAGCTGGAACCGGTGCCGAGTACATAGCGGGCGAAGATGCCCCACGGGATGATCAGCGACATGGTCAGGATCGACAGGCCGGCGACCCAGATACAAGCGCGGTACAGCGTGTCGTTGGCACGCAGAAAGAGGTTTTTCATGGGCATCACCAAAGCGGCAGGGCGGCGGGCGCCGCGCTGCCGAGGTCGTTCAGGAAAGGGCCGTGGTTACTGGACGGCGTCGATGCGCTTCATCAGGTCGGCGTACTGCGCGCCGTATTTCTCGCGTACCGAAGCGGTGGCATCGTAGAACGGCTTCTTGTCGACGGTAATGAACTCGACACCGGCGGCCTTGAGCTTCTCTTCACTGGCAGCAGACTTGGCGTCCCACAGCGCACGCTCTTCCATCTGCGCCTCACGCGCGACTTTCTTCACCAGCACCTGCTGCTCTGGGGTGAGCTTGTTCCAGGTGGTCTTGGACATCACCACTGGCTCCGGCAGGATCAGGTGGCCGGTCAGGGTGTAGTACTTGGCACTCTGGTAGTGGTTGTGCTCAAGCAGGGTCGGCGGGTTGTTCTCGGCTCCGTCGATCACCCCGGTCTGCAGGGCGCTGAAGATTTCCCCGGTGTCCATGGCGATGCCGTTGCCGCCCATGGCGTTCATCATGTCGATGAACAGCGGGTTGCCCTGCACGCGAATTTTCATGCCCTTGAGGTCTTCCAGGCTGCGCACCGGCTTCTTGGTGTAGATGCTGCGCGAACCACCATCCATCCAGGCCAGGGCCACCAGGTTGAAGTCGGAGTTGGTGATCTTGTCGAGGATCTCCTGGCCGATCTCGCCGTCGATGATCTTGCGCATGTGGTCATGGTCACGGAACACGAACGGCATGTTGAACACGTTCACATCCGGCACCACCGGGCCGACGATCCCCAGGCTGACACGGGTCATCTGCACGGCGCCGATCTGCGCCTGCTCGATCACTTCCTTTTCCGAGCCCAGCACACCGCCGGCGAACATCTTGAAGGTGATGTCGCCATTGCTGGCTTCTTCCAGTTTTTTACCCATGTTCTGCTCGGCGACCACTGTCGGGTAGCCGGCCGGGTGGATTTCGGCGAACTTGATGTCCAGCGCCGAGGCGGGCATGGCCACGCTGAAGGCGAACGGGAGTACGGCAAGCAGCAGTTTGCGTTTGAACGTCATGTTGAAACTCCGTGGTTTTTATTATCCGGTTTCGGGCGTGCAAATAATGTGTGGTTGGCAGCAGGGCTCAGCCCCGGTAGGCAGGTTCCTCCAGGCCCTTGGTGCCAGGGTTGAGGGCAAATAACCCGCCAGCCAGTGGCTGGTCGCTGAGGTCGGTGCCCGCGGGGCGGATAGAGGTGACATACAGGGTGTCGAGGTTGGCGCCGCCGAAAGCGCACATGGCCGGTTTTTTCACCGGCACGCTGAGCGAGCGGTCGAGGCGACCATCGGGGGTGAAGCGGTGGATCTGCCCGGCATCGTTGCCGCAGATCCAGTAGCAGCCATCCTCGTCGATGGCGGCACCGTCAGGGCGGCCAGGATAGCCGCGCATATCGACGAACAGCCGCTTGTTGTGCGGCGTGCCATTGTCGATGTCGTAGTCGAAAGCCCATATCTTCTGCACGTTGGGGTGCGAGTCAGACAGGTACATGCGCTTGCCATCGGGGCTGAAGGCCAGGCCGTTGGGTACGATCATGCCGTCCTGCTGCAGGTGCAACTGGCCTTCGCCGTCATGCCGGTACAGCGCGCCGACATGGGCGCCTTGCTGCATGTCCAGCAGCATGGTACCGGCCCAGAAACGGCCCTGGCGGTCGCAGCGGCCATCGTTGAAGCGCATGCCGGGCTGGGCATGCTGCACGTTGCTGAGCAGACGGCTGTCCAGGCTGCCGTCGGCGTTGGCCTGGAGCTGGAAAATACCGCTCTCCATGCCGGCGACCCAGCCTTGGCCGTAGCGGGCAATGCAGGCCAGCATCTCGTCACCCTGCCAGACCTGGTGGTTGCCATCGGCAGCCTGCCAGCGGTGCAACTGGCGCGCGGGAATGTCGACCCAGTACAGGGCCTGTTCAGAGGTGTGCCACACCGGGCTTTCGCCGGTGCCGTTACGGGCGTCGACGATCAGTTCACAATTCATGGCCGTGCCTCCTGGCGTGGTGAGGTCAGTTGAACGGGCCGGCCACAGCGAACGCGCCGCCCTGATAGACCATGCTCGGGTCATCGGCGGCCGGTGCCGGCTGGGCTTCCACGGCAGCGCGGAAGGGTTCCGAGCTGTCCTTGGGCACATAACCCAGGTGCGCGGCATGGCGGTTGTCCCACCACACGGTGCGGTTGTCGGAGGCGCCGTAGACAATGGTATGGCCAACGCCTGGCGTGAACAGCCCGCGTTCGATCAGTTGAACCAGGTCGTCATAGCTCAGCCAGGTACAGAGCATGCGCGGGTTCTGTGGCTGCGGGAACGACGAGCCGATGCGGATGCTGACCGTCTCGATGCCGTAGCGGTCGTAATAGAAGCTGGCGACATCTTCGCCATAGCACTTGGACAACCCGTAATAGCTGTCGGGGCGGCGCGGAGCGTGGGCGTCGATGCGCTCATCCTGGCGGTAGAAGCCGATGGTGTGGTTGGAGCTGGCGAAGATGATGCGCTTCACCCCATGCTTGCGCGCCGCCTCGTAGACGTGGAACACGCCGCAGATGTTGGGGCCGAGGATGTCTTCGAAGGCGTGCTCGGTGGACACGCCGCCAAAGTGGATGATGGCGTCGACGCCTTCAACCAAGGCATGCACCGCAGCTTTGTCGGCCAAGTCGCAGGTGATCACTTCTTCATGCGGGCCCGCGGCAGGCGCCATGGGGCTGATGTCGGAAAGGCGCAGGACCTCGGCGTAGCCTTGCAGGCGTTCGCGAAGGACCTTGCCCAGGCCGCCTGCGGCTCCGGTGAGCAGCAGGCGATTGAGGGGAGTAGGGGTCATGGCCGGCTCTTGTTGTTAGTTGTTGTAGGTTGTCGTATGACTTTGGTGATTATTGGCAGCGGGTTTGGTTGTTGTCAATGCACATACCTTGAAGTCAGCACGCTTGGTGTAGAAGCTGGCTTGTCGTGGCGACGAACCGCTGCGATGGGCCGCAAAGCGGCCCCAATAAAGGCTGCGCCGATGATCCGGTTACAGCAACGACAACGGATAGTTAAAGATCAACCGGTTCTCATCGAACTCGTTATTGCTGTAATCCCGCCGAATCGACGAGTTGCGCCATTTCACGCTCAGATCCTTGAACGCCCCGCTCTGGATCACATACGCCAGCTCCGTCTCGCGTACCCACTCCTTGCCATCGGTCACCACCCCGCTGTGCACATCGCGCCCGCTGATATAGCGGTTCATCAAGGTCAGCCCCGGCACCCCGACGGTGACGAAGTTGAAGTCATGGCGCACTTGCCATGAGCGCTCGTTGGCGTTGTCGAAGCTGGAGTTGTAGCTGTCGTTGGCCAGTGTCCCGCCACTGGTGCCGTTGACCCGCATCCAGGTGTCGCCATCAACCTTCTGCAGCCCGACCCAGAAGGTGCTGCCGCCGTATTTGGCCGAGAACATGCCCGAGTAGGTCTTGTTGTCCAGTTCGCCCGCGCGCCGGGAACCATCGTCATCGCCATGGAAGTAGCCCAGGTTGGCGCCCAGGGTCCAGTCACCCACCGGCTGGCTGTGGCTCAGTTGCAGGTACTGCTGCTGGTACACGTCTTTCAGCTCGGCATTCCACAACCCGACCAAGGTGCGGTCCTGGTTGAACTTGTACTCCCCACCCACAAAGTTGAAGCGGTCCGATACGCCACCGCCGTAGCTCATGTCTTCCATGCTGGCGTCGTTGCGCGGGCTGTTGCCGCGGAACTGCCCGCCATACAAAGTCAGGCCGGCAATCTCGCTGGAGGTAACCTGCCCGCCACGGAACGTCTGCGGCAACGAGCGACCGTCGTCCGAACGCAGGATCGGCAATACAGGCATCCACTCGCCTATTTTCAGCTCGGTCCTTGAAATGCGCGCCTTGCCGGCCACTGCCAAACGACCGTAATCATCCGCCGGTTTGCCATCGTCATGCCGCGGCAACAACGCCGTACCATAGGTGCCGCCGCCGCCGTCGAGCTTGACCGACCATAACCCCAGTACATCCACGCCGAACCCGACCGGCCCTTCGGTGAACCCCGAACGGGCATCAAGAATGAAGCTTTGCGTCCATTCCTCGGCCTTGCTCTGAGCATTGCTGGGGTTGGTGAAGTTACGGTTGATGTAGAAGTTGCGCAGCCCGAGCGTGGCCTTGCTGTCTTCGACAAAACCCGCTGCCAGGCTGGTGCCCGGCAGGCCGGCGATGACCCCGGCGCCAAGCAGGGCGAAGGGCAGGGTTTGGCTGATTTTCATTATTGTTGTGCTCCCGAAGGGTGTGGCAGCCCGTCCACCGGGCACGCACAAGCGGCCTGCGGCAGGGGCGGGTAGGTAACGGGCCGGTCAGGGCCAGGGGTGAATGCGCGGTAACCGTGTGCTAGGTACTGACGGGCGTACGCAGGCAGGCCGGGGGAAGAGGGGTGTATAACAGACGTGGGTATCGCGGGATGGGTGTCGACATGAGTTCGTCCACTGATTGTTGTTTTTGTTATGTGTTGTCGTACAACTATGGGCGATTATTAGCAAGAGGGAGGTGGGCTGTCAACGGCTGATGGCTGAGCAATTTAGGGGTTAGATGGCGTAAATCGGGCTGTAGAAGCTCTATCATGAGCGCTATAGAGACATACTACGACCAAGGTAGTCCCTTGCACTGTTTCAACAGCGGGCGCGATCTCTTATACAAAATTCAAAAGCTGGTTCGATCCCTGTGGGAGCGGCTGCAGCCGCGAACACCGGCACAGCCGGTGCCATACACCGCGTTGAATTCTTCGCGGGTGAACCCGCTCCCACAGGTATGCGCCTTTAAACCGAACACATCCTTTACAAATCCAATCCTGTTGCCTGTAGACCCTGCCGCCACCCTGCGCTATCTTCAGATCTGGCCTCGCCCTCGACCACTTAGACTGGCATGTCCAGTCCCGGCACCTCGTAGTGCCGTACCCCTCTTGTCGGCGTGGGCGGGGCCTCCTCATTTGCGCAGCGACTGACCTGTTGAGATCCAGCGCTCCCAGGACTCACGGGAGCCCACCTATAGTGGGCCCTGGCCAGCAACTACCAATGCAAATCTCCCGTGCTACGCGATTTCATGTAGGAGCAGCCTTGTGTCGCGAAAGGGCCGCAAAGGATGAAGACCTCATTGCCACCATACAAGAGCGGTTTCACTCTCCGCAGCGTGTGAGGGTTCAGCTGGATGACCTATAGCCTCGGCTTCGATTCTCGCGCATTTCTTCAGCCCAAAAAAAAGGCTGCCAATCGGCAGCCTTCTCGATGCTCAGCCCGGACAATCAGTCCCAGCTCAGTGCACCACCCGTCTGATACTCAATCACGCGCGTCTCAAAGAAGTTCTTCTCCTTCTTCAGGTCCATGATCTCGCTCATCCATGGGAACGGGTTGGTAGTCCCTGGATACTCTTCTTTCAGACCAATCTGGGTCAGGCGACGGTTGGCAATGAACTTGAGGTAATCCTCCATCATCGCCGCGTTCATGCCCAGTACGCCGCGAGGCATGGTATCGCGGGCGTATTCGATCTCCAGCTGGGTCCCTTGCAGGATCATCTGGGTGGCTTCTTCCTTCATCGCCGCATCCCACAGGTGCGGGTTCTCGATCTTGATCTGGTTGATCACGTCGATACCGAAGTTCAGGTGCATCGACTCGTCACGCAGGATGTACTGGAACTGCTCGGCCACGCCGGTCATCTTGTTACGGCGACCCATGGACAGGATCTGGGTGAAGCCGCAGTAGAAGAAGATGCCTTCCAGAACGCAGTAGTAGGCGATCAGGTTGCGCAGCAGTTCTTTGTCGGTTTCGACGGTGCCGGTGTTGAACTCCGGGTCGGAGATGGCGCGGGTGTACTTCAGGCCCCAGGCGGCTTTTTTAGCGACCGACGGGATCTCGTGGTACATGTTGAAGATCTCGCCTTCATCCATGCCCAGCGACTCGATGCAGTACTGGTAGGCGTGGGTGTGGATCGCCTCTTCAAAGGCCTGGCGCAGGATGTACTGGCGGCACTCCGGGTTGGTGATCAGGCGGTACACGGCCAGGGCCAGGTTGTTGGCAACCAGCGAGTCGGCGGTGGAGAAGAAGCCGAGGTTGCGCATGACGATGCGGCGCTCGTCTTCGGTCAGGCCGTCCTGGCTCTTCCACAGGGCGATGTCGGCGGTCATGTTGACTTCTTGCGGCATCCAGTGGTTGGCGCAACCGTCCAGGTACTTCTGCCAGGCCCAGTCGTACTTGAACGGTACCAGCTGGTTGAGGTCGGCACGGCAGTTGATCATGCGCTTTTCGTCAACGGCAACGCGGGCCGAAGAACCTTCCAGCTCGGCCAGGCCTTCGGCCACGTCGAGGGCGTCCAGGGCAGCCTTGGCACGCTTGACGGCTTCGGAGTCTGAAGCGGTGGCCGCACGGGCTTCCAGGGCGGCGGCACCACCGGCGCTGTCGAGCTTGTCGAGGGTAGCGGCGGCAGCGGCCTGCGCAGGGGTGTTGCCTTTGGCGGCTACTTCGCCGTCTTCTTTGTCGAATTCGTCCCAGCTCAGCATGGTTTGGCTCCTGCTTGAGGGTTGCCCTGGGGCAACCGCTTGGATTTAAAGAATGTGATGCCTGACGCACGGCCGTTACGGCGAATGGACAGCTCGAGAAGCTGACTCTCGTTTACATCTGAATGTGTTCTGGCTTGTACCTGGCCAGGCCTCTGCGAGGGGCCAGGACAATTGAATAGGTGCTCTTTTCAGAGGGGGCGAAGTATATCGGATTTCGCCTTCGATCGGGCGCGTCTGTTGCCGGCGAGGGTAACTTTTTCGACCGGAATTGCGTGCGTCCGTTCACGAAAAGGCTGTATTCATCTACGGGGGGAGAGTGTAGCGCCAACCTATATATTGTGCCAGTGCAAATTTAAAGGCACACCATATGGTGTTTTGGGTGGGGTGTGTTGTCTGCACCGGCCTCATCGCCGGCAAGCCAGCTCCCACAGGTATCGCGCCATTTTGAAGGGCGATGCAGTAGCTGTGGGAGCTGGCTTGCCGGCGATGAGGCCAAGTCAGGCAAGCATTAATCGCGGGGGGGGGTGCAGGGTTTCGACTACGTGTGTCTTGGGGTGCTTGCGTGCCTGTTCCACTGAGGTGAAGCGGCCGGTTTCAGCGTTGCGGCCAATCTTGCGAGTTGCCACTTTTTTTCGCGCCATGGTTTTACATCCTTTTCTGAGAAGTCCTGTTCTTTTACCGAGCCGCGCGAGCGCTGGGCAAAGGGCAAGGTTTCTCCGGGGCGCAGATACAAAAATGCCGCGCGGGGCACCCATGGGCACCCCGCGCGGCATTCAGGCCTTACTGGCAGGCTTCGCAGTCAGGCTCGTCGATCGCGCAGGCCTTCGGCACTGGCGCCGGGCCGGCTGCCTGCACCGGGGCGCTGTCGCCACCGCTGGAAACGGCGTTGAGCTTGCCGGTGTTGATGGTCGACTTCTCGGTGCTGGTCGCGGCCAGGGCACGGAGGTAGTAGGTGGTTTTCAGACCACGGTACCAGGCCATGCGGTAGGTCACGTCCAGCTTCTTGCCCGAAGCGCCAGCGATGTACAGGTTCAGCGATTGAGCCTGGTCGATCCACTTCTGGCGACGCGAAGCTGCGTCGACGATCCACTTGGTTTCTACTTCGAACGCGGTGGCGTACAGGTCTTTCAGTTCTTGCGGGATACGCTCGATCTGCTGCACCGAACCGTCGTAGTACTTCAGGTCGTTGATCATGACCGAGTCCCACAGGCCGCGAGCCTTCAGGTCGCGTACCAGGTACGGGTTGATCACGGTGAACTCGCCCGACAGGTTCGATTTCACGTACAGGTTCTGATAGGTCGGCTCGATCGACTGCGACACGCCAGTGATGTTGGCGATGGTTGCAGTTGGCGCGATGGCCATGATGTTCGAGTTACGAATACCTTTTTGCACGCGGGCACGTACCGGCGCCCAGTCCAGGGTCTCGTTCAGGTCAACGTCGATGTACTTCTGGCCGCGGGCTTCGATCAGGATCTGTTGCGAATCCAGCGGCAGGATGCCTTTGGACCACAGCGAACCCTGGAAGGTCTCGTAAGCGCCACGCTCGTCAGCCAGGTCGCAGGACGCCTGGATCGCGAAGTAGCTGACCGCTTCCATCGACTTGTCGGCGAATTCGACGGCAGCGTCGGAGCCGTAGGCGATGTGCTGCAGGTACAGTGCGTCCTGGAAGCCCATGATGCCCAGGCCGACCGGACGGTGCTTGAGGTTCGAGTTACGCGCTTGCGGTACCGAGTAGTAGTTGATGTCGATCACGTTGTCGAGCATGCGCACGGCGGTGTTCACGGTGCGTTGCAGCTTGGCAGTGTCCAGCTTGCCGTCGACGATGTGGTTCGGCAGGTTGATCGAGCCCAGGTTGCAGACCGCGATCTCGTCCTTGTTGGTGTTCAGGGTGATCTCGGTGCACAGGTTCGAGCTGTGGACCACGCCCACGTGCTGCTGCGGCGAACGCAGGTTGCACGGGTCCTTGAAGGTCAGCCACGGGTGGCCGGTCTCGAACAGCATCGACAGCATCTTGCGCCACAGGTCTTTGGCCTGGATGGTCTTGAACACCTTGATCTTGTTGTACTCGGTCAGGGCTTCGTAGTACTCGTAGCGCTCTTCGAAGGCCTTGCCGGTCAGGTCGTGCAGGTCTGGCACTTCCGATGGCGAGAACAGGGTCCATTTGCCGTCATCGAAGACACGCTTCATGAACAGGTCAGGGATCCAGTTGGCGGTGTTCATGTCGTGGGTACGACGGCGGTCATCACCGGTGTTCTTGCGCAGCTCGATGAATTCTTCGATGTCCAGGTGCCAGGTTTCCAGGTAGGCACATACCGCGCCTTTGCGCTTGCCACCCTGGTTCACGGCAACGGCGGTGTCGTTGACCACTTTCAGGAACGGCACGACGCCCTGGGATTTACCGTTGGTGCCCTTGATGTACGAGCCCAGTGCACGGACCGGGGTCCAGTCGTTGCCCAGGCCGCCCGCGAATTTCGACAGCATGGCGTTGTCGTGGATCGCGTGGTAGATGCCCGACAGGTCGTCCGGCACGGTGGTCAGGTAGCAGCTGGACAGCTGCGGGCGCAGGGTACCGGCGTTGAACAGGGTCGGGGTCGAAGCCATGTAGTCGAACGACGACAACAGGTTGTAGAACTCGATCGCACGGGCTTCCTTGTCTTTCTCTTCCAGCGCCAGGCCCATGGCCACACGCATGAAGAACACCTGCGGCAGCTCGAAGCGCACACCATCCTTGTGGATGAAGTAACGGTCGTACAGTGTCTGCAGGCCCAGGTAGGTGAACTGCTGGTCGCGCTCGTGGTTGATCGCCTTGCCCAGACGCTCCAGGTCATAGCCTTTCAAGGCCGGGTCCAGCAGCTCGAACTCGACGCCTTTCTCGACGTAGGCCGGCAGGGCCTTGGCGTACAGGTCGGCCATTTCGTGGTGGGTGGCGCTGTCGGCCACGCTCAGGAAGCCCAGGCCTTCGGCGCGCAGGGTGTCCATCAGCAGGCGGGCGGTGACGAACGAGTAGTTCGGCTCGCGCTCTACCAGGGTACGGGCGGTCATCACCAGGGCGGTATTGACGTCCTTGATGGCCACGCCGTCGTACAGGTTCTTCAGGGTTTCGCGCTGGATCAGGTCGCCATCGACTTCGGCCAGGCCTTCACAGGCTTCGCTGATGATGGTGTTCAGGCGGGCCATGTCGAGCGGGGCCAGGCTGCCGTCGGCCAGGGTGATACGAATGGTCGGGTGTGGCTCGACCACCGCGTCGGTGTTGGCGCGGGTGGCACGTTCCTTGGCGCGCTGGTCGCGGTAGATCACGTAGTCACGCGCAACCTTCTGCTCGCCGGCGCGCATCAGGGCCAGTTCTACCTGGTCCTGGATTTCTTCGATGTGGATGGTGCCACCCGATGGCATGCGACGCTTGAACGTGGCGGTAACCTGCTCGGTCAGGCGTGCGACGGTGTCGTGGATGCGCGACGAAGCGGCGGCAGTGCCGCCTTCAACTGCGAGGAACGCCTTGGTGATGGCAACGGTGATCTTGTCGTCGGTGTACGGGACGACAGTGCCGTTACGCTTGATCACGCGCAGTTGGCCGGGGGCGGTGGCAGCCAGATCCTGATTGGAATCGGCGGCCTGCGGCACCTTGGCCTGCGGGTTCTCGCGAGTTGTGTCGGTTTGCATGGGTGGGTGTCTCCACAGTTTCTATATTGTTCAGGCGCTTTTTGGGCGCCCACCGTTCCGTCCACTTGCTCGATAACCTTGCGGGGATGCGCAATGCATGCGCATCCGCCCGCGCGGGCTTACCGACTTCGGGACAGACTCAGGAATAAGGGGCAATGGCTTGCCGCTCCCTGGCCGAAGTCAAAGGTTTTGGGCCGGGCCCAAAAACTGTTGCTGATGGGTACCAGGCCTTGCCTGCAACACCCATGCCCGAACAAGGCCCTGGAAGGGCTTGCCTCGGTCGCCTCCGCAGGAGCGGTTTGGCTGCTGAAATCACCTGAAGTTCCACCCGGAAAATCGCTTGATCTTGCGGGTTGACTTTTGTGTGTGATTTTGCACGAACCCCTATATCTAGTGGTTCGCTGCGATCGGGATACAAGATAATGCGGTATTGGGGGCTTTGCAAGGCGAGCGCCTGTGGATAAGTTGTGTGTACTTTGTGAGTGAAAGGTGGGTATTCGCTGTAGGCCTTGTGCCAAGTGGTTTGCAGTATTTTTCTGCGCCGCGCCGCCCCAGGGCAGTTTTTTTCGGGCGCGAACCCTATCACAAAAAACGGTTCAGTCGAGGGGGGGAGCTGGCAGGTTGGCAGTACCCGAGGCGGGACGTAGTATCCGAGGCAGATGTTGCCTTCAGGTTAAAGGGGCGGCACAGGTAACAGAAAAACAACAAGCAAGGGCCAAAGCCATGGACCACCCTGCTACGCGTATCCTCATCATCGAAGACGACCAGCGCCTGGCCGAACTCACCGCCGAATACCTGCAGGCCAACGGCTTCGAGGTCGCAGTAGAGGGCGATGGTGCCCGTGCCGCACGGCGCATCGTGGATAGCCAGCCCGACCTGGTCATCCTCGACCTGATGCTGCCGGGTGAGGACGGCCTGAGCATCTGCCGTCGGGTGCGCAGCCAGTACCCCGGGCCGATCCTCATGCTTACCGCCCGCAGCGACGAACTCGATCAGGTCCAGGGCCTTGACCTGGGTGCCGACGACTATGTGTGCAAACCGGTGCGTCCACGCCTGTTGCTGGCGCATATCCAGGCGCTGTTGCGCCGTAGCGACGGGGTGGACAGCAAGCGCCACGACCTGGCCTTCGGCGCTCTGCGCATTGACAACCGCCTGCGCGAGGCGCGCCTGGGCGAGCAACTGATCGATCTGACCGGTGCCGAATTCGACCTGCTCTGGTTGCTGGCCAGCAACGCCGGGCGGGTGCTGACGCGCGAGCAGATCTTCACTGCGCTGCGCGGCGTGGGTTACGACGGGCAGGACCGCTCCATCGACATCCGCATCTCGAAAATCCGTCCCAAGATCGGCGACGACCCGCTGCAGCCGCGGCTGATCAAGACCCTGCGTAGCAAGGGCTACCTGTTTGTCGGCGAGGCACCATGAACAATTCGATCTTCCTGCGCATCTATGGCGGCATGTTGGCCGTGCTGGTGCTGGTGGCCCTGCTGGGTGTACTCAGCCTGCACCTGGTCAACGAAGTGCGCGCCGCCCAGCACCGCGAGGGCCTGGCCCAGGGCACCTTCAGCCTGATGGCTGACAACCTGGCGGCGCAGAACGAAACCGAACGCAAGCGCTCGCTGCTGATCTGGGAGCGCCTGCTGGGTGTGCCGCTGACGTTGCAGCCGATGACCGCCCGCAGCCTCGACGGCGGCCAGCGGGCGCGTCTGTACCGTGGCCTGGTGGTGGTCGAGAAGACCGGCCCGCATGCGGCGCAGGTGCTGCGCAAGGTCGGCCAGGAAGACTTGATGCTGGTGGCGCAGATCAAGCAGATCAGCGAGCAGCTGGCGCGGGCCACCCTCTATTTGCTGGCCGACGAACTGGTACGTTACCCGGTCACCGAACAGCAACAGCGCCTGGCACAGATAAAGCAGGAAAAAGGCTTCGGCTTTGGCGTCGCCCTGCAGCGCATCGAGCGGGTCAGCCTGGACGATGATCAGCGGCGGCGGGTCGAGGAGGGCGACACGGTGATGGCGCTAGGCAAGGATGGTGACTCGATCCGGGTGTTTGCCGGGCTGACCGGCTCGCCGTGGGTGCTGGAAATCGGTCCGCTGTACCAGCTCAACCCGTACCCGCCGCAGTTGCTGATCCTGATCGCGTTTCTTGGCCTGTGCCTGATCGGCCTGGTGGTTTACTTGCTGGTGCGCCAGCTGGAGCGCCGCGTGTCGGGCCTGGAGGTTGCTGCCACGCGCATCGCCCAGGGCAGCCTGGACACCCGCGTACCGGCTGGCGACGCCGACTCGGTGGGGCGCCTGGCCGCTGCTTTCAATGGCATGGCCGAGCACCTGCAACGCTCGCTGACCATGCAGCGCGAGTTGGTGCGGGCGGTGTCCCACGAGCTGCGCACGCCGGTGGCGCGCCTGCGTTTCGGCCTGGAAATGATCGAAAGTGCAAGCACCGAGCAGGCGCGGGCCAAGCACCTGGCCGGCATGGATGGCGACATCCAGGACCTCGACAAGTTGGTCGATGAAATGCTCACCTACGCTCGCCTTGAGCAGGGCGCACCGGCCTTGCAGTTCCAGCGGGTAGACCTGGATGCCTTATTGGACCGGGTGATCGAAGAGCTGGCGCCGCTGCGTGGCGAAGTGCGTGTAGTGCGTGGCGAGTGCCAAGGCGCGGATGCCGACGGCCCTTGGGTCGAGGCCGAGCCGCGCTACCTGCACCGGGCGCTGCAGAACCTGGTCGGCAATGCCATGCGCCATGCCGAGTCGCAGGTGCGCCTGAGCTACCAGCTGGGGCAGCAACGTTGCCGCATTGATGTAGAAGACGACGGCCCAGGCATCCCGGAAGGTGTCTGGGACCGCATCTTCACGCCGTTCACCCGCCTTGACGACAGCCGCACCCGTGCCTCGGGCGGGCATGGCCTGGGCCTGTCGATCGTGCGGCGGATCATTTACTGGCACGCAGGCCGGGCTACAGTCGGGCGTAGCGAGGCGTTGGGCGGTGCCTGCTTCAGCCTGAACTGGCCGCGGCAGCAGGCACCGCTGTGACGTCAGGCGCTGACCAGGCTGAGCAGGTGCCCGTCCTGCAGGCAGAACTGGCCACGCAGCTCTGCGCCATGTTGCCATTGCGGTGACAGGTCGGTGAGCAGGCGCAGGCGCGCCAGGCCTTCGGCGGACCAGTCGAGCACTTCGGCGTGCTCGAAGTAGAAGCGCTGGTGGGTCAGCGGGTAGAGGGTCTTGAACAGGCTTTCCTTCAGCGAGAAGGTCAGGGTGACCGTCAAGCCGAGCTGGCGACGGTCCAGGCGCTCGAGTTCGGGCGGCGTCAGGATTTCGCCCATCAGCCGTTCGGCGCGTTCGTCATCCAAAAGGGTTTCCTGGTCCAGCCCCAGGCCTTGGCAACTGCCCGCGGCCGCGACCACGGCGGCGGCCCAGCCTTTGCCATGGGTGATCGAACCGCGAATGCCCGCAGGCCAGATCGGCGAACGATCCTCATGAGTGCCGGGCAGGTAATCGCGCCCGTCCAGGTTTTGCAGTGCGGCACGGGCGCATACGCGGCCGGCCAGGTACTCGGCCTGGCGCTTGGCCACTGAGCGCTGCAGGCTGGCACTGGGCACGATGCCGGCGCGCTGGAAGTCATCGGGGGCCAGGCGGGCAGGGTCGAAAGCGCAGCTGACCAGCACCGCGCCGGTGAGCGGGCGGGGCAGGGGCCAGTGGTGCTGGAGCGGGGAACAGCAGGCGGGGAGTGTGTTCATGTCGGGTATTGTGCCAGCAGAGAAGGCTCTGTCACATCCCTGTGGGAGCGGCACAAGGCCGCTCCCACATCGGTCGTATAGAGCCGTTATTTGAATACCTTCTTGAAGAACGCCTGCATATCCGCCCAAGAGCTTTCATCCGCCGCCTTGTTATAGCCAATGTCCGGCCCGCCATGCTCGCCATGGCTCAAACGGTCCGCATCCGGGTTGGTAAAGCCATGCTTGGCCCCCTCGATGCTGACGAACTGGTAGTTGACCTTGGCCGCATCCATCTCGGCCTTGAACGCGTCCACCTGCTGTTGAGTGACCATGCTGTCCGCTGCGCCGTGCTCGACGAGGATATCCGCGCGCACCACACCTGGTTTGGCCGGGGTCTGAGTGGCCAGTGCACCATGGAAACTCACCACACCGTCCAGTTTTTCGCCGCGGCGCGCGGCATCCAGCACCACCTTGCCACCGAAGCAATAGCCAACCGCGCCCAACTGATGCTTGTTGGTGTTCGGTTGCAGCTTCAGCAGCTCAAGGCCGGCATCGAAGCGCCTGGCCGCGGCGGCGGGGTCTTTCATGGCGGCTGCCATGAACGCCTGGGCATCCTGCGGGTGCTCGGTGTGCTTGCCGTCGCCATACATGTCGATGGCCAGGGCGTTGTAGCCCAGCGCTGCCAAGTCGCGTGCACGGCGTTTGGCGTAGTCGTTCAGCCCCCACCACTCATGCACCACGACAATGCCAGGGCGTTTGCCCTCGACGGCGTCGTCGTAGGCGTAATAGCCGACCAGCCGCTTGCCGTCAGCGTCCTGGTAGGGGATTTCGCGGGTTTGTACCGCCGCTTGGGCGAGGGCGGCGCTGCACATCAGGGTCAGGGCCAGCAGGACACGCATGGGCACTACTCCTTGTTCGGCTACCGGTTCGTTCAGCCGAGGTTCAGTCAGGGTTCAGTCGCGGTTCAGGGTGCCCTGCTTACTCTAGCTTCCAGACCGAAACAGCGCACCCAACTGGAGTATCCAGCCATGAAAACTTTCAACACCCTGCTTGCCGCCATGGCCGTCTGCGCCGCTGGCATCACCACAGCCCAGGCTGCCGACGACAACTTCGCCAGCCTGACCTACGGCCAGACCAGCGACAAGGTTCGCAAGTCCGGCCTGTTGCAACGCAACACCGACAACCTCAATGCCGATGGCATCATCGGCAAGGACGACACCTGGGGCGTGCGTCTGGGCAAGATCAATGACCAGGGCCGCTACTACATGACCTACGACAATGTCTCGGGTGACCACAGCGGCCTGAAGCTGCGCCAGGAAAACCTGCTGGGCAGCTACGACCTGTTCCTGCCGGTGGGCGATACCACCAAACTGTTTGGTGGCGGCAGCCTGGGCATGACCAAGCTCACACAGGACTCGCCAGGCGCCAGCCGCGATACCGACTACGGTTATGCGTACGGCCTGCAGGCCGGCGTGATCCAGGACATCACCGACAAGGCTTCGGTCGAACTGGGCTACCGTTACCTGCGTACCAATGCAGCGACCGAGGTAGGCGAGCGTGGTGGGCCGAAGGATGGCACTCTGCGCCTGACCAGCAGCGCGCAGACCTATCTGGCGGCCACCTACAAGTTCTGACGAGCCAGCCGGGTTATCCTGTGCCGGCCTCTTCGCGGCTAAAACAGCTCCTGCATGGAATTTTCTTGTGTGGGAGCGGCTTTAGCCGCGAGGAGGCCGGCACAGGCAATACATATAAGGAGCTGCACATGAAACTGCTGGTGGTCGAGGACGAAGCCCTGCTTCGACATCACCTCTACACCCGCCTGGGCGAAAGCGGCCATGTGGTCGAGGCGGTCGCCGACGCCGAAGAGGCACTGTACCAAGCCGGGCAATACCACTTCGACCTGGCCATCATCGACCTGGGCTTGCCCGGCATCAGTGGCCTGGAACTGATCACACGCCTGCGCAGCCAGGACAAGACTTTCCCCATTCTGATTCTCACCGCCCGGGGCAACTGGCAGGACAAGGTCGAAGGCCTGGCCGCCGGTGCCGACGATTATCTGGTCAAGCCGTTCCAGTTCGAAGAGCTCGAAGCGCGCCTGAATGCCTTGCTGCGCCGCTCCAGCGGCTTCACTCAGTCGACCATCGCCGCCGGCCCGTTGGTGCTCGACATCAACCGCAAGCAGGCCACCCTCGACGAACAGCCTTTGGCGTTGACGGCCTACGAATACCGCATCCTCGAATACCTCATGCGCCATCACCAGCAGGTGGTGGCCAAGGACCGCCTGATGGAACAGCTGTACCCGGGTGACGATGAGCGCGACCCCAATGTCATCGAGGTACTGGTCGGCCGCCTGCGACGCAAGCTTGAGGGCGAGCACGGCTTCAAACCGATCGATACCGTGCGCGGCCTGGGCTACCTGTTCACCGAGCGCTGCCGATGATCCGCTCGCTGCGGGTGCGCCTGATGCTGGCCGCCGCCGTGCTGGCGCTGCTGTTCATGCTGGCATTGTTGCCAGCCTTGCAGAAGGCGTTCAGCCTGGCCCTGCAGGAATCGATTGAGCAGCGCCTGGCCTCTGACGTAACCACGCTGATATCCGCTGCGCGCATCGAGCATGGGCAGTTGCAGATGCCGACACTGCTGCCGGACGAGCGCTACAACCTGCCGTACACCGGGCTGCTTGGCTACATCTTTGACCGCGACGGCAACCTGGTCTGGCAGTCCCGCGCCACGGCCGACCAGCACATCAACTATCGCCCGCGCTATGACGGTCGTGGCAATGAGTTTGCCCGCATTCACCAGTCCGATGGTGAAGAGTTCTTCGTCTATGACGTGGAAATCAAGCTGCTGGGTGGCCAGAGCGCCGCCTACAGTATTGTCGCCCTGCAACCCGTGAGCGAGTACAAGGCCACCCTCAATGGCCTGCGCGAAAAGCTCTATCTTGGCTTCGGCGCAGCCTTGCTGGCGCTGATGGTGTTGTTGTGGGCCGGCCTGACCTGGGGCCTGCGGTCGTTGCGTCGGCTCAGCCACGAGCTGGATGAAGTGGAGTCGGGCGCCCGCGACGGCCTGAGCGGCGAGCACCCTCGCGAGTTGCTGCGCCTGACCCGCTCGCTCAACCGCCTGCTGCGCAGTGAGCGGGAGCAGCGCACACGCTATCGCGACTCGCTGGACGACCTGGCGCACAGCCTGAAAACCCCGCTGGCAGTGCTGCAGGGTGTGGGCGAAAGCCTGCAGCAGCGCAGCGGCGAGCGCGAGCAGGCGCGGGTGCTGCAAAGCCAGATCGAGCGCATGAGCCAGCAGATCGACTACCAGTTGCAGCGTGCCAGCCTGCGCAAGAGCGGCCTGGTACGCCACAGTGTGTTGCTGCGTCCGTTGCTCGACAGCCTGTGCAGCACCTTGGCCAAGGTGTACCGGGACAAGCGGGTCAGCGTAGCGCTGGAGCTGCCCGATGCGGCGCAAGTGCCGATGGAGCAGGGCGCGTTGCTGGAAATGCTCGGCAACCTGCTGGAGAACGCCTACCGGTTGAGCCTGGGCCAGGTGCGGGTAAGCCTGGAGCAGGCGCCGGGGCGGTTGACCTTGTGCATCGAGGACGATGGGCCTGGTGTGCCGACCGATCAGCGTGAGCGGATTCTTGAGCGTGGCGAGCGGCTGGACAGCCAGCACCCAGGGCAGGGGATCGGGCTGGCGGTGGTCAAGGATATCGTCGACAGCTATGACGCAGAGCTGAGCCTGGGTGATTCGCCACTGGGCGGCGCGGCGTTCAGGATTACCTTCAATCTGGAGTAATTTGTTGGGTTTGCCAGCCTCTTCGCGGGTAAACCCGCGAAGACGTCGGCACAGGCAAATCACAATGGGCGGATTCTCGCCATACCCCCTGTACAAATCCCGCCATCGGGCGGAAATCCGCCAGCCTTCCTCAAGTAAATCGCCCTGTCGTTGGGCATTAATCACTAGCAAACACGGCCTTTGCACCCTTGATGGGCATTTTGGCACCACCCTTGCTATTGATCCTCGCAGAGGCCTGCCCAGGCAGCTCGAACACAACGACAAATCCCTCCGGGTGCAGGAGGGTTAGCGATTCAGGTGCCCCATCACCCTGGGAAGGGTGAACCGGCACACTTGAGGAAAATTAGCCATGACGACTCGTCAGCCGCTGTACAAATCCCTGTATGTCCAGGTGTTGGTCGCCATCACCATCGGCATCCTGCTCGGCCACTTTTACCCCGAAACCGGCGTTGCCCTGAAACCGTTGGGTGACGGCTTCGTCAAACTGATCAAGATGGTCATCGCCCCGATCATCTTCTGTACCGTGGTCAGCGGCATCGCCGGCATGCAGAGCATGAAGTCGGTCGGCAAGACTGGCGGCTACGCGCTGCTGTACTTTGAAATCGTCTCCACCATCGCCCTGATCATCGGCCTCGTCGTCGTCAACGTGGTCAAGCCCGGCGCTGGCATGCACATCGACGTCAGCACCCTGAACGCCAGCAGTGTTGCTGCGTACGCCGCCGCCGGCGCGCAGCAGACCACCGTTGGCTTCCTGCTCAATGTCATCCCCAACACCGTGGTTGGCGCCTTCGCCAACGGCGACATTCTGCAAGTGCTGATGTTCTCGGTACTGTTCGGCTTCGCCCTGCACCGCCTGGGCAGCTACGGCAAGCCGGTGCTGGACATGATCGACCGCTTCGCCCATGTCATGTTCAACATCATCAACATGATCATGAAGCTGGCCCCGATCGGTGCCTTCGGTGCAATGGCTTTCACCATTGGCCAGTACGGTGTTGGCTCGCTGGTGCAACTGGGCTACCTGATGGCCTGCTTCTACATCACCTGCCTGCTGTTCGTGCTGGTAGTGCTGGGCGGTATCTGCCGCGCCCACGGTTTCAGCGTGATCAAGCTGATCCGCTACATCCGTGAAGAGTTGCTGATCGTGCTGGGTACTTCCTCGTCGGAGTCGGCCCTGCCACGCATGCTGGCCAAGATGGAGCGCCTGGGTGCCAAGAAATCGGTAGTTGGCCTGGTTATCCCGACCGGTTACTCGTTCAACCTCGATGGCACCTCGATCTACCTGACCATGGCCGCGGTATTCATCGCCCAGGCCACCGACACCACCATGGACATCACTCACCAGATCACCCTGCTGCTGGTGCTGCTGGTGGCTTCCAAAGGTGCTGCCGGCGTTACCGGTTCGGGCTTCATCGTCCTGGCGGCCACCCTGTCGGCCGTTGGCCACCTGCCGGTAGCCGGCCTGGCGCTGATCCTCGGTATCGACCGCTTCATGTCCGAAGCCCGCGCCCTGACCAACCTGGTAGGCAACGCTGTAGCCACCGTGGTCGTGGCCAAGTGGGTGAAGGAAATGGACAACGACAAGCTGGCTTCGGAGCTGGCCTCCGGCGGTGCGCCGCTGGTCGATACCCGCCCGACTGACGACCTGGGCGTGGCGGAAGGCCCGGCGCGTTGATAGCGTTGCGATAAAACGAAAAAGGCGACCCTCGAGTCGCCTTTTTCATGCCTGCGCGTTCCCACAACAGTGCTGTGCGGTAACCTTCAGGCCAGCACCACTTCCAACACCCGGATCTCATCCGGCTGCGGGTAATGCCAGCGTACCTGCACATCCCAGAACCTCACCCCATACACCCGTTCAGCCGGGGGTATCTGGTAAGCCGGACGTGGGTCCTGTGCCAGGCATTGCTCGATCAGCTCCACCAGTGGCTCGCCCAGGCGCAGTGCATGCGCGCGGGCCTGGGGCAGGGCGCTGTCGGCCCACTGCACGGCAATGGCTGCAGGCGCGGCGCTGGCCATGTGGTTGCTGGCGCCTGCGATGCTGTCGGCGTAGGGCACGTAGGGCTTGATGTCCAGCACAGGTGTGCCGTCCAGCAGGTCGATCCCGGACAGCAGCAGGCGCCCGGGCTCCACGCCCTCCAGGCGTACCACCGATTGGCCGATGCCATTGGGCCGGTGAGTGGCTCGGGTGGCGAACACGCCCATGCTCTTGTTGCCGCCCAGGCGCGGTGGCCGCACCTTCAGGCGCGGTTTGTCTTCCAGGGCCTGGTGGAACAGGAACAGCAGCCACACATGGCTGACCTGCTCAAGGCCCTCGACCGCATCACCCTGGTCGAACGGCGGCAGCAACTCCAGCACACCACGTGCGGCAGGTGCCAGCTGCGGTTGGCGCGGGATGGCGAACTTCTCCTTGAAGCAGGAGCGGACGATGCCGACCGGCGCAACCGTATGCTGCATGGCCACTCAGCCGCGCACGCGCAGGGTCAGGCCCTTGAGGAAGTTGCGCAGCAACTGGTCGCCGCACGGGCGGTAATTATCGTGGCCGGCCTTGCGGAACAGCGCACTCAGCTCGGGCTTGCTGACGGGGAAATTGACCGCTTTGAGGATTGCGTGCAGGTCGTCTTCTTTCAGTTCGAAGGCCACCCGCAGCTTCTTCAGGATCAGGTTGTTGGTGACCGGCAGCTCGATCGGCTGCGGCGGGCGGCTGTCGTCCTTGCCACGGCGGTAGATCACCAGGCCATCAAGGAAATGCGCCATTACCCGTTCAGGGCAGCGCACGAAGCCTTCCTCTTCCTCTTTTTTCAAGTAAGTGGCCAGCACCAGCGGGTGCACTTCAAGGCCGGAGAGCCCGATGATCTCGGCCATCTTGGCGTCGTTCACCTTGAGCATGTAGCGCAGGCTGCGCAGGACATCGTTGTGGTTCATTGTTGCAGAATCCTGTTCAGGTGCCGCGCGTTCCAGCGCGGCCTATTGCTTAGAAACGTTCGGTAGTGGCCAGGTAGCGCCATTGGCCCAGCGGCAGCTTGCCCATCGAAACGCCACCCAGGCGAATACGGCGCATGCCTACCATCTCCAGGCGCAGGTAGGCGCACAGCTCGGCGATCTGACCGGGTTGCGGGTTTTTCAGGGCCATGCGCAGGTGGGTCTCGTTCTGCCAGCTGGCCTTGGCCCTGGGCAGCTCGCGGTCATTGCGCGCGGCCCCGCGGGCCAGGCGTTCCAGCGCCTGAGGCGTGGTCTCGCCGCGCACTTCAACGATGAATTCCTGCTCAAGGCGGCGCAGGTCGGCGTCGATCTTGCGGGTAACCCGCCAGTCTTGGGTGAACACCTGCAGGCCGCTGGCACCACGTTCCAGCGGTGCTACGCAGGCCTGCCGGGCAAAATGCCCGTGCAAGGCGCGCACGCCCTCGCGATGGGCTTCGCTGAGGCTGCCCATGTTCATGCTGGTGCGGGCGGTTTCGCTATCCATGCCGGCAGGCTGGTTCATCAGCAGGGTCACCGGCTCCAGGGTTTCGGCGCGGGCGCCCGGCAGCAGCTCGACGCGCTGCGGCCCGACTTTGAACTGTGGTTGCTCGACCACCACGCCGTCGACCGTCACCCAGCCTCCTTCAATGTACTGCTCGGCCTCGCGGCGGGAGCAGCCAAGCTGCTCGATGAGGCGTTTGGACAGGCGGACGGGTTCGGACATGGGGCAATTCGCAAAGGCAGGGAAAGACCACCATTGTACCTGCCCCTAAGCCGTTGATGATGGGAATCTGTGTCAGTTGCGCCATTTTGGCGACCTGCTGCGGCATATTCAGTCGTCACTTCAAGGGCCTGTGCGCTTCAGCCTCATGTGCAACAGGGGGTAGGGTTGGCCCAGCCCATCGGTTGGCGAGCGGCCGATGACCTCGAAGCCCTCGTGCAAGTAGAAGCCCAAGGCTTGCGGGTTCTGCTCATTGACGTCCAGGCGCTCGGCATTCAGCTCGTTGATGGCGTAGCGCAGCAGGCGCTTGCCAATACCTTGGCCACGGTAGCCCGGTGCGACGAACAGCATGTCCACCCGCCCGTTGGCGACCCCGGCGAAACCACAGATGCGCTGGCGGTCCTTGCAGCAGACCAGCATCACGGCGTCGAGGTATCGGCGCAGCACGTGCTCGCGCAGCAGGAGGATGTAGCCGTCCGGCAGGAAGCCGTGGGTGGCGCGTACCGAGTCTTCCCATACCTGTACCAGCTCGCCGTAATCGCACAAGCGTGGGGTTTGCAGCGTCAGTAGCGCAGGCATGCCGTGTTCCTCCGTGGCGACAGGGAAAACATAGCAGGTCAACCACTGGTCGGCTTGTTTGCACGGTGCTTGAACGCCGGCCTGGCGAGGTCTATTAATTAAGCGTGGGAAAAAATCCCACGCAAAGAAAAGAACAAGCTGACAACAGAATTCCTGACTGATTTGGCGTTCTCGTGGCGAAGACCTGGAGACGGACTATGCAAATCCACCCGCTGTTCAAAAAGGCTCTACTCGCGGTTGCTGTAGCTGGCGTGCTGTCCACGTCGATTGTTTTGATCCCTGACTCAATTTCCCATGGTTCCAGTGCCTACGCCAAAGATGGCGGCGGCGGCGGTGGTCATGGAGGTGGCGGTGGTGGTGGTCACGGCGGTGGCGGCGGAAGTGGTGGTGGCGGTGGCGGTCACGGCGGTGGCGGCGGAAGTGGTGGTGGCGGTGGTGGTCACGGCGGTGGCGGCGGAAGTGGTGGTGGCGGTGGTGGTCACGGTGGTGGTCACGGTGGTGGAAGTGGTGGCGGCGGCGGTGGCCACGGTAGTGGTGGCGGAAGTGGTGGCGGTGGCGGTGGTCACGGTGGCGGAAGCGGCGGCGGGCACGGCAGTGGCGGCGAGGGTGGTGGGCATGCTGGCAACAGTGGCAGCGGCCATGACGGCCGCGGCCACGATGGCAACTCGAACTCCGGGCGCAGCAGTGGTCATGCTGAAGCGGGTGACGATCATGGCAATCACGTTGGTGATGATCACGGCAATCACGTTGGCGGCGAGCCCGGTGACGATCATGGCAACCATGTTGGCGGTGAGCCCGGGGATGATCATGGCAATCATGTCGGCGGCGAGCCTGGCGATGATCACGGCAATCATGTTGGCGGTGAACCTGGTGATGATCACGGCAACCATGTGGGTGGTGAACCGGGTGATGACAACAGCAGAAGCTGAATGGCGCTGACCCGCAGTGGCTCAAGCAAAGCCCAAAGGACGGGTTTTGCTTGAGCTGGTTTCGGCCTGCGTGGCCCCTATCATGTCCTGGCAATGAGCGCCGACAGCTTTTTCTTGTCCCTGTCGGGATGTGGCTGCAGTTGATGTGGGATGTTTTCCCGCGTCGTATACTCGGTTCCTCTGTCAAGGAATGCGCTCAATGCAATCGCCCACCTTGCCCCCTTCGATCTTGAGTGCACTGCGGCGTGTCATGCGCCCGCTGGTGCGCCTGATGCTGCGCAAAGGGGTTACCTACACGATGTTCGCCGACCTGCTCAAGGAAGTGTTCGTCGATGTGGCCCATCGCGAGTTTCGCCTGAATGACACCCCGCCGACCGACAGCCGCATCAGCCTGCTTACAGGTGTACACCGCAAGGATGTTCGGCGGCTGCGCAATGACGCGGGTGTGACGCCAGAGGCACTGCCAGAAAACGTCACGCTAGGCGCACAGTTGGTCACTGTCTGGACCACCCACCCGCCGTTCTGCTCGGCGCCAGGGCAGGCGTTGGCGCTGCCGCGGCTGGCCAGCGTGGGTGGCGATTGCTCGTTCGATGCGTTGGTGGCCAAGGTCAGCACCGACATCCGTGGGCGGGTGGTGCTGGATGAATGGTTGCGTCTGGGGGTGGTGCGGCTTGATGAGCAGGATTGTGTGCACCTTGAAGCCCAGGCCTTCGTGCCGCAGAAGGGGGTTGATGAAAAGGCCGCTTACTTTGGCCACAACCTGCATGACCATGCCTGCGCTGCGGTGCACAACCTCAGTAGCGAAGGCCCGCCGTTTTTCGAACGCAGCGTACACTACGATGCCCTGAGCCCGGCCAGCGTCGAGCAATTGCGTGAAGCGGTTACCAGGGATGGCATGCAGACACTGCTTGCTTTCAGCCGGTTAGCCGCAGAGCTGGAAAGCGTCGATGCGCCCAGTGTCGAGCAACGTCAGCGCATCACTGTCGGGCTTTATTTCTACACTGAAGCAACCGACCCCGACTTGTCGAAGACACACGGCCCATGACCCTGTTTGCGCGCTGCCTCAGTGCCGTCACGTTCGCCCTGGTTTTCGGGGTGAACCTGCTGACGCCTGCCGAGGTGGCGGCAGCACCGGTGTGTGTCAGCCGTGACGAAGTGGGCATGGCCGGCGCCACAAGCCTGCAGTTCCCTGGGGGGGCGGGCGGTACAGGGGGTAGGGCGGGCGGTGTCGGCGGTACAGGTGTGCGCAGTGACAATGGCGGTGTTGGCGGCACCGGCGCGCCACTCCCGCAACGCCCTGGTGGCACTGGCGGTACGGGGGCGGTTGCCGACGGCGTAGACGGCGCATACCTCGATCATGGCCACGGTGGTGTTGGCGGTACCGGCGCACCGATCCTGCGCCCTGGTGGCACAGGTGGTACCGGCATCGTCGGCACCATCACTGGCTTCGCCTCGATATGCGTCAACGGCATGGAAGTGCACTATGGCAAGGACGTGCCGGTCAGTGAAAACGGTGCACCCGCCAGCAGTGGCCACCTGGCCATCGGGCAAGTGGTGGCGGTGGAGGCATTTGCCACCCAGCGTGGCCTGCAAGCAGGGCGCATTTCTATCCTAAACGTATTCGAAGGGCCGCTGACGGAGCTGCCCAATGCTTCGGCACCGCTGCGGGTCATGGGCCAACCCGTGCGGCTCGCTGCTGGCGCGCGGGTGGCCGAAGGGCTGCGCGTGGGTGAGCCGGTCAGGGTAAGCGGACTGCGCGATGCTCGCGGCGAAGTAGTGGCCACCCGTATTGAACGAGCGCCAGGCCTCAGGGAAGCCAGCGCGATCGGTGCGATCGACCGCCCGGGTAGCCTTCAGGGGCTGAAACTGGGAACCCGCGTAGCCCCGGCCCGGGAAGTGCTGGTGCGCGGCCAGTGGACCGGTCGCCAACTGGAAGTGGCGCAAACCCGCCCAGACCCGAGCCTGCCGTTTGCTGGCCGTGTGCAGCAGGCGGTGGTCGAAGGGTTGGTGCAGCGTACGCAGGCACGGCAGCTGGTGGTTGCTGGCATCAATGTGACGCTGGGGCAGGGCACCGTCATCGTCGGCAAGCAGCCTGCGGGTTTGGCACTCGACCAGCGTGTTCGGGTAAGCGGGGTACTTAACGGTACTCACGAGTTGCGGGCAACCCGTGTGGAGTTCCAGGGGGGCCGCGCCGAAAACCCGGACAGGGGCCGTTCGGGGCATGGCAGCGAGCACGGCAGCAGTGGTGTCAGCGGCTCTGGCGACAGCAGCCATGGGGCTGACGATGCGTCCAGCGTTCGCAGTGAAAGCAATGATGACCACAGCGGGCGCAACGCCATTGAAGGTTCTGGTGGGCATGGCAGTTCTGCAAACGTGGACAAGTCCGGCAAGTCAGAGCATGTCGAAACTGTGGAGCAAGCCGAAAGCGGCAATAGTGGCCGCTCCGATCGGGTTGAGAAGGTCGAAGTCGAAAAGGTGGAAAAAACCGAGAAGCTCGAGAAGGTTGAAAAGGTCGAGAAGATAGAAAAAGTCGAGAAGGTCGAAAAACCGGAAAAAGTAGAGAAGGTTGAGAAAGTCGAGAAGGTGGAGAAAGTCGAGAAGGTGGAGAAAGTCGAAAAGCCTGAAAAGGTGGAGAAGGTAGAGAAAGTCGAAAAGCCTGAAAAGGTGGAGAAGGTAGAAAGGGTTGAAAAGGTAGAGAAGGTCGAAATCCCTGAGAAAGTCGAAAAGGTGGAAAAAGTCGAGCGTGTCGAGGCAGCCGAAAAAGTCGAGCATCCAGAGCGGTCCGGGCGTTAGCCGACTAGGCTGGGTAGGTGACCACACTACCGAAACGTCCTGAGGTGCCGATGAGACCTGCGCTCTCTCTTATCGCCTGCGTGTTGTCATGTACCACTGCGTCGGCCTTGGCCGATACCTTCGGCATTGCCACGGGCATGGACTATTCAAGTGGCGACTATGGCACGGGGACCACTTCGGAAATCTGGTACGTCCCGCTGGTCGGCAAATATGAGACCGGCCCCATGACCTACAAGGTCACAGTGCCCTGGTTGCGCATCACCAACCCCGAAGTCGGCCCCAATGGCGACCCCTTGCCTGGTGGTTGCCATGATGTGGAAAGCGGGCTGGGCGACACGGTTGCCAGCGCCGGGTATGCGCTGCTGGATGGCAGTGACGGCGGCCTGATGCTCGACCTGATCGGCAAGGTCAAATTCCCCACTGCCGATGAAGACCAGTGTCTGGGTACCGGTGAGTACGATTACACCGCTCAGGTCGACATCACCAAGGGCTTTGGCCCGGTCACCGGCTTTGCCACATTGGGCTGGAAGAAGTTCGGTGACCCGCCCGACAGCAACTTCGACGACCCGATTTTCGCCAGTCTCGGTTTCGCCATACCGGTGGCGGTCGGTACATCGGCAGGCGCTTCCTACGATTGGCGGCAGAAAGTGGTCTCGTCCGGCTCGCAGATCCAGGAGCTGACCCTGTTCCTCACCCACAAGCTCAACCAGCAGTGGAAAGTGCAACTGTACGCGGTCAAAGGCTTCTCCGATGCCAGCCCGGATGCCGAAGGCGGGTTGATGCTGTTTCATACGTTCTGACGAAAAAGCCCCTGCGCAGGTCATTCCCTACAGGGAACGCCGGGGCAGGGGCTTTTCAGGCTCTAGCCGTTTTAGATGGGCTCAGCCCACATGTCGTATTCGTCGGCATCGACCACACGGCAACGCACTTTGTCGCCTGGCTTGAAGCCATGGTCGCCATCGATGAAGACGCTACCGTCGATTTCTGGCGCATCGAAGAAGCTGCGGCCAACCGAACCTTGCTCCTCGACTTCGTCGATCAGCACTTCGATTTCCTTGCCGATGCGCAGTTGCAGACGGGCAGCGCTGATCGCCTGCTGGTGGGCCATGAAGCGGTCCCAGCGGTCCTGCTTGATGTCGTCCGGTACTTCGTCCAGGCCCAGGTCGTTGGCCGGGGCGCCTTCTACTGGCGAGTACTGGAAGCAGCCGACGCGATCAAGTTGGGCTTCGGTCAGCCAGTCCAGCAGGTACTGGAAGTCTTCTTCGGTTTCGCCCGGGAAGCCGACAATGAAGGTGGAGCGGATGACCAGTTCAGGGCATTGCTCGCGCCAGTTCTTGATACGTGCCAGGGTGCGGTCTTCGAATGCCGGACGCTTCATCGACTTGAGCACTTTCGGGCTGGCATGCTGGAACGGGATATCCAGGTACGGCAGGATCTTGCCGGCGGACATCAGCGGGATTACGTCGTCAACGTTCGGGTACGGGTACACGTAGTGCAGGCGGACCCAGGCACCCAGGCTGCTCAGTGCTTCGCACAGTTCCAGCATGCGGGTCTTGACGGGGCGGCCGTTCCAGAAGTCGGTCTTGTACTTGACGTCAACGCCATAGGCGCTGGTGTCCTGGGAAATCACCAGGATTTCCTTGACCCCGGCCTTGACCAGGCGCTCGGCTTCGCTCAGCACTTCGCCTACCGGGCGGCTCACCAGCTTGCCGCGCATCGACGGGATGATGCAGAAGCTGCAGCTGTGGTTGCAGCCTTCGGAAATCTTAAGGTAGGCGTAGTGGCGCGGGGTCAGCTTGACGCCCTGTGGCGGCACCAGGTCGATCAGCGGGTTGTGGTCCTGGCGCGGCGGTACCACTTCGTGCACGGCGTTGACCACCTGCTCGTACTGCTGCGGGCCGGTGACCGACAGCACGCTCGGGTGCACGTCACGGATGTTGCCTTCCTCGACGCCCATGCAGCCGGTGACGATGACCTTGCCGTTTTCCTTGATCGCTTCGCCGATCACCTCAAGCGATTCGGCCTTGGCGCTGTCGATGAAGCCGCAGGTGTTGACCACCACCACGTCGGCGTCCTCGTAAGTGGGCACGACTTCATAGCCTTCCATACGCAGCTGGGTCAGGATGCGCTCGGAATCGACCAGGGCTTTTGGGCAACCCAGGCTTACGAAACCTACCTTGGGGGTGGCGGGCGTGGTGGACATGACTAACCTCGGTATTGAATGCAGGTCGCCCGGCCGGAATCGGGGGCGATCTTGACGGGCGCTTTCGGCGCCTCTGATCAAAAAGTGCGCAATTCTAGCGAGCGCAGGGGCACTTGACCAGCAGAAATACGACGAACGCTGCGCTATGCTTCGCGCCGTTGCGAGAAGGTGCCTTCGGGGCCTGGCGCTAGAGTGAATACTAAAGGCCGTGATGGCCGTCTGCGGGAGTGGTCGATGGTTCAGGCAAGCAGTCACGCTGAGGGCGGGCACGAGGGGAAGCAGGGCGCGGCGCGGTCGCTGGGCCTGCTCGTGGCGGCGGTCGGGGTGGTTTATGGCGATATCGGCACCAGCCCGTTGTATACCCTCAAGGAAGTCTTCACCGGCGGCTATGGGGTGCCGGTCAACCATGACGGCGTGCTGGGGATCCTGTCACTGATCCTCTGGTCGCTGCTGTGGGTGGTGTCGTTCAAGTACGTGATGTTCATCCTGCGGGCCGACAACCAGGGTGAGGGCGGCACCATGGCACTGACTGCGTTGGCGCGGCGGGCTACGGCGGCCTACCCGCGGCTGCGCACGCTGATGGTGATCTGTGGCCTGGTCGGCGCTTCACTGTTCTATGGCGACAGCATGATCACCCCGGCGGTGTCGGTGCTGTCGGCGGTAGAGGGTATGGGCCTGGCCTTCGACGGTATCGACCACTGGGTGGTGCCGATTTCGCTGGTGGTGCTGGTGGCGCTGTTCCTGGTGCAGAAGCATGGTACCGAGAAGATTGGCAAGCTGTTCGGCCCGATCATGGTGACCTGGTTCGTGGTACTGGGCGCGCTGGGAGTGCATGGCATCTCGCAGAGCCCGGAAGTGCTCAAGGCCTTCAACCCGGGCTGGGCGGTAAACTTCTTTGTGGTTCACCCGGGCATGGGTGTGGCCATTCTTGGCGCGGTAGTGCTGGCGCTGACCGGTGCCGAGGCGCTGTATGCCGACATGGGCCACTTCGGCCGCAAGCCGATCGCCCGCGCCTGGTTCATCCTGGTGCTGCCGGCGCTGGTGCTCAACTACTTTGGCCAAGGTGCGCTGCTGCTGCAAAACCCCGATGCGGCCCGCAACCCGTTTTACCTGCTGGCACCGGGCTGGGCGCTGCTTCCGTTGGTCGGGCTGGCAACCATGGCCACGGTGATCGCCTCGCAAGCGGTGATATCCGGGGCCTTCTCCCTGACCCGCCAGGCCATTCAGTTAGGCTATATCCCACGCATGCAGATCCAGCATACTTCCAGCGACGAGCAGGGCCAGATCTACATCGGGGCGGTTAACTGGACGCTGATGGTGGGGGTGGTGCTGTTGGTGATCGGTTTCGAATCGTCCGGCGCGCTGGCAGCGGCCTACGGCGTGGCGGTGACCGGCACCATGTTGATGACCACTATCCTGGTGTCGGCGGTGATGCTGCTGTTGTGGAAATGGCCACCGCTGCTGGCGGTGCCGATCCTGGTGGGCTTCCTGCTGGTTGACGGGCTGTTCTTTGCCGCCAACGTGCCGAAAATCGTCCAGGGCGGCGCCTTCCCCGTATTGGCAGGTGGTGTGCTGTTCCTGTTGATGAGTACCTGGAAGCGGGGCAAGCAGATCCTGGTCGAGCGTATCGATGAAGGTGCGTTACCGTTGCCGCTGTTCATCAGCAGTATCCGCATTCAGCCGCCGCACCGGGTCGAGGGCACGGCGGTGTTCCTTACTGCACGCCCCGATGCCGTCCCGCACGCACTGTTGCACAACATGCTGCATAACCAGGTATTGCACAGCCAGGTGGTGTTGCTGACGGTGGTCAACGAAGACCGGCCGCGGGTGCCAGAGCAGGAGCGCTTCGAGGTGGATGCCTATGGTGATGGCTTCTTCCGCGTGCTGTTGCACTTTGGCTTTATGGACGAACCGGACGTGCCTGCGGCGTTGAAACTGTGCCACCTGGATGGCCTGGACTTCACGCCGATGCGCACCACCTACTTCCTCAGCCGCGAGACCGTGATTGCTTCAAGGCTGGAAGGGATGTCGCGCTGGCGTGGCAACCTGTTTGCGTTCCTGCTGAAGAATGCCAACGGTAACCTGCGCTTCTTCAACCTGCCGCTGAACCGGGTGATCGAGCTGGGGACCCAGGTCGAGATCTGATTGTCACGGGCTGCGCTGCAGCCCGTTTGCGGGTGAACCCGCCCCTGCATCGACCGTGTCGCCTGTGGGAGTGGGTTCAACCAAGGTTTATCAGTTCTGCTCAGCCACACTCGACTTGCCCTGGCGTGTCTCGATCTCGCCAATCAGGCGCTTGGCCAGCGCCGGGTAGTTTTCGTCGAAGTGGTGGCCACCTGGCAGTTTCATGCGTTCGCCAACGGCTGTTCCATCGGTGCAGCCGCTTTCGTCGGTTTCTTCGACGCCATACACACATACCACCTTGGACGCTGGCAGCTTGGCCATTTCCGGTCCGGTTGGCGCTTCCTGGCCTTCCTTGCCCAGCCAGCCTTCGACTTCGATCTCGAAGCTGCCGCTGCGGGCAAATGCCAGCAGCATCACCGCGTCGATACGCTGCTGGTCTTCTGCAGGCAGGCGGTTGTAGATGGCCGGCAGCACGTCGGCGCCGAACGAGTAACCCGCCAGTACAAAGCGCTTGGTGCCCCATTTCTGCCGGTAGTGCTGCATCAGCTCGGACAGGTCGGCGGCGCTTTGTTCCGGGGTCTTGTGCTGCCAGTAGTAGCGCAACGTGTCGATGCCCACAACCGGGTAGCCTAACTTGGCCATTTCTCCGGCGACGTCGCGGTCCAGGTCGCGCCAGCCGCCATCACCGGAAAGGAACAGGGTGACAGTATCTGTCGTCTGCCCGGCGGGCACCTCGACCACCGGGATGGCCAGTGCGTTGCCGTCATGGCCCACCAGCGCCTGGGTCAGCTGGGCCTTGAGCACCTGCGGCAGGTGGATGTCGTAATCGCTGATGCTGGTTTCGGCATTGGCCTGGTCGCGCACAAAGGCGGCACTGGCGTCATCAGGGTTGTCGTTCCAGGCGACGTTCCAGTGGCCATGGGCCGCCGATTTGGGCAGCGGTACCTGGCAGCCGGGTTGCTCGACGGTGAAGTCCACGGAAATGGCCCGGGCCTTGTCATCATTCTGGCCGGCCAGCCAGCGCCAGGCCTGGGCGGCACCTGGGCCGATACCGGCGACCAGGTTGGGTTTTTCCGGTAGTTGGGACAGGGCCTGGTCCATTGCCTGTTGCTGCTTGCTGCAGTCGTTGGGCGGCAGGATCACCTGCACCAGCTGTGCTTCACCCGCCTGCGCCAGGTCCAGCAGTTGCTTGTCGCTCAGCGCCTGGTCCTGAGGAACACCGATGGCCACACGGACCTTGGGGTGCACGCCAGGGTTCACCCGGGTAATGCTAGTGTCATTGATGCTCAGTTGCTCCAGGTGCGCCTCGGGGGCAGGGCGCGTCCATAGCCAAAAGGCCAGCGCGCCACCCAGGGCAGCCAGCAACAGGGGAACCAGCAGGTACAGCCAATAGCGTCGGGTCATCAACGTTTCACCAATCCAGTCAGGCCGCCAGCGATAAGGGCGGCAGTGTCGGCCAGTGCCACCAGCGGGTCGAGCCCGGCCGGCACGGCCATGTAGCGGGGTTCCCAATCCGGTTGGAACTTGTCCTTGAAGCGCCGAAGCCCCTGGAAGTTGTAAAGCTGCTCACCACGGCGGAACACCATTGAACCCAGGCGTTGGGTCAGAGGGGCGCCGCGCCGCGGCTGCAGGCCGGAAAGCGGTACCATGCCCAGGCTGAAGCGCCCGTAGTCATGGCTTTTATAGTGCAGGATCAAGCCGATCATCATGTACTCCATGGTCAGCTTCGGTGCCTCGGGGTGGGCGCGCATCAGGTCGAGGCTGGCCAGCTCGTTGCCATGGGTTTCCAGCAGGTTGGCGAAGGCTACCGGGCGGCCCTGGAAGCGAATCAGGGCAATCCGGAAGTGCTGCAGGTAGTCCGGGCTGAAGCGCCCCAGCGAGAAGCCTTTCTCACGTACGTTCTTGCCACCGAGCCAGGCGTCGGAAATTTCCTTCAGCTCTGCCAGTGGGGCGTGGCCGGGCTCGTGAATCTCCAGGCTCAGGCCATCGCGACCGCCGCGGTTCCAGGTGTAGCGCAGGTCTTTCATTTCCTTGCCTTTGGCTTCAAGGTCGAAGCGGCGCAAGTCGACCCGGGCTTCTTCGCCCAGCTTCAGCGCGGTCAGGCCGATGTCCATGTAGAAGGGCAGGTTTTCCGCACGCACCTGATAGAACACCGGCCGCGCGTGATGCAGGTCGCACAGGTCGCGGAACTGCCAGATCATTTCGGCGCGCTCCTGAGCCGGGCCGATAGGGTCATACAGCGCCACCAGGCTGCGCCCGCGCCGGGCATACATGAGGAAGGCATTGCCCCCCGGGTGGAACAGCAACGCCTTGTCGCCGGTCAACGCCAGGCCGCCGTCGGGCTGATCGGAAGCCTGCAGAATGTGGTTGGCGCGTTGCAGTTCTTCTTCGTCAGGCAGGTGGATGACCGGTGGTGCGGTGCGCAGCAGCCAGGTCAGCGCCAGGGCCGCCAGCAGCAAGGCGCTGCCCATGGCAGCACGCAGGCCGCGCGGGGCGTCGGCATCGAGGGTGAACTGCCACCACAACTGATGGCTGTAGGGCACATCCTGGTAGGCAAACAGCAGCAGCCACACCGATGCACCAACCACACAGGCGCTGGCCACCAGGAACACCGGCGAAAACGGCAGCTCCATCAGCCGGCTGGGGCGGTAGAAGGAGCGGCGGAACAGGGCGAGCAAGGTGGCGGTGAAGGTCAGCAGGCTGGCCTCTTCCCAGTCGAAGCCCTTGAGCAGCGACAGCAGGGCGCCGACCAGCAACAGCACGGTGGTCAGCAGCCAGGCGGCCGACAGGCGCCGACGCAAGCCTTGGGCCAGCAGCAGGCACAGCACGCCGATCAGGCTGGCGCCGAAGTGCGAGGCATCGATCAGTCGGTGCGGCACCAGGAAACCCATGTGTTCCAAGCGCGTGTCGATTTCGGGCGTGGCGCCGGAGAACAGCAACACCACGCCGGACAGGAACACCAGGATCGACAGGATGGGGGCGGCCAGCCCAGAGGCGGCCTTGATGGCCTGCTGCGCGAACAGCAGGCGCCGGGCTTCGTTGGCCAGCAGCAACACACAAGCCAGCAGCAGTGGCAGTACCACATAGATCAACCGGTACAGCAGCAGGGCAGCCGCCAGCGGCGCGGCACCGAGCTGGTCGGCAAAGGCTGCCAGCAGAATCGCCTCGAACACCCCGACGCCGCCAGGCACGTGGCTGAGCACACCCGCGGCCAAGGCCAGCAGGTACACCAGTACGAACGCGCCGAAAGGTGGTGCTTCGGGCAACAGCAGGTAGAGCACGGTAGCGGCAGCCGCCACGTCCAGCGCGGTGATCAGCAGTTGCAGGGCGGCCAGCCGTGCATCTGGCAGGCGCAGTGTGCGCCGCCCCAGTTGTACGAGCAGGTTATTGGCCAACGGTTGCTCGGCCAGGCGCCGACGGTACAAGCCGATAACCAGCAGGGCAGAGGCAACCAGCACGACGCTGGCGATACCCGCCAGCAAGCCTGGCGCCAAGCCGAGTGCGGTCGAGGCAGCCGGCAGGTTGCTCAAGGTCGCCAGGGCGGCCAATGGCGGTAGCGCGCAGCCCAGCGAGAGGCTGGCAAAAACGGTCATGCGCGCCACTTCGCCAGCACCAAGCCCCTTGCGCGCATACAAGCGATAACGCACCGAGCCGCCCGAGAGCATCGACAGGCCAATGGCGTTGCCGATGGCAAAGGCGCTGAAGCCGCCCAGTACCAGGCTGCGTGCCGGCAGCTTGACCCCGGCATAGCGGCTGGCCGACCACTCGTAGCCGAGCAGGATCACAAAGCCGACCACTGTCGCCAGCAAAGCGCCCAGCAATGACTGCACCGGGACACTGAGCATGGCGTCGTGCAAGGCATAGATGTCCAGCTCGCTCAACAGGTGCCGGCAGGCAATCAGTGCCATGGTGAACAGCAGCAGGGTAACGGCCAGGCCAATGGGCTGGCGGTAGCGGCTCAGGCGCTCGAGCAAGGGCAGGCGATGCACAGCACCGGGCAGCGCCGAGGCGAGCGGCACCGGAGGTTCAGGGTTGTGGGAAGTCATGAAATTCCCCGGGCGTGCGGCGCGAGGTGAAGGAAAGGTGCGGCCAAGTGAAAGTCCCTTAGGAAAACGTATCCAATGTTACTCCGGCATGGGGTGCTTTCAGCAGCCTGCCAGGGTTAAAGATAGTTCATCCTCAGGGCAATGCCTCAAGCCTGCGGGTTGGTGCGAGAGTGGAGGGAATCGCGGCGATGGAAAGTAGGGAGGGCAAATGCAACAAACCCCGCGCTGCTGTTACACAGGCGGGGTTTGTTCTGACGAATATGGTTGCGGGAGCCGGATTTGAACCGACGACCTTCGGGTTATGAGCCCGACGAGCTACCAGGCTGCTCCATCCCGCGTCAGAGGTGCGCATTCTACAGCTTGGCCGCTGAGTGTCAAGCGACAAGCTTTGATTTATCCACGTTTTTTCGTGGTCTTTCCTGCAGCCAAAGAAAAAGGCCACTGTGTTAACAGTGGCCTTCTCTTGAATCTGGTTGCGGGAGCCGGATTTGAACCGACGACCTTCGGGTTATGAGCCCGACGAGCTACCAGGCTGCTCCATCCCGCGTCAGTGGGGCGGATTCTACAGCTTGTAGCCTGTGTGTCAAGCGTTAGCGTTTGATTTATCAACATTTTTTGATAACGCCTTTTTCGAGCGCAAAGAAAAAGGCCACTGCGTTAACAGTGGCCTTATCTCGAATCTGGTTGCGGGAGCCGGATTTGAACCGACGACCTTCGGGTTATGAGCCCGACGAGCTACCAGGCTGCTCCATCCCGCGCCTGTGGGATCGAATTCTACGGATTTGATGGCTGTTGTCAAGCAAATGTTTAGGAAAAACCTTTTTTGTTCAAACCCTTAGCGCATTGCAACTGGTTGCAGCTCAGGTGTGGCGGGGTTTTCAGGCCGATTATCGTGTGGCGACGCGGGCGAGCTGTTTCAGAACCGGGTGCATGCGATACTATCTGTATGAATTTACAGTGCTGACGATCATCCATGTCCTTGCGCAAGATCATCCACGTCGACTGCGATTGCTTCTATGCCGCGATCGAGATGCGTGACGACCCGCGCCTGGCCGGGCGGCCCATGGCGGTGGGGGGCATGCCCGATCACCGGGGTGTGATCGCCACCTGCAACTATGAAGCGCGTGCCTATGGCGTGCGTTCGGCCATGTCGTCGCGGCATGCGCTGAAACTGTGCCCTGACCTGTTGATCGTCAAACCGCGTTTCGAGGCCTATCGTGAGGCCTCGCGGGAAATCCATACGATCTTTCGTGACTACACCGAGCTGATCGAGCCCCTGTCGTTGGATGAGGCCTATCTGGATGTGAGCGACAGCCAGTGGTATTCGGGCAGCGCGACACGTATTGCGGAGGATATTCGCCGGCGTGTTGCCCGCACCCTGCATATCACGGTGTCGGCGGGGGTGGCGCCAAACAAGTTTTTGGCCAAGATCGCCAGCGACTGGCGCAAACCCAATGGGCTGTTCGTGATTACTCCGGGAGAGGTAGAAGCTTTTGTTGCAGCCTTGCCGGTGGCCAGGTTGCATGGTGTGGGCAAGGTTACTGCTGACAAGTTGGCGCGGCTGGGTATCGAAACCTGCCTGGAGTTGCGTGACTGGTCGCGCCTGGCACTGGTGCGCGAGTTCGGCAGTTTTGGCGAGCGCTTGTGGGGGCTGGCGCGGGGTATTGATGAGCGTGCGGTACACAACGACAGCCGACGGCAGTCGGTCAGCGTGGAAAACACCTACGACACCGATTTGCCAGACCTCGCCAGCTGTCTGGCACGCTTGCCAGAACTGCTGGATAGCCTGAACGAACGCATCGCCCGTATGGATAGCAGTTACCGGCCAGACAAACCGTTCGTCAAGGTCAAGTTCCATGACTTCAGCCAGACCACTCTGGAGCAGGCGGGGGCAGGCAGGGACCTGGACAGTTATCGTCAGTTGCTGGGGCAAGCGTTCGCCCGAGGTGGCAAGCCAGTGCGTTTGCTTGGGGTAGGGGTAAGGTTGCGCGACTTGCGCGGGGCGCATGAACAGCTGGAGTTGTTTCTGCCTGAATAAATGGGGCCGCTTTGCGGCCCCGATGTATTACTGCACCCCCGGATCAGCCACCAACCGCCCGGTAGCCTTGGTCAGCGACTGCAGAAACTCCTGTTGCAGTTCCGGGTCGTTACGGGTCAGTTCGATCAGGCTCTGTTCCATTTCACTGGCTTCTTCTTCAAGGCCCAGTTCGGACAAGCGCTTCACCCGGTGCACCCACTGGCCGACATCGTCATCTTCGAGGTCATCGAAGATCAGTTCATGGGCTTCGAGCAGTTTGTTGCGCAGGGTGGCGCTGACCAGCAGGCTGGCGTCGCCACGTACCGCGTTGTCCTCGTCAAGCACCTGCAGATGCAGAGTGCCGACGTGGTTGAGGTTCTGCTCGGAAAACGGGCTGTCGAGCAGGTTAAGGCGCAGTACACCGTTACGGTCGGTGGTCAGCTCATGGGTCATCTTGCCAGCCTTGACCTCGACCAGCCGCTCGCTCCAGGGCACGCTGGTGGACTCCTCGCGCTTGCCTTTCTGCACTTCGCTGATGCCAGCCAGGTTCTGCTGGGCGCGGCCGTTGGACGCCACGTTCATGAACGGGTTGAGCCCGTCCACGCCGTAGATGAGCCAATCGTGGGTGATGCTTTGCGGCAGGTTGCCCAAGGCAAAGACATTGGCCACGTTGGCGCCAACACCCGCTACCACGGCCACTGCACCCAGCGGGATCTCGTAGATCTCCCGCCAGGGCTGGTAAGGCGTGTAGCGGTCATAGCGCCGGGTGACTTCGAACTCGGTGACTTCGAAGCGTTTCTGCTCATGCACGCGCACACGTCGTTGCGGAAGCTCCATTACCTTCGGCTCGCCGACATCGATCTGCAGGGTGTGCTCGAGCAGTTTGCGCTCGACGCGCTCCTCATGGTCGCTGCGCTGGGACATCTGGTTGGCGCAGCCGCTGACGAGCAGGGCGCCGCACAATGCGGCGCCCCCCAGGGGAAAGGTACTTCGCTTGAACATGATCACTCGTGCATTGGTTATCAGCGGCGAACGCGGGCCTGCAGGAAGGTAAGCACTTCATTGAGCGGCAACGCCTGGGCGTCCTGCTCGGTGCGGTGCTTGTACTCCAGGTTGCCTTCGGCCAGGCCGCGATCGCTGACGACGATGCGGTGCGGGATGCCGATCAGCTCCATGTCGGCAAACTTGATGCCTGGGCTGGTCTTCTTGTCGCGGTCGTCCAGCAACACTTCGAAGCCGGCGGCGGTCAGTTCGGCGTACAGCTTGTCGGTTGCCTCGCGAACCACTTCGGTTTCGTAGCGCAGCGGTACCAGGGCGATCTGGAACGGGGCAAGGGCGTCGTTCCAGATGATGCCCTTTTCGTCATAACTCTGCTCGATGGCAGCGGCGACCACGCGGGATACACCGATACCGTAGCAGCCCATCGACAGCACGACTGGCTTGCCGTTCTCACCCAGCACCTGGCACTTCAGTGCCTCGCTGTACTTGGTGCCCAGCTGGAAGATATGGCCCACTTCGATGCCGCGCTTGATCACCAGGGTACCCTGGCCGTCCGGGCTCGGGTCACCTTCGACCACGTTACGCAGGTCGGCAACCTGAGGAACCGGCAGGTCACGCTCCCAGTTGACGCCGAAGTAGTGTTTATCGTCGATGTTGGCACCGATGCCGAAGTCGCTCATCAAGGCAACCGAACGGTCGATCACCACTTCCAGCGGCAGGTTCAGCGGGCCGAGCGAGCCGGCGCCGGCGCCAATGGCGTCACGCAGTTCGGCGTCGGTAGCCATGACCAGCGGGTCGGCAACCTGTGCCAGCTTGGCGGCCTTGATTTCGTTCAGTTCGTGGTCGCCACGTACTACGAGGGCAACCAGTTTGCCTTCTTCGGCGCCACGCACGATCAGGGTCTTGACGGTCTTTTCGATCGGCAGGCCGAAGCTTTCCACCAGTTGAGCGATGGTCTTGGCGTTTGGCGTATCGACCAGGCGCAGCTCCTCGGTCGGGGCAGGGCGCACGGTTTCACGCGGGATGGCTTCGGCCTTCTCGATGTTGGCGGCATAGTCGGAGCTGTCGCTGAAGATCACATCGTCTTCGCCGGACTCGGCCAGTACGTGGAATTCGTGCGAGTAGCTGCCACCGATAGAGCCGGTGTCGGCCTGCACGGGGCGGAAGTCCAGGCCCAGGCGGGTGAACACGTTGCTGTACGCCTGGTGCATGCGGTCGTAGGTTTCCTGCAGGGAAGCCTGGTCGGCATGGAACGAGTAGGCGTCCTTCATGATGAACTCGCGGCCACGCATCAAGCCGAAGCGCGGGCGGATCTCGTCACGGAACTTGGTCTGGATCTGGTACATGTTGAGCGGCAGCTGTTTATAGCTGGACAGCTCGTTACGGGCCAGGTCGGTAATCACTTCTTCGTGGGTCGGGCCCACACAGAAGTCGCGCTGGTGGCGGTCCTTCAGGCGCAGCAGTTCTGGGCCATACTGCTCCCAGCGGCCGGATTCCTGCCACAGTTCGGCAGGTTGGATGCTTGGCATCAGCACTTCCAGGGCGCCGGCGGCGTTCATTTCCTCACGCACCACGGCCTCGACCTTGCGCATTACCCGCAGGCCCATCGGCAGCCAGGTGTACAGGCCGGAGGCCAGTTTGCGGATCATGCCGGCACGCAGCATGAGCTGATGGCTGATGACCACTGCGTCGGCAGGGGTTTCTTTCTGGGTGGCGAGCAAATATTGACTGGTGCGCATGGTTAGCCGTGTCGATTGCCTAAGACGTTGAAATAGCCCCGCATTGTACGGGGGCGAAACGAAGGCGTACAGGATGCCCCAGGGCGTGACACTTGTCAGCCAAGAAAAAGCCCGGCGTGATCGCCGGGCTTTTCAGGTGCGGGGCACTGCAAGCCAGGCTTACAGGATGCTCAGCGGGTACTCCACGATCAGGCGCAGTTCGTCGATCGATGGGGAACCGTAGTACACGCCATCGCCCGAACGGTAGGTGGCCTGGCGAACGCGGAAGCTCAGGTCCTTGGCCGGGCCGCTCTGCATCACGTACTTGACGTCGATGTCGCGTTCCCATTCCTTGCCGCTGTCGGTGGTGCGGGTGGTTGCACCGGTACCACGAACGTAACGGGTCATGAAGGTCAGGCCGGGTACGCCGAACTCGGCGAAGTTCAGGTCGTAACGTGCCTGCCAGGATTTCTCGTCTTCGGCGTTGAAGTCGGAACGCGCCACGGAGTTGGCCAGGAAGACGGTGCCGCCACCGTCCACGCCGTAGGCGTAGTCACCGTCGCCGCTGACTTTCTGGTAGGCCAGGGTGAAGGTGTGGGCGCCAATGTTGTAGGCGGCCGACAGGCTGGCTGCAATGTTGTCCAGGTCGTTGCTGCCGTCGGACTTGCTGACGAATGCGCCGGTCAGGTTATTGCCGATGGACTTGGTGTCATAGATGTTGAAGTCGAACACCAGGCCTTGCTTGTCGCTGATCGGCAGCGCCCAGTTGATGTTGCCATACCACTTGCGGAAGTGATCTTCGATGTGCGAGTAGTAGACACTGGTGCTAAGGTTATCGGTAAAGGCGTAGGTGCCACCGAAGACGTTGGCCTCAGTCAGGTTCAGGCTGTCATGGTAAGTCTGAGCCTGGGCGTTCAGTGCGGTGAAGTGACCGGCATGCAGGGTCAGGCCATCGATTTCGTTGCTGGTGATCAGGCCACCTTCAGCAACTTCCGGCAGCAGTCGGCTGTCGTCGGTAGCCAGCACTGGCAGTGCGGTAAATTGGTCACCGAACTTGAGCACGGTGTTGGAAATGCGCATTTTTACTGCGCCGCCGCCTTCGGAGTATTCATCCTGCGAACGGCCGTCAGAGCCTTCCGGGAACAGGCCGGTGCCGGCGCGGCCCTTGCCGCTGTCCAGCTTGATGCCCAGCATGCCGATGGCATCGACACCAAAGCCTACGGTGCCTTGGGTGAAGCCCGACTCGAAGGTGCCAAGGAAGCCAAGGCCGGTTTCTTCAACGCGGCTCTGGGCGCCAGACGGCACGTTGCGGAAGTCTCGGCTGAAATACAGCATGCGGGTCTTGACGTTCAGCTTGCTGTCTTCAACAAAACCTTTGGACTCGTCTTGTGCCGAGGCCATTGCCAACTGCGAGGTCCCTGCCGCAACGGCCAGGGCGATCATGCTCCACTTCATCACGCGCATCGTGATTTGCTCCTTTGGTTTTTAGGAAGAGTACCGCTGCGTCCAAGTGTTTTAGTTATATGGGGCAGCTCTTTCTTGTTATGTCGGCGAAAATGTATAACACGCTGACTGTTGTTGGCGATATGGCGATAAACACTCTTTTCGGAACTTTTTCACCATGTCGCTTTTAGGTATTTCCATGTCGCAAATCACGCCCCGGTTTAAGGGCCGTATAACCCCAGCGCTGTTCCCGTTACCGTAACGAATCTGTAACTGCCGATTCCGGTTGAGGAAACTCCCTGGTAACCAATACCGCTGTTGTTATTTGTCGCGTCCACCTGCTACTGCAGATGTCGTGCCGACTTGGCGTGAAGGGAATGCAACAAGCGTGCTCAAAATTCGCAACACTTCATGAAATTTTCACAAAACCTGCTACCGAGGGTCGGAAAGTGCCGTAAACACGGGGCGGGACGGCCGGGCGTGCAAGTTGGAGTCGAGAATCATTAAAATTTGAAAAGCTGTCATAAAAGTCAATGTGTTACCGCTACTAGTTCATCCAGAGTGGTTTGTGGGGTGGCAAGTGGGGTGGGGGCGGGTGGCCGGCCTCATTTTGGTGCGAAAAGTAGCGCTGTGTTACCGGGAATGTGCAAGGTATCCTTGTAGGCCTGTTTTCCGCGTGAAGCGGGTTGCTTTTGCCTTAAGGAGATATGCCGTGTTCGTCCTCGATTCGCGTTTGCAGCAGGATTCCCTGGTGCTGGGGGAGTTTGCGCTATGCCAAGTGCTGCTGAGCAAGGATGCCAACTACCCATGGTTCATCCTGGTGCCAAAGCGGGCCAACATCAGTGAGCTGTTCGAACTGGATCAGGCAGAGCAGCAGCAACTGTGGGAGGAAACCACCTTGCTGGCAGCAGCACTGAAGGCCAGTTATGGCGCGGACAAGATGAACGTGGCGACGCTGGGCAATGTGGTCAGCCAGTTGCACATGCATGTGATCGTGCGCCAGCGCGACGACGCTGCCTGGCCTGCGCCGGTGTGGGGCAAGTGCCCGGCAGTGGCCTACACCGATGACCAGTTGCAAGCCGTGCGCGAGCGTTTGCGCGGGCTGCAGCTTGCCGGCTACCAGGAGGCCTGAAATGTCGCTGGAAATGCGTATGGTCGAACTGGAAACCCGTCAGGCGTTTCAGGATGACACCATCCAGGCGCTGAATGATGTGGTTGTCGAGCAGGGGCGGGTGATCGAACGCCTGCAAATGCAGGTGGCCGAGCTGATCAAGCGCTATGAAGAGATGGTCGGCCAGTACGGCAGTGAAGGGGAAGAGGCGCCGCCACCTCATTATTGATTCCTGTGCCGGCACGCGCCTGTAGGGGCGGCTTTGCGTCGCGATGGGCTGCAAGGCAGCCCCGTGATTTCTGCAGCATCATTCAAACCCTGGGGCCGCTTTGCGGCCCATCGCGACGCAAGGTCGCTGCTGCAGGGGCATTCGCCTGGCGAGGGCGCATGCGCTCATCAGCGGCGTGTTACCGCCACAACGTCCTCGGCTTGAAGGCCCTTGTCGCGGTGCATCACCGAAAACTCCACGCGCTGGCCTTCGACCAGAATACGGTGGCCCTCGCCGCGAATGGCGCGAAAATGCACAAAGATATCGTCACCCGAATCGCGGGAGATGAAACCAAAGCCTTTGGACGTATTGAACCACTTGACGGTACCGGTATCACGGTTGCCGCCCTCTTGCACCGCGTGCTGTCCGCTGCGTGCCTTGCGCGGGCTGCGGGCAAAGCCCACGGCCAGGTGCAAGGCCACGGCCAGCGTGGCACAGACCAGTGCAGCCAGGTTGCCCATTTCCGGGCGGGCCAGCAGGGTCAGGGTCTGCAATATCACGGCTACCACCAGCAAGGCGCAGGCCAGATGCTGCAGTTGCTGGCGTGCACCGCGGTAATACAGAGGCACGACCGGGGCCAGGACCAGGTTGAGCAGGCCGAGCAGGGCCAGGTAGACCGCGTCAGGTTGCTGCAGGAAGGGTGTTGCATCGGATTTCAGGCTGGGTATGAGCGATAGCAGCAAAGCTGCCACGCCCGTCACCAGATGGACGATCTTGAACATGGGGTTGGCTCACAGTTGATAAGGCCGATCACAGGAAGAGCTGGCAGCACGGTGCGCATGAGGTGTAAAGCGCGAACACGTGGCCGTCCAGCCTATGCACCCGGCTATTACAGTCTGCACGGGTGGCACGGTGCCTATTTAACAGTAAAGCCGCAGGCTACTCAAACCGCAGGCCGCCCGGCGGGCGATGTGTTGCGCCATGTCACATGCGGCATGCGCGAAGTGTTGCTACAGTGGTCGGCGCCCGCTTGAGTCTCAAGCCTTATGGAAAGGGGAACTTCATGGCAATCGATATCGGTATCAGTGAAGAAGATCGCAAGTCCATCGTCGATGGGCTGTCCCGCCTGTTGTCGGATACCTACGTGCTGTATCTGAAAACCCATAACTTTCACTGGAACGTCACGGGTCCGTCGTTCCGTACCCTGCACCTGATGTTCGAGGAGCAGTACAACGAACTGGCGTTGGCGGTCGACTCGATCGCCGAGCGCATCCGTGCGCTGGGCTTCCCGGCCCCCGGTTCCTATGCATTCTATGCACGGCATTCGTCGATCAAGGAGGAGGAAGGGGTACCCGCTGCGGAAGAGATGATCCGTCAGTTGGTGCAGGGGCAGGAGGCCGTGGTGCGCACTGCGCGCAGTATTTTCCCGGTGGTGGACAAGGTCAGTGACGAGCCGACGGCCGACCTGCTGACCCAGCGCATGCAGGTGCACGAGAAAACCGCGTGGATGCTGCGGGTGTTGCTCGACGGGAATTAAGTTCACGAACCCGTCCGACCTGCACGGGGTCCTGTGGGGTGCGCCGACAAGGCCGCTCCCGCTGGGGTTTGTGCAGGCCTTTTGAATCTTTGTGCAGGAAGATTTTGCCGCTGCTTAAAGCGTGCCCATCAGCGCTTCATAGGTCACCTGGTACTTGTGACGAGGAAGTGGGGCGCATGATGCAAGCGAGCAAGCGTGTTATTGGCCAGGGGCGCTGGCCGGGAAAACAGTGCATCGATCCGTTCAGGGCGGATTTTGACATGTTGCAGACCCAGCCCGTGTCGCGCTCGGTACGGCTCAACGGTTTTTCAACCTGTCTGCGCCTGGAGGCTGTCTACTGGGGTATCCTTGAGCGCATCGCCGCCGCCAACCATTGTTCGGTCAGCGCGGTATTGTCATACGTCGACCGTGAAGTGCATCTGCGCCAGGGTGGGGTGCGCAACTTCAGCGGGCTGATCAGGGTCATCTGCGTGGCGTGGCTGCAGGACCCGCCGAGTGTGCGCTGATCGCCTGGCGGGCTGCGCAGTGCTTGTTAACCATATATAATCCCGCTTTTTGCTGCCCCCCGGCGGCTAGCGTTATGGTTGACGAGAGACACCCATGCCCCTTTATGACTATCAATGTGCATCCTGCGAGCACCGCATGGAAGTGCTGCAGAAGATCAGCGCCGCGCCGCTGACCGATTGCCCGGCCTGTCAGGCGCCAGCGCTGAAGAAGCTGCTGTCGGTGCCGGGTTTCCGCCTGAGCGGTAACGGTTGGTACGAAACCGACTTCAAAACCGGGGCGAAAAAGAATCTGGCAGGCGGCGACAAGGCCGACTGAGTTGAATGCTGTGACCGGGTCTTGCAGTATTAGCCCTCCGGGCGGCCAAGGCCTCCACCGAATACACGAATCACGAGAAGCGAAACCACCATCATGATGCGCAGCCATTATTGCGGCCAACTGAACGAGAGCCTGGACGGCCAGGAAGTCACCCTTTGCGGCTGGGTCCATCGTCGCCGCGACCACGGCGGGGTGATCTTCCTCGACATCCGTGACCGCGAAGGCATGGCCCAGGTCGTGTTCGACCCGGATCGCGCCGAAACCTTCGCCGCCGCTGACCGTGTGCGCAGCGAATACGTCGTGCAGCTCACCGGCAAGGTCCGCAAGCGTCCTGAAGGTGCAGTGAATGCCAACATGGCTTCCGGTGCCATCGAAATCCTCGGCTACCAGCTGACCGTGCTCAATGAAGCGGAAACCCCACCGTTCCCACTGAACGAGTACTCCGACGTCGGCGAGGAAACCCGCCTGCGCTACCGTTTCATCGACCTGCGTCGTCCGGAAATGGCCGACAAGCTGCGTCTGCGTTCGCGCATCACCAGCAGCATCCGTCGCTTCCTCGACGAAAACGGCTTCCTCGACGTCGAAACCCCGATCCTCACCCGTGCTACCCCGGAAGGCGCGCGTGACTACCTGGTGCCAAGCCGTACCCACGCCGGTAGCTTCTTCGCCCTGCCGCAGTCGCCTCAGCTGTTCAAGCAACTGCTGATGGTCGCCGGCTTCGATCGCTACTACCAGATCGCCAAGTGCTTCCGTGACGAAGACCTGCGTGCCGACCGTCAGCCGGAATTCACCCAGATCGACATCGAGACCAGCTTCCTCGATGAAAACGAGATCATGGGCCTCACCGAAAGCATGATCCGCAAGCTGTTCAAGGAAGTGCTGGACCTGGAATTCGGCGAATTCCCGCACATGACCTTCGAAGAAGCCATGCGCCGCTACGGCTCCGACAAACCAGACCTGCGTAACCCGCTGGAACTGGTCGATGTTGCCGACCAGCTGAAAGATGTCGACTTCAAGGTGTTCGCCGGCCCGGCCAACGATCCGAAGTGCCGTGTGACTGCCCTGCGCCTGCCAGGCGGTGCCAGCATGCCGCGCAGCAAGATCGACGAGTACACCAAGTTCGTCGGCATCTACGGTGCCAAGGGCCTGGCGTACATCAAGGTCAACGAGCGCGCCAAGGGTGTCGAAGGCCTGCAGTCGCCGATCGTCAAGAACATCCCTGAGGCCAACCTCAACAACATCCTCGACCGCGTTGGCGCCGTAGACGGCGACATCGTGTTCTTCGGTGCCGACAAGTTCAAGGTGGTCAGCGAAGCGCTGGGCGCACTGCGTATCCGTCTGGGCCACGATTTCGAGCTGCTGACCTGCGAGTGGGCGCCGATGTGGGTCGTCGACTTCCCGATGTTCGAAGAGAACGAAGACGGCAGCTTCACGGCGCTGCACCACCCGTTCACCGCGCCGAAGTGCACGCCGGAAGAGCTCGAGGCCAACCCGGCCACCGCGCTGTCGCGTGCCTACGACATGGTCCTGAACGGAACCGAGCTGGGTGGCGGTTCGATCCGTATCCACCGTAAGGAAATGCAGCAGGCCGTGTTCCGCCTGCTGGGCATCGAGGCAGAAGAACAGGAAGAAAAATTCGGCTTCCTGCTCGACGCCCTGAAGTTCGGTGCACCGCCTCACGGTGGCCTGGCCTTCGGCCTGGACCGCCTGGTCATGTTGATGACCGGCGCCCAGTCGATTCGTGAAGTGATTGCCTTCCCGAAAACCCAGAGCGCCGCGTGCGTCATGACCCAGGCCCCTGGCATGGTCGATGCCAAGGCCCTGCGCGAACTGCACATCCGACTGCGCGAACAGACCAAGGTCGAGTAAGCGGTCCCCGGGCGCATCCACATGGATGCGCCTTTGCGTTTCGGCGCAGGCATTTTCCCGTCCCGCCCCGTCATGGGGCGGGGCTGTTTGTGATTCAAAGGATTCGGAGTCGTTATGGCTGGTCATTCCAAGTGGGCGAACATCAAGCACCGCAAAGAGCGCCAGGATGCCAAGAGAGGCAAGGTCTTCACCAAGTGGATCCGCGAGCTGACGGTCGCTGCCAAACAGGGTGGCCCTGACCCGGCATCCAACCCGCGCCTGCGCCTGGCACTGGACAAGGCCCTGGGCGCCAACATGAGCCGCGATATCATCGATCGCGCTGTGGCCCGTGGTGCTGGCACCAACGAAAGCGACAACGTCGAAGAGCTCAGCTACGAAGGTTACGGCCCAGGTGGCGTGGCGATCATGGTCGAAGCCATGACTGACAACCGCAACCGTACTGCCGCCGCCGTGCGTCATGCCTTCACCAAGTGTGGCGGCAACCTCGGTACCGACGGCTCGGTGGCCTACCTGTTCGAGCGCAAGGGGCAGCTCAGCTTTGCTGCGGGAGTGGACGAAGACGCGTTGATGGAGGCGGCGATGGAGGCCGATGCCGACGACGTGGTGGCCAACGACGATGGTTCGTTCGAGGTGTTTACCTCGTTCAACAGCTTCTATGCCGTGCGAAACGCCCTGGAAGAGGCCGGCTTCAAGGCCGCTGACGCGGAAATCGTCATGCAGCCGACCACCAGCGCCGAACTCGACCAGGACGGCGCCGAAAAGGTGCTCAAGCTGATCGACATGCTCGAAGACCTGGATGACGTGCAGAACGTCTACTCCAATGCCCAGATTTCCGACGAGATCATGGAAAACCTCGGCTAAGGTGATTTGGCATTTTGTGCCAACTCCGAGAGTTTGTTAGCGCTTGTGCCGGCCCTTTTGCGGGTAAACCCGCTCCCATAGGTATTGCGCCCATTTCAAATGTGCTGCAGTACCTGTGGGAGCGGGTTTGCCCGCGAAAGGGCCGGCGCAGTTTGCAATGATGTAACTTTTTTCGACGGGCACTATGACTCTGATTCTTGGTATCGACCCCGGCTCGCGCATCACCGGCTACGGCGTAGTGCGCCAGACCGCCCGTGGTTGCGAGTACGTGGCGTCGGGCTGTATCCGCACCGGCAGCGGCGAGCTGCACGAGCGGCTGCAGATTGTTTTTCGTGGTGTCAGTGAAATCATCACCCAGCATGGCCCGGTTACCATGGGCATCGAGCGGGTGTTCATGGCCCGCAACGCCGACTCGGCGCTCAAGCTCGGCCAGGCCCGTGGCGCGGCCATCGTCGCGGCTGCCGAAGCGGGCCTGGAAATTGCCGAATACAGTGCCACTCAGGTCAAGCAGGCCGTAGCCGGCACCGGTGGTGCCAACAAGGAGCAGGTAATGATGATGGTCATGCACCTGCTGAAACTGACGCAAAAGCCGCAGATCGACGCCTCCGACGCCCTGGCGATTGCCCTGTGCCACGCTCATACCCGTTCCAGCCTGGTGCCGCATGGCCTGGCCACGGCGCGGCGGCGTGGCGGGCGCTTGCGTCTTTGAGCGCTTCATGCGCAGATACAAAATTTGTCCGGGTGAAGCATTCACTCGCTGCATTTGCTGATAGGGTTGAGCGGTCTTCGACCGGCTCCCCGAGAGGAAGGATCGGAACGTGATTGGACGTTTGCGCGGCACCCTGGCGGAGAAGCAGCCGCCCCACCTGATTATCGACGTCAATGGCGTAGGTTATGAACTGGAAGTACCCATGACCACGCTGTACCGTCTGCCCAAAGTGGGCGAAACCGTCACCGTGCACACCCATCTGGTCGTGCGCGAAGATGCCCACTTGCTCTACGGTTTTGCCGAAAAGCGCGAGCGTGAGCTGTTTCGCGAACTGATCCGCCTGAACGGCGTGGGGCCGAAGCTGGCCCTGGCGCTGATGTCCGGTCTGGAAGTGGACGAACTGGTGCGCTGTGTGCAGGCGCAGGACACCTCGGCCCTGGTGCGTGTACCCGGCGTCGGTAAAAAAACGGCCGAACGCCTGCTGGTCGAGCTCAAGGACCGCTTCAAGGCTTGGGAAACGTCCCCGGCCATGTTCACCCTGGTGTCCGATGGGCCATTGCCGGTCGCCAGCGAGTCCAGCGCGGAGGCTGATGCGGTCAGCGCCCTGGTCTCGCTGGGTTACAAGCCACAGGAAGCCAGTAAAGCCATTGCCGCGATCAAGGACAAGGCCGGCCTGAGCAGTGAAGAGCTGATCCGCCGCAGCCTGAAAGGGATGATTACCAAGTGATCGAAGCCGACCGCCTGATCGCTGCCAGTGGCCGCGACCGTGAAGAAGTCCAGGACCGTGCGATCCGCCCGTTGAGCCTGGACGAGTACATCGGCCAGCCGGTGGTGCGCGAGCAGATGGCGCTGTTCATTCAGGCCGCCCGTGGCCGTAGCGAGTCGCTCGACCACACGTTGATCTTCGGCCCGCCAGGCCTGGGCAAGACCACCCTGGCCAACATCATCGCCCATGAAATGGGCGTGTCGGTGAAGAGCACCTCGGGGCCTATTCTCGAGCGACCGGGCGACCTGGCGGCCATGCTGACCAACCTTGAACCGCACGATGTGCTGTTCATCGACGAGATCCACCGGCTGTCGCCGGTCGTCGAAGAGGTGTTGTACCCGGCCATGGAAGACTTCCAGCTCGACATCATGATCGGCGAAGGGCCGGCGGCCCGTTCGATCAAGCTCGACCTGCCACCGTTCACCCTGGTAGGGGCGACCACCCGCGCCGGCATGCTCACCAACCCGTTGCGTGACCGTTTCGGTATCGTCCAACGTCTGGAGTTCTACAGCGACAAGGACCTGTCTACCATCGTCAGCCGCTCGGCCAATATCCTTGGCCTGGCCATCGAAGACCAGGGCGCCTACGAGATTGCCCGCCGGGCCCGGGGCACCCCACGTATCGCCAACCGTCTGCTGCGCCGTGTGCGTGACTATGCCGAAGTGCGCGGCAAGGGCCAGATCACCAAGGCTGTCGCCGACATGGCGCTGAACCTGCTGGATGTCGACGAGCGCGGTTTCGACCACTCCGACCGCCGCTTGCTGCTGACCATGATCGAGAAGTTCGACGGTGGCCCGGTGGGCGTCGACAACCTGGCTGCGGCCATCAGCGAAGAGCGTCATACCATCGAGGACGTGCTCGAGCCGTACCTGATCCAGCAGGGTTACATCATGCGCACGCCACGTGGTCGCGTGGTGACCCGGCACGCCTACCTGCACTTCGGTCTCAATATTCCCGGGCGCCTGGGGGAGGGTGGTGATTTTTCTGAGCCGGGCGATGAATGACAGATCAAAAACGACTTTTCGTGGTCCTACCGCTGGCATGCCCAAGGTGCGCTGGCAATAAGACATTAATGAAGAAAAAACAGTTGCCACAGCGGATTGGCAAGCTGAGGAGTAAGCACTAGAGTATGCGCGCGCAAAATGGCCTGGAACCGTTCGCACACCGTTGTCGCGTCTATTACGAAGATACCGATGCCGGTGGCGTGGTGTATTACGTCAATTACCTGAAATTCATGGAGCGCGCGCGCACCGAACGCCTGCGGCACCTGGGGTTTTCCCAGTCGCTGCTGGCTGAAGACAACCTGCTGTTCGTGGTCCATTCCAGCGAAGCTCGCTATCACGCGCCGGCGCGGCTGGACGACGAACTGCGAGTCACCGCGCAAGTACTTGAACTCAATCGCGCCAGCCTGCGTTTCGTACAGCAGGTCTGGCGGGAAAAGGATGAAACGCTGCTCTGCGAAGGGCAGTTCCTGGTGGCCGCAGTGCGTGCCGACACTTTCAAACCCCGAGCCATACCCCCCCAGCTGCGCGACGCCTTTGCGGCGGACGGCTCGGGTAATCAATCGAACGCAGGAGAATAAGCGTGGAAGCTAACGTCGTCGACCATACCTCCATGTGGAGTCTGGTCAGCAATGCCAGCGTGGTAGTTCAGCTGGTTATGCTGACCCTGGTGGCCGCCTCGGTCACTTCATGGATCATGATCTTCCAGCGCAGCACCATGCTGCGCGCCGGTCGTCGTGCGCTGGATGCCTTCGAGGAACGCTTCTGGTCGGGCATCGACCTGTCCAAGCTGTACCGTCAGGCAGGCAGCAACCCAGACCCGGATTCCGGTGTGGAGCAGGTATTCCGTGCCGGTTTCAAAGAGTTTTCGCGTCTGCGCCAGCAGCCGGGCGTGGACCCGGACGCGGTCATGGAAGGCGTTGGCCGTGCCATGCGCGTGGCCATTTCGCGTGAGGAAGAAAAGCTCGAGCAGAGCCTGCCGTTCCTGGCCACTGTCGGTTCGACCAGCCCGTACATCGGCCTGTTCGGTACCGTATGGGGCATCATGAACTCCTTCCGCGGCCTGGCCAGCGCCCAGCAGGCCACCCTGGCGACAGTTGCCCCGGGTATCGCCGAAGCGTTGATTGCTACCGCCATTGGCCTGTTCGCGGCAATCCCGGCAGTTATCGCCTACAACCGTTTCGCTGCGCGCAGCGAAGTGCTGATCGGCCGTTACTACACCTTCGCCGACGAGTTCCAGGCGATCCTGCACCGCAAAGTGCACACCAGCGAAGAGTAATCAGGTAGAAGCCCATGGCCCGAGTTCGCCACAAACGCAAGCCCGTCGCCGAGATGAACGTGGTGCCCTACATCGACGTGATGCTGGTGCTCCTGGTCATCTTCATGGTGACGGCGCCCATGCTCAACCAGGGCGTGAAGGTCGACCTGCCCAAGGTTTCCAGTGAAGCCTTGCCGCAAGACAACAACGTCCAGATCCTCACCATTTCCATCAAGGCCGATAAAACCTACTACTGGAACCTCGGCAGCGAAGTCGATACCGACAAGCAGATGGACAAGGCCATGACCTTGCCGGCCATGACCGACGCCGTGACCAAGATCATTGCCGCCGGCCGTGACCAGGGCAAGCAGACTCAGGTGTTCATTCGTGGCGACAAGGCTGTCGACTATGGCGCGGTCATGGGTGCCATGGGCGGGTTGCAGAAGGCCGGTGTCGGTAACGTTGGCCTGATTACCGAGGCGCCCTGATGCAACAGCGAGAGCCATCCGCCTCGGAAAGCTACTTCTGGCCCAGTGTCTGGGCCATCGGCCTGCATGTGCTGGTGTTTGCCTTGCTGTTCGTCAGTTTTGCCATGACGCCTGAGCTGCCGCCATCCAAGCCGATTGTTCAGGCTACCCTGTACCAGCTCAAATCGAAGAGCCAGGCGACCACCCAGACCAATCAGAAGATTGCCGGGGAAGCGAAGAAAACCGCATCGCGCCAGACCGAAGTCGAGCAGCTGGAACAGAAGAAGGTCGAGCAGGAAGCCATAAAGGCTGCGGAACAAAAGAAAGCCGACGCCGCTCAAAAGGCCGAAGAGGCCCGCGAGGCCGCTGAAGCGAAAAAAGCCGAGGACGCTGCCAAGGCTGCCGAAGCCGCCGAGGCCAAGAAAGCCGCCGAAGCCAAGAAGGCCGAAGAGGCGAAGAAGGCCGCCGAGAAGCAGCAGGCGGATATCGCCAAGAAGAAGGCAGAAGAAGAAGCCAGGAAAAAAGCCGAAGAAGAGGCCAAGAAAGAGGCCGCTGAAGAGGCGAAGAAACAAGCCGCCGAGGACGCCAAGAAGAAGGCAGCTGAAGAGGCCAAGAAGAAGGCAGCCGAGGACGCCAAGAAGAAAGCGGCGGCCGAGGATGCGAAGAAAAAGGCAGCTGAAGAGGCCAAGAAAAAGGCCGCTGCAGACGCCCAGAAGAAGAAGGCACAGGAAGCGGCTCGCAAGGCGGCAGAAGACAAGAAAGCCCAGGCCCTGGCCGAGCTGTTGTCCGATACCACCGAGCGGCAGCAGGCTCTGGCTGACGAGCAAGGGGACCAGGTGGCCGGCGATTTCGACGACCTGATCCGCATGCGCGCGGCCGAGGGCTGGGCGCGTCCGCCTTCCGCGCGCAAGGGCATGACGGTGACCCTGCAGGTCAGCATGTTGCCGGACGGCACCATTACCAGTGTCAGCGTGGCCCGGTCCAGTGGTGACGGCCCGTACGACAGTTCGGCAGTGGCTGCAGTCAAGAACATCGGTCGTCTGACCGAAATGCAGGGTATGAAGCCGAGCGATTTCAACCGTTATCGTTCGTTCAAGATGACATTTACACCTGAGGATCTAGCGTTGTGATTAAACGTCTGAGAGGACTGCTGGTCATGCTCTGCTGCGTGGCAGGCATGGCGGTGGCAGAGGAAAAGAACATCCTGGTCACCAGCGGCAGTGACCGGGCCACACCCATTGCAGTCGTACCGTTCGGTATGCAGGGCGGCAGCGTGCTGCCCGAAGACATCGCCGACATCATCGGGAATGACCTGCGCAACTCCGGCTACTACTCGCCGATTCCGCGGCAGAACATGATCAGCCAGCCGTCGCAGGCCAGCGAAGTCATCTTCCGTGACTGGAAAGCGCTGGGTGCCCAGTACGTGATGGTCGGCAGCATCGTGCCATCGGGCGGTCGCCTGCAGGTGCAGTACGCGCTGTTCAACGTCGCCACCGAACAGCAAGTGCTGACCGGCAGCGTGGCGGGTAGCACCGACCAGTTGCGCGACATGGCGCACTACATTGCCGACCAGTCGTTCGAGAAGCTGACCGGCATCAAGGGCGCATTCTCCACCCGCATGCTGTATGTGACGGCCGAGCGTTTTTCCGTCAACAACACCCGTTACACCCTGCAGCGTTCGGACTACGACGGCGCACGTGCGGTGACCCTGCTGCAATCGCGTGAGCCGATCCTGTCGCCGCGTTTTGCACCGGATGGCAAGCGTATCGCCTACGTTTCGTTCGAGCAGAAGCGCCCGCGCATCTTCATCCAGAACATCGATACCGGCCGCCGCGAGCAGGTGACCAACTTCGAAGGCCTGAACGGCGCTCCAGCCTGGTCGCCGGACGGTTCGCGCCTGGCATTCGTGCTGTCGAAAGACGGCAACCCGGACATCTACGTGATGAACGTGGCTTCGCGCCAGATCAGTCGCGTAACCGCAGGCCCGGGTATCAATACCGAGCCGTTCTGGGGTAAGGATGGCAACACCCTTTACTTCACTTCCGACCGTGGCGGCAAACCGCAGATCTATAAACAGTCGGCCAGTGGTGGTGGTGCCGAGCGTGTAACGTTCGTGGGTAACTACAACGCCAACCCGAAACTTTCGGCAGACGAAAAAACCTTGGTGATGATCCATCGCCAACAGGGCTTTACCAACTTCAAAGTGGCGGCACAGGACTTGCAGCGCGGAAGTGTAAAGATTCTGTCTGAAACAAGTCTTGATGAGTCTCCCACTGTTGCGCCTAACGGCACCATGCTAATCTACGCCACCCGCCAGCAGGGCCGGGGAGTCTTGATGCTCGTGTCGCTTAATGGCCGCGTGAGGCTCCCACTTCCTACCGCTCAAGGCGAAGTCAGAGAACCGTCCTGGTCCCCTTACCTGAACTGATTGCGGCGTAATACATTTTGCTTAACACACTGGGGTTTCATTAGGAGTTTCACGATGGAAATGCTGAAGTTTGGTAAATTTGCTGCGCTGGCTCTGGCCATGGCCGTAGCTGTAGGTTGCTCCTCGAAGGGCGGTGACAACGCAGGCGAAGGCGCTGCTGTAGATCCTAACGCTGGCTACGGTGCCAACACTGGTGCTGTTGACGGCTCCCTGAGCGAAGAAGCCGCCCTGCGCGCAATCACCACCTTCTACTTCGAATACGACAGCTCGGACCTGAAGCCAGAAGCCATGCGCGCTCTGGACGTTCACGCCAAGGACCTGAAAGCCAACGGCAACCGCGTTGTCCTGGAAGGCAACACCGACGAGCGCGGCACCCGCGAGTACAACATGGCTCTGGGTGAGCGTCGTGCGAAAGCCGTTCAGCGCTACCTGGTTCTGCAGGGCGTTTCCCCTGCTCAGCTGGAACTGGTTTCCTACGGCGAAGAGCGTCCAGTTGCTACCGGCAACGACGAGCAGTCCTGGGCTCAGAACCGTCGCGTAGAACTGCGTAAGTAAGTTCTTATGCGTATGTGCCGCCGTGTAGTAACCGTCCTCGCACTCAGCCTGCCGCTTGCGGCCTGGGCTGAGGTCCCTGTAGTAGATGACAACGCAGGCAGTTATCCGCCTGCGGGTTATGGCACGAGCGGCGCCTATGCCGGGTCGGGGGCTTCGGCCCCTGCCTCTGCACAGGGCCAGCTGTTCATGCAGCTGCAACAGATGCAGGATCAGCTTTCCCGCCAGCAAGGCATCATCGAAGAGTTGCAAAACGATGTGTCGCGCATGAAGCAGGAAAACCTGGAGCGATACCAGGACCTGGACCGTCGCATCAACAGTGGCGCTGCGCCTGCCGCAACCCCTGACAATTCCTCCGGTGGTGCATCCAATGCCGCCTCCGGTGCAGCAGCAGGTGCTGCTGCGCAACAACCGGCCGCCAGTAGCGAGCCCGGTGATCCGGCGAAAGAAAAGCTCTACTACGATGCCGCTTTCGACCTGATCAAGCAGAAAGACTTCGACAAGGCCAGCCAGGCGTTCAACGCCTTCCTGCGCAAGTACCCGAACAGCCAGTATGCCGGCAATGCCCAGTACTGGTTGGGTGAAGTGAACCTGGCCAAGGGTGACCTGCCAGGCGCCAGCCAGGCTTTTGCCCAGGTCAGCCAGAAGTATCCGAAGCACAGCAAGGTGCCAGACTCGCTGTACAAACTGGCCGATGTCGAGCGCCGCATGGGCCATACCGACAAGGTCAAGGGCATCCTGCAGCAGGTCATCACCCAGTACCCTGGCACCTCTGCCGCGCAACTGGCACAGCGTGACCTGCAAAAGCTCTAAGTGCTGCAGCAGTATCATTTGAAAGAAACCCGCGCCAGTCGCGGGTTTTTTCGTTAGAATCACTGCCCTTTTTTCGTAAACACGCTGCTGCGGATAACGCTATGTCGAGTCCGCGACAGTGCCTGACGGAGGCGGACAGCCTGTTTAGCTGTCACGCCCGTGGCGAGCATGCAAGACACATTACGTATCACCGAAGTCTTTTACTCTTTGCAGGGTGAAACGCGAACGGCTGGGCTGCCCACGGTATTCGTGCGCCTCACCGGTTGCCCTTTGCGTTGCCAGTACTGTGACAGTGCCTATGCCTTCAGCGGCGGTACCGTTCGCACCCTGGATTCGATCCTTGAGCAGGTGGCCGGCTTCAAGCCGCGCTATGTCTGCGTCACCGGTGGCGAGCCATTGGCCCAGCCCAACGTTTTGCCGTTGTTGCAGCGGCTGTGCGATGCCGGTTACGAGGTGTCGCTGGAGACCAGCGGCGCGTTGGACATCGCTGGCACCGACACCCGCGTCAGCCGCGTGGTCGACCTGAAAACCCCGGGTTCGGAAGAATCGCACCGTAACCTCTACTCGAACATCGAACAGCTGACCCGCAATGATCAGGTCAAGTTCGTCATCTGTTCTCGCGAGGACTACGACTGGGCGGTTTCCAGGCTGATCCAGTACAACCTGGCCGAGCGTGCCGGTGAGGTGTTGTTCTCACCCAGCCACCACCAGGTTAAAGCCAGCGACCTGGCAGACTGGATCGTTGCCGACAACCTGCCCGTGCGCTTCCAGCTGCAACTGCACAAGCTGCTGTGGAACGATGAACCCGGGCGTTGATTGAGGAGCAAGCACACATGACAGAAAAACGCGCAGTAATCCTGTTATCCGGTGGCCTGGATTCGGCCACCGTGGTAGCCATGGCCAAAGCCGAAGGCTACAGCTGCTACACCATGAGTTTTGATTATGGCCAGCGCCACCGTGCCGAGCTGAACGCTGCCGCCCGCGTAGCCCGTGACCTGGGCGTGGTAGAGCACAAAGTGATTGGCCTGAGCCTTGATGGTATTGGTGGTTCGGCCCTGACCGACAGCAGCATCGACGTACCGGAAGCGCCGGGCGAAGGCATCCCGGTCACCTACGTACCGGCCCGTAACACAGTGTTCCTTTCGCTGGCCCTAGGCTGGGCAGAAGTGCTGGAAGCACGTGACATTTTCATTGGCGTCAATGCAGTGGATTACTCCGGTTACCCGGATTGCCGCCCCGAGTTCGTCGAGGCCTTCGAGCGTATGGCCAACCTGGCGACCAAGGCCGGTGTAGAAGGGCAGGGCTTCCGCATCCAGGCACCGCTGCAGAACATGAGCAAGGCGCAGATCGTGCAGGCCGGCATGGCCCGTGGCGTGGACTACAGCTTGACTGTGTCCTGCTACCAGGCCGACGACGATGGCCGTGCCTGTGGCAAATGCGACAGTTGCCGCCTGCGCGCTGATGGCTTCAAGGCCGCCGGCGTGGCAGACCCGACGCGCTACGTGTAAGGTTTTTTCTGACAGGGCCTTGATTTCCTGTTAGAAATCAGTATTATACGCGCCATCCAACGGGTCGTTAGCTCAGTTGGTAGAGCAGTTGGCTTTTAACCAATTGGTCGTAGGTTCGAATCCTACACGACCCACCATACTCAGTACGTCAAAGCCCGCTACCAGCAATGGTCGCGGGCTTTTTCGTTCTCACGGGTCGAGCTCGCTTGCAGGGCTCACTCAGCCCACTCCGGGTCCCCGGTAAACACCACCGTAATCCAGCGGTCTGGCCCTTCGCCACCTACCGCATCACCGATCTCGTTGCGCCATGCGTCCCATTCATCGATGGTCTTCGCTGCCATGGCCTTGGGTACGATGAAGTACAGCTCGATTTCCCGCGAGCGCCCGACTTTGGCCACATAAGCACGATACGACTGCAACCCGTGGCGGGCGACGAAGGCCTTGGCCACTTCATCCACATGCAGTTTGAGGTCGCCGGGTGTGACCAGGAAGATTTCCGATAACGCCTGACGCACCACCGACATCGGTAGCGGCACGATCACCAGGCACACCAAGGCCAGTACCGCCGGGTCGATGTACGGTGATACCCATTCCAGCGAAGTCCCTTGCACTGCATAACCAAAGCAGAAGGCGATCAGCAGGGCGGCGGTGATGCTGGCCGACATCACCCAGCCCTTGACATCCATGGCTACGAAGTCTGACTTCAGCTTGCGGTTGGCGCGGGCCTCGACCATGGCGATGGTCACGCAGGTGATCACGGTCAGCACCGCGTAGACCATGGCAATGCCAAACTCCAGATGGCGGCCGCCTTGCAGCAGGCTGCTGACGGCGTTGATCAGCGCGTAGATCGCCACACCGCTAAGCAGGATGCCGTTGAGTGCCAGCACCATGGGTTCCAGGTGCCAGAAGCCCATGGTGAAACGTTCGCGTAGTTTGCGTGACATCTGCACGCTGGTGGTGTGCGAGGTGATCAGCTTGACCACCACCAGCGACAGGCCGCTCATGCTGGCGTCGACCAGTGAGTACACGCCATCGAACACGATGGAGTAGGAGCCGGAGGCCACGCCGAAGGCGATGCCGATGCTGGCGATGAACAGGGTGACGGCGATCGAGGTGCGTAACAGGCCCTGTTCGCTGGTGATGTCGAAGAAGGTGGAACGGGTTGCGGTTTGCATGATTGTGCTCGGTAGAATCGATGATGCGGTGGTGACTGTCAGGGCTTCTTCGCGGCTGAACCCGCCCCTGCACTGGGGGCGGCACCGCCATGAAGGCGGCGCGGTCCATGTAGGGGCGGGCTTGCCCGCGAAAAGGCCCTTACAGGCTAGACGCGAAATTGCTCCATCAGTGCCTGCTGCTGGTTGGCCAGCCTGTTCAAGGCCTGGCTGATACGTGCCGACTCATCGGCCTGGCCCGCCAGTGATTCTGTCACATCACGAATGCCGGCCACGTTACGGTTCACTTCCTCGGCCACTGCGCTCTGCTCTTCAGCTGCCGATGCAATCTGCAGGTTCATGTCGCTAATGACGGCCACTGCCTCGCCAATGCGCTGCAGCGCCGGTAATGCCTGCTCCATCCGCGCGACACTGTCCTGTGCCTGACGCTGGCCTTCGTGCATGGCGCCCACAACATCCTGTGTGCCTTGCTGCAGGCCTTCGATGACCTGGCGAATTTCCTCTACCGATACCTGCGTGCGCTGGGCCAAACCGCGCACTTCATCGGCAACCACGGCAAAACCGCGCCCGGCTTCGCCAGCGCGTGCGGCTTCGATGGCAGCGTTGAGTGCCAGCAGGTTGGTTTGTTCGGCAATGGTGCGAATCACCTCCAGCACCGAGCCGATTTGCCCGCTGCGGTCTTCCAGTGCACGTGCCTCGTCCATGGCAGTGTCCATGTCGGTGGCCAGGCGGTCGATGCCCTGGCGGGTGCTGTCGATCAGTTGCAGGCCTTCCTGGCTGGCCTGGTCGGCAGCCCGTGCAGCCTGTGCCGCTTGCGAAGCATTGTGGGCAACATCCAGTGCGGTGGCGCTCATTTCGTTGGCTGCCGTGGCCACCTGCTCGATTTCACGGTGTTGTTGTTGCATGCCGTTGCTGGTCTGGCTGGCGATGGCGGCTGACTGGTCGGCAGTGCCTCGCGCTTCCAGTAGCGAGCCTTTGACCTGCGCGATGACCGGCTGCAACTTGTCGAGGAAACGGTTGAACCAGCCCACAAGCTGGCCCAGTTCGTCCTGTCGGGCGTAGTCCAGGCGCCGGGTCAGGTCGCCTTCGCCGCTGGCGATGTCTTCCAGCCGTGCAGCCACGGCCAGGATTGGCCGGGTTACCCCGCGTGCGGTCAGCCACACCAGCAGCAGGCCGACCACTGCGGCGCCCAGGCCGATCAGCAGGCTGGTGAGGTTGGCGCTCTGGTTGTGTGCATCCAGGCGCTGGTTGAGGGCCACGGCAGGTGCTTGCAGTACGCTTTCCGGCAGTTCCAGCAATACCTGCCAAGGGGCGGAGTCCGGGATGGGGGTGAATGGGTGGGCCACACGCAGCAGGCCTTCGGCGACTGCATGGTCCATGGGTTTGCCGAGCACGCTGTCGTCGCGGCTGTTACCGGCCAGCAGGCCGGCGGCGCTGGCGATGCTCACCTGGCCCTGGCCATCGAACAGCTCGCGGCGGCCGTCCAGGCTCAACTGCTGCAAGTTGGCCAGGCCGATGTCCAGGCCGACCACACCCACCACCTTGCCGTGCTCCAGCAGAGGCAGGGCAATGCTGGTCATCAGCACCTGGCGGCCGTTGACGTCGTCGAGGTACGGCTCAAGCATGCAGGTTCTGCCCGTGTCCTGCGGGCAGGTCAGCCAGCGGTTCTTCGCTACGCCATTACTGCCGATGCCGGCATCGCCGAGCATCGATTCGGGCATGGCCTCAAGCTCCAGGGTGCCGGCGCGCGGCTGTGACCAATACAGTGAAAAACGCCCACTTTCGTTGCTGCCCATGGCGTCCTGGCCGCGGTACTGGTTGTCTTGCTGGTCCAGGGCATTGGGCTGGAACACCAGATAAAGGCCGATCACATCCGGGTTGCCAGCCAGGCTGGCACGTGCCTGGCGGGTCAGCTCGCCACGCAGGTCGCTGCCGCCGCGGGCCTTCAATACTTGTACCAGGCGGGCAAAGCCATTGCCGTACTGGTAGGCGTCCATGAAGTAGCGCTGGATGCGCAGGGCCTGGGTTTCGGCGTGGGCCTGCAGGCGCTGGCGGGCGCTGCTGTCGAGCATGGCGGTGTTGGCCTGGTTCACCAGGGCAGCGCTGCGTTGCGCCTGGCTCAGCGAGGTGGCCACCAGCAAGGCGACGATAGCTAGCAGGCACAGGCCGGCGAGCAGGGTGATTTTCCACTGGATGGAGAGGCGGCGCAGCGGCATGAGGGCGTTCCTTTTCGATCAAGTACAACGCCCGCGATCAGGCGCGGGCGTTGTTGGCAGCGTGGGTCATTCGGCGACGTAGTTCGGCGGTGCCGCCCGGAAGGCCTTGGTCAGCCAGCCCAGGTAGAGCAGGCCGAGCGCAGCCCAGATGCCGCCAAACATCAGCGAGTGTGCATTCAGGTCCAGCCACAGCGAGACGATGATGCAGAAGCCGATGGTTGGCAGTACCAGGTACTTCAGCTGGTTGGCCAGGCCCTTGCGGTTGCCTTCGCGCAGGTAGCAGTGGTTGATCACCGACAGGTTGACGAAGCTGAATGCGACCAGGGCGCCGAAGTTGATGATCGAGGTGGCGGTTACCAGGTCGAAGAAGATCGCAGACAGCGAAATGATGCCCACCACGGCAATGTTCAGCACGGGCGTCTTGTAGCGCGAGTGCAGGCGGGCAAAGACGCTGGCCGGGATCACGTTGTCGCGGCCCATGACGTACAGCAGGCGCGATACGCTGGTCTGCGACGCCAGGCCCGAGGCGATGGTGTTGATCACGGTGCAGGCAATGAAGATCGACTGGAACAGCTTGCCGCCGACGTACAGGGCGATTTCCGGCAGGGCGGCTTCCTGGTCATGGAAGCGTGCCATGGTCGGGAAGTAGGCCTGGATGAAGTACGACACGGTGATGAACACCACGCCGCCGATCAGTGCGGTCAGGAAAATGGCCCGAGGGATGGTCTTGGCCGGGTCGCGGGTTTCCTCGGACAGGCAGGTGACTGCGTCGAAGCCGAGGAACGAGAAGCACAGGATGGTCGCGCCGGCGGCCAGTGCACTGAACTGGGTCTGGCTGTCGGCGAACGGTATCAGGCTCCAGGCCGTGCCCAGCCCTTCACCGTGGTCCAGGCCGCGCACACACAAGTAGATGAACACGGCGATGATCGCCACCTGCACGCCCACGAACAGCAGGTTGAAGTGCGCCACCAGGTTTACGCTGCGCATGTTGATCAGGCTGATCAGGGTAACGAAGCCGGCTACCCACATCCATTCAGGTACTTCCGGGAACATGGCCGAAAGGTACAGTTTGGCCAGCAGCGCATTGACCATCGGCAGCAGCAGGTAGTCCAGTAGCGAAGACCAGCCGACCAGAAAGCCCACGTGTGGGTTTATCGCACGCTGGGTGTAGGTGTAGGCCGAGCCCGATTGCGGGAAGCGTTTTACCAGGGTGCCATAGCTGACGGCGGTGAACAGGATCCCGGCCAGCGCCAGGATGTAAGCGCTGGGTACGTGGCCGGCAGTAATCCCGCTGACGATGCCGAAGGTGTCGAACACGGTCATCGGCGTCAGGTAGGCCAAGCCGATGATGATCACGTGCCAGAGGCGCAGGGTCTTGCGGAGTTGGCCGTTGCCGGAAGCGCTGTGGTCATGCTGCATGCTGGCATGGCTCCTGCTGCGGGGCGTAAACGGCGGGCACAGTGTATTGCGCATGCGGCAAGGGCGAGCGGGTGGGCTCCATGTTGTTCACCTTTTATGTTGGAGCGGCGGAAGGCGCGGGGGACGCGCTAAGTGGTGAAAATAAAAAACGATGGGTAGGTGGGTGTCAAGTTAAACATGACAAGATGTTACGCAAATGAAATATTTATCGATTTAAAGGGGGGGTTGTTCGATTTTTGCGCGTTTTTTTGCGTTTGTGATCAACTTGCGTGTTCGTAAAATTTAACGAATGCAGCGTTCTTCGTGCTCACCTGTCGGACGCTTCCGAAAAATGCGGTTTCTCAGGTTGGGCCAGCCCTCGGCCCGGCCAGGGGTGGTACTCTTCACACTCTGTGTGGCCCCTTGGCCGCCGTCGAAGCCCTTACGGACAGCAATCGGTTCAATTCATGAAGAAATCAGTTGGCATCCTCTGCGGCCTGGCTATTGCCATTGCCGTCGCAACCACCGCTGGAGCCTGGTACACCGGCAAGCAGCTGCCGGCAGAGCTGGACAACGCTGTTGCCCGCAGCAACGCCGAACTGCAGAAAGCCCTGGTGACCACCGGCGGCAGTATGAGCATCGTGCGGGTGTCGCTGGAGCAGCATTTGTTCAGCAGTACTGCCCAGTACCGGCTCAAGGCCCGCGACGTCAACGTGGGTGAAGGCGAGGTGATAAACTTCGACGTGGGCGTTACCGACCAGATCGAGCATGGCCCGTTCCCCTGGTCGCGGGTCAAGGCGCTGAAGCTGATGCCGGTGCTGGCTGTCAGCAACAGCGCGCTGCAGAAGGATGATGCCATTGCGCCGTGGTTCGCCGCCGCGGGCGACAAGCCTCCGGTCAGCGCGCAGACCAGCCTGGGTTACGACGGCAGTGTCGACAGCCTGATTCAACTGGCGCCTCTCAAGCTCGACAAGGCGGGTGGCAACAGCCTCGACTTCTCGGGCATGCAACTGGAGGTGAGTGGCGACAAGGAGGGTAGAGCCTCGAAGTTCCATGGCCATGCCGACCGCCTGCTGATGAAACTGGTAAATGACGACCAGCCGCCGGCCACATTCGAGCTTCAGGGCCTGAAGTTTGGTGGCAACCTGGCGGCCACTGCGCATGACGCCATCTATGTGGGTAACGTCGACCTGCTGTTGGCCGAAGCCAAGGTCACCCTGGGGCCGAAGCAGCAGGTGCTGCTGGTCAAGGGCGTGGAGCAGAACGCGTTGCAAACCCTCGACGGCCCGGACACCGTGGGCGGTCGCGTGGCGTACAAGGTCGGCGACATCAGTTGGGATGGCCGTGCGGTGGGCAAGGCGCAGATGGCGGTGAGCATCACCTCGGTCAATGCCCCGGCGCTGCAGGCGTTGTCGAAGTGGTACCAGTCGCACCTGGCGGAGTTCGAGGCTGCGGCTGCCGCCGGCCAGCCGGTGCCGCAAATCCAGATGGACGACGCTGAAAAGGCTCGCTTCCAGGGCGACTTGCAGAAGCTGCTGGCCGCCAAGCCCAAGGTGGCGGTGGAAAACCTGTCGTTCAAGACCGCCAATGGCGAGAGCCGCTTCAACCTGTCGATGGACTTCGCAGCCCCAACCAGTTTCGACCTGCCGCCAGACCAGTTGAGCAAGCAGCTGGTTACCGAGGTTAAGAGCAAGCTGTCGCTGTCCAAGCCCATGATGGGTGACCTGGCGACGTTGCAGGCGCTGCTGGACGGGCAGACCGATGCCCAGGCGATTGCCATGCAGTCGAGCCAGGCCGGGGAAATGGTCGGCATGATGGCGTTGCAGAGTGGCATGGCGACTCTTGAAGGCAATGATGTGGTCAGCAGCCTGCACTATGCCGATGGCATGGTTGACTTCAACGGCAAGAAAATGACCGTGGAAGAATTTGTGATGCTCATGGCAGCGCACATGGCTGCCCTGTCGCCGGAGGGCTGATCCCTTGATCCTGTGCGATTCTTCGCGGGCGTGCCCGCGAAGAGGGCAGTGCAGGCAACACAAAAACCACTTTAGTAATCGCTGGATTGTCTGTAGCCTTCGGCCTCCGATAATAATCCGCGCCCGCAGAGGGCCGTGGCGGCCTGTGTGCCGTCCGGCACCCTTAGCCGATCTGCCAGGGCCGGGTGATACACTCGATTTGACGCGCACGCGCGCCTGCAGGTCCAGCGATCATGACCCAGATTTCCGAACGCCTGTTGGTTCAGGCCCACCTCGACGCCAAGCAGCCCAACCCGCTGACAGCCGAGCAGGAGGCCGAATACCGTGCGGCCATCGCTGCCGAGCTCAAGGCCCAGAATGCTGTACTGGTTGCCCACTACTACTGCGACCCGGTCATCCAGGCGCTGGCCGAAGAAACCGGCGGCTGCGTGTCCGACTCACTGGAAATGGCCCGGTTTGGCAAGAACCACCCGGCCGAAACGGTAATCGTGGCCGGTGTACGCTTCATGGGCGAGACGGCGAAAATTCTCACGCCGGAAAAACGCGTGCTGATGCCGACCCTGGAGGCCACCTGCTCGCTCGACCTGGGTTGCCCGGTCGAAGAGTTTTCGGCCTTCTGCGACCAGCACCCGGAGCGCACCGTGGTGGTGTATGCCAACACGTCCGCCGCCGTGAAGGCCCGCGCCGACTGGGTAGTGACCTCGAGCTGCGCGCTGGAAATCGTCGAAAGCCTGATGGACAACGGCGAGACCATCATCTGGGGCCCGGACCAGCACCTGGGCCGTTACATCCAGAAGCAAACCGGTGCCGACATGCTGCTGTGGGACGGTGCCTGTATCGTTCACGAAGAATTCAAGTCGCGGCAGTTGGCCGACATGAAGGCGCTGTACCCGGATGCGGCGATTCTGGTGCACCCCGAGTCGCCGGAAGCGGTGATCGAACTGGCCGACGCGGTGGGCTCCACCAGTCAGCTGATCAAGGCTGCCCAGACCCTGCCGAACAAGACCTTCATCGTCGCCACCGACCGCGGCATCTTCTACAAGATGCAGCAGCTGTGCCCGGACAAGGAGTTCGTCGAAGCCCCGACCGCCGGTAACGGCGCGGCGTGCCGCAGCTGCGCGCACTGCCCGTGGATGGCGATGAACACCCTGGAGCGTGTGCTGGATTGCCTGCGTAATGGGTCTAACGAGATTTTTGTCGACCCGGCGCTGGTGCCGAAAGCGATCAAGCCGCTGAACCGGATGCTGGACTTTACCCAGGCGGCGCGCCTGAAGTTGTCCGGTAACGCCTGACGCTGTACCGCGTCGCTTTCTTCGCGGGTAAACCCGCTTCCACAGGTACAGCGCAGCGCTCACGGGCGGTGCGGTCCCTGTGGGAGCGGGTTTACCCGCGAAAGGGCCCTCAACGCCCCATCATTTCCTGAACCATGCGCCGCTGCTCCATGATCTCCCGCTGGCGCTGGTCGATCTGCGATGCCAGCGGGAAGTTGCCGCCCGCCCGGCGCTTGGCGTAATCCAGCTGCTGGATCGCCTGGTCAAAATCCCCCACCAAGGTGAAGTATTCCGCGCGCGCGCGGTGCAAGCCGATGGTATTGCCCGATAAGCCACGCACCTCGGCCATGTCGTACCACACATCCGGGTCATCCGGCCGGCTTTTGACCAGGTCGTTCAACACCTTTTCCGCCTCGGCAGGCTTGTTCTGCTTCACAAGCAGATCAGCCCGCACCTGTTTCAACGGGTAGTTGCCCGGGTACAGCCCCTGCATCCGCTCGGCCCGCTGTTGCGCATCGGCCAGGCGGTTGTTGGTGATGTCCAGGTCAATCTGCGCCAGGTTGTAGGTGATGTCGTTGGGCGCTTTGGCCAGCAGCGGCTTGAGCATTTCACGCGCCTCGTTCAGTTGGCCACCCTTGATCTGCGCCAGGGCCAGGCCGTAACGCGCAGCGTCAAGCTTGGGGTCTTCGTCCAGCTGGGCGCGGAAACGCTTGGCGGCAAGCCCTGGGGTGCCCTCGTAGGTCAGCGCCACCCGAGCCCGGATCAGCTGGTAGCGCATGCTGTCTTCAACGCCACCTTTGGGCGCCTGGTCGGCGCGGTTTCGGGTGTCGGCGATACGCGATTCGGTCACCGGGTGAGTCAGCAGAAACTCCGGCGGCTTGGCGTCATAGCGATACTGGCGTGCCAGGCGCTCGAACATGGTCGGCATGTTGCGCGGGTCGTAACCGGCCTTTTCCAGGTTCAGGATACCAATGCGGTCGGCTTCCTGTTCGTTCTGCCGCGAGAAGCGCCGTTGTTCCTGGATGGCCGCCGCCTGGGTGCCGGCAATCATGCCGATGCCGGCATCGCCTGCGCCCCCTGCTGCCAGTACGATACCGGCCAACAGCGCCGCCATCATTGGCAGTTGCATACGTTGCTGCGCCTCGACGCCGCGGGCAAAGTGGCGTTGCGACAAGTGCGCAAGTTCGTGTGCCAGTACCGAGGCATATTCGCCTTCGGTCTGGGCGTTGAGGAACAGCCCGCCGTTGACCCCGACAATGCCACCGGGGGCGGCAAAGGCGTTGAGTTCGCGGCTGTCGATGAGAATGAACTCCAGGCGCCGATCCTGCAACTGGCTGGTTTCAGCCAGCTTGTACACGCTGGTTTCGACGAAGTCCTTGAGCTGCGGATCGTTGAGCTGGTTGACCTGGCCGCGCAGCAGGCTCAGCCAGGCGCGGCCAAGCTGGTGTTCCTGCTGGGGCGAGACAATCGCGGAACTGGCGTCACCCAGCGATGGCAGGTCGTCAGCATGGCCGGGTAGGGCCAACAGGCAGGCCAGCGTCAGCAGGGTAGGGCGCAGTAGATTCATGCATGAAACTCGCGTCAGATCAAAGATACCTACTGTAGCGGGCTCACACGTTGGCGACCAGTGGCGCTATCCTAGCCAGCCCTGCCAACAAGCAGTCTGGCAACGCCTTTGGAGACCCTGCGATGAGTGACACCCTGACCTGCGACGCCGAACTGGACGCCAGCGGGCTGAATTGCCCTTTACCGCTGCTCAAGGCCAAGATGGAGCTCAATCGCCTGGCCAGCGGTGCGGTGCTCAAGGTGATCGCCACCGACGCCGGGTCGCAGCGCGACTTCCGCACTTTCGCGCAACTGGCCGGTCATACCCTCCTGCAGGAAACGGCCGAGGCCGGCACCTATACCTACTGGCTGCGCAAGGCCTGAGTTTTTTCCAAGGATCGTCAATGTTCAAAGTGCTTCGCGACTGGATGCAGCGCTACTTCTCCGATGAAGAAGCGGTGGTGCTGGCGGTCCTGTTGTTCCTGGCCTTCACTGCTGTGCTCACCTTGGGCGGCATGCTCGCACCGGTGCTGGCCGGTATGGTGCTGGCGTTCCTGATGCAGGGCCTGGTCAACGCCATGGAGCGCTTTCGGGTACCGACGCGGCTGGCGGTGATGCTGGTGTTTGCCCTGTTCATGGGCGCGCTGGCGTTGTTCATGCTGGTGCTGGTGCCGCTGCTGTGGCATCAGTTGATCACCCTGTTCAACGAGCTGCCGGGCATGCTCGGCAAATGGCAGTCGCTATTGTTGCTGTTGCCTGAGCGCTACCCACACCTTGTATCGGATGAGCAGGTACTGCATGCCATCGAATCGGTGCGCGGTGAAATCGGCAAGTTCGGCCAATGGGCGCTGACCTTCTCGCTGTCCAGCCTGCCGTTGCTGGTCAATGCCATGATCTACCTGGTACTGGTGCCGATCCTGGTGTTCTTCTTCCTCAAGGACCGCGAGCTGATCGGCCGCTGGGTCAGCGGCTACCTGCCACGCCAGCGTACCCTGCTGAACCGGGTGGGCAGCGAGATGAACCGGCAGATCGCCAACTACATCCGTGGCAAGGGTATCGAGATTCTGATCTGCGGGATTGCCACCTACATCGCCTTTATCAGCCTGGGGCTCAACTATGCAGCGCTGCTGGCGTTGCTGGTGGGGCTGTCGGTGGTGGTGCCTTACGTGGGCGCGGTGGTGGTGACGGTGCCGGTGACCCTGATTGCGTTGTTCCAGTGGGGCTGGGGTGATCAGTTCATCTACCTGATGACGGTGTACGCGATCATCCAGGCGCTGGATGGTAACGTGCTGGTGCCGCTGCTGTTCTCCGAGGCGGTGAGCCTGCACCCGGTGGCGATCATTTGCGCGGTACTGCTGTTTGGCGGGCTGTGGGGGTTCTGGGGGATCTTCTTCGCTATCCCGCTGGCGACCCTGATCAAGGCCGTGCTGGATGCCTGGCCGCGGCAGGAGCCTAGCGTTTCACCGATGCTTTGATGTAATTGGGGCTGCAACGCAGCCCCGGCAATCTCAAGCCTTGTTCAGGGCTTGAGCCGCTGCCAGTACCGCATCCACATGCCCAGGCACCTTCACCCCACGCCATTCCTGGCGCAGCACGCCATGCTTGTCGATCAGGAAGGTGCTGCGGTCGACACCCATGTATTCCTTGCCATACAGCTTCTTCAGCTTGATCACGTCGAACAACTGGCACAGTGCTTCGTCCTTGTCGCTGATCAGCTCGAACGGGAAGCCTTGCTTGGCCTTGAAGTTCTCGTGCGACTTGATGCCATCGCGCGACACGCCGAACACCACGGTGTTGGCGGCGGCAAAGGCGTCATGCTGGTCGCGGAAGCCCTGGCCTTCGGTGGTGCAGCCCGGGGTGCTGTCCTTCGGGTAGAAGTACACCACCACTTGGCGGCCCTTGAGTTCGGCCAGGTTGACGGTTTGCCCGCTGGTGGCCTGGGCCTGGAAGTCCGCAACAGGTTGGTCGAGCGATACAGCCATGGTCGGTTTCCTTACATTGGGTTCTGTGGACGCCATGGCTCGATCAGCGCATCGAGGTTCAGGGCATCGGCAAAGTCCAGGAACTGGTCACGCAGCCAGCTGATCTGAGTGCCGGCCGGCAGGATCACGGTGAACTGGGCGTTGAGCATGCTGCTGCCGGTTTGCGGCGCCAGGTAGGTGTCGCAGGTCATGGCTTCCAGTTCGACGCGGTGGTCGAGGAAGAACTGGCACAACTCGTTGATGATGTCCGGGCGGTAGGCCGCGCTGACATAGGCGACGTAAGGCAGGGCCTGGGGGCGCACTTCCTGATCGGCACTGCGCACTACGTCGAGGGTCAGGCCGTGCTTCTTGCCCAGGCCCGGCAGCATGGCTTCAAGGCGTGCCAGGGCGTCCCAGCTACCGCCCACTTGCAGCACCAGGGCGCTGGTCTCGCCATGGCGGCTCAGGCGCGAGGTAACCACCGCGCAGCGGTTCTCGAAGGCAGCGCGGCTGAGGACGTTGGCCAGCTCCATGGGGTTCGGGCCCAAGGCACTGATGACAAGGAATTGTTCGCGGACGGTGGGGGTGGACATGCAGCATTCCTAAAGCGATGAGCGGTCGGTGCAGGACGGGCGAAAGCCTCCTGTCGGCAGGGCCCGGGGCTCGCATGCGAGGTCGTGGACGCTGGCGGGGAGCAAGGTCGACGGCCCGGCGGGCCGCGCTGCACCGATCAAAGGGTCAAGGGTAGCGAAATAAGGCGCCGAGGGGAATGCTCTGCCCGCCTGCTTCGCTTGTGCAAGGCCGATGCCCCCAGTACCATTACCGCTCTCTTTTTCCGGCAGGAGCAGTTACATGATTGCGGGCAGTATGGTGGCATTGGTCACTCCCATGGATGCACAAGGGCGTCTTGACTGGGACAGCCTCGACAAACTTGTAGACTTCCACCTGGAAAACGGCACCCATGCGATCGTCGCTGTCGGCACCACTGGTGAGTCCGCCACGCTGGATGTCGAAGAACACATCCTGGTCATCAAGCACGTGGTCGAGCGCGTCAAGCGCAGCAGCCGCCGCATTCCGGTCATCGCCGGCACCGGCGCCAACTCCACTGCCGAAGCCGTGCACCTGACCCAGAACGCCAAGAGTGCTGGCGCCGACGCCTGCCTGCTGGTGGTGCCGTACTACAACAAGCCGACGCAAGAAGGCCTGTACCAGCACTTCAAGCACATTGCCGAAGCCGTCGACATTCCACAGATTCTCTACAACGTACCCGGCCGCACCTCCTGCGACATGCAGGCCGAGACCGTGATCCGCCTGTCGACCGTGCCGAACATCATCGGTATCAAGGAAGCCACCGGCGACCTGGTCCGTGCCAAGGCCATCCTCGATGGCGTCAGCAAGGACTTCATCGTCATGTCCGGCGACGATCCGACTGCCGTCGAGCTGATCCTGATGGGCGGCAAGGGCAACATCTCCGTAACGGCCAACGTCGCCCCGCGCGAAATGGCCGATCTGTGCGAGGCCGCCCTTGAGGGCAATGCCGAGAAGGCCCGCGCGATCAACGAAAAACTCATGCCGCTGCACAAAGACCTGTTCTGCGAAGCCAACCCTATTCCTGTGAAGTGGGCGCTGGTCGAAATGGGCCTGATGCACAAAGGCATTCGCCTGCCACTGACCTGGCTGAGCGAAGGCTGCCACGACAAAGTCCGTACTGCCTTGCGCCAGTCCGGCGTACTGGTTTAAGAGGAAGTACACCGCATGAAGCGACTGGCTGGTCTTTCCGCCCTTGCCCTGATTATTTCCAGCACCAGTGGGTGTGGTTGGCTGTGGGGCGAGGATGGCTATTTCCGCGACCGCGGCAGCGATTACCTGCAGGCGCACCCGACCGCACCCATGCAGCTGCCGCCAGACGCCAGCAACGTCAAGCGTCTTGACCCGCTGCTGCCGATCCCTCGTAACGTCGCCGACGACACCGCCACCGGCGAATTCGAAGTGCCGCGCCCGCAACCGTTGACCGGTGGCGCCGGCCAGGTCACCGATTACAGCCTGCAGCGCAGCGGCAGCAGCCGTTGGGTGCTGGCCCAGCATTCGCCAGCCGAAGTGTGGCCGGTGGCCCGCCAGTTCTTCGAGGACAACGGCTTCCGCATCGCCGAAGAGCGCCCGCAAACCGGTGAGTTCAACACCACTTGGCAGCGTTTCGACGAGCTGTCTGCATCGCTCGGCCAGCGCCTGGCCAGCACTGCCAGCAGCGGCGACAGCGAAGTGCGCGTGCGTGTCCGCATGGAACCAGGCGTACAGCGCAATACCTCCGAGGTGTACGTGGTCAGCGTCGAACGCCCGGCCGGCAGCACCGCCGAGCCGGCGTTCCCATCCACTTCCGCCAACACCGGCGCCGATGCCCTGCTGGTCGACGAAATGCTTGCGAGCATGAACCGCAGCGCCGAGAAGGGTGGTTCGGTTTCGCTGCTGGCCGCGCGCGATTTTGACGCGCCAAGCCGCGTCAGCCTGAGCGAAGACGGCAGCGGTAACCCGGTGTTGTACCTGGGGTCCGACCTGGACCGTGCCTGGTCTGGCGTAGGCCGTGCCCTGGAGCAGGGTGGCGAGTGGCGTGTCGAAGACATCAACCGCAGCCTGGGCCTGTACTACATCAACCTGTCTGAAAAGCCAGACGACAAGCAGAACCAGCCGGGCTTCTTCAGCCGCTTGTTCGGCAGCGAACCGACCAAGGAAGAGCGTGAAGCCCGTGCCGAACGCTACCAGGTGCGCCTGAGCAAGGTGGGTGAGAGCGTGCAGGTTACGGTCGAGAAAAACATCAACACCGTGGCTCCGGCCGATGTCGCCCGCCGCGTGCTGAGCGCCATTCAGGACCACCTGGGCTAAGTGCGCTTCGCGGTACTCGGAAGCGGCAGCCAAGGGAACGGCACGCTGATCGCCAGTGGTGACACGTTCATCCTGGTCGATTGCGGTTTTTCCCTGCGTGAAACCGAGCGGCGCCTGGCGCTGCTCGGTGTCGCGGCGGCACAGATCAGTGCGGTACTGGTTACCCACGAGCATGCCGACCACGTGCATGGGGTCGGCTTGCTGTCTCGGCGCTACAATGTACCGGTCTACCTCAGCCAAGGGACTTTGCGCGGCATGCGCAAACCGGTGGAGGTAGCCGGTTTTCTCGCTTGTGGCGAAAGCCTGCGTATCGGCAGCCTGGAAGTGACTGCAGCGCGGGTCGAGCACGACGCCTACGAGCCGTTGCAGTATGTAGTCAGTGACGGCAAGCGGCGCTTCGGCATGCTCACCGACCTGGGGTCGTACGACGCGCTGCTGCTGGAACGTTACCAGGGCCTGGATGCACTGCTGATCGAGGCCAACCACTGCCGCGACCTGCTGGCACGCGGTCACTACCCGGCTTTCCTGAAGCAGCGGGTAGGTGGCATGCAAGGGCATTTGAACAATCACCAGGCCGCGCGCCTGGTGCACGAGTTGGGCTGGAGCAACCTGCAACACCTGGTGCTGGCCCACCTCAGCAGCAAGAACAACCTGCCACACTTGGCCCGCCAGTGCTTCGTCGACACCCTTGGGTGCGACCCGGACTGGCTCCAGGTGGCGAATCAGGAACACGGGCTCGACTGGCGCGAAATCGCCTAGCCCAACACCTCAAGCAAGCGGAGCCCAATCATGGAAAAACGCGACGAACTCTACCGCGGCAAGGCCAAATCGGTTTACAAGACCGATGACGCCGACCGCTTGATCCTGCTGTTCCGTAACGACACTTCGGCGTTCGACGGCAAGCGCATCGAACAGCTCGACCGCAAAGGCATGGTGAACAACAAGTTCAACGCCTTCATCATGCAAAAACTGGAAGAAGCCGGCGTGCCGACCCAGTTCGACAAGCTGCTGGGCGACAACGAGTGCCTGGTGAAGAAGCTGGACATGATCCCGGTCGAGTGCGTAGTGCGTAACTACGCTGCCGGCAGCCTGGTCAAGCGCCTGGGCGTGGAGGAGGGCATCAAGCTGGAGCCGTCCACCTTCGAGCTGTTCCTGAAGAACGACGAAAAAGGTGACCCCTTCATCAACGAATCCCACGTTGTCGCGTTCGGCTGGGGCACCGCCGAACAACTGGTAGAAATGAAGAAGCTGTCGCTGAAGGTCAACGAAGTGCTGAGCAAGCTGTTCGATGACGCCGGCCTGCTGCTGGTCGACTTCAAGCTGGAGTTCGGCGTGTTCCACGGCCAGATCGTGTTGGGTGACGAGTTCAGCCCGGATGGCTGCCGCCTGTGGGACAAAGAAACCCGCAAGAAGATGGACAAGGACCGCTTCCGCCAAGGCCTGGGCGACGTGATCGAAGCCTACGAAGAAGTTGCCAAGCGCCTGGGCGTGCCGCTGTAAGCGCCGTGTTCACGCAAGCGCCTGATACCACGCGGTTTTTTTGAAAAAAAGGTTTGCGTTTTCAAAAAACGCTGGTAAGATGCGCGGCATTGGAGAGATGCCGGAGTGGTCGAACGGGACGGATTCGAAATCCGTTGTACTGGCAACAGTACCTAGGGTTCAAATCCCTATCTCTCCGCCATACAAGATTAAGCCCCTGGAAGCGAAAGCTTTCAGGGGCTTTTTCGTTGGTGCGCCAGGCATGGCGCGTTGCGCGTTAGCGCAACCAGCTTGGCTGTGGTGGCCTAGCTGGTGACTTGGAGGTGAAAGTCCTCTACACACCCGGCAAGGGGAAGTGTTAGCCAGAGGCAAGGGTGTCGCGGGTGACTGCGAATCTGAAGGAAGCCCGAGGCAAAATGCTGGCCTGACGAACAGGAAGCGGATAGAGGCGG